>JAESFN010000561.1_pt1 | contig 30531 bp, 30 predicted proteins | sample 9269411 | NCBI WGS metagenome assembly JAESFN01 (sample SAMN14505399, study PRJNA617100) | algae metagenome | isolation source: Iphinoe sp. HA4291-MV1 and co-occurring heterotrophs from trail next to... | place: USA: Maunawili Falls, Hawaii | collected 2009-07-25
CGCTGGGCCAGCGCAAGCGGCTGCCGGTGGTCCTGGACGTCTCCACCCAGGGTTACCCGACGGTGTACTGCAGTGGAGGGCGGCGTGGCCTGGAGGTGGAGCTCGCGCCAACCGACCTGGCCACGCTCACCGGCGCGACGATCGCCGCCATCACCGCCTGACCGGACCCGAACGGAGGACCACCCGCTCCGTTGAGTGTTCACAGCGTCCTCCTATCGAGGAAGATGTTCCCCTTCACCCGGACGCGCCGAGCGCCCATCATGGCCTGATGGCCGAGCCCGCCCTCACCCGTGTGTACAGCCGCGCCCGCTCGCAGTGGGACGAGTGGGTCACCCCCGGGCAGGCCCCGCGGCGGCTGCCGGACGACGTGCTGGTCCGGGTCTACCGGCTGTGGCTGCTGGGGCTGCTGCTGAAGATGGTTGGCTCGTCCTGGGACGTGTCGTGGCATTTCCGCTGGTTGCGGGACGATCTGGCGCCGCCGCACCTGCTGAACACGCTGGGCACGATGCTGGTCCTCGGGCTGGTCGTCTTCCACACCTACACCGGCTACGGGGTCGACCGGCGGGCCCTGCGGCTGATGCAGGTCGGCATCGGGGTGTTCCTGGTCGCCATCCCGGTCGACCTGATCAACCACCGGGTCAACGGGCTGGACCTGACCAGCTGGAGCCCGTCGCACATGATGCTGTACGCGGGCACCGGGATCATGCTGGCCGGCGTGCTGCGCGGCTGGTGGCGCTACGCCCCCCGGGGTAACCAGCGCACCCTGGTGCTCGGCGCGTTCTGGCTGCTGTTCCTGGAGAACGTGATGTTCGCCGCCGGCCAGCAGGAGTACGGCGTGGTGGCGATCGGGGCGTGGGACGCCGGTCGCCCGGAGGCCGAGCCGAGCCTGCTGCAGTTCGCCGCGAACCAGATCGGCCGCCCGGTGGACCGCGAGGTGATGGTGTCCTTCGCGCTGCCCGTCCCGGCCTGGGTCTACCTGGCCTGGATCATCATCGCGGCGATGCTGGTGCTGGTGGTGGCGCACTGGACGATCGGCCGGCGCTGGTCGGCGACCGCGATCACGGCGGGTTACCTGGCCTACCGGTGCACCGCCTGGGTGGTGCTGGCCGGGGCCGGGTTCCCGCGCTCGGCGGTGCCGTTCCTGCTGCTCGGCGGGGCGTTGATGGTGGACACGGTGATGTCCTCGCGGCGGCTGCACTGGCTGGTCAAACCGGTGCTCGGCGGGGTCCTGGTGGCGCTGGCGGTGTGCGGGTCGGGCTGGCTGCAGGACGTGCTGGCCTGGGCGCCGCCGCTGGACTACCGCTCCGCCGCGGCCGCCGCGGCCGCGCTCAGCGCGCTGTGGGCCGGGCTGACGCTGCTGGTCCGCACGCCGACCTACGCGCGCTGGCTGTCCGAACGGTGAGCCCGGGCAATGGACCCCGATCGGGTACGAGCCGGGCAACTCTCGCCCACCCTCGGACACGCGAGGTCACCGGCTGTGCGAACATTGTGTCCGGTGTAGTCGCTGGTCGAGAGGTCGATGGAGTTCACCGGATGAACATGAACGGCGTGATGCAGAACGTGGGGTGGCCGAACTCGGTCTCGCCCGGCATCAGCCCGTTCCGGATCGACGTCCCGCACAACTGGTCGGCCGTCGAGCCCCCGGCCGGGCTGATCGCCTTCCTGGCCCCGCCGGACGCGGCCAACTTCCGGGTCACCCTGGTCGTCTACGGCGAGCGGGTGTCCGACGAGAAGTCCCTGGGTGAGCTGGCCGAGGAGGCCCTGCTCGGAGCCGGCGCCCAGCACATCGTGCCGATCGGCGTGGACGGCGCGGAGACCGACGAGCAGCTGCCCAGCGCCGCCCGCCGGGCCGACCTGCTGCTGGACGGCCGGATGGTCCGCCAGCTCGCGGTCACCACCGAGGGCCCGGACCGGTCGCAGACCGGCGTGCGCAGCGTGTACGCCCTGGTCGGCAGCTGCCTCACCGAGCGCGCGGAGATCGACGAGATCGTCCTCACCGACATGATCTCCTCGTTCACGGTCACCGCCCCCGCCGCGGTCCACTGAGCCGATCCAGGCGTTCGCTGGCAAGGCCGCAGGAGCCGTGGCGTGCTCAGCACGCGAGGCGATCGCCCGGGCGCGGGTGTCCCGCAGGGACCCAGCGCCGCCAGCGGACGTCTGGGCGGCTCAGAGGGGGCGGAGGATGCGTTCTAGCCATTCCTCGACGGCCCGGCCGAGGCCGGTGAGGTCGCTCTTCAGCGAGTGGTCGCCGCGCTGGACCAGCACGTCGCGGTGCGGGGCCGGCTCCGGGCAGCCGAACGGGTCCCGCTCCCCCTGCACCACCAGCACCGGCACAGTCACCCCGGCCAGCTCCGGGGTGCGGTCCTGATGCGGCTTGGCCGGCGGGTGCACCGGGAACGCCAGGCAGAGCACCGCCACCGCGCCGCCCGCCTCGGCGGTGCGGCAGGCCACCCGCCCCCCGGAGGACCGGCCACCGAACACCAGCGGGACGTCGTCGAACACCCCGCCGGCCAGCGACCCGGCCACCGCCAGCCAGGCCGTGTCCAGCTGCGCGGCCGGCGCCGGGGCCCGCCGCCCGGCCACCCGGTAGGGCTGCTCCACCAGCGCCACGTGCACCCCGGCCCGCCGGGCCGCCTGGGTGGCCGCCACCAGGTCGGGCGCGGCCACCCCGCCGCCGGCGCCGTGGCCGAGCAGCAACGCCGCCCGGCCCTGCGGCGCGCAGTGCAACGACACCCGGGCCGGCCCGTGCGGGGTGTCGATCTCGTGGGTGGTCATGTCGGGTTGGTCGCGGGCAGGTCCAGCTCCAGCGCCGGCTCCGCCGGCTCGTCCAGCCGGGCCTCGTCCATCAGCTCCGCGCCCTGGTTGCGGACGTTGTTCACCAGGGTGGACACCGGCCGCAGCTCCAGGCCGGCCACCAGCTCCGCCGACGGCGGGCGCAGCAGCTCGGCCGGGGCCGGGGCGTCCGGGTCCAGCCAGGCCGCCCAGTCCCCGGCCGGGAGCAGCAGCGGCATCCGGTGGTGGATCTCGGCCAGCGGGCCGACCGCGTCGGTGGTCAGCACCGCGCAGGTGACCAGCGGGGCCCCGTCCGGAGACTTCCAGAACTCCCACAGCGCGGCCATGGCCAGCGAGGCGCCGTCGGTGCCGGTGACGAAGAACGGCTGCTTGGGCCCCTTCCCGGACCCCTGCTGCCACTCGTACCAGCCGGTGGCCGGCATCAACGCCCGGCGGGCGGCCAGCGCCTTGCGGAACGCCGGCTTCTCCCCCGCCGACTCGGCCCGGGCGTTGATCATGCGGGCACCCACCGACGGGTCCTTCGCCCAGGACGGCACCAGGCCCCAGCGCAGGGCCCGGACGCTGCGCTCGGTGCGGGTGCGGTCCGGGGTGCCGTCGGCGTCCCGGGGGTGGCGCTGCACGACGGCCAGCACCGGCTTGGTGGGCGCCACGTTGAAGTCCGGCGCTGTGTAGTGCTCCCGAGCCGTCTCGTCGCCGGTGGCGTCCTGCGCGCCGAACTCCTCGGCGATCTCCGCCGAGGTCTTGGTCGAGGCATACCGGCCGCACATGCACCGATCGTCCCACGGGGTAGGCGATGATGGTCCGGTGAGCCCCACTCCCTGGCCGGCGCCGACGGCCGCGCACCCCGTCCTCGGCCGGGTCGCGGCACCCGGCTCGAAGTCCCAGACCAGCCGGGCGCTGCTGCTCGCGGCCCTGTCCGGTGGCGAGGCCCGGGTCACCGGGGCGCCGGACAGCCGGGACACCGCGCTGATGGTCGACGCGGTGCGGGCCCTGGGCGTGCCGGTCACCGCCGACGGCGACACGCTGGTCCTGGACGGGCGGGGCGGGCTGCGCGCCGGCGGCACCGTGGACTGCGGGCTGGCCGGCACGGTGATGCGGTTCGTACCGCCGGTGGCGGCCCTGACCTCCGGCGCCGTGCTCTTCGACGGCGACCCGCGCGCCCGGGAGCGGCCGATGGGCCCGGTGCTGGACGCGTTGCGAGCGCTGGGCGGGTCGGTGACCGGGGACGCGCTGCCGTTCACCGTGCACGGCGGCGGCGGGCTGCCCGGCGGCACGGTGACCCTGGACGCGTCGGCGTCCTCGCAGTTCGTGTCCGGGCTGCTGCTGTCCGGGGCGCGGTTCGACAAGGGCCTGACGGTGTTGCACGAGGGCCGGCCGCTGCCATCGCTGCCGCACATCGAGATGACCGTGGACATGCTGCGCGCGGCCGGTGTGGAGGTCGACGACACCGAACCCGACACCTGGCGGGTCACCCCCGGGCCGGTCGCCGCCCGGGACTGGGTGATCGAGCCCGACCTCTCCAACGCGGCGGTGTTCCTGGCCGCGGCCGCCGCGACCGGCGGGGAGGTGACCGTGCTGGGCTGGCCGGAGCGGACCAACCAGCCCGGGGTGGCGATCCTGGACGTGCTGGCCCGGTTCGGCGCGGTGGTCTCCCCGGGCCCGGACGGGATGACCGTGACCGGGCCGGCCGACCTCGCCGGGGTGGACGTGGACCTGCACGAGGTCGGCGAGCTGGCCCCCACCGTGGCGGCGCTGGCCGCCCTGGCCACCGGCCCGTCCCGGCTGCGCGGCATCGCCCACCTGCGCGGTCACGAGACCGACCGGCTGGCCGCGCTGGCCGACGAGATCACCGCGCTGGGCGGGCGGGCCACCGAGACCGAGGACGGGCTGGCCATCGAGCCGGCGCCGCTCACGCCCGACCCGGACCGGCCGTGGCGGGCCTACGCCGACCACCGGATGGCCACCGCCGGCGCGCTGCTCGGCCTGGTGGTGCCCGGGGTGGCGGTGGACGACATCGGCAGCACCGGCAAGACCATCCCCGACTTCCCGGGCCGCTGGGCCGCGCTGGTCTCCGGAGAGCGTGTCTGAGCTGACGTGACCGAACTTACGTGAGCCGGCCCCGGGACTACGACGAGTCCGACGTCCGGGTGCGCCCCGGCCGCCGGGGCGCCCGGCCGAGGACCAAACGCCGCCCCGAGCACGCCGACGCCGAGGCGGCCATGGTGATCGCGGTGGACCGCGGCCGCTGGACCTGCGTCCCCGACCGCGACCCCGGCGCCCGGGTCACCGCCATGCGGGCCCGGGAGCTGGGCCGCAACCCGGTGGTGGTGGGCGACCGGGTCGGCCTGGTCGGTGACACCACCGGCCGGACGGACACCCTGGCCCGGATCGTCCGGGTCGAGGAGCGCGACACGCTGCTGCGCCGCACCGCCGACGACGACGACCCCTACGAGCGGGTGATCGTGGCCAACGCCGACCAGCTGGTGGTGGTGTCCGCGCTGGCCGACCCGCCGCCCAGCGTCGGGTTCGTGGACCGGGCGCTGGTCGCCGCCTACGCCGGTGGGTTGGCCCCGCTGCTCTGCCTGACCAAGGCCGACCTCGCGCCCGGGGACCCCGACGAAGCCGCCGCACCCTGGGCCGAGCTGGACCTGCCGGTGGTGGTCACCCGGCACGACGAACCCCCCGAGGAGTTGCGGGCGGCGCTGAGCGGGCGGGTGTCGGCGCTGCTCGGGCACTCCGGGGTGGGTAAGTCCACGCTGGTCAACGCGTTGGTGCCGGACGCCGACCGGGCGGTCGGGCTGGTCAGCGGCGTCGGCAAGGGCCGGCACACGTCGTCCTCGGCGGTGGCCCTGCCGCTGGGGACGCCGGAGCGGCCGGACGGCTGGGTGGTGGACACCCCGGGGGTGCGCTCGTTCGGGCTGGCCCACGTCACGGCCGACGACGTGCTGACCGCGTTCGCCGACCTGGCCGCGGCGGCCGAGGACTGCCCGCGCGGCTGCGGCCACCTCGGCCCGCCGGCCGACCCCGAGTGCGAGCTGGACGAGCTGGTCGCCCGGGGCGGGGTGCCGGCCGGGCGGCTGGCGGCGCTGCGCCGGGTGCTGGTCGCGCTGGGCACCCCCCAATGGGACCGGTGACGCAGTGGGACCGGTGACGCGCGAGGATCGGTGAGGCGCTCACCCGACCGGGGCCGCTGAACGCCCCCCGATATGGTGACGGAGCCCTCTCGTCGGAAGGTGGCGTCGTGCGCCGGTTCCCTGCCCTGCCCGTCCTGCTGGTCGCCGCGGTCTCGGTCGCGACGCTGGCCGGCTGCTCCGGCGGCGCCGCGGAGGCGCCCGCCCCGAGCGCGCCGGCCGCCGACGCCCCGCTGCCGAAGTACGCCACGCTGGCCGACCTCGGCGCGGCCACCGCCGCCCAGCAGAAGATCGACAAGACCGCGAAGATCACCCTGAACGGTGGCCTGGCCGGCCAGTCGCAGAGCGGGCTGACCGGCGACGGGGTGCTGCGCTTCGACGACGCCGGCGCCTCGATGCAGATCACCCAGCGGATCCAGGCCGGCGGCGGCACGCCCCAGGAGCTGGAGCTGGTCGTGCTGCCCGACGACGCGTGGATCCGGCCGCCGGCCGGACCCGCCGGGCTGCCGCCGGGCAAGACCTGGCTGCGGATCAAGCCGACCGCGACCGACCCGGTGTCGGCGCAGTTCAACCAGATGATCCAGGCCATCCGGGACAACGCCGACCCGACCAAGTCGTTCGCCCAGTTCGGCGACGCGATCTCCATCGTGGAGACGGCCGAGGAGCCGCTCGACGGGCTGCGCACGATGCGCTACAAGCTGCGGGTCGACCTGGCCAAGGCGGCCGACCGCCAGCCGGACGCGGGCCTGAAGAAGAGCCTGCAGGACAGCGTGCAGAGCGGGCTGGCCACGCTGGACTACACCCTCTGGATCGACGCGCAGAACCGGCTGGCCCGGGTGCTGGTGGACCAGCCGCTGCCGCGGAACGGGGGCACGTTCAGCCTGGACGCCCGCTACCGCGACTGGGGGCAGCCGGTGCAGATCGACCCGCCGCCGGCCGACCAGGTGCTCGAGCGGTAGCGGACGGTCACTCGGCCGGCTCCCCGCGCGCCGGGAACGCGGCGCCGCGGAGAAAGCTCTCCACGTCGTCACCGTTGATCCGGACGGACCGCCCGATGCGGGCGGCCGGTAGTTCCCCCGCCTCGACGAGCCGGTACACGGTCATCCTGGACACCCGCATCCGCTCGGCCACCTCGGCCACCGTGAACCACTCGGGCTCGGGGTAGCTCAGCGCTCGGAGGTCGTTCATGGAGCCATCCTCGGGTCGGACACGGCGTCGGACACTGCATGCGGAACCTGCGTCGTGCGATAGGTGCGGACCTCGTGGGCCTGGCGGTCGGCGTCCCAGCCCAGCGGGCCGGCCAGCAACGCGGCCACCGCCGGGGCCGCCGCCCGGCCGGCGTCCGGGCACTCGATGGCCACGTGGGTGCGGCGCTCGAGGGCGTCGGTGAGGGTGAGTGCGCCCTCGTGGGTGGCGGCGTAGCGGAACTCCACCGGCAGGTGACCGGCCGCGCCGGGCACCGGCCGGGCCAGCCCGGGGTCGTCGTCGATCGGGGCCAGCACCTCGGGCAGCTCGTCGCCGTAGCGGTGCAGCATGCGGCGCAGCGTGGGCTCGGGGACGCCGTGCCGGCGGGCCAGCTCCGCCAGCCGGTTGCCCACCACCCGCCAGCCGGCCGCCCCGACCAGGGGGAGCCCGGCGGTCGGCGTCGGCGGCACCGGGCGACCCAGGGACGCCGCGGCGGCGTCGACGGCGTCGCGGGCCATCAGCCGGTAGGTGGTGTACTTCCCGCCGACCACGGTGACCAGGCCGGACGGCTCCTCGAGCACCACGTGGTCGCGGGACAGCGCCGAGGTGCGGTCGGCCCCGCCGGCCGGGGCCAGCAGCGGCCGCAGCCCGGCGAACCGGCCCAGCACGTCGGCCTCGCCGAGCGGGCGGCGGAGGTAGCGGTTGACGTTGCGCAGCAGGTAGTCCACGTCGGCCGGCTCGACCGTCGGCCGCCGGAGGTCACCGGTGTACGGGGTGTCGGTGGTACCCAGCAGCCAGTTGCCGTACCACCGCCGCAGGATGATCACCGAGTCCTCGGCGCGGGCCAGGATGCCGGCGGCCGAGTCGAACGCCTCGCCGCGGACCAGCAGGTGCGCCCCCTTGGCCGGGGTGACGGTGAACGAGCGGGCCCCGGCCATCCGCTGGATCCGCTCGGCCCACACCCCGGCGGCGTTGACCACCACCCGGGCGGTCACCTCCAGGTCGGTGCCGGTGACCGTGTCCCGGGCCCAGAGCCCGGCGACCCGGCCGTCCGGCCCGGTGACCAGCCCGGTGACCTCGGTGCGGGTGAGGATCCGGGCGCCGCAGGCGGCGGCGGTGCGGGCCACGGCCAGGGTGTGCCGGGCGTCGTCCATCCGCCCGTCCGGGTACTCGATCGCGCCGGTGACCAGGTCGGGGTCCAGGCCGGGCGCCCGCCGCAGGGCGCCGCCCCGGCTCAGGTGCCGGTGCCGGGGGGCGTGCGGGCCGGGCACCCCCGTGCCGAGCCGGCCGGTGACCGCCGCCATCGCGTCGTACAGCCCGACCCCGGCGCCCACGTACGGCCGCTCCCAGCGCCGGGTCAGCGGGTAGAGGAACGGCTCGTAGGCCACCAGGTGCGGGGCCAGCACCCGGATGGTGAGGTCGCGCTCGCGCAGCGCGCCGGCCACCAGCTTCAGGTTCAGCTGCTCCAGGTAGCGCAGGCCGCCGTGCATGGTCTTGCCCGAGCGGGAGGACGTGCCGGCCGCCAGGTCCCCGGCCTCCAGCAGCAGCACCGACAGCCCGCGTGCGGCCGCGTCCAGGGCCACTCCGGCGCCGGTCACCCCACCTCCGACGACGGCGACGTCGAACCGCTCGGAGCCGGCCGCGGCCAGCGCCGCCCGCCGGGTCTCCGGGGACAGTCGCCCGTCCATCACGACATCTCCCCGCGTGACGACCGCGACGCCAGGACCCGGCGCCGGTGCGCCTCGTCCGGCCGGGTGTCCAGCCGGGCCACGGTGTCCGGGTCCAGCCACGCCGGGCGGCCCACGGCCAGGGCCCCGGCCAGCACCCGGGCCGCCTTGACCGCCATCGTGGTCACCGCCGTGACCTGGGCGGCGTCCGCGCCGAGCGCCACGATCCCGTGGTTGCCCAGGTAGACCAGGCGCGGCGGTGCCCCGTGGGTGTCGGTGTGCGCGCGCAGGCCGTCGCGCACCGCCCGGGCCAGCGGCAGCCCCGGCTCGGCGTAGGGCACCAGCAGCGGCGCCGCCCCGCACACCACCACCTGGTCGGGGAACAGCGCCCCGGCCACCAGCTCCCGGGCCCGGTCGGAGCAGAGCAGCGTGTTCACCGCCGTCGGGTGGGTGTGCCCGGCCACCGCCACCCCGGGCAGGTCCAGGCCCAGGGCGTGCAGCATGGTCTCGATGGACGCCGGCGGGCCGGGTCGGACGGCCGCGTCCCGCATCCGCGCCGCCAGACCGGCCTGGTCGTGCTGGTCGAGACCGGGGTCGTCGATCAGCGCCAGGATCGCCGCGTGCTCCAGCCGCACCAGGTCACCGTCGCCGACCCGGCCCAGCGGGACGCCGCTGGCCTTGACCAGGAACGTCCCGTCGCCCAGGTCGGCCGAGGTGTTGCCCTCACCGAGCACGACCAGGTCGGCGGCCGGGTCGGCCAGCTCGTGGGACAGCGCGACCAGGCCGCGCCGGGCGGCGGCGTCGTCCGTCATGAGCGGCCCCACAGCGGGCGGGCGGCGGCCAGCTCGGCCAGGTAGTGCCGGTAGCCCTCGGCGTAGCGCTCCACCCGCTCCGGAGACGGGTCGACCACGTCCTCCGGCGCCGTCCAGACCGCCCCGTCCAGCTCCTCGCCCCGGGCCGCTGCGCCGACCAGCACCGCGCCCCGGGCCCCCACTTCCGGGGTCCGGGCCACCTCCAGCGGCACCCCGAGCACGTCGGCGAACACCTGCAGCCAGGCCCGCGAGGACGCGCCACCGCCGCACACCCGGATCCGGCCGACGCCGCTCAACGACAGCCCGGCGGCCTCGAAGCAGTGCCGGGCGCTGAACGCCAGCCCCTCGCACAGCGCGCGCACCAGGTCGTGCCGGTCGGTGGTCATCCGCAGCCCGGTGAACTGGCCGGCGGCCAGCGGGTCCACGAACGGCGCCCGCTCCCCGGCGGTGGCCAGGTAGGGCAGCACCCGCACACCCCGCGCCCCGGGCGGGCTGGTGGCCAGCGCCTCCGCCACCACCTGGGCCACCGCCGCCATCTCGACCCCGAGCATGCGCAGCAGCCAGTCCAGGGACGCCGTCCCGACCATCGCCGGCATCGCCCGCAACCAGCGCCCGGGGACCCCGGTGGCCACGCTGAACCCGGCCGGTTCGCCCTCGGTGACCAGCCGGTCGGTGTGCACCAGGCAGCCCAGGGTGGTGCCCACGATGAGCAGCCCGTCGCCGGGCTCGGTGACCCCTCCGCCGAACGCGCAGGCCGGGAAGTCGAACGGCCCGGAAGTGACCGGCAGCCCGGCCGGCAGGCCCAGCGCCTCCGCCCCGGCCGGGGTCAGCGCGGCGGCCGGGACCGGGGTGGTGACCGGGTCCAGCAGCGCCCGGCGGTGGGTCAACCCGGTCAGCTCGAGCACCTTGTCGGCGTAGCCGGTGCCGGTGCCGTCCCCGAACGGCATCGAGGCGTCGGTGGGGTCGGTGGCCCGGACCCCGGTGAGCCGGCCGAACACCATGTCCTTGCAGTACCCGGCGGTGACCGCGCGGTCCAGCGACGCCGGCTCGTGCCGGTCCAGCCAGCTCAGCAGCGGCGCCGGGGCGCCCGGGAAGAGCGCCCCGCCGCTGGCCCGGAACACCCCCTCGGTGACCCCGGACTCCGTCCATTCGGCGAGCAGCCCGGCGGCCCGGCCGTCCAGCCAGGACAGCGCCGGCCGGACCGGGCGGAAGTCGGCGTCGGTCAGCCAGCAGCCGTCGCCCTGGCCGGTCAGCGCGACCGAGCCGGGCAGTACGCCGGCCTCGCCCACCACCGCCCGCACCACGTCGGACACCCCGCGCAGCACCTGGTCCGGGTCCTGCTCCACCCCGCCGGGCACCTCGGTGTGCGCCAGGTCCAGCGGTCGGCCGCGCACCGCCAGCGCGGCCCCGTCCGCGTCGAACAGCACCGCCTTGACCATCGAGGTCCCCGCGTCCACCCCGAGCCGGACGTCGGGGTCGGGGTGGACGCGCAGGCCGGTCATGTCCCGCTGGGCACGGTCTGGCCGTAGCGGCCGAGCGCGGCGCTCACCTCGTCCAGCTCCTCGGCGGTCAGCAGGGTGGGGTCGCCGAGCTGGCGGGCCTGGTGGTAGAGCCGGCAGGTCCACTCCAGGTACAGGCTGCGGGTGTACGCCTGGTCCAGGCCGGCGCCGTAGGTGGTGGCGCCGTGGTTGCGCAGCAGCACGCCGTAGCGGTCGTCGGCCAGCCCGGCCACGCTGTTCGCGGCCAGCTCCGGGCTGCCGAAGCGGGCGTAGGGCACCACCCGCACCGGGCCGCCGAGCAGCGCGATCATGTAGTGCACCGGCGGCACCTCGTCCAGGGTGACCGAGAGCGCGGTGCTGTACAGCGGGTGCGTGTGCACGACGGCGGCGGCGTCGGTGGCCAGGTACACCGAGGTGTGCATGGGCACCTCCGTCGAGGGCTCCAGATCGCCGTCCGCCCGGTTGCCCTCCAGGTCGATCACGCAGATCGACTCCGGGGTGAGATCCCGGTAGGCCACTCCGCTCGGGGTGATCGCCACGAGGTCGCCGACCCGGATGCTGAGGTTGCCCGAGGTGCCCACGGTCAGGTCGTCGGCCTCCATCCGCAGGCAGTAGTCCACCAGGGCGGCGCGTTCGTCGGCCAGCAGCATCGGTGCGTCCTTCCTCGAACTGGGTCGGTCATCCTCGGCCGGCGACCTCGACCCGCACGTCGTGCTCCCGCAACGCGGCCAGCTGGCCCGCCGGGGTGCCCGCGTCGACGATCACCGACTCGAACCGGTGCAGCGGCACCAGGCGGTGCAGGGCGCTGCGGGTGAGCTTGCTGTGGTCGATCAGCAGGTGGCAGCGGGTGGCGACGTCGATCATGGCCCGCTTGACCGACACGATCCGGTCCTCCTGGTGGTAGGCGTAGCCGTCGCCGGCGGCCGAGGTGCTGACGAACGCGGCGTCGAAGTGCATCGAGCGGATCGTGTCCACGCACGGGGTGCCCAGGAACGAGTCGTGCTGCCGGTCGTAGGTGCCGCCCACCGCGACCAGCTGCAGGTCCCGCAGCCGGGACAGCTCCGCCAGCGCGGGCAGGAAGTTGGTGGCCACCGTCAGCGGGGCCAGCTCGGCCAGGTGCGGCAGCATCTGCAGGCTCGTCGTCGAGTCGTCCAGCAGCACCGACATGCCCGGCTCGATGTGCCGGCAGGCGTGCTGCGCGATGGCCCGCTTGGCCTCCAGCTGGGTCTTCAGCCGGAACTGCACGTTGGACTCGAAGGTGCCGCTGGGCTGCGCGGTGGCCATCCCCCGGGCCTTGCGCAGCACACCCTGGCGCTGCAGCTCGTCCAGGTCGCGGTGCACGGTCATCACCGAGACCCCGAACGTCTCGGCCAGCTCCTGGGCGGTCACCGAGCCCCGGCGCAGCACCAGGTCGGTGATCTCGGCCTGCCGGACGTCCGGACCCGGCTGGCGGTTCGACGGATGATCGGCCGCCGGCCGCTCCCCTCGCTGCGCCTGCACCGTCGCATCACACCGTCGATGTGAGATTTCGTCAAGCATGGGCGTGAAAATCGTCCGATCCGAACTGCAACTCCCGCTGACAGCGACGTGAGCTGCATCGATGACTGGATCGTCGTAACAAGTCTCGTTGCGAAGTCTGCATCTTGACTTGTGAAGTCAACGAACCCTAACGTGGCCCGGACGACGTCCCGATGAGCTGGGTCACAACATCGCGGCCCGCCTCGAGTCGAAGGAGCGACGGTGCCCGCAGCCGAGCCGACCGAGCCGCTGTGGCTCGGCGTCGATCTCGGCACCCAGGGCGCCCGGGCCGACCTGGTCGACGGCCGGGGCGGGCTGGTCGGGTCCGGCGCCGCGCCGATCCCGGCCGGCCGCCGCGACCCCGACGGGCGGCACGAGCAGGATCCGGAGGCCTGGTGGGCGGCCACCCGGGACGCCGTGCGGGCGGCGCTGCGCGGGCTCGGGGGCCGGCCGCTCGGCGGACTGGCCATCGACTCCACCTCCGGCACCCTGGTCGCCCAGGACCGGTCCGGGCGGCCGCTCGGGCCCGGGGTGATGTACGACGACCGGCGGGCCGCCGGGCTCACCGACCGGGTGCGCGAGGCCGGCGCCGGGCTGTGGGGCGAGCTGGGCTACCGGATGCAGCCCAGCTGGGCGTTGCCGAAGGTGGTGGCCCTGGCCGGGGGCCTGCCGGCCGGCGCGGTGCTGGCCCACCAGGCCGACCACATCGGCGCCCGGCTGGCCGGGCACCCGGTGGCCACCGACACCAGCCACGTCCTGAAGACCGGCTACGACCAGCTGCGGATGCGCTGGCCGACCGACGTGCTGGACCGGCTGGACGTCGACCCCGCGCGGCTGCCCGAGGTGGTGCTCCCCGGCACCTCGGTCGGTGTGGTCGACGAGCGCGGGGCCGCCGCCACCGGGATCCCGGCCGGCACCCCGATCCGGGCCGGGATGACCGACGGTTGTGCCGCCCAGGTGGCCAGCGCGGCGCTGCGGCCGGGCGAGTGGTGCTCGGCGCTGGGCACCACCCTGGTGCTCAAGGGCGCCACCACCGGGCTGCTGCGCGACCCGACGGGCGCGGTGTACTGCCACCGCAACCCGGACGGCGGGTGGCTGCCCGGCGGCGCGTCGAGCACCGGGGCCAGGGTGCTGGCCGAGTGGTTGCCCGGCGCCGACCTGGCCGCGCTCACCCCGGCCGCCGCCGCCCTCGGCGTGCCGTCCGGGGCGACGTACCCGCTGGTCGGCGTGGGGGAAAGGTTCCCGTTCGTGGCCGCCGGCGCCCGCGGTTTCGACCTCGGCGGACCGGCCGGGGCCGGTGCGGCGGTGCGGCTGTCCCGGGCCGCGCACGGCGTCGCCTACCTGGAGCGGCTGGCGTTCGAGACCCTCGAGGCGTTGGGCGCCGACGTCGGCGGGCCCGTGGTGGCCACCGGCGGGGCCACCGCCAACGCCTGGTGGACGCAGCTGCGCGCGGACGTGCTCGGCCGACCGGTGCACGTGCCGGAGCGGGCCGGGTCGGCGTTCGGCTCGGCGGTGCTGGCCGCCGCCCCGCCCGGACGGCTGGCCGACACCGCCCGGGCGATGACCCGGATCCGGGCCCGGTTCGAGCCGGCGCCCCGACCCGGGCTGACGGAGGGCTACCGGCGGCTGGTCGCGGCGCTGGCCGAGCGCGGCTGGCTGGCCCCGGCCGCGGTGGCCACGCCATGACCGAGCTGATCCTGGTCCGGCACGGCCGCACCCCGTGGCACCGGGAGAATCGGTACGCCGGCCACACCGACCTGGGCCTCGACGACACCGGCCACCGCCAGGCGGACGACCTGGCCGCCGCGCTGGCCGCACTCCCGGGGCGGGAGCGGCCCACCGCGCTGGCCTGCTCGCCGCTGCGCCGGGCCCGGGACACCGCCGCCCCGGTGGCCGCCGCGCTCGGCCTGGAGCCGGAGGTGCTGGACGAGCTGCGCGAGGTCGACTTCGGGGTGGCCGAGGGCCGCACCCTGGCCGAGCTGGACCCGGACGTGGTGGCGGCGTTCACCGGGCGCGGCGAGCCGTTCCCCGGGGCCGAATCGCCGGAGGCGGCCGCCGGGCGGGTGCTCTACACGCTGGGCGGGCTGGCCGCCCGGCATGCTCCCGGACCCGTGCTGGTGGTCGGGCACAGCACCGCGCTGCGCCTGGCGCTCTGCGCCGCGCTGGGCCTGCCGGTCCGCCGCTACCGCGACCTGTTCCCCCGGCTGGAGAACACCGCGCTGACCCGGCTGCGGCTGCCCGCCGACCCGGCCCGCACGGCCGGCCTGCTCGCGCTGAACGCACCGGCCAGCATCGAACCGGCCCAGCCGGTCGAACCGGACCCGACGGAACTCGTACGCACCACACGGAGGACGCCATGAACCCGCTCACCCGCCGGATCGACGTCTCCCGCCGCGACGCGCTGCGGATGCTGGGGATCGGCGGTGGCGCCGCCGCCCTGGCCGCCTGCGGGGTGGGCACCGGGGGCGGCGGCCCGGCCCAGCAGAACGGCGCGAACGAGGTCACCGGTGGCTTCGACTGGAAGAAGGCGCAGGGCCAGACCATCTCGGTGCTGCAGACCCCGCACCCCTACCAGGTCGGGTTCCAGCCGCTGCTGGCCGAGTTCACCGAGCTCACCGGCATCCAGGTGAAGGCCGACCTGGTGGCCGAGGCCGACTACTTCACCCGGCTGAACACCGAGCTGGCCAGCCGGGCGGGCAACTACGACGCCTTCATGACCGGCGCCTACTTCATCTGGACCTACGGCCCGCCGGGGTGGATGGAGGACCTCAAACCGTGGCTGGCCAACTCCTCGGCGACCGCCGCCGACTACGACTTCGAGGACATCTACGAAGGCCTCCGCACGGCCACCGCCTGGGACTTCCAGGCCGGCAGCCCGCTGGGCACCGGTGGCCAGTGGGCCATCCCGTGGGGCTTCGAGACCAACATCATCGCCTACAACAAGACCGAGTTCGACCGCCGGGGCATCCGCCCGGCCGAGACCTTCGACGACCTCATCCAGCTGGCCACCGACCTCACCGACCGCTCCGCGAACCGGTACGGCATCTCCTTCCGCGGCTCCCGGTCCTGGGCCTCGATCCACCCCGGGTTCATGACCCAGTTCACCCGCCAGGGCGCCAAGGACTACACCGCCGACGGGACCAGGCTGACCGCCGCGATGAACTCCCCGCAGGCGGTCGACTTCACCCGCAAGTGGGTGGACCTGGCGAAGAACGCCGGCCCGGTCTCCTGGACCACCTACGAGTACCCGAACTGCACCGCCGACCTGGGCGCCGGCACCGCGATGATGGTCTACGACGCCGACTCGGCCACCTACCCGCAGAACATCCGGGGCAACTCCGCGCAGGCCGGCAACCTGGCCTGGCACCCCGGCCCGGCGGGCCCGGACGGCAGCTACGGCACCAACCTGTGGACCTGGTCGCTGGCGATGAACTCGGCGTCGAAGAAGAAGCTGGCCGCCTGGCTGTTCATCCAGTGGGCCACCGGCAAGGCCGCCCAGACCAAGGCCGTGCAGACCGGGCAGCGCGGGTTCGCCGACCCGACCCGGAAGTCGGTGTTCGACGGGGCGTTCAAGCAGACGCTGGGCAACTTCCCCGGCTACCAGGAGACCTTCGAGAAGGTGATCGGCTCCACCAGCATCAAGTTCACCCCGCAGAAGCAGTTCTTCAAGACCACCGAGGACTGGTCGGTGGCGCTGCAGGACATCTACGCGGGCCAGGACGCCAAGACCCGGCTGGACCAGCTGGCCGAGGCCAGCACCCGGGCCGTCAACTCCGCCTGATGACCGCTTCCACCCGCCCCCGGGCCGACCCGGAGGCCGGCCACCGGCCACCGGGCGACCGGCCGCGCCCGGTGCCGGCCTGGCGACGCGGGCTGCGGCCCTACCTGCTGTCCCTGCCGGCGGTGCTGATCATCGTCGGCATCCTGTGGCCGTTCGCGCTGGGCGTGTACTACGCGTTCCTGAACTACGCGGCGGTGAACCCGAACCCGGTGTTCGTCGGCCTCCGCAACCTGGCCGACACGCTGAGCGATCCGGCGTTCTGGTCCAGCGTGCGCACCACATTGGCCTACGCGGTGGCCGCCACGGTGTCCGAGACGGTGCTCGGGGTGGGCGTCGCGCTGCTGCTCAACCGGTCCAGCCTGGTCGGGCGGATCTTCGAGCGGGCGCTGATCCTGCCGCTGATGATCGCCCCGGTGATCGCCGGGGTGCTCTGGAAGCTGATGTTCAACCCGCAGTTCGGGGTGCTCAACCACGTGCTCGGCCTGGGCGGCACGTTCGACTGGCTGTCCGTGGACCACGCGCTGTTCTCGGTGGTCCTGGTCGACGTGTGGATCTACACGCCGTTCGTGGCCGTGCTGGTGCTGGCCGGGATCCGGTCGCTGCCCCGGGAGCCGTTCGAGGCCTCGGCGGTGGACGGCGCGAGCTGGTTCTACATGTTCCGCCGGCTGATGCTGCCGATGATGTGGCCGTACATCCTGGTCGCGGTGATCTTCCGGTTCATGGACTGCCTGAAGATCTTCGACCACGTCTACGTGCTCACCGCCGGTGGCCCGGGCGACGCCACCCGCACGCTGCAGATCAGCGCGTACCAGAACTCGATCATCAACTTCAACTACTCGGTGGGCAGCACCTACATGTTCCTGCTCTGGGCGATCGTCTTCGTCACCGCCCGCTACCTGGTCAGCGTGCTGGGCAAGGCCCAGCGGCGGGCCGCCGGATCGGAGGGGTGAGCGATGGCCACCGAGCTGCGCCCCGGCCAACGCCGGTTCTCCCCGGCCTCGGTCGGCGCCGACCTGGCCCTGCTGGGCTGGTTCGTGTTCTCCCTGTTCCCGCTGGTGTGGCTGGTACTGCTGTCGCTGAAGTCGGAGAGCGAGCAGATCAGCACGTACTTCGTGTTCAGCCCCACTCTGGACAACTTCGCCACCGTGCTCTCCGCCGACGGCGCCCGGTTGACCAGCGTCAACTTCGCCGGCGCGCTGCTGACCAGCGTGCTCAACTGCGTCGGCGCGGTGCTGGTGTCGCTGGTGATCGGGGTGCCGGCCGCCTACGCCGCCGGGCGCTGGCAGTACAAGGGGTCGAACGACGTCATGTTCACCATCCTGTCCTTCCGGTTCGCCCCGGAGCTGATGGTGATCGTGCCGCTGTTCGTGATCTACAACCAGCTCGGGCTGTTCGACACCAACGTGGGCATGATCTGGGTGCTGCAGCTGGTCACCATGCCGCTGGTGGTGTGGATCCTGCGCTCGTACTTCCAGGACCTGCCGGCCGAGCTGGAGCAGGCCGCGCTGCTGGACGGCTACACCCGGCGGCAGGCGTTCGTCATGGTGGCGTTGCCGCTGGTGCGCCCGGGGATCGCCGCGTCGGCGCTGCTGGCGTTCATCTTCGCCTGGAACAACTACGTGTTCCCGCTGATCCTCACCGGCAGCAACCACCCGCCGGTGACCGTGGCGGTGACCCGCTTCCTGGGCGGTGGTGGCCAGGCGTTCTACAGCCTGACGGCGGCCGCCGCGATCATCGCCGCGCTGCCGCCGCTGCTGGTCGCCCTGTCCATCCAGCGCTACCTGGTGCGCGGGCTGTCCTTCGGGGCGGTGAAGGCCTGATGGGCACCGAGGCCCGGCGCTCGAGGGCCGAGGCATGAGCACCGTCCGGCTGACCGGGGTGACCGCCCGCTACGGCCGCACCACCGCGCTGCACGCGCTGGACCTGGAGGTGGCCGACGGCGAGTTCTTCGTGCTGCTCGGCCCGTCCGGCGCGGGCAAGACCACCACGCTGAAGTGCGTGGCCGGCCTGGTCGACGGTGTGGGCGGGACGGTGCACATCGACGGCGCGGACATGACCGGCGTCGAGCCCTACGACCGCGGCGTGGCGATGGCCTTCGAGAGCTACGCGCTCTACCCGCAGAAGACGGTGGAGCAGAACCTGGCCTCGCCGCTGCGCTCGGGCCGCAACGGGCACTGGACGCCGGCCGAGCAGGCCGAGCGGATCCGGGCGGTCACCTCGACGCTGGGCATCGAGCACCTGCGCGCCCGGTACCCCCGAGAGCTGTCCAACGGGCAGCGGCAGCGCACCGCGCTGGGCCGGGTGCTGGTCCGTCCGGCGCGGGCCTACCTGCTGGACGAGCCGCTGTCGCACCTGGACGCCAAGCTGCGCGCGGCCATGCGGGCCGAGCTCAAGCAGCTGGGCGCCATGTCCCGCACCACCACGCTGTACGTCACCCACGACTACCAGGAGGCGCTGGCCCTGGGCGACCGGGTCGGGGTGCTGCGCGAGGGCCGGTTGGTGCAGGTCGGCGGGCCGACGGAGGTATGGGAGCGGCCGGTGGACACGTTCACCGCGCGGATGTTCGGCCAGCCGGAGATCACCCTGCTGGACGCCGTGGTGGAGGGTGGCACGGCGCGCTGGGCCGGTCCGCCGCTCGGGGTGCCCGACGGGGCCGGCGACCGGGTGACCCTCGGGCTGCGACCGCGTGACCTGATCGTGCGCACCGGGCCGGACGGCGACCCCGGGCCGGGGGCGCTGGCGGTGCGCGGCCGGGTCACGCTGGCCGAGCGGCTGGGCCGGGCGGTGGAGCTGAGCGTGCTGCTCACCACCGGCACACCGGACAGCCAGCTGATCGTCGTCACCGAACGGCAGGAGGTGGCCGAGGGCGACGAGGTGCGGCTGGAGATCGCCCTGGAACGGGTGCACGTGTTCGACGCCGGGGGCGCCCGGATCGGCGCGGCGACCCGGGCCCCGGCCGGCGTGGGCGGTGCCCGGTGACCGCCGTGGCGAGCCCGGCCGGTACCGCGCAGCGGCTGCGGCTGGAGGGCCTGCGCAAGACCTACGCCGCCCGGGGCCGCGAGCCGTTCGAGGCGGTCAAGGGGATCGACCTGGACATCGAGCCCGGTGAGCTGGTGGCGCTGCTCGGCCCGTCCGGCTGCGGCAAGACCACGACGCTGCGGATGATCGCCGGGCTGGAGTCGGTGACCGCCGGCCGGATCCTGATCGGCGACCGCTCGGTGGCCGACCTCCCGCCCGGCAAGCGGCAGGTCGGCGTCGGCTTCGAGAGCTACGCGCTGTACCCGCCGCTGTCGGTGCGGGAGAACCTGGCCTACGGGCTCAAGGCCCGCCGGGCCCGGGACGTCCCGGCCCGGGTGGACGCGCTGGCCGAGCGGCTGGAGATGACCGACCTGCTGTCCCTGCGGCCGGCCGGGCTGTCGTCGGGGCAGAAGCAGCGGGTGGCACTGGCCCGGGCGCTGATCCGCAACCCGCCCGTGCTGCTGCTCGACGAGCCGCTGTCGCACCTGGACGCCGGGCAGCGCCAGCGGGTGCGCCGCGAGCTGAAGGTGCTGCAGCGCGAGTTCGGCTACACCACGATCATCGTCACCCACGACCAGCTGGAGGCACTCAGCCTGGCCGACCGGATCGCGGTGATGGACGGCGGGCTGATCCAGCAGTTCGGCACCCCGGACGAGATCTTCGACGCTCCGGCCAACCGGTTCGTGGCCGACTTCGTGGGCGAGCCGCCGATCACCCTGCTCCCCGGGCGCACCACCGGGGACGGCGCGGTGCGGGTCGGCGGCGCGGGCTCGCTCACTCCCGCCACCCGGCCCGGCCCCGACCGGGAGGTCACCGTGGGGCTGCGGCCGCAGGACTGCCGGCTGGCCGGCTCGGGCAGCACCGCCGGGATCACGGCCACGGTGCTGGTCTACGAGAACCTGCTGGAGTACGGCCTGGCCACCTGCGAGCTGCCGGACCTGGACCGGCGGCTGGTCGTCCAGGTTCCCGCCGGGACCACCCTGGCCGCCGGGGAGGTGGTGCGGGTGGACGCGGCCCCGGAACGGGTGCACCTGTTCGACCCGGAGACCGGGGACCGGCTGCGGTGAGTCCCTCGGTGCGCGTGGTGTGCGCCGGGGACCGGTTCATCACCCCGGAGCTGCTGGCCGAGGCGGTGGCGGCCGAGTGCCACCGGGTGGGGCTGGACGCCGAGCCGGTGCCGGTCGCGTCGAGCTGGCCGGACGAGCCGTTCACCGACGTCGACGGGGTGCGCGAGGCGGCCGGCGACCCGGCGGTCCTGGCCGGGCTGGTCGCCGGGGCGGACGCGCTGGTCACCCACCTGGCCCCGGTCACCGCCCGGGTGCTGGAGGCCGGTCGGGGCCGGCTGCGGGTGGTCGGGGTGACCCGGGGCGGCCCGGTGAACGTGGACCTGCCGGCGGCGGAGGCGGCCGGGGTGCCGGTGCTGCACCTGCCCGGGCGCAACCTGGGGGCGGTGGCCGAGTTCACCGTGGGCACCATGATCTGCGCGATGCGCGGGCTGCCGGCGGCCGCCGCCGCGCTGACCGGCGGACACTGGGACGCGGCCGGTTTCCGGCACGACCGGGTCGGCCTGGAGCTGCGCGCGGCCACCGTCGGTCTGGTCGGGCTGGGCGCGATCGGCCTGCGGGTGGCGCAGCTGGTCGGTGCGTTCGGCGCCCGGGTGCTGGCCCACGACCCCTACGCCGACGCCGAGGCGGCCGCCGGGGTCGGTGCCCGGCTGGTCGGTCTGGACGAGCTGCTGGCCGGCAGCGACGTGGTGAGCCTGCACGCCCGGCTGACCGAGGACACCCGCCGGATCATCGACGCCCGCGCGCTCGGGCTGATGCGGCCGGGGGCGGTGCTGGTGAACACCGCCCGGGGCGAGCTGGTCGACCCGGTCGCGCTGGACGCGGCGCTGGCCGGCGGGCGGCTGCGGGCGGCCGTGCTGGACGTGTTCGCCCCGGAGCCGCCCGCGCCGGACGACCCGCTGATCCGCCGCCCGGAGGTGTTCGCCACGCCGCACCTGGCCGGCGCGTCCCGGCAGGTGGCGACGGAGTCGGCCGGCCGGATCGCCGCCCGGGTCGCCGCCGTCCTCGCCTCGTGAGCCCATTAATGCACTGATCGATACAAAACTCTGGTAGCGTCGGCGAGGTGCCCCGACCGAGGACCTTCGACGAGGACCGGGCGCTGGACGCCGCGATGCGGACGTTCTGGCGCGCCGGTTACGAGGCGACCTCGACGGAGGAGCTGTGCGCGGCCACCGGCCTGGGCCGGAGCAGCCTGTACAACACCTTCACCAGCAAGCGCGCGCTGTTCGAGCGGGCCCTGGAGTGCTACGTGGCCGGCAGGACCGGCGCGCTGCTGGAGCTGCTCGACGGTCCCGGACCGGCCGGGGAGAAGGTCCGCACGGTGCTCCGCGACGCCGTGGACGCCGACCCGGGCGACCCGGCCGGCTGCCTGGTGGTGAACACGATGGTCGAGTTCGGGGCGGACGACGCGGTGGTCGGGCCGGTGCTGCGGCGCGACCGGCGCCGCCGGCTGGACGCCCTGAGCCTGGCCATCGCGGCCGGACAGCGGGACGGTGACATCGCCTCGCGCCGGTCGCCGGACGAGCTGGCCGAGTTCGTCGCCGCCACGATCAGCGGCCTGCGGGTGGCCGCCCGGGGTGGGGTCGACCGGGCGGCCCGGGAGGCGATCGCCGCCACCGCCCTGGACGCGCTGACCCGCTGACCCGGGATTTCGCGTGCCCGAGTTTTGGACAGATCAGGACAATACAGATGGGAGTGGGCTCGATGCCGTTGCTGGTGTGGGCGCTCGGCTGCGCGATCTTCGTACAGGGCACCTCGGAACTGATGATCGCCGGACTGCTCCCGGAGATGGCCGCTGACCTGGGGGTCTCCATCCCGGAGGCCGGGCTGCTGATCTCCGGGTTCGCCGTCGGCATGCTGGTCGGCGCCCCGGTGCTGGCCACGCTGACCCGCCGCTGGCCGCCCCGGTCGACCCTGCTGGCCTTCCTCGGGATCTTCGCCGTGACCCACGCCGTCGGCGCGCTGGCCCCCGGCTACGCGGTGCTCCTGGCGACCCGGGTGATCGGGGCGTTCGTCTACGCCGGGTTCTGGGCGGTCGCCGCCGGTGCCGCCGTACGGGCCGTGCCGGCCGGGGCCCGGGGACGCGCGATGAGCATCGTCGCGGGCGGTCTGACCGTGGCCGTCCTGGTCGGCCTGCCCGCCGGCACCGCCATCGGGCAGGAGCTCTGCTGGCGCGCGGTCTTCTGGATCGTCGCCGCCGGCTGCGCGGCCACCATGCTCGCCGTGGCCCGGACCGTGCCCGCCGGCCGCCCGGAGCCGGCGGCGGGATCGGGCGGGCTGCGCGCCGAGGCCCGCATCGTCACCCGGCCGCCGCTGCTCCTGGCCTACGCCACCACCGCGCTGGCCACCGCCGCCCTGCTGGTCAGCTACAGCTACCTGGCCCCGATCCTCACCGACGCCACCGGTCTGGCGCCGCGTTGGATCCCGGCCGTGCTGGCGTTGTTCGGCGTCGGCGCCCTGCTGGGCATCACCGTCGGCGGGCGCACCGCCGACCGGCACCCGTTCGCCACCCTGCTCACCGGCCTGGCCGTCCTGGTGGCCGGGTCCCTCGCCCTGGCGGCCTGGGCCGACCTCGCGGCGGTGGCGATCCCGCTGGTCGCCGCGCTCGGTCTGGCCGGTTTCGGCATCAACCCGGCCCTGCAGGCCCGGGTGCTCAACCTGGCCGAGGACGCCCCCACCCTGGCCGCCGCCGTCAACGTCTCCGCGTTCAACGTCGGCATCACCGCCGGACCCTGGCTGGGCGGGCTGGCCATCGAGTCCGGCGCCGGCTATCCCGCCGTCGGCTGGATCGGCGCCGCGCTGGGCGGGCTCGGGCTGGTCACCGCGGCGGGCGCGGCGTATCAGCTCAGGGTCGGTCAGCTCAGGGTCGGTCAGCTCAGGGGCGGTAGCGAGCCGAGCAGCGGGAGTGCGGGCAGCGTGGCCGGCAGCCCGCCGACCTGCTCCACCTTCGGTATCCCGGAGCGCACCCGGTAGCTGTGCGCCAGCTTGCTCGGGCTGTTCTTCTGCGCCCGGTCGGCGATGTAGTACCAGTCCATCCGGGCCTCGTCGGGGGTGACGGTCAGCACCGTGGAGCCGTGCGAGTCCAGCTCGACGAACCGGATGTGCCGGTTCAGCGTCTTGATCGCGGTCTCGATGCCCACCGAGACCGTCCGGGGCTTCGCCTTGAGCGTGTCACCGATGCCGTCGGAGGTGATCGAGCAGCAGACGAACTCGGTCGCCACCGACGGGCTGAGCGGGTAGGTGCCGGCGTCGACCGGGACGTCGCTGGCCCACGACGAGTGGATGTCCCCGGTCAGGAAGAGCACGTTGGACATCTTCTCCCGCTGGATGGCGGCCAGCAGGCGGCGCCGCTCGGCGGCGTAGCCGTCCCACTGGTCGTTGTTCAGCACCACCCCGTCGGCCGGCAGGTTCAGCAGGGCGCGCAGCGCACCGGACGTCGCGTGCGGCAGCGGCGGGAGCAGCAGCGGCGCGATCATCACCGAGTTACCGACCAGCCGCCACCGGGTGTCGGCCTCGCGCAGCCCGTCGATCAGCCAGTCGAACTGCTTGCGGCCGGTCATCGTGCGGGCCGGGTCGTCGATCGCCCGGCCGTCCAGGAACGGCGCCTGCTTGCTGCGGTAGCTGCGCAGGTCGGCCATCGAGATCTCGGCCAGGTTGCCGAACCGCAGCCGCCGGTAGAACGGCAGCTCGTCGTCGCGGACCGGCATCCACTCGAAGTAGGCCTGGTAGGCGGCCTTGCGCCGATCGTGGTAGGTGCCCTCGCCGGCGTTGTGGTTCTCCGCGCCGTTCTTCCAGCGGTCGTTGGCCACCTCGTGGTCGTCCCACAGGCACAGCCACGGGACCCGGGCGTGCAGGGCCCGCAGGTCCGGGTCGGTCTTGTACTGGGCGTGCCGCTTGCGGTAGTCGGACAGGCTCAGCGTCTCGTGGGTGGGCTCGTGCACCCGCACGTCGTAGCCGGTCGGGTACTGCTTGGACCCGTACTCGTAGAAGTAGTCGCCCAGGTGCAGCACCGCGTCCAGGTCCTCGCGCTCGGCCAGGTAGCGGTAGGCGGAGAAGAAGCCGGCCTGCCAGTTCGCGCAGGACACCACGCCCAGCCGCAGGTGGTCGACGTGCGCGTCCCGATCCGGCGCGGTGCTGGTGTGCCCGATCGGCGAGTACTCCCCGTCCAGGTGGAACCGGTAGACGTAGTCGGTGTCCGGCTCCAGGTCGGTGACGTCGATCTTCACCGTGTGGTCGCGGGCCGGGCCGGTCGAGAACTCGCCGTGCGCCACCACGTGGTCGAAGTCGCGGTCGCGGGCCACCTCCCACTCGACGGTGACCTCCGGGCCGTTGCCCGAGCCCGGGCGGGAGTCCTCGGTGGGGGTGACCCGGGTCCAGATGACCACCCGGTCCGGCTTCGGGTCACCCGAGGCGACGCCGTGCCGGAACTCCGGCCCCTCGTCGGCGAACGCGTAGCGCGGGACACCCCCGGCCAGCGCGCCACCCACCGCCAGCGTGCCCGCCGCGCGGAGCACCGTCCGTCGACTCAAAGCCATGCACGGAGGGTGCCAGGTCGAGCGCGGAGGGTGATAACCGGGGAGGTCTTCTTCACCCGCTGTTCACCCTGGCTAGAGGTCGAGCAGCTCCAGCAGGAACGGCAGCTCGCCGGGCTGGTACCAGGCCAGCTCGTAGTCCTCGGCGCTGCCCAGCACGAACTCGGCGTCCGGGTCGCCCAGGTCGGCCCGGTCCACCACCTTCGCCGCCTCGCTGACCGCGTACTCGGCGTCGGGCTCGTCGATGTGCACCGCCGCCACCCGCAGGCCGGGGATCTCGTCGAGCACCCGGACCACCGCGTCGTCCAGATCCGGCCGGACGGTGTACTCGTCCACGTCGGCCGCCACCACCGCCCGGCGGTGCCAGCCCGGCTGGTCGGCGTCCGACTCGATGGACAGCAGCCGCAGACAGGCCCGGGCGGCGTCGCGCATGGCGATGTACTCGAGCTCCTCGTCGTCGTCGGTGGTGTACGCCTCGCGCAGCGCCGGGGTCACCGCGAACGCCGTGCCCCCGATCGGCCGCAGCGCCGCCTCCGCGACCAGCCGCCGCAGCATCGGCAGGGTGGCCGGAACATAGATTCGCACGACGCTCCGTGTTGTTCGGCGGGGTCCTCGCTCAGCCCAGCGAGCCGACCAGCTCGTCGAGCGACTCCTCAATCATCCCAGCGAGGTGCTCGACGTCCCCCATCGCGTCCCGGTCGGCGTTGAACCCGTAGAACACGCCGCCGTCGTAGCTGGTCAGGCCGATGGACAGGGCCTGCCCCTTGGCCAGCGGGACCACCGGGAACATCTCCAGCATCTTCGCCCCGGCGGCGTAGAGCGGCACCTGCGGCCCGGGCACGTTGGTCACCACCAGGTTGAACACCCGCTTGGAGAGCCCGCTGGCCGCCCGGGCCCCCAGGGCGTGCAGCGTGGGCGGGGCGAACCCGCCGATCGCCACCAGGGTCTCCGCGCCCACCGAGCGGCCGCCGGCGGTGTGCTCGCGCATCTGGTGGGCCACCTGGTGCAGCCGCACCACCGGGTTCGCCTCCCCCACCGGCAGGTCCACCAGGAACGACGACACCCGGTTGCCCAGGGTGCCGTCCAGCGCCGCGCCGGTGCCGGCCTCCGTGATCGACTGCGCCTCCGACCGCACCGACAGCGGCACCATCGCCCGCACCGTGCTGGACGCGGTGACCGGCTCACCCCGGGACAGCAGCCAGTTGCGCATCGCCCCGGCCACCACGGCCAGCACCACGTCGTTCACCGCGCAGCCGTGCGCCGCCCGCACCCGCCGGTAGTCACCCAGCTCGGTGCGGGCCACCGCGAACCGCCGCTGGTGGGACACCGACACGTTCAGCGGGCTGCCCGGGGCGCGGCTCATCGCGGTGCGGACCACCCCGGAGATCTGGCCCAGCACGTCGACCACCTTGCCGGCCACCGCCGCCGCGTCCCCGGCCGCCACCCGCACGTTGTCCACCAGCTCCCCCGGCCGCAGCCAGGCGTCGGTGACCGCGTCGGCGACCAGGCGGACCCGGCTGGGCTCGCGGCGGGGCACCCAGGGCTGGCTGTAGTCCCCACCGGCGTCGCCGCCGTCGAGGCGGCCGTCCCCGCCCGGCCCGGCCGACACATCCAGGATCACCTGGGCGATGTCGATCGCGCTGATCCCGTCGACCAGCGCCTGGTGGGTCTTGGTCAGCACCGCGATCCGGTTCCGGGCCAGGCCCTCGACCAGGTACATCTCCCACAGCGGGCGGGTGTGGTCCAGCGGGCGGGACATCAGCCGGGCGACCAGCTCGTTCAGCATCCGGTCCGACCCCGGGGCGGGCAGCGCCGAGCGGCGGACGTGGTAGGTCAGGTCGAAGTCCGGGTCGTCCACCCACACCGGGCGGGCCAGCGACGCCGGCACGTGCCGCACCTTCTGCCGGTACCGGGGCACCAGGGTGATCCGCTGCCCGACCAACCTCAGCAGCCCGTCGTAGGTCAGCCCGTTCTTCGGCTTCCGGAACAACGCCACCGCCCCGACGTGCATCGGTGTGGTCGGCTGCTCGAGGTACAGGAAGGACGCGTCGAGCGCCGAGAGACGGTCCGGCATGCCGGGAAGTCTAAGTTGTCCGGACGGCCGGACCGGGCAGCCGGCGAATCCCGCAGGTGTGACAAGGGCGAAATGCCGGAGTCTGAGCGGTGGCGTCCACCACACCGGAGAGCTCGGGCGTGCGCCGGTTGTCGGCGGTCCCCGCTACCCTTCACGATGTGGGTGCGACGTACTCGGTAGAGGACGACACGGGCTCGGCCGAACCCCCGCTCCGGCGGGGCGCCTCGCCGCGCGCGATTCGGTCGGCACTGTTGCCCGACGATCAGATCGTCTTCGACGCCGCCTATTCGGCCGCCCTGGCCGACGCCCGCGCCAGCCTTGACCTGACCGCGCTGTTCGAGATGCTCGAACGCTGGCGCAGGGTCGCCCTGCTGCAGCAGGATCCTGCACGGTTCCACGCGCTGGCCCGCCGCGCCGCCGAACTGCTGACCGGGCAGCCCATCCCCGCCGACGAGCCCTTGGCCGTGACCCGGGCGAAAGCCGGCATCTGACGGTCCGGCCATCGTGTACACGCTGCGCTCCAGCGACCAGGTCGACGATCAGATCGCCCATCTTCCCCGCGAGGCTCTCCCAGCGTTCGCTGAGTTGCGCACCGTCATCGAGGTCGCACCATGGTCCGGCGAGTCGCTCAACGACGCCGAACCGGCCGCACCCGTGCGCTCATGGACATTCGGGCCCGACGGCCGGGGTGTCGTCTACTACTTGATTCAGGACCGCGATCGCCTTGTCGACCTGCTTGACGTCATATGGGCCGGTTGACCCATCGTCACCACCACCGATCCGACCTAGCTCATGTGCGATCCTCACCGGCGTGGTGACCCGAAGCCCTAAAGACACCTACATCACCGTGTACGGCCGCAAGCCCGTGCTGGAGGCGCTGGCCGACCCGGCGCTGGTCGTCGACAAGATCATCGTGGCGGACAACGCCCGGGGCGGGTCGCTGCGCGAGATCCTCGACGCGGCACGGGACCGGGACGTGGCGGTGCAGCGGGCCAGCGCGCACCGGGTGAAGGTGCTGGCCGGCAACGGGCGGCACGACCAGGGGGTGCTGGCCGACGTGGTGGCCCCTCGGATGCAGCCGGTGGCGGAGTTCCTGGCCGGGTTGCCGGGCGAGGCCGGGTGCGCGGTGCTGGTGCTGGACGCGGTGACCAACCCGGCGAACGTCGGCATGGTGCTGCGCACGGCCACGGCGGCCGGGCTGGACGGGGTGCTGCTGCCCCGCCGGGGCACCCCGTCCATCGACCCGCTGGTGATCAAGGCGTCGGCCGGGGTGGCGTTCCGGGCTCCGGTGCTGCGCGCGGGGACCGCCGCCGAGGGGTGCGCGGCGCTGCGGGCGGCCGGGGTGCGGGTGCTGGGGTTGGCCGGGGACGCCGGCGGGTCGCTGCTGACCGACCCGCTGCCGGACCGGGTGGCGCTGGTGCTGGGCAACGAGACCGACGGCCTGTCCGACGACGTCCGGGCCGAGCTGGACGGCACGGTGGCCATCCCGATGCACGGCGGCGTGGAGAGCCTCAACGTGGCCAGCGCGGCCGCCGTCGCCGCCTACGAGCTGATGCGCCGCCGGCACCCGTGAGTGCTTAGTGGTGCTATAGCACCACTAAGCACTCACGGGTCAGGTCGCGGCGGCCCGTTCGGACTGCCAGGCGCTCCAGCCACCGAGCAGGTCGGACACGTCGGTGAACCCCGCCGAGCGGAGCAGGCTGGCGGCGGCGCTGGAGCGGTAACCCCCGGCGCAGTTGACCAGCACCGGACGCTCCGGGTCCAGCTCGGACAGCCGGGCCCGCAGCCGGGGCAGCGGCAGGTTCACCGCGCCGGGCAGCGCTCCCTCGGCGAACTCCCCCGGCCCGCGCACGTCCACCACCTGCAGGTCCGAGACCCGGTCGAGCACCTGCACCGCCTGCCGCGCGGTGAGCCGGCTCAGCGTGGTCACCAGGGCGGAGTCGGCGCTCATCCGGTGCAGCGCGGTGAACGCGCCGGCCACGCCGTCGATGCCGACCCGGGCCAGCCGCAGCCGCGCCTCGGTCACCTCCGCCGGGGCGCCGACCAGCAGCACCGGCTGCTCGGGGCCGTGCACGGCGGCGGCGAACTCGGCGAACCGGCCGGACAGGCCCACGTTCACCGAGCCGGCCAGGTGCCCGGCGGCGAACGCCTGGTCGTCGCGCACGTCCAGCAGCAGCGCCCCGGCCCGCTGCTCGGCCACGGCCTCGGCGGCGGTCAGGTCGGGGACCGAAGCGGCCGGGTCGAAGCTGGCGTGCCCGTGCCGGTTGACCTCCACCTCCTGGGCGAAGTACTCCGGCGGCTCGCCGAGCCCCTCGGTCACCGCCGCGACGAAGGCGTCCTCGGACATCTCGGCCAGGGCGTAGTTCGCCGTGCGCTGCTCACCGAGGGTGGAGACGGTCTCCTGGGACAGCGCCTTGCCGCAGGCGCTGCCGGCGCCGTGCCCGGGGTAGATCTTCACCTCGTCCGGCAGCGGGAGGATCCGGGTCCGCAGCGACCGGTACAGCTCGCGGGCCATCTGCTCCGGGGTCCGGCCGGCCGCGCCGAGCAGGTCCGGCCGGCCGACGTCGCCGAGGAAGAGCGTGTCGCCGGTGAGCAGGCCGGCCGGCGCCACGTCGGCGGCGTGCTCGCGGACCGCCAGGGTGATCGACTCCGGGGTGTGGCCGGGGGTGGCCAGCACCTCCACGGCGACGCCGGTGGCCGGGTCGCCCAGGGTGATCACCTCACCGTCGCGCAGCGGGCGGAACTCGAAGTCCACCGGCGCGTGCTCGCTCATCGCCACCACCGCGCCGGTGCGTTCGGCCAGCTCGGTGTGCCCGGGCACGAAGTCGGCGTGCACGTGGGTGAGGATCACCAGCTCGATCCGCAGGCCTCGTTCCCCGGCGGCGATGAGGTACTGGTCGACGTCCCGGCGCGGGTCGACCACCAGCGCGCGGCGGGACTCCTCGTCGGCGACCAGGTACGACGCCTGGGACAGGCAACCGAGGTAGAACTGCTCGATGATCACTCCGCCATCCCCTCACTCCGACGGCATTCCGGCTGGCTAATGTCCGTACAATAGACGGCGTCGGACGTCGGCGCGACACTCGACTTCCGATCGAACCCAAATGTACGTACTATTAGGCAATGGCCGTACCTTTCCGGGACCTGCTCGGGCAGCTGCCCCGGCCGTTCTGGACCCGAGGGTACGACCGGGGGCTGCTAGCCGCCGACACCCGCGCCGGGCTGGTCGTGGGCGTCCTGCTGATCCCGCAGGGCATGGCCTACGCGACGCTGGCCGGCCTGCCCCCGATCACCGGGCTGTACGCCTCCATCGTGTCGTTGCTGGTCTACGCGCTGCTCGGCACCAGCAACCACTCCTCGGTGGCGCCGGCCGCACTGGACTCGCTGCTGGTCGCGGCGGCGGTGGCCCCGCTGGCGCACGGCGACCCCGCGCGCTACGTGGCCCTGGCCGGGCTGC
>JAESFN010000562.1_pt1 | contig 30519 bp, 26 predicted proteins | sample 9269411 | NCBI WGS metagenome assembly JAESFN01 (sample SAMN14505399, study PRJNA617100) | algae metagenome | isolation source: Iphinoe sp. HA4291-MV1 and co-occurring heterotrophs from trail next to... | place: USA: Maunawili Falls, Hawaii | collected 2009-07-25
CAGAACCTGCCCGCCACGCTCGATCCGGGCAAGGATCACTCCAACACCGGCTCGCAGATCTACTACAACGCCTTCGATCCGCTGATCGAGAAGGACTATGCCGCCTCGGAAGTCACCTTCAAGCCGGGCATCGCCACCGAGTGGAAGCAGGTCGAGCCGACCATCTTCGAGGTGAAGCTGCGCGACGGCGTCAAGTTCCACAACGGTGCCACCGTCACCGCCGGGGACGTGGTGTTCTCGTTCGAGCGCATCATCAACGAAGCCACCCCCGAGTTCGGCTCGGTGAAGAAGCAGTTCTTCAACAACTTCGAAAAGGTCGAGGCGGTCGACGCCAACACCGTGCGCTTCACCACCTTCAAGCCCGAGCCGCTGTTCGAGACGCTGCTCAACACCTCGGAAGGTTCGATCGTCCCCAAGGCCTACATCGCCGGCCTGTCGGGTGATCCGGCCGCGGTCGAGCCCAGCGATTTCGACGCCTTCGGCCTCGCGCCGGTCGGCACCGGCCCGTACTCGATCCAGAAGTTCCAGCCTGGTGAGGGCCTGACCTATGTGAAGTTCCAGGACTACTGGGGCGACAAGGCGCCGCTCGACAGTGCCGAGCTCCGCCGCATCCCCGAAATGGCGACCCGCATCACGGCGCTTGCCAATGGTGAAGTCGACCTCATCACCAACGTGCCGCCCGACCAGTTGGCGACCATCGAAGCCAACCCGAACCTCAAGGTGGAGGGGGCGGTGACGCCGCTGTTCCACGTGGTGTTCTTCAACACCGAAAACCCAAAAATGGCCGACAAGCGCATCCGCCAGGCGCTCAGCATGGCGATCGACCGGAACCTGCTGAACGAGGCGCTGTGGCTCGGCAAGGCCGTGGTGCCCTCGACCCACACCTACCCGCAATATGGCCAGCTCTACATGCCGGAGCTCACGACCTTCGAGTACAACCCGGAAAAGGCCAAGGAACTGCTGAAGGCGGCCGGGTTCGAGGGCCAGACCGTCCGCTACGACACCGACCCGGTCTACTACACCAATGGTCTGCTCGCCGCGCAGGCGATCAAGGAGATGTGGGCTGCCGTCGGCGTCACCATGGACCTGAAGGTCGATCCGAAGTGGACCGGCGACGACAAGGACATGGAATCGCGTAACTGGTCGAACCCGATGTACTTCGCCGACCCGGCTGGTTCCTACGGCACGATGTGGAGCCCGACCGGCGCCCGCATCACCGGCGGTTCGTGGAAGCCGAACGAGGCCTATGCCGAAATGTGGGAGCGCTTCCGCTACTCGACCGACATCGAGACCCGTAAGGCTGCCTATGCCGAGATCATGGCCTACGTGAAGGAAGAGGCGCCGTTCGTCGTGCTCTATCAGCCCTACGAGTCCTACGGCATGAGCAAGTCGCTGGAGTGGAAGCCGCTGCCGGGTCACATCCCCTATGTGCTCGACTTCCGCGCCGGGGCTGTCGCCTTCAACGACTGATTGCTGTCGCCGGCGGGGGCGATCCCCGCCGGCATATTCGCAGTCATGAAGGTCACCGGGTTCGTAGTGATCCTCCCCCGCGCAGCGGGGGAGGGGGACCAGCGAAACACCGCGCTTCCCGTCGCCCCCTCCACCGCCTTCGGCGGTCCCCCTCCCCCGTTTCACGGTGGAGGAGCACCGTGAGGCCGGCGACCTGTATGCGATAACTCTTGCACTGAACGGAGCCCCCGATGAGCAACACCGCCATTCTCGACGTCGACAGCCTGAAGGTCGTGTTCGAAACCGATAGCGGCCCGGTCGTGGCCGTCGACGGGCTGAGCTTCGAGATCCGCTCGGGTGAATGCGTCGCGGTGGTCGGCGAATCCGGGTCGGGCAAGTCGGTGACGGCGATGTCGATCCTCGGGCTCGGCAAGTTCTCCGGTGGTCGCGTTGCGGAGGGTGCCATACGTTTCCGCCGCAAGGACGCCAAAGTGATTGATCTCGCCAATGCGGACGAGGGCACGCTGCGGACCATTCGCGGCAACGAGATTGCGATGGTGTTCCAGGAACCGATGACCTCGCTGAACCCGGTCTTCACCGTCGGCGAGCAGATCGCCGAAGTGATCCGGCTGCACCGGAAGGCCGATGTAGCGGACGCGGCACGGCAGGCGGTGGAGCTGCTGAAGCGGGTGCGGATTCCCGAGCCGGAACGGCGGTTCTCGCAATATCCGCATGAACTCTCGGGCGGCATGCGGCAGCGGGTGGTGATTGCCATTGCGCTCGCCTGTTCGCCGCGCCTGCTGATCGCCGACGAGCCGACCACGGCGCTCGACGTGACGATCCAGGCGCAGATCCTCGAACTGGTCCGCTCGCTTGCCGCGGAAGGCGACATGGCGGTCTTGTTCATCACCCACGACATGGGTGTCGTCGCCGAGATGGCCGACCGCGTGGTGGTGATGCGGCACGGCAAGAAGGTCGAGGAGGCGGCGACGCGCGAGCTGTTCGCCCGGCCACGCGAGGCTTACACCAAGCAACTGCTGGCGGCGGTGCCGCGGCTCGGCTCGATGCAGGGCGCGACACGGCCGGCGAAGTTCGGCGAGATACTGACTGACGCGGCGCCGCCTCGGCACGCGCCGCTGCTCGAGGTGAAGCACCTCGTCACCCGCTTTCCGGTGAAGAAGGGCGTGTTGCAGCGCCACGTCGCCAATGTGCATGCGGTGGACGATGTATCGTTCGCGATCGGCACCGGCGAGACGCTGGCGCTGGTCGGCGAATCCGGTTGCGGCAAGTCGACCACCGGCCGCTCGGTGCTGCGGCTGGTCGAGCCGAAGTCGGGCAGCGTGACGCTCGAGGGCGACGAACTCACCCGTCTCTCCGGCGACGCGCTGCGCCGGAAGCGGCGCGACATGCAGATCATCTTCCAGGACCCTTACGCGGCGCTCGATCCGCGGCTCACCGCCTTCGAGCAGATTGCCGAGCCGCTGGAGATCCATGGCGTCGACGCGGGCTCGGCGCTGCGCGACCGGGTGGTCGGGCTGATCCGGCGGGTGGGCCTCAGCGACGAGCAGCTCGAGCGCTATCCGCACGAATTCTCTGGCGGCCAGCGGCAGCGGCTCTGCATCGCGCGGGCGCTCACCCTGTCGCCCAAGTTGATCGTCGCCGACGAGCCGGTCTCGGCGCTCGATGTGTCGATCCAGGCGCAGGTGGTCAACCTGATGATCGAGCTGCAGCAGGAACTGGGGCTCAGCTACCTGTTCATTTCGCACGATATGGCGGTGGTGGAGCGGGTCAGCCATCGCGTCGCGGTGATGCATATGGGCCGGATCGTCGAGATGGGACCGCGCAACGCGGTGTTCGGCGATCCGCGTCACCCGTATACGCGCACGCTGCTTGCCGCCGTGCCCAACCCCGATCCGACCGCGCCGCGTCGCGCGGTGCCGCCGGCCGGCCTGTTGCCTTCGCCGATCTACCCGGTCGGCCACGATCCGGCGCCGCCGCGCTACGACGAGGTCGGGGCCAACCATTTCGTTCTTGCCGCCTGATTGCTCTCGGAGACCACTATGCTTTCGACGTTTTCTGCCCCTGGCCGCTTCTGGAAGGGGAACCTCCACACCCACTCGAACCGCTCGGACGGGGCGCTCGATCCGGCCGAGGTCTGCCGCCGCTACCGCGAAGCCGGCTATGATTTCCTCTGCCTCTCCGACCACTTCCTGCCGCAGTTCAGCTTCCCGCTGACCGATACGCGTGAGTATCGCACGGCCGATTTCACCACGCTGATCGGCGCCGAACTGCACGCACCGGCGACGCACCTGGGCGATCTCTGGCACATCCTTGCCGTCGGCCTGCCGCTCGACTTTGCGCCGACGCCGGAGGGCGAGGATGGTCCGGCATTGGCCCGCCGCGCCGCAGCGGCCGGCGCCTTTGTCGGCATCGCCCACCCGCAATGGTATGGGCTCGATTTCACCGATGGGCTGGCGCTCGATGCGGCGCATGCGGTGGAGATCTACAACCACACCTGCGAGATGCTGTCGGCCCGGCCGGACGGCGTGGCTTTGTTCGACGACCTGCTGACCCGTGGTCGGAAGCTCACCGGCTTTGCCTCCGACGACGCGCATTTCCACGCGAACGACAGTTTTGGCGGCTGGGTGCAGGTGAAGTCCGAAACGCTCGAGCCCGAAGCGCTGCTCGCGGCGCTGAAAGCCGGCCACTACTACGCGAGTACCGGTCCGGAAATCGCTGCGATCGAGCGTGATGGCGAGACGCTCAGCGTCACCGCCTCACCGGTGCGCAGCATCGTGCTGGCCGGGCCGGGCGCCAAATCAGCCGTGGTGCATGGTGAAAGCATCACCGAGGCCCGTCTCGATCTCGGCCGCTTTGCTGGAGGCTGGTGCCGGGTGGTGGTCACCGACATGGACGGCAAGCGCGCCTGGGCGCAGCCGTTTGAGGTGTGATCCGGGACCCTCGGAGCTGGACAGGCCAGGTGAATTGGTCCCGATCGGGCCTCCCCACCGGCCGTCATCCCAGCGGAAGCTGGGACCCAACTATCAGCTGGAGCGGGCGGTGAGATGGGTCCCTGCTTTCGCAGGGATGACACCGTGGGTGCGGCACATTGTGTGGTTCAACGGTGAGCGCACAAGCGCATCCGCTCACCCCCGCTTGCCGATCTCAACGTTGTCGACCGTCCAGGCTACCGCCTGTTCGCTGAGCGTGAACCCCAGGCCGGGGCGGTCGGAGACCAGCATGCGGCCGTCCTTGATCTCGAGGTGCTCGTTGAACAGCGGGTCGAGCCAGTCGAAATGCTCGACCCAGGTGTCGTGGGCGTAAGCCGCCGCCAGGTGCAGGTGGATTTCCATGGCGAAATGTGGCGCCATCTTGAGGTATTTCTGCTCGGCGATGGTCGCGATCTTCAGGAACTGGGTGATGCCACCGACGCGCGGCGCATCGGGCTGGATGAAGTCCACGGCGTCATGCTGGATCAGGTTGAGATGCTCGGCGACACTGGTCAGCATCTCGCCCGAGGCGATCGGGGTCACCAGCTGTGCGGCGAGGCGGGCATGACCCTCGACGTCATAAGCATCGAGCGGCTCTTCGATCCACACCAGGTTGAATTCCTCCAAGGCACGTCCGACGCGCTCGGCGGTTGGCCGGTCCCATTGCTGGTTGGCATCGACCATCAGCGGCACGCGATCGCCGACGACCTTGCGCACGGCGTCGAGGCGGTGGAGATCGAGCATCGGGTCGGGCTGACCGACCTTGATCTTCAGCCCGCCGATGCCGACAGAGATCGAGGCTTCGCAGTTTTCCACCAGTTGCTCGACCGGGGTGGAGAGGAAGCCGCCCGAGGTATTGTAGCAGCGCACCGAGTCGCGGCGGGCCCCGAGCAGTTTGGCCAGCGGCAGGCCGGCGCGCTTGGCCTTCATGTCCCATAGCGCAACGTCGAAGGCGGCGATGGCCTGTGTCGCGAGTCCGCTGCGGCCGACCGAGGCGCCGGCCCAGACCAGCTTGTCCCACAGCCGGGCGATGTCGTTGGGGTCTTCGCCGATCAGGTTGGGCGCAATCTCCTTGGCGTGGGCGAACAGACCATAGCCGCCGGCGCGCTTGGAGTAGGAAAAGCCGATGCCGTGGTGGCCGCGTTCGCTTTCGATCTCGCAAAACAGCATCGCCACTTCGGTCAGCGGTCTCTGCCGCCCGGTCAACACCTTGGCGTCGCTGATCGGCGTCTTGAGCGGCAAGAGGATCAGCGACAGCTTGATCCAGGCGATACGGTCGGTGGTGGCGGCGCCGGGCGCCAGGCCGGCCAGCAGGCCGGAGCCGGGGATTGCGGATGTCGATAGCGTCATCGTCTGCTCCAGGCCGGCCGCGCCGGCACATCGATGGGGGGCGACAACTGGCCCCGCCGCGGATCCGCGGCGACCGGCCGGTCGGTGATCGTCGTCACGAAACGCTGGCGATCAGGGCTTCCAGCATGCCGATTTCTTCGGCTGTGAGGTCGGTCAGCGGCGGGCGGACGGAGCCGGCATCAAAGCCGCGCAGTCGTACGCCGGCCTTGATGGCCGAAACCGCGTAGCCCTTGGAGCGGTTGCGGATGGCCATGAACGGATAGAAGAACCGGGTGAGGATCTCTTCGCACTCGGCCCGGCGGCCGGCCCGCAGCGCCTTGTAGAAGCGGACCGACAGGTCAGGAACGAAGTTGAATACCGCAGACGAATAGGTGGTGAAGCCAGCCGCGAGGTAAGCCTCGGCGAACAGCTCCGCCGTGGGCATGCCGCCCAGATAGGTCAGCCGGTCGCCCATGGTCACGGTGACCTGCCGGACGAGACCCAGTTCGCCCGAGCCATCCTTGAAGCCGACCAGGTTCGGGCAGGCGTCGCAAAGACGCTTCAGCGTATCGGCCTGGATGATCGAGTTGTCGCGGTTGTAGACCATGACGCCGATGCCGATGGCGTCGCATACGGCTTTGACATGGGCATAGAGCCCGGCCTGAGGCGCTTCGATCAGGTAATGCGGCAGCAGCAGGATGCCATCGGCGCCGGCCTTCTCGGCGGCCTTGGCGATCGACACGGCCATCTCGGTGCCATAGCCGCAGCCCGAGATGATCGGGGTGTTGCCGGCGGCAGCCTTGGCGGTGCGAACGATCGCCGGAATCTCGTCGGGAGTCAGCGAGAAGAACTCTCCGGTGCCACCTGCCGCGAACAGTGCCGCCGCTTCGTAGCCCGACAGCCAGCCGACATGCTTGCCGTAGGCATCGGCATTGAAGCGTCCCTCGGCATCGAAGGCCGTTACCGGGAAGGAGAGCAGCCCGGAGCCAAGCACTGTCTTGAGGTTCTGGGGGTCCATTTCCTATCCCGTGTTCCGCTGAAGATGATCGCACCTAGCAAGTCATACGATAAGCGTCAATATAGATATGATAAGTTTAGGATGTCTGGCTCTGAATCAGGGCGCGATAGCGCTGCTGGCTGCCCTTCAGATGCTTGCGCATCGCCTCGCGCGCGGCGGCTTCGTCGGCGTTGGCGATGGCCTGGGCGATCTGGCGGTGCTCGTCGAGGATTCGGTCGAGGTAGGAGGCGCGGACGGCCTCGGCGCCATCGGTCTGGATGGCGAAGCGAGGGATGGCGGCCTGGCCGAGCAGTTCAAGGAACTCGACGAAGCGCGGATTGTTGGTGGCGGCGGCGATGGCGCGGTGGAAGGCGAAGTCCGCCTCATTGGAGCGTTCGCCACGGGAAATCTGCGCGGCCACTACATTGTGGGTGCGGAAGACCTCTTCTTCCTGTTGCGGCGAGCGGCGCAGGGCGGCCAGCCCCGCTGCCTCGATCTCGACCGCGGCGCGCAGCTCAAGTGTTTCTAATATCGATGAAATTCGCGCCGGATCGATGCTCTGAAAGGCGAAGGCAACCGGCCCGGTGCGGGCAGTGACGAAGACGCCGGCGCCCTGATGCGCCTCGACGATGCCATCGGCCTGAAGACTGGCAATCGCCTCGCGCACCACTGTGCGGCTGACCGCGAAGCGCTCGGTCAGGTCGGATTGCGAGGGCAGTTTGTCGCCGATGCTGAACCGGCCAGAGGCGATCTCGGCGCGCAACTCCTCGCCGACCTGTTTGACGAGACTGCCGCGGGCGCGACCAACTGGCAGCAGATCTGTCATGAAGTGGCCCCTACCTTGCGCCGGAAATGAACGGTGTCCGAGCAGCATATATCGGCAATCGGGCGAAGGAAACCGACTTCGTCTAACTCATATGATAAGTGTTGACGAGTTGTGTCGAGCCACATAGGTTGCGGCTCGGGAACGGGGTTGCCGGCCGCCTTGCAGTGCGGCGTAGCGCCCAAAGCGTCTCACCGGCGGCAGTTTTGGGCCGGACTCGAGAGCATTTTCCGCCGGTGGGCCGGCGGCCAGGGAGGGACAGAATGAGGATTTCGGGAACGCAGCGGCGGGTGCTCGCTGTGCTGGGCGCAACGACGGCGCTGGTGCTCGCGGGCGGGGTCACGATGGCGGCAGAAGGCGGCATCACGCTGGCGCTGCCGTCCGAGCCGACATCGGTCGACGTGTGCGACGACAGTATCAACGCCAATTCACGCGTGCTGCGCGGCAATGTGGTCGAAGCGCTGACGCGGCTCGACGCCAATGGCGGCGAGTTGCAGCCGCTGCTGGCGACCGAGTGGTCGCGGGTCGACGACAAGACCTGGCTGTTCACGCTGCGTGACGGCGTTACCTTCCATGACGGCGCGCCGCTCAATGCCGCGGCGGCGGCATTCGGCATCAACCGGCAGATGAATGCCGATCTCGCCTGCAGCACGCAGTCGCTGTTCAAGACCAAAACGACCGCCTCGGTCGAGAGCGAGATGGTGCTCAAGGTCGTCACCGAAGATGCCGACCCGATCCTGCCGGCGCGCCTTGCCTATATCGACCTGCCGTCGCCGAACACCCCGGAGGCGGCCAAGAGCGATACGCCGATCGGCACCGGCCCCTACAAATTCACCTCGCGCGAGCCGGGGCAGTCGATCGTGCTCACCGCCAGCGACAGCTACTGGGGCGAGCCGGTGAGCTTTGCCACTGCGACCTATGTGTGGCGCGGCGAGCCGACGATCCGCGCATCGATGATCAAGACCGGCGAAGCGGACGTCTCTATCGACATCCCGTTCCACGAAGCCGACGGCAACCCGAACGCGCAGGAATACTCGACCAACGGCGTGTTCTTCCTGCGCCCGATGATGCAGAAGCCGCCGCTCGACGACCTGCGTGTCCGCCAGGCGATCGATGCGGCGATCGACCGGGCGACCCTGAGCGAAGTGCTGATGGAGCGCTCGGCGACGCCGGCGGCGCAACTGGTCAGCCCGCTGATCAACGGCAACATTCCGGATTTTGCTGGAGCGGCCTATGATCTCGATAAGGCCAAAGCGCTGATCGCCGAAGCCAAGGCTGCCGGCGTGCCGGTCGATACGCCGATCGAACTGATTGCCCGTACCGACCTGTTCAGCGGTGCCAATGAGGTGTCGCAGGCGATCCAGCAGATGCTGGAGCAGGCCGGGCTGAAGATCAACCTGCAGTCGGTCGACTCGGTGGCGTGGAGCCCGTGGGCCCGCAAGCCCGACTCGCTGACCCAGGCGCCGAACCTGTTGACCGTCACGCACGACAATATTTCGGGCGATGCCTCGCTGTCGTTCCCGAACTATTTCGGCAGCAGCGGTCGGTTGTCGATGGCCAATGATCCCGACCTCGATGCCAAGCTGGCTACCGCCGCGACGCTGAGCGGCGATGAGCGGACCGCGGCCTATCGCGAGATCGCGGCCATCGGTTACGGGCAGGAGATCGTCATCCCGATCGCCGCGCTGCAGAGCCGGCTGCTGACCTCGGACAAGGTGTCGTACCAGGCGAATGGCTTCACCGACATCGAGCTGCACCTCTCCGATGTGACGCCGAAGTAAGCCGAACAGACAGTCAGAGCGGCCGGATAGAGCGATATGCTGAAGTTTCTCAGCGTGCGGTTGGGCACGAGCCTCATTGCCCTGGTCGGCGTGATGGTGCTGGTGTTCTTCCTCGCCCGCCTGACCGGCAGTCCGGCTGCGCTCTACCTGCCGGCCGACGCCACCGATGCGATGATCGAGGCCTTCAATCGCCAGCATGGCCTCGATCAGCCGCTCGTCGCGCAGTTCCTGAACTTTGTCGGCAATGCCGCACGCTTCGAATTCGGCCAGTCGATCTCGCAGCAGCGGCCCGCCGCTGTGGCAGTCCTCTCATCGATGCCGCAAACGGTCCTGCTTGCCGCCATCGCCATGGGGCTGACGCTGCTGGTCGCCATCCCGCTGGGCACGTTTGCCGCACTCAGGCCAAACTCCATGCAGGACCGGGCAATCACTCTGTTCTCGCTGTTCACCGCCAGCATCCCGGACTTCTGGTTCGCGCTGGTCGGGGTGCTGGTGTTCTCGGTCGGCCTCGGGCTGCTGCCGACTTCGGGGCAGGCGAGCCTGTTGTCCTGGATCCTGCCGGTGGCCACGGTGATGCTGCATCCGGTGGGGGTGCTGACGCAGGTCACCCGTGGCGCCATGCTGGAGACGCTGAACGCGGGGTACGTGCAGAACGCCCGGGCCCGCGGCTATTCATGGAAGCGCCTCGCCTTCCGCCACGCCCTGCGCAACGCCGCGCTGCCGATCATCACGGTGGCCGGCGATCGTGCCGTCGGCATGGTCAACGGAGCGGTTATCGTCTCAGCGGTGTTTGCCTGGCCAGGCGTCGGGCAGGTGCTGATCAACGCCGTCTACAACCGCGATTTCGCAGTGATTCAGGCCGGCGTCTTCGTCGTCGGCATCGCCGTGATCGCGCTCAACATCCTCGTCGACCTGATCTATGCAGCGGCCGACCCGCGCATCCGGATCTCCTGACCATGCCGGATCTGCCCATGACCATTGCCGAGACCCAAGCCCTGCCTCGACCGGACCGCCTGCGTGCAGGTGCTGGCCGACTGCAGCTGCTGTTGCGCTCGCCCGTGGCGCTCATTTCGGCGCTCACGCTGATCGTACTGGTGCTGGTGGCGCTGCTCGGTGCGCCGCTGGCGCAGGAGTTCGCCAATACGCAGAACCTGCGGCTGCGCTTTTTCCCGCCGTTCAGCCTCGAGCATGGCTGGGGCTACGTGCTGGGCGCCGACGCGTTGGGCCGCAGCATGCTGGCGCAGCTGATCGTCGGGGCGCGCACCAGCTTCTTTGTCGCGGTCGCGACGGTGGCGCTCGCGGCGACCGTCGGCACCGTGGTGGGAATGGTCAGCGGCTTTATCGGTGGCATCGTCGATGCAGCGCTGATGCGGATCAGCGACGTCATCGTCACCATCCCGTCGCTGCTGCTGGCGCTGGCGGTGCTGTTCGTGCTCGAGCCGAGCGTGGTGAACCTGGTGCTGGTGCTGGCGGTGGCGCGACTGCCGGTCTACCTGCGGGTGGCGCGGGCGCAGACGCTGGAGCTGCGCGAACGGGTGTTCGTCGAAGCGTCGCGTTCGCTCGGCGCCAGCGATGCGGCGATCATCTGGCGCGACATCCGTCCGCTGGTGGTGCCGACGGTGATGACTGTCGCCATGCTGGAGCTGGCGAGTGTGATGCTTGCCGCGGCCGGGCTGAGCTTTCTCGGCGTAGGCCTGCAGCGCCCCGATGTCGACTGGGGCACCATCGTTTCGGAAGGGCGCGAATACCTGACGCGCGCCTGGTGGGCGACGGTCTTTCCAGGCGCTGCAATCCTCATCACGGCGCTGGCGGCGAACCTGCTCTCCAACTGGCTGCGGGCCAGTGGCGATCCGCTGCAGGCTGGTGCGCTCGGTGCCTCGACGTCGCGCGAAGAGGCTGCAGGCAGATGAGTACAGTCATGGCGTCAGCCGAGGATAACGGGCCGCTGCTGGCCATCGAGGCACTCAAGGTCCGCTTTGGCTCGGTGCAGGCGGTGCGCGGCATCAGCCTCGACATCGCACCGGGCGAGAGCGTCGCCATTCTGGGCGAATCCGGCTCGGGCAAGAGCGTCACCGGCAAGGCCATCATGGGCCTGATCAATGCGCCAGGGCGGGTCGAGGGCTCGGTGCGGTTCGCCGGCGAGCAACTGGTGGGACGCAGTGAAATCGAGCTCGCCGCGGTGCGCGGACCGGGCATCGCCATGGTGTTCCAGGATTCGCTCGATGCGCTCAATCCGGTGTTCGCGGTCGGCGACCAGATCATGGAAATCCTCACCGTTCGGCTTGGTTGGGCCCGCGACCGGGCGCGGGCCGAGGCGATCCGGCTGATGGAACTGGTGGGCATCAAGGACGCAGAAGCGCGCCTCGGTGACTATCCGCACCAATTCTCGGGCGGTATGCGGCAGCGCATCTGCATCGCCATGGCCATCGCGCTGCAGCCGAAACTGCTGATCGCCGACGAACCGACGACGGCGCTCGACGTCACGGTGCAGGCCGGCATCCTCAAGCTGATCAGCCAGTTGCAGCGCGACAGCGGCATGGCGCTGCTGTTCGTGACGCACGACCTGGCGGTGGCGCGTCAGGTGGCGAGGCACCTGGTGGTGATGTATGCCGGCCGGATCGTCGAGAGCGGGCCGATCGACACGGTGTTCGCGCGCCCGGCCCACCCGTATACGCGGGCGCTGCTGGCATCCAATCCGGGCTCGGTGGCGCATTGGAGCGAGTTGCAGCCGATCGCCGGCAACCCGCCGGACAAGTCGACGGTGTTCAGCGGCTGCGCCTTCGCGCCGCGCTGCGCACGCGCCACACCACGCTGTACCGCCGAGGCTCCCGAACTGCGCGCCATCGCCCAGGGGCGCGACAGCCGCTGCCACTTCGCCGAGGAGCTGATCGATGGCCGCTGAGCCCAAGGCCCCGGTGTTCCGCGTCGACGGGCTGACCAAGCATTTCGGCACCGTGGCGGCGCTGGACGATATCAATTTCGAGATCGCCGAGGGCGAGGTCCTGGCGGTGGTCGGCGAGTCGGGGTCCGGCAAATCGACGCTGGCGCGCACCATCCTGCGGCTCCTCGACGCAAGCTCGGGCGCGGTCATCTATCGGGGCAAGAACCTCCTGGCGCTGCCGAAACGCGAGATGCGGGCAATGCGGCAGCATCTGCAGATGATCTTTCAGGATCCCTATGCCTCCTTGCATCCGCGCCGCACCGTAGCCGAGCTGATCTCGGAGCCGTGGCGGGTGCATAAGGCGGTGCTGGCACGGCGGGAGTGGCCAGGCCGGGTGCGCGAGCTGCTGGGGCAGGTCGGGTTGCCTGAGAGCTATGCCGGTTACTACCCGGCGCGGCTGTCCGGGGGCGAGCGCCAGCGGGTGGCGATCGCCCGGGCGTTGGCGCTGCGGCCGGATCTGCTGATCCTCGATGAGCCGGTATCGGCGCTGGACGTATCGATCCAGGCGCAGGTGATCAAACTGCTGATGGGGCTGCAGCAGGAGTTCGGCTTCACCTGCATCTTCATTTCGCATGACCTCGCCCTGGTGCGGCTGATCGCCGACAAGGTGGTGGTGATGTATCGCGGCAAGATCGTCGAGCAGGGGGAGACGCGGGCCATCTTCGATGCGCCCGCGCATGACTATACGCGCCTGCTGCTCGCCTCCTCGCCGTCGCTGGAAGGAGAGAGCTGAGTTGCGCGTACTGGTTGATTGGGACATTCCGCCCGAGGAGCGCGGCGTGATCGGCGCCTGGCCGGACGGGGTGGAGCTCGTCGAAGGCGGCACCCGGCTGACGGCGGCAGAGAAACTGGCGCTGGCCCCCGGTATCGATGTGCACACCGGATTGATGCGGACGGTGACACGGCCGTTCCTCGAAGCGGCGACAGCGCTGAAGCTGGTCAACCTCACCGGGCACGGGGTCGACCTGCTGCTCCGCGACGGCATCCCCGATCTCGTCGCTGGGCGCGGCATCCGCGTGGCAACCGCGGATGGCGGCGATATCGCCATTGCCGAGTACGCGATCATGGCGATGACCATGCTGTCGCGCCAGGTATTGCGGGCCCAGGACGCGCTGGTGACACGCGGCAAATGGGAGGGGCGGCGCGGACCGGAACTGCATGGCGCGACGCTGGCGATCATCGGCTATGGCAGCATCGGGCAGGCAACGGCGCTCAGGGCCGAGGCATTCGGCATGACGGTCGGGATCGTCACCCGCAACCCCGACAACTATCGCGACCGGCCGCATGCGCGGGCCTTTGCCTATGGGTTCGAGGCGATCGACAGCGCATTGGCGGTGGCCGACTACGTGCTGGTGACGGCGCCGCTCACCAGTCTCACCAAGGGGCTGATCGATGCCGGGCGGCTCGCCGCGACGAAACGCGGGAGTTATCTCGTCAGCATCACACGTGGGCCGCTGATCGTTGAACGGGCATTGTTCGAGGCCCTGCAATCGGGGCATCTGGCCGGGGCAGCACTCGATTGCTGGTGGCACGAGGAAGAGGATGGCTCGGGGCGCGACGGCTATCCGGCGGATCTGCCGTTCCACCAGTTCAACATGCTGATGACGCCGCACTTTTCGGGCACCACGTTCGGGACCCGGCAGCGGGCGCTGCAGCTCATCGGCGACAATATCGGGCGACTGATGCGCGGCGAGCCGTTGCGCAACGAAGTCCGCCACGAGGATCTCAAGAGGATGGCGATCTAGATGCAGCAGGTGCAAGCGGGTGCGGGTGGGGACTGGGAGATCACTCGGCTGGGGGTGCGGGTGTTCAAATACACCTCGTTCATCCGGCGCGGCTTCGGGCACTCCCATCCGGCGCCACCCAACGAGGCGCGGCAGACGCTGTTCGAGATCGAGACCCGCGGCGGCGCCAAGGGCTACGCCTTCGGTTTGGCGCCGGAACTGGTGGAGCGAACGCTGAGGCCGATGCTCATCGGCGAGAACGCGCTTTATCGCGAGAAGATCTGGCAGAAGCTCAGCGAACTGCAGCGGGGCAACGGCTCGACGCTTTCCGATGCGCAACTGGCGCTGGTCGACGTGGCGCTGTGGGACCTGGCTGGCCGGGCGGCAGGGCTGCCGGTGCAGCAACTGCTGGGGGCGTTCCGCGACAAGATTCCGGCCTATGCGAGCACGATGTGCGGCGACGATGACCTCAAGGGCGGGCTCACCAGCCCCGAAGCCTACGCGGATTTCGCCGAACAGTGCCGCGACGAGGGCTACACTGCGTTCAAGATGCATCCATGGATGCCGCCGGTGCCGGGGGCGCCGTCGGTGGAGCGCGATATCGCGATGTGCACGGCGGTGCGCAAGCGCGTCGGCGACAGCATGGAGCTGATGCTCGATCCCTACCACCAGTACAGCCGGCAGGACGCCAAGCGGATTGGCCGGGCGATCGAGGAGCTGGGCTTCCTGTGGATGGAGGAGCCGATGCGGGAGGCGAGCACCAGCTCATACAAGTGGCTATGTGACGAGCTCGATCTCGATATCTGCGGGCCCGAAACCATGCCGGGGCAGATCTGGACCCGGGCGGAGTGGGTGATGGCCGGCGCGTGCGATATCCTGAGGACCGGGGTGCTGGACGTCGGCGGCATTACGCCGGTGATGAAGACTGTCCACCTGGCCGAGGCGCACGGCATGTCGATCGAGCTGCACCAGAACGGCGCCGCGACACTGCATGCGCTGGGGGCGATGCAGATCCCGGGGCGCTACTACGAACGCGGGCTGCTGCATCCGCTGATCGACTACTCGAAGAAGACGCCGTGGCTGGCGACGATCGACGACCCGATGGACCAGGACGGGTACGTGCATGTGCCGAAGGGGCCGGGCATGGGCTGGGATATCGACTGGGACTTCATCGCCGGTAACGAGATCAGCTGATGCGCGTCGGGATTGTCGGGACGGCGTTCGGGGAATCGCGCTGCCGCATGCTCGGCGAGGTGCCGGAAGCAAGCCTCGTGGCGGTGTGCGGGCGCGACCCCGGACGGACACGGGCGCTGGCGGAACGCCATGGCGTGGCGGCAGAGCTCGACTACCGAGCATTGATCGACCGCGACGATGTCGACGTGGTCGGCGTCTACACCTCGACCGATCTGCATGGCGAGATCGCCATGGCGGCGGCGAAGGCCGGCAAGCACGTAATCGTCAGCAAGCCGACGGCAGTCAGCGTCAAAGAGGGCGAGGCGATGCTGGCGGCAGCGGAGGCGGCGGGTGTGCAACTAGTGGTCGAGTTCGATACTCGCTACCAGCCGGGCACCTATCGGATCTACAAGGCGATCGCTGAGGGCCGGCTCGGTCGGCTGATCCAGGGCGACTACGTCAACAAGTGCCACCGGGCTCAGTCCTACTATGATGAGGGCTCGGGCTGGCGTGGCATTGCGGCGATGGGTGGCGGCTGTCTCTACAACCAGGGCGTCCACCCGATCGATCATCTGCTGTGGTATCAGGGGGCGGTCGAGGGGGTGTTCGCCATCACCGACACCTTCACCCACGCTATCGGTGCCGAGGACGCGGTGAGCGGCACGCTGCGCTTTACCAATGGTTCGCTCGCCACGCTCACCATCACCACCACCTACAAGAGCGGCCTGCCCGATGGCCGCTATGGCGGCGGCACGCTGAAGCGGGCGCAGGTACATGGCGAAAACGGCAGCGCGACAGTCGAGGGCGATACGGTATCGACCTGGGTGGTGGCCGACGATCCCGTGGCCGCGCTGATCCCGGACGCGCCGCCGCGCAATGTGTTCCAGGATCTGGCGTGGTCGCTGGCCGAACCGGCGCGGCACTCGCATACGCTGGTCAGTGGGCCGAAGGCGCTGGAAAGCGTTTACGTCACGGCGGCACTGCGGCAGTCGGCCGAGACTGGCGCCTATGTGCCGCTGGCTGCGGTGCGGCATGCCGGATGATAGCCCCGAGCCCCTGACGCAGCACCTGATCGCCGAGCCGCCGCTGGCGCTGCGGCAGAATTTCGAGGTCGACCACGACATCAACCTGGCAGTGGCGCGGCGCTTGCGGGCCGCTGGCATCGGCACGCTGCTCTATGGCGGCAACGCCAACCTGTTCTCGCAAAGCCTCGCGCAATACGCCCAGTCGGTGGAGGTGATGCAGGCGGCGGCGCTGGATGGGCCGGTGATCGCCAGCATCGGACCTGACCTCGGCAAGATGCTCGACCAGGCCGGGCTCATCGAGCGGGCCGGGCTGCGCCACGTCATGCTGCTGCCGCTGCACTATCCCGCCGACACGCACGGTACCGGCGACGGGGTGCGCCGCATCGTCGAGCGGCTGGGGTTTGGCGTGATGGTCGAACTCTGTCGCGAAAATTATCTGCGGCCGGTGACGCTGCGAAAGCTCAGGGACGAGGGCGCAGTGCGCCTGGTCAAATACGCGGTGCATCGCGACAACCCGGAGGACGATGCCTATCTCGACCGGGTCATCGAGGTGATGGGGCGCGAGCGGGTAATCAGCGGGCTGGGCGAGGCAGCCGCACTCGACCATGTCGGCAAGCGTGGTTTGCCGACCTATGCCTCGGGCGCCGCAGTGCTCCACCCCGAGGCGGTGCTGCGGCTGCACGAAGCGCTGCGGGCGGGCGAGCTTGCCGCGGTCCGCCGGATGCTGGTGCCGTTTCTCGAGTTCGACCGGATGCGCAACATGCTCGGTCCGATCCAGGTGCTGCACGACGCCGTCAGCGTCGCCGGCATCGCCGAGATGGGGCCACAACTGCCGATGCTGTCATCGGTGAAGGCAAAGTTCCGCGCCGACCTCGAGGCAGCCGTCGCGCAACTGTTGCAGGCGGCCTGATCACCCAGCCCGAGCCCTGGCCTCGATGCCCTGCAGTTCGGCGACGATGGCGCGCACCGGCTCCATGTTGCGGTCCTTGACCACCGAAACCATCGGCATCATCGGGCCCATGTCAGCAATGCCGGAGGCGGTGATGCCGCTGTGCAGCACCTGGATGCCGCCTAGCCGCGCACGGATGCGCTCGAAGGCGAGGAAGGGCTGGATGGCGGCGTCGGCTTCGACCAGCCGGCCGGCGCGGTAGAGCGCCAGTAGTTGCATGGCAGCGGCCGGCGCGATGCAGACGGCGCCGGAGGTGTAGGTGGCGACACCGCGCCGGCCGACATGGTCGGCAACCGGGGTTTCGCCCATGCCGCTGGCGACCAGGTCGCGGCCGATGGCGGCGAGCACGGCGTCGAGATAGGCATCGTCGGCCGGATCCGGCCGCTCGACCGCGTACTTGACGAAGCGCACGGCGCCTTCGGCGACGAGTTTCTCCAGCACCTCCGGACGGACATACATGTCGCGCTTCAGATAGAGGATGACGCCGAAGCCGAGACGGGCGGCGATGCGGCGGATGCCGTCGCCGACGCCGTGCGAGTCGGACGGGAAGGCGACCGGCAGCAGCATGACGTTGCGGATGCCGGAGCGTTCGACCAAAGGCGCCTGATCCAGCATCTTGCCGAAATCGGGGCCGATCGAGGTGATGATGCGGGCCCTGGCGTCCACCGCCTGCATCATTGCCAGTGCTTCTTCGTAGGCCGGCAAGCCGAAGTGGTAGAGGTTGGCATTGCCGCCATAGAGCAGGATGTCGACGCCGCCGGCGAGGATGTGACGGACCAGCGCGGCGTTGGCTTCGACGTTGACCGCGAGGTCGGCATGGAGCGCGATCGGCGGCACCGCGACGACCGAGCCCTTGAAATCGGCTGGCTGTAGTTCTGTCATGTTGCTTCCTTAGCGCGCGGCGAGGTGTGTGGCGCGCAACTGCGCCGTTTCCAGCAGGTGTGGATTGACGAGACGCGCCGGGCATTCGCCGCGCACGTAGCGGTCGATATTGCTCAACGTGCCCTCGACCTGCATCTGCGAAATTTCGATGCCGGCGCCACCGACATGCGGCGTGGTGATGACATTAGGCATGCGGCGCAGCGGATGGTCCGCGGGCAGCGGCTCGTCCTCGAAGACATCGAGCCCGGCCGCGCGGAGGCGGCGCGCGGCGAGCGCTTCGATCAACGCTGCCTGGTCGACGACCTGGCCGCGTGAAGTGTTGATCAGCACGGTGGTCGGCTGCATCAGTGCCAGGGCCCGGCTGTCGATCATGCGTTCGGTCTCGGCGACCAGCGGCACGTGCAGGGTGATGACATCGGCGGTGCGATAGATGGTGTCGAGGTCGGCCCACGCGGCGCCGTCGGGCAGCTCGACTTCGCGGTCGCGTTGGTAGCACAGCACCCGGGCATTGAGGCCGAGCATGGCGCGGACCACGCGGCTGCCGATAGCGCCGATGCCGATGACGCCGACGGTGCGGCCGCTGAGCATGAATGGCGGATCGCCGGGGAGGTCCCGCAGCCACTGGCCCTGCCGCATGCTGTCGATGAAATCGAGTGAGCGGCGCAAGGTCAGCAGCGTCAGCAGCACGGCATGCTCGACGACGCTGGGGGCATTGAAGCCGCTATTGACGGCGACCAGGATGCCGAGTTCATCGAGCAGGGCCAGATCGAACCAGTCGGCGCCCGAGCCGGAGCGGTGGATGAACTTGAGGTTCGGCGCTGCGGTGACCATGTCCGGCGTGAACGGGAAGGGCAGCACGCGGCGGAAGCCGACCACGTCGGCGTCGCGCATCGCCTCGGCAAGCGCCGCGGGGTCCTTGATCGCGCTCGGAAAGTAGCGGACGTCGTGGCCGTCGAAGCGGCTGCCCACGCCTGGCTGGTATGCGTCGTCGAGCACGATGATCACGGCAATTCCTTAGCTCACAGAGGGGAGGCGGCGGAGCGAGTTAGAATGCCCCGCCGCCCGGGGAGGTTACTGCGTCAGGCTGACGGTGTTGAAGTAGACAAAGCCATCGTCGCGCGGGGTCCAGGCGGTCCGGGCGGACAGGCCGTGGATGTAGTCGATGCCGAAAATCGGCACGACCCAGTACTTGTCATACGCTTCGGCCCAGAGCGCGCGGTAGGCGGCGACGCGGGCCTCGCCGCTGAGCACGGCGGCCTTGTCCATCTCAGCCTGGAAGGCGGCATCGTCGGAGTGCGAGAACTGGCCGGTGCCATAGTAGAAATTCATCACCCGGCTGGTGTCGAACTGGATGTTGCTCGCCGAGATGATGATCATGTCGGTGCGCTCCTGGCCTTCCTTGTTGGCGAACAGCAGGTCACGCCAGGGGGCGGCTTCCATCGGCACCAGCGTGATCTTGAGGCCGGCTTCCTGCAGCATGCCCTGCATGGCCTCGGCCAGTTCGCTGACATTGGGGATGAGATCGGTGCGGACGATCAGCTTCAGTTCCTTGCCCGCGGCTCCAGCCTCGGCGAGCAGCGACTGGGCCGCCGCAGTATCGTAGGCATAGGGCTTCAGATCCGGGTTGAAGCCGAGCGCCGTCGGCCGGATGATCTGGCCGTTCAGCGGGGTGGCGACGCCGGGATAGAGCGCCTCGATGATGGTCTGCGAGTCGATCGCATCGGCGATCGCCTGGCGGACCCTGACATCGGCAAGGATCGGGTTCTGCACGTTGAGCCGGACGAACACCGCCTCGGTGGTGTGCTCGGTGACGGCTTTGGGCAGCGATGCTGCCTGCTCCTGCGAAATGTTGATGGCCATGTCGGCCTCGCCGGCCTGCACCATGGCGGCGCGCACCGCGGCCTCACCGCGGGCGACGATCTTCACCGTGCCGATGCTGGGCTTGGTCTCGCCCCAGTAGCCGGGGTTGGCGGTCAAGGTGACGTGGTCGCCCTTCACCCATTCGGCGAAGGTGTAGGGGCCGGTGCCGACGGCGCTGGTGGCGGCCGCCTCGTCGCTGGTTTCCGCCAGCCACTTGGGCGCGATGATGTAGAGCTTGAGCAGGCGGCTCGGGATGGTCGGGTCGACCGCGGTGGTGGTGAGCTCCACCGTCATGTCATCAAGCTTCTTGGCCGAGGCGATGGTCGAGTAGTCGCCGCGGCAGCGGCTCGCGACGTCGGGGTTGAAATAGTACTTGATGGTTTCGACCACGGCGTCGGCATTCATCGGTTCGCCGTTGGAGAAGCTGATGCCGGGCCTGAGCTTGAACACCCAGGTGAGGTCGCCGGTCTGTTCGAAGCTTTCAGCCAGCCAGCCGACCACGGTGCCGTCGGCCTCGCGGCGGGTCAGGCGCTCGTAGATATTGTCGGTGATGAAGTTGGTTTCGTAGCGACAGGCGTCACGCGGCAACATGGTTGCCGGCTCGGCGCCGATGGCGACCGTCAGTTCACCCGTAGCCTGAGCCTGAGCGCCGCCCCCCAGCAGCGCCAGCATGGCGCCGGCCAGCAGCCCGGTGAGGGCCAGGCGAGGGGTGCTTCGTCTGTTCGACGTCCCATAGGTCATAGTGTGGTTCCTCCTTGTCGCGCCTTGCCGGCGCTGCTTGTCGAGCAGGACCAGCCTGCGCCTTTGCCGTGTGGGGTTCTGTCAAGCAGATGACAGTCGGAGCGTTTGGAGACGGTCACCTCGCGGCCGCCGCATGGCGGGTCAGGCGAGCCGCCATGCGCTTGCGGTAGACGGGATCGTTGACGCTGCGGGCCCAGCCGGCGAGCAGATTGGTGCTGAGCGTCGTCAGCGCGATGGCAAAGCCGGGGAAAGTCACCAGCCACCAGGCGGAGCCGATATAGGAGCGGCCCTGTGCCAGCATCAGTCCCCACGAGGCATCGGGCGGCTGAATGCCCATGCCGAGGAAACTGAGGCCGGCCTCAGACAGCATGACCCGGCCGAACTCGAGCGAGACGAGGATCAGCAGCGTCGAGGTGAGGTTGGGCAGGATATGCAGCATGACGATGCGCAGATGGGTGGCGCCGAGCGAGCGGGCCGCCTCGACGAACAGCGTCTGGCGCAGCGACAGGGTGGTGGCGCGGGTGACGCGGGCGATCGCCATCCAGCGGGTCAGTGCCAGAACCAGCACCAGGTTGGTGACGCTGGGACCGGCGGCGTAGATGATGATGAGCGCCAGCAGCATCTGCGGAAAGCCCATCTGGATATCGACGAGTCGCATGATCAGATCGTCGACGCGGCCGCCGCGATAGCCGGCAATGAGACCGAGTGTCACCCCGATCAGGCTCGAGATGATGATGGTGACGACGCCGACGCCGAGCGAGATGCGGGCGCCGAAGATGAGGCGGGCCAGCAGGTCGCGGCCGAGCTGGTCGGTACCGAGCAGGTGCAGGCCGAGCTTGCTCTCGAACAGCGGCGGCTTGTTGCGGCCGATCAGGTTCTGCTTCAGCGGATCGATCAACAGATGCGCATAGACCAGCAGATCGGCGAGCAGGGCCGACAGGGTGACGAGGATGAGGAACGCGGCGGCGAGCAGCGCGATGGGGTCATGCAGCAGCAGATCCCAACTGGTGAGCTTACGGCGGAGCGGCACGGGGCCGGCGTCGGTTGCGAGCGGTGGAATGGTGGTCATCGCGGCAACCTCAGGAATAGCGGATGCGCGGGTCGAGCCACGCGTAGACCAGATCGACGATCAGGTTGACCGCGATCACCGTCAGGGCGACGAAGATGACGCTGGCCTGGATCACCGCGAAGTCGCGGCGCTCGATGGCGTCGATGGTCAGCTTGCCGATGCCCGGCCAGCCAAAGATCACCTCGATCACCACCGAACCGTTGAGCAGGCCGATGGTCTCGTCGCCGATGATGGTGACGATGGGCAGCAACGCGTTGCGCAGCCCGTGGCGGATGAGGATGACCCGCTCGAACAGGCCTTTGGCGCGCGCCGTGACCAGGTACTGGGCGCCGAGCACATCGAGCATGCTGGTCTTCACCACCTGGGCGAGTCGGCCGATGCTCTGGGCGGAAATCGCCAGCATGGGGAGGATCAGGTACTCGATGCCGCCATAACCGGAGGTCTTGAACCAGCCCAGCTGTACCGACAGCACGGTGATCATCAGCAGCGCCAGCCAGAAGGTCGGAACCGAGAGGCCGAAGATGGAAACGACGGTCGCCAGCCGGTCGAAGATCGAGCCGGGCTTCAGCGCCGCACCGATGCCGATCGGCAGAGCGACGGCGAGGGAAAAGGCCAGGGTGGCGAAGGCGAGCAGCGCGGTGGCCGGGAAGCGAGCGATCACCAGGTCCATGGCCGGCACGTTCTGCCAGATCGACATGCCGAAATCGCCACGCAGCAGGTCGAGCAGGTAGCGCCAGAACTGCAGCAGCAGCGGATCGTTGAGGCCGAGGACCTGACGCATCTCGAGATACTGCTGCTCGGTGGCGTCGATCGGCAGCATCAGGCGGGCCACGTCGCCGACCTGCCGGGTGACGAAGAACACCACGACGGTCAATCCGGCGAGCACGAAGATCGACTGTATCAGCCGGCGTAGCACGTACTGGACCAAGCTCTCCCTCCAGATCGCCGGCGTGGCCGGGCCTTGTTGCTTGCCACTATTCTAGCGAGCTGGGCGCGGGCGGCTGTCACATGGCCGACAACAGGCCAGCTCAGTCACTCGAGGCGCTCTCGATCTGCTGGTCGAGGCGGGCGCGGTTGAGGATGCGGATGGAGCGGAGGCCGAGCTCGAGGATGCCGGCATCGCGCATCTCGCCGAGGATGGTGGTGACAGTCTGGCGGCTGAGGTCGCAGACGCGGCTGATCTCCTCGTGGGTGATGCGCAACTGCGGTTGGGGCGCGGCGACCATCTCGGCCGTGGAGCGGCCCAGTTGCAGCAGCACGTAGCCGACGCGGCTGTAAGCCGTGGTGCCGCGCAGGTCGGCGCGCATCTCGCTGGAGCGCGTGACGCGGTAAAGGGCGCTGCCCAGCATGGCGAGGGTGAGGTGCGGGCGGTCCGCAAGCAGGTCGAGAAAGGCCTCGGTACCCAGTTCCCACAGCTCGGCATCCTGCAGGATACTGGCCTGTCGGGTGCGCGGTTCGCCCAGCACCGCTTCGGAATAGCCGAACGGTTCGCCCGGACCGCGGATCGACAGCGTCACCTCGCGACCAGAGGCGTTGAGGCCCGAGGTCTCGATGACACCACTCTTGACGGCATAGACGGCCTTGGCGGGCATGCCCTGGTGAAAGATCACGTCCTTGCGGGCGAAGCGGCGCAGTACGCCGTGCTCGGCGATGGCCTCGGTGATGTCGGCACGCCAGGCATGCACCGTTTTGCTTCTGAACGTCGCTATGAGAGGCGTGGTCATCCCGGATTCACGTTCGTGGCAATTCGCCGGGCAGTTGTCGCCCAGGCGACGGAATGGGCTAGCCAACCTCGTTCATTATCAAAGCGGGTCGGAAGCGCGTCAAGCCGGACGAGGCAGCGGGCGAGGCCCTCGATATCCGCCATTAGGAGGATATCGCACCGGATGACCATGGGAGATAGCGGTTGAAGGTCGCGCGTATCGAGACGTTCAAGTTCTGGGCCAAGTGGAAGAACTGGCTGTTCGTCAAGGTCGAGACCGATGACGGGCTGTATGGCTGGGGCGAGGCTTCGCTGGCGGGCGCCATCGAGGCGGTAGAGCACGCGGTGCACGAACTGGGCGAAGTGCTGATCGGGCAGGATCCGGGCGGGGTCGAGCGGCACTGGCAGGCGATGTACCACGCCTGGCGCTGGCGCGGCGGCGCCATTCAGTCGACGGCGCAGTCGGCGCTCGATATCGCGTTGTGGGACCTCGAGGGCAAGCGCCTGGGCGTGCCGGTGTACCGGCTGCTCGGCGGCCCGTTCAATACGCGCATCCGCGCCTATGCCAGCCACTGGCTGCCCAATGTGACAACGCCGGAAGAGGCGCATGCGGGCGCCCGGGAGGCGGTGCGCCGGGGGTTCTCCGCGTTCAAGTGGAACCCGTTCAAGAACCCGCGCTTTCGGACGCACGAAGCGGAGACGATCATCTCCGAGACGGCGCTGATGGAGGCGGCGCGCGACGGCGCAGGGGCCGGAACCGACATTTTCTGCGATCTGGGGGAGCGGCTTTCGGCGCGTACGGCGCTGGCCGCTGCCAAGGCATTCGCGCCGTTCCGGCCGGGGTTTTTCGAGGAGCCGTTGCCGTACGAGAATGCCAAGGCGATGATCGCCCTGAAGCAATTGATGCCGGTGCCGATCGCCACCGGCGAGCACCTGATGAACCGCTGGGAGTTTCGCGAACTGATCGAGGGGTGCGGCGCCGATATCCTGCAGCCCGACCTTTGCCATGGTGGCGGCATCACCGAGGTGAAACGGGTCGCGAGCCTCGCCGAGAGCCACTTCCTCTCCATTGCGCCGCACAATTCTGGCGGGCCGATCGGTACGCTGGCGTCACTGCATCTCGTGGCGTCGATCCCCAATTTCTACATCCTCGAGCAGATGGAGGCTGAACGCGCGTTGCGCGATTCCATCTGCACCGATCCGTTGCAGCTCGTGGATGGCCATTTCGTGCTGCCCGAAAAGCCCGGGCTCGGCACGGATCTCGACTTCACCGCCATCGAGGCGGAGATCGGCCGGCCGCTGCCCATGCGCCACACCACCGCTTCGCGCTGGTACTGACAGATCCCAGGGAGAAACAACGTGCCCACGCTTTCCGCCACCCGCATGCACCAACTGGTGCGTGACACGCTGCTGGCCGCCGGCCTTACCGATGAGGAGGCGGGCATTTCGGCCGACGCGTCGGTGTTTGCCGACCTGCGCGGTGCCTCCACCCACGGCATCGTCTATATCGTGCGCCGCACGCTCGAGAGCATTCGCGACGGCAAGACGATCTCCGGCTCGAAGATCGAGGTGGTGAAAGAGGGCGGCGCCACGGCGCTGCTGAAAACGGCCGGAGTGGTCGGCCCGCTGATGGGCAAAGAGGCGATGGGGATCGCCATCGCCAAGGCGAAGCGCGAAGGCACCGGCATCGTCAACACCTTCAATGGCAACCCGATCGGGCTGCTCGGCTACTACGCGAACCTCGCGGCCGAGCAGGGCATGGTGGGGATCGTCATGGCCAATACCTCGCCTTCGGCGGCGCCGTTCGGCGGCACCAGCATGGTGCTGGGCACCAACCCGTTCGCCTATGCGGCGCCGTCGGCCGACAGCCGGCCGATCCTGTTCGATATCGCCACGACAGTGGCGTCATATGGCAAGCTGCAGCGCGCCAAGCGGCGCGGCGACCGGTTGCCGGATGACTGGCTGATCGACAAGGAGGGCAAGCCGATCAACGATCCGGCGCGCGCCGATGAGGGGGCGATGCTGCCGTGCGGCGGGCACAAGGGTTCCGGCCTCGCCATCCTGATCCATCTGCTGACCGGCGGCTTGTCCGGTACGACGGTCGGTGGCGAGGATACGCACAACCATCCCGATCCGGCGCGACGCGGGCAGGGGGCGCTGTTCATGGCGCTCGACCCGGACTGGTTCGCTTCGGCGCCGGTATTTGGCGAGATGGTCGAAAAGCAGATCGGCTATATCCACGGCGCGGCGCCGCTGCCGGGCCGCAGCCACCCGATCTACCCCGGAGAGCGCGGCTGGTCGGAACTCGACCGGCGCGAGGCCGACGGCATTCCGGTGCCGGACGAGGACTGGGCCGTGGTGCTGAAGGCGCTCAAGGCATCGGCGCTCGACCAGAACCGGCTGCTCGCCGGCATCGTGCAGTAGGCCGACGAGATGAACCGGCCTCTGCGTTGCGCGCTGATCGGCATCGGCACCCGAGCGAAGAAGCTCTACCTGCCGCTGCTCGGCGCCGTGGCGCCGTGGCTGAAGGTGAGTGCCGTCTGCAGCCCCAACGCCGGCAACGCGGCCGAGGTCGGGGCGGAGCTGGGTGTGCCGCATTTCACCACCCTGTCGGCGCTGCTGGCTGCCGACCTCATTGACGCTGCGGTGGTGCTGTCGCCGATCGAGTCGCACCACGCCATCTCGGTGACGTTGTCCCGACACGGCATCCACCATCTGGTCGAGACCACGATGGCGAGCACGCTGACGCAGGCGAGAGACATGGCGCGGCAGGCCCGGCAGAACGGGGTGACGATGCTGGTGGCGGAGAACTATTTCCGCTTCCCGTTCGATCGGTTGGCCAAGGCGGCGGTCGCGTCCGGTGCGATCGGTGACGTGCACCGCATCACCTCAATGCACGACCAGGTCGGCTTTCACGGCCACGCGCGCTGGATCAAGTTCTACGACGCCTATCCGGAGGCGGTGCAATCGATCGAGCATCTCATGCCGACACAACGCCATGTGGAATCGGCGCGACGCATCCACGACAGCGAGACGTTCCGCACCTGCCACCTGTACTTTCCCGGTGGACGGGTGGCCATCGACATGGGCGGCAATGCCAAGGGCCTGCTCGGGCGGATGCCGCGGCCGGGCTATACCGAGATCGATGGCAGCCGCGGCGCCATCGTCCGCATGGCCGGCGCGGATCTCGGCGGTGTTGCCGAACTGCGCCACGCGTCGGAGCTGGCGCTGGCGCGCGACGGCAAGGCCGATCATGTGGCGCCGTTCCGCGACCATGTCGCGGACGGGACCTGGGTCGGTTCTGATGTCACAGTGCCGGGGGGCATGGTCGAGATCGACCAGCCCTATCGGCCGGGTCCGGTCAGTGGTCCGAAGCTGAGGGAGTGGGATGCGGCAGTGGTGATGGAAATCCTGGTGCAATTCGCCGAGCAGGTGCAGGGCACCGGTGTGGCCGAGTTCTCGGCGGATGATGCCGTCATGGCGACGGAGGTCGAAGCGGCCTGCCGTGAATCGGCACTGCGGGGTGGCGAGCGCATCGCGCTGCCGGTCGATGTGGCGCCACTGCAAAGCGAGGTGATCGCTATGGGGAAACTGCGCCGGCAATTCGGTCTCGACCCGTTCGACGTCGAGGCGATGCTCGCCGTGCATTTTCCTCCGGCGGCGTGATCATGAGCGAGACCAGGCAACCGCTGCTCGAGGTCCGGGGCCTCAACACCAGCTTCTATACCGAGGATGGTGTGGTGCGCGCCGTGCGTGACGTGTCGTTCGAGGTGATGGCCGGGGAGACGCTCGGCATTGTCGGGGAATCCGGCTGTGGCAAGTCGATCACCGGCCTCTCCATCATGCGGCTGGTGCCCGAACCCCCGGGACGGATCGATGCCGGCGAGATCGTCCTCGAAGGGCGCGACCTGCTCAAGCTTTCCGACCACGAGATCCGCGACGTGCGGGGGCGGGAGATCGCCATGATCTTTCAGGATCCGATGACCTCGCTCAATCCGGTGCTGAGTATCGGACGACAGATCGGCGAGGCGCTGCGCCGGCACATGGGAATGAACAAGGCGGAGGCCCGGACGCGCAGCATCGAGCTGCTGCGGCTGGTCGGCATCCCGCATCCCGAGCAACGCATCGACGAGTTTCCGCACCAGTTCTCGGGCGGCATGCGGCAGCGGGTGATGATCGCGATGGCCCTGTCGTGCAACCCCAAGCTGATCATTGCCGACGAGCCGACCACGGCGCTGGACGTGACGATCCAGGCGCAGATCCTCGAGCTGATGCAGCGGCTGCAGGCGGAGCAGAACAACGGGGTGATCATGATCACCCATTCGATGGGTGTGGTCGCCGGCATGGCCGACCGCGTGCAGGTGATGTATGCGGGCTCGATCGTCGAGACGGCGAGCACCGAGGAGATCTTCGCCAACCCGCGCCACCCCTATACGGTGGGCCTGATGCAATCGATCCCGCGGCTCGACGCTCGCGACAAGGCCAGGCTACAGCCTATTCGCGGCTTGCCGCCCGAACTGATCGACCAGCCCGATGCCTGCCCGTTCGCGCCGCGCTGCCAGTATGCGCGCGCCGTCTGCCACGAGGCGCGGCCCAGCCTGCTCGACGTCTCGCCGGGTCACCGCAGTGCCTGCTGGTTCTGGGAGGAGGTATCGCCGGTCCGTAGCGCGAAGCTGGGCGCTGCCGAGGGAGCACCGTCATGAGCGAGGGCACGCCGCTGCTCGAGGTGCGCAACCTGGTCAAGCATTTCGGTATCACCAAAGGGGTGTTTGGCCGTAGCGCTGGGGCGGTGCAGGCCGTCGACGGCGTCTCGTTGAGCATCGGGCGGGGCGAAACCGTCGGGCTGGTCGGAGAGTCCGGTTGCGGCAAGTCCACGGCAGGCCGCGCCATCCTGCAACTGCACCGACCAACCTCGGGCGAAGTGCTGTTCGAGGGGCGGGATCTCACCAAGCTCGGTGACCGCGACATGCGGCTGATGCGCCGGCACATGCAGATGATCTTCCAGGATCCGTACGCTTCGCTCAATCCCAAGATGACGGTGGCGGAGATCGTCGGCGAGCCGCTGAAGATCCATCGGTTGTCGCCGCCACAAGGCTGGCGGGCGCGCGTCGATGAGCTGCTGGAACTGGTGGGGCTCAAGCCGGCACATGCCGGACGCACCGCGCACGAGTTCTCCGGCGGGCAACGGCAGCGCATCGGCATCGCGCGGGCGCTGGCGGCGGAACCGGCGCTGATCGTCTGCGACGAGCCGGTTTCAGCGCTGGATGTTTCCATCCAGGCGCAGATCGTCAACCTGCTCGAGGACCTGCAGCAGCGCCTGGGGCTGACCTATCTGTTCATTGCGCATGACCTGTCGGTGGTCCGCCACATCTCGAACCGGGTGGCGGTGATGTATCTGGGGCGGATCGTCGAAATCGCCGACAGCGACGAGCTCTATGAGCGGCCACTGCACCCGTATACGCAGGCGCTGCTTTCGGCGGTACCGATTCCCGATCCGGTGGTGGAGAGGCAGCGCCGGCGGGTCATCCTTGCGGGCGATGTGCCGAGCCCGGTCAACCCGCCCTCGGGGTGCCGCTTCAGAACACGCTGCCCGATGGCGATGGAAATCTGCAGCCGGATCGATCCGCCGGACTATGAGCAGGGTGGGCACAAGGTGGCGTGCCACCTCTATGCTGAGGGCGCGAGCTAGCCGCTGAGCGTATCGACCTTGCGCAAGGCGGGGAACAGCCGCGACCAGAGCAGCACTACGGCGAGGGTGCCGATGCCGCCGAAGGCGACGGCGGCAACCGGGCCCATGAAGCCGGCAAACACCCCGGCGCGGAATTCGCCGAGCTGGTTGGAGGTGCCGATGAACAGCGAGTTCACGGCATTGACCCGGCCGCGCATGTGGTCGGGAGTGAGGAGCTGGACGAGCGAGCTGCGCACCACGACGCTCACCGTGTCGGAGGTGCCGAGCACGATCAGCATCACCACCGAGAGCACGATATTGGTCGAGTAGGCGAAGACGATGGTCGCAGCGCCGAAAATGGCGACGGCGACCAGCATCTTGAGCCCGACGCGGTGCTGCAGCGGGAAGCGGGCGAGCAGCAGCGACATCACCACGGCGCCGATGGCCGGGGCCATGCGCAGGAACCCGAGCGCCCACGGGCCGGCATGGAGGATGTCACGGGCATAGACCGGCAGCATGGCGGTGGCGCCGCCGAGCAGGACGGCGAACAGATCGAGCGAGATCGAACCCAGCATCACCGGCTTGCTCTTGATGAACACCACCCCGGCGAATACCGACTCGAAGGTCATCGGGGCGCGAGCGGGGAGGGTGGCGGGTTTGTCGATCTTCAGCACGTTGTAGCTGGCAACGAGGAACAGCACGCCCGAGGCGAGGAACGGCACCACGTCGCCGAAACCATAGAGGATACCGCCGAGCGCCGGACCGATGATCAGCGCCGTCTGCATCACCGAAGTCGAGGTGGCGACGGCGCTCTGCAGCTGCGCGGTGGGGACGATCCCCGGCAGCAGCGCCGCCATGCTGGGGCGCTCGAAGGCCTGCGCGGCGCCGAGTACGGTTACCGCGGCAAAGATGCCCCAGGTGGGTAGCCAGCCCTGCCAGATGCCGAGCGCGATGAAGCCCATGGTGACGGCCTCGATCACCTGGCAGACGAGGCCGATCTGGCGGCGGTCGAACTGATCGGCGACATGCCCGGCGAGGAAGGTCAGCACCAGCATGGGCAGGAACTGGAACAGCCCGACCAGCCCGAGATCGAACGGGTTGCGGGTGCGATCGTAGATCAGCCAGCCGATCGCCACGGCCGAGCCCTGGAACGCTATCGACGACAGCGCCCGGGACGAAAGGAAGTGGCGGAAGGAGGGGATGTGAATGACGTGGGAAGGCATTGGGGCGGAGTGAGACACAATGGGAGGGTGGGCTCAAGCGGGACGATGGTTGGGTGGGGTCAGCTTGAGGCACCGTAGCTGCCCCAGCGTCCCCTCTCCCTTTGGGGAGAGGGTTAGGGTGAGGGGGCCTTGCCGCAAGCACTGAGTGTGGGAAAGGGGGGGGCCCCCCCCCCCCCCACCCCCCCACCACCAC
>JAESFN010000564.1_pt1 | contig 30404 bp, 28 predicted proteins | sample 9269411 | NCBI WGS metagenome assembly JAESFN01 (sample SAMN14505399, study PRJNA617100) | algae metagenome | isolation source: Iphinoe sp. HA4291-MV1 and co-occurring heterotrophs from trail next to... | place: USA: Maunawili Falls, Hawaii | collected 2009-07-25
TCCGCCGCCATCGGTGGCGCCGATCTGCGCCAGATCGTGCAGGCGAGATTGCAGGCGATCGGAGTTGATTCGGAGATCGGTGAACGGCATTGGAGTGCTCCCTGGAGTGGTCACGGCTCTGCCGGTATCGTGGCATAGCCGGCCTTTGTCTGCCGATCGCGGAAGCTTTGCGCAATCGCGTGCGATTTGGGCGGTGCGGTGTCGGGTGATGGCGTTATTCTTTTGTTAATACAACCGGACCGGGATGGGACCGTGCAAGGAGCTCTCTGGTGGTTTTAGCGCGTTTTCTGCCGCGCGACGAGCAGTTTTTCAAACACTTCGCCGATGCAGCTGAAAACGCCGCTGAAGCGGCGCGTCTGCTCGCCAGCGTGCTCGAATCGGATGAGGATCTCGAACGCCGGGTGCGCCGGCTCGCTGATCTGGAACAGGAGGGTGACAATATCACCCACCGTGTTTTCAGCGCGCTGAACTCCACCTTCGTCACCCCGCTCGATCGGGACGATATTCATGCCCTCGCCACCGATATCGACGATTTTGTCGATGATATCGAGGAGATCGGCGAGCGAATCGAGCTCTACCGGCTGGGGGCGGCCACCGACATCGCTAAGCTCCTTGCCAGGATCATTGGCGAACAGGCTGAGCAGATCAAGCGTGCCATGCCGCTCCTGGAGCAGATGGGCAAGCAGCAGGATGCGCTGCGCAGCTGCATCCTTGAATTGCACCGCCTCGAAAACGAAGCTGACGAAGTGCACAGCAAAGCGCTCGCCCGGCTTTACGACGGTGTTACGGAAATTCCGTCACTCATCCAGGCGATGCGCTGGGGCGAACTCTACGCGCTGCTCGAACGCGCAACCGACCGCGCCGAGCACGTGGGCAACACATTTGAAGGCATGTTGCTGAAATATGCCTGATTCCGCGCTGATCGTTCTGATCATCATTGTCGTACTCGGGCTCGGGTTCGACTTCATCAACGGATTCCACGACACCGCCAACGCCATCGCCACTTCCGTCGCCACGCGGGTACTCACCCCGTTGCAGGCGGTGTGCATGGCGGCGGTGCTGAATGTGGTTGGTGCGCTGACCGGCACCGCGGTGGCGACCACGATCGGCAAGGGGATCATCAACCCCGAGCTGGCGACGCAGGAATTAGTGATTTCAGCGCTGATCTCGGCGATCATCTGGAATCTCATTACCTGGTGGTTTGGAATTCCCTCCAGCTCCAGTCACGCGTTGGTCTTTTCCATCGTCGGCGCCGGAGTGGCGTCCCACGGCGCGGATGCTATCGAAACCAGCGGCGTTACCAAAGTGCTGCGCGGCATGGTGTATTCCCCGGTGCTGGGGTTTGTCGGCGCCTTTTTGCTGCTGATCCTGCTGTTGTGGATCGTGGCGAAATGGCGCCCGCACCGTGTCAATCGCGTGTTCGGCAAACTCCAGATCGGCTCGGCTGCGTTCATGGCCTACAGCCACGGCAGTAACGACGCGCAGAAAACGATGGGTGTGATCACGCTGGCGCTGGCGTCGTATCACGGCTGGAGCGGCGATCAATTCGATGTCCCGCTCTGGGTGGTGCTCTCGGCCGCGGCGGCGATGGGACTCGGTACCGCGAGTGGTGGCTGGCGGATCGTGCGCACGATGGGATTGAAGGTGGTCGAGCTGCGGCCGATCGATGGTTTTGCCGCTGAAACAGCGGCTGCGACCGTGATCGAAACCGCCAGCCGGCTCGGCATTCCCGTTTCCACCACCCACGTCATCTCCTCCTCGATCATGGGCGTCGGCGCCACACGGCGCGCGTCAGCCGTGCGTTGGGGGGTCGCAGGGCGGATCGTTTCCGCCTGGGTGGTGACGATCCCCGTCTGCGTTTCGCTCGGCTGGATCATCTTCAAAGCAATCGATATCGTCACCGGGTAGACTGAGCCCCGGACAAATCGACTCAGGCGCGAAACGAGGCGAGATCGGTGCGACAAGCGAGCGCGCTGCCAGAGCGGGAACGGCGGCGAGGCCTCGCGGTGCTGCTGGTAACCACCTTTCTCTCCTGGGGTGGCTTTTTTGCGGTTGTACCGCTGATCTCTGTGCACTTCGTCGACGACATCGGCTGGAGTGCCGCCTCGGTCGGGCTGGTGCTGGCTGTGCGCCAGTTCCTGCAGCAGGGATCGTCGTCGCTCACCGGCGCGATTGCCGATCGCATCGGCCCGAAACCGCTGATGTGTTTCGGCATGTTCGTGCGCGCCATCAGCTTTCTCGTCCTCGCCGCTGCCGGGTCGTACGCGACAGTGATGCTCGCGGCGGTGCTGATGGCGCTGGGCGGTGGATTCTTCGAATCGCCGCAGGCAGCCGCTACCGCCGCGCTGACCACTCCCGCCGATCGCCGGCGTTTTTACGCGCTGAACGGCACGATCGGTGGTCTAGGCACCAGTCTCGGCACCCAGCTCGGGGCACTTCTGATCGACTCCAACTTTGCGACGGTATCGATGATCGGCGCCGTTGCCTTCGGAACGATTTTCATCGTGATGTTGGTTTTCATGCCCTCGATTTCGGTTTCGATCGGCAATCAGGGGGCGTGGTCCGGTCTGCGCCTGGCGGTAAATGACCGGCTGTTCGTCGGCTTCAACGTGCTGCTGATGGGGTTCTGGTTCATGTACACCCAGTTCTCGATTTCGCTGCCGCTGGCGGCGAAGGATATCTCCGGCGATACCTCGTCAGTGGCGTGGGTGTACGGGGTGAACTCCGGGGTGACGATCCTCCTCGGCTATCTCCTGCCGCGGATGCTGGAGCGGCGGATGGGGAACTTCCCGATGCTGGTGGCAGGGATCGCCCTCACCGCGGTCGGCATGATGGCGATCGGGTTGGTCGATTCGCTGTCGATGCTCCTCTTTTGCGTTTTCGTGCTCTCGTTGGGAATGGTGCTTTCGCGGCCGAGCCAGCAAACGATCTCCGCCGGTCTGGCGCGGCCCGATGCGCTGGGCGCGTTTCTGGGGGTGGGGGCGCTTTCGCTGGCAATCGGCGGCGGTATCGGCAATTTCACCGGTGGTGTGATCTACGATGTCGGGAAAAGCCACGATCTGCACTGGCTACCCTGGTTGATTTTCGGCACCATCGGGTTGCTGGCCGCCGTGGGATTGTCGTTTTTCCGCCCACGGTTTGAGCGCCGCCACGAGGAATTGAGCCGGTTGAGCGACGAGGTACACCAGACCTGAGCGCCGGCGTTCAGAGGTCGAACACTGACCAGCAGATGTCGTTTCGCAATCGCTGATCGTCGAGAACGAGCGCGCGAATCGCCCCGGGGAGCTGGCCGCGCTGCCACGCGCACTCCAGCCGTCCCGCGCGCTCAGCGTCTCCTCGCAGTGCGGCAGCTCGCACAGCTTTGATAGCGTAGGCCGCCGCACCGAGCTCGTGGGCGGCGACGTGTGCCACCGCCGCAGCCTGCGCGGCCGCGTATGCCGCGAATCTCGCCGCCCCTCTGAGATCCCTCGCCGCGCCATTCGCGTGACCGGCGGCTGTGCGTGCCTCGGTCATCGTGATCTCACCCCGCGCCCACGCGCGCGCTCGTTCAATTGCATTTCTCGGACGAGGATCGGCGGGCTGCTCCGCTTCGAAAAGAGGCAGGACGTGCTCGGCGCATGAGGCCGCCCATAGGGCGAGTGCCTGGTGATGGGCATCGGTGAGTGTCCCGCCGCGACGGATGGTGATGAGGCGCGGATCGCGTTCCTTGGGAAGGATCATGCCGTCACTCTACTGAGAGTCGGACACTCGTTGTCCGGTCATCCTGGCTGAAGCGATTTCAGCACCTTGCTGTACCGCGCTTCAACTACCTCGGCGCCCTGGGAGATTTCGGTCTTGGCGATGCCATCATCGATCCAGCCGCGGGCGGCGTAGAACGCGCGTGATGGGGCGTTTGAGGCAAGCACCCAGAGCACGGCGCTAGTAAAGCCACGCTCGTGTAGCAACTCCTCAGTCGCGGTCAGCAATCGCGTACCGATCCCCTGCCCCGCCGCCTCTTCCAGCACGTAGATCGTGTAGAGCTCACCGATCGTGCCGCTCTCATCCTCGCGTGCTTGACCCCCGGATGCGAAACCGACGATACGCCCATCTCGCTCGGCGACGAAGGTGACGACCGGTTCATAAGGAATCGTTCGCTGCCAGCGCTCGGTACGCTGCGCGATCGAAAGCGCGTCCAGCACCGCATCCGGCATCAGCCCTTTGTAGGCGGAACGCCAGGTCGCGACGTGCACCTCGGCGATCCCGGGCGCGTCGGCAATCGTGGCGTGGCGGATTTCGATCATGGACGGCTCCTTCCCGGACTGATCGCTTCATGATGCCTTCGCAGTACGCGAAAAACCAGATCGCGCTCGATTGAGCGCGATCTGGCCGCGAGCAGGTGGTTGCGTGTCAATGGGTGTTAGGGCCGGATGTTTTGATTGACGCGGAAGCGGTTCTCGGGATCCCAGCGCTGTTTGGCAGCGACCAGCTTGGGATAGCTCTCGCGATAGGTGGCGCGAATCCGTTCCTGCCCCTCATCCATGAGGAAATTCACGTAAGCGCCCTTCGCGGAATAGGGATGGAGGGTGCTCCAATATTCACGCACCCAGGCAATGTTGGCCGGCATGTTGGCCGGGTTGCTATCGATACCGGCGATGATGTGCGTGAAATCGACATCGCGGTAGGCGAAGGCAGTGGCATCGGCAGGCACATCCTGCACCGCACCGTTGAGGGGATAGATGTGCATCAGCGCCATCGCGTTCGGCACCTGCGGTCCGTACTCGGCGTGGATCGCAATCGCCTCCTCAGGAATATCGCGGGCAAAATCGGCTTTCCAGTAGTGGTGCAGCCCGTGCGGCAGCAGCGCATCGAACATCGAATTCAGCGCGGGATACGGAATCGGCCCGCAGAGATCGAGCGCGACCGGTCCCGCCTCGCGGATCGGCCGTAGCGCCTCCTCGGCGGTTTCCAGCGGACCGGTGTAGCAGACCACGAGCGCGCAGGCTTTGTGCCCCTGCAGCGGCTCCGGCACGAAGGGAGCCACGGGCGCTTCGTGGTAGCCAAAGAAGACGCTCAGCTCTCGTGGCGCGGTGCGAATGAAATCGCGGAAGAAGCGCAGCACGTCGGCGCTTGCGCTGGCCGGGTAGAAAATCGGGCCGCCGTAGACCATTGAAACGGGGTGTAGGGCGAAGGTGAGCTGGGTAATAACGCCGAAATTGCCACCGCCGCCGCGAACCGCCCAGAAGAGATCGCTGTTCGTTTCGGCATTTGCCGTCACGATCTCGCCATCGGCAGTCACGACCTCGACCGCGAGCAGGTTGTCGCAGCTGAGACCGTACTGGCGGGTGAGATAGCCGAAGCCGCCGCCGAGCGTGAGTCCGGCAACACCGGTGGTCGAGATAATGCCGCCCGGCGTGGCGAGCCCGTAGGCATGGGTTGCGTGGTCGAAATCGCCCCAGGTTGCGCCGCCACCCGCTACGGCGGTTTTGGCCTGCGGATTGACGTAGACGCCGCGCATCGCCGAAAGATCGATCACCAATCCGCCGTCGTTCGTGCCGAAACCGTTGACGTTGTGCGACCCGCCTTTGATCGAAAGCAGGAGTTGCCGATCGCGGGCGAAGCGAACCGCCGTCGCGACATCGGCGCTATCGACCGGCTGCACGATCAACGCCGGGCGGCGATCGTGCATGGCGTTGTAGACGGCACGGGCGGCATCGTAGCCGGCGTCGCCCGGTTGCAGGATTGTTCCGCGAAATTGCGCGCCAAGCGCGCGAACAGCCTCGCCATCGAGTGCAGCGGTCAGTGCTGCGGTCATTGCGCTCATCTCCTCTGATGAATCTCGCATCGCCCGGCGCACGATTGCCCGGGTGGTTTTGTGAACCTGACCGGGCCGCCGGCGCGACGCTCGACGGCTGCGACTACCCCATCTACAGCAGGTATCGAGTGAGCCGCACGTGCAGCCCGGTCAGATTCACAGGATTGATCCTAGGCGGATGAGCGAGCGCTTCCATCGGCAGAATTACTTAATCTCGCGCTCCGCATTACTGATATGAGCGCGCCGAACTACCGGGCGATGCCCTGTTCGATCGCGATTCGCGTGGCGGCGGAGCGGGAGGAGACATCCAGCTTGCTGTAGATGGAGCGCAAATGGTGCCCCACCGTGCGGGGACTGATGAAGAGCTCGGCAGCAACGGCCGCGTCGGTGAGCCCGGTGGCCACGAGCGCGAGCACTTCGCATTCGCGGCTGGTCAAGCCGAAGGGGAGCGCGCCGGCTGCTCCGCATGGTTCGAGTGCATCGATGGCGGCAATCCGGCTCAGCGCGGGCTCAGCCCCGAGCATGCGGCAGATCGCGATAGCTTCCGCCGCACAGCGCTGCGACGCATCGAGCTCATTTTCGCGTTTCCGCAGTTCGGCCAGGGCGATCAACGAGAGTGCGTGATCGTACATCGCTTCGCAGCGCTGGGCGATCGCGATGGCACGGCAGAGATCGGGTTCGGCATCCGGAAATGCGCCGCGGCGGGTCGCACATTCGCCGCGCAACCGGTGAGCGCGCAGCAGCACCAGCGGTTGCGCCGGTTCCTGAGCGATGTCGATCGTCTGAGTGGCGAGCGATTCTGCTGCCGCGAGGTCGCCGTTTGCGGCGGCCAGCCCGGCCCACGCGAGTTTGCCCTCGGCCCGCCCCGGCACGGCTTCCGAACCGGCCAGCCAGCGATCGTGCGCATCCAGCCAGACGCGGGCGAGATCGGGATCGTTCTGAGCGAGCGCGATCTCCGCCGCCAGCCGCTGAAAATACAGTGCATCCACAAAAATTCTGCTGCCGGGACGCTGAACCGGTCCATCCGGCAAGAAGCTTTGAATCTGATCGAGTGCCGTCGTAAAGTCGCCACGGCGAACCGCAATTTCGGCAACAGCGGCAGCGAGCTCGCGGCGAAGGAAGGAGTTGCCCGGTTCCGGAACCTCGGCCGCGATCGCGAGAATCTCGTCCCAGCAGCCCTCGATTACCAGACTGCCGACGATTGGAATGAGCGGTGAGAAACCGGGTGGCATCGCGCCGCCCGCCTGGCTCACCGCGGCGATGGCTTCCTCACAGAGTTGCCGGCGGCGTGGGAGATTGTCGACATCGTAGACCAGCCCGACGGTGCGCAACTCGGCGGTGTAGGCGAGTGCGATTACCCCGTGATGATCGAGGCGGCGGTAGATTTCGCGCGCGGTGGCGAACGCTTCGCGGGCGCGTTCGGGATCACCGGCACCCGCGTGTGCGTACCCCAGCCCGTGATAGGCGTGTCCCAGCGCGGCCTGCACGAGACCGCCTGGGTTCGGCAATGCCTCCACTGCTTCGATAAAGATCGGTCCGAAATCGAGCGCCTCATCGATGCGACCACTGGCGGCGTACCACCAGGGCAGGCTTCCTTTGCGGTGGTTGATTCCGGTTGTCTGCTGCAGGAGCAGGCTCGATTCAACATCGTTGTCGGCGGCGGCTTCGTGTTGAGGCAGAGCGTCGGCGAGCGCGATCGCGACATCAGCGTCGTTGCGAAATTGCTCGGCGTCGACCGTTTCGAGGATGGCAATGCCCGCCTCCACCAGATCGATCCCTTCCCCGATCAGATCGTTGTAAATCAGCAGCAACCCCATGGAGTAGAGGGCGTCACCGGAAAGGAGATCGTCGCTGGCGGCAAGCGCCAGACTCCGGCTCTCACGCAGCGGTTCGAGCCCACGCTCTGGCCGGCCCAGCCGCATCAACCGCGCCGCGCGGAAGAGCAGCCAGCCACGTTGCCGCTCGGAATCGGGGCGCTCGGTGAGTGCGTGCGCGGCGGCGATGAATCGTTCGGCGGCGATCAACCAGGTATAGGCGCGTTGAGCGCGATTTCCGGCCAGGATCAACCACTCCGGCGCCCGGGGATCGCCCGATTGACTGAGGTGGTGCGCGATCGCGTCGGGATCGGGGTGGACGCGCCGCATGAGCGCCTCAGCGACGGCGCGATGCCAGAGCCGGCGGCGCGGCGGCGAGATCGATTCGTAGAGGGTGTCGCGAATCAACGCGTGGGCGAATTGCGCCCGGGTGCCATCGTGGCTCGCCTGCACGATGTGCGCTTCAGCCCCCTGCTCGACGATGGCGATCATCGCCTCGTCATCGAGACCGGCAAGCTCGCTCCAGAGATCGAGCGGAACTTCCTCGCCGATCACCGCCGCCAACGCCAGCGGTTGGCGCATGCCCTCGTCGAGCCGGCTCAGTCGGGTTTCGATCACCTGCGTCAGTAACGGAGGAAGCACCAATTGATCGAGTCCAAAGAGGTGCGAGGTCTCGCCGGTATCGATCAGAACCCCGGCGTCTTCAAGACCGCGCAGTAATTCGGTGGCGTAGAAGGGATTGCCGCGCGCGTGACGCTCCAGGTAGATCGCCAGGCGCGCTTCGTCATCCGCCGGTAGGGCGTGATCGAGCCGGATCAATTCCAGCATCGCTGCTTCGTCGAGCCGCTTCAGATCGATGCGCAATCCCGAGCCGCCTGCCCGCACCAATCCCGGCAATTGCCGGTAGAGCGGATTGAGCCGGGTCAGCTCGTCGACACGGTAGGTAACGAGCAGCAGCACCGGAAGCTGGGTGATGCGAGCGGCGAGATACCGCAGCAGCTCCAGGCTGGCGGAATCGGACCAATGGAGATCTTCGAGCACCATCACGATCGGGCGGGTTGTCGCCAAATGGGTGATAAAGCCGAGCAGATCCGCAAAAAGCGCCGCCTGGCTACGGACTGCAGCCAGTTGCCCACCGGCGAAGGATGCAGGTGCCTCGGGGAGCGCGGCTCCCGGCCGATATTCGGCGATCAGGTCGAGCCAGGGAGCGTAGGGTGGGCTGGCAGTGAGGTCCTGGCAGTGACCGGTGAGCACGAGCGCGTTATGCTGTCGTGCTTCACAGATCGCGTCGTGCGTGAGGGTGGTTTTGCCGATACCTGCCTCACCACCGATCAGCGCCAATCGCCCGCGACCGTTCAGCGCGCGGGCAATCTCCTCGTGCAGGAACACACGCTCGCGCATGCGCCCGACGATCACCGGTTGAGTTGGAATTGCTCCGGACGCCCGCATCGTGTTGCTGCTTTCGCACCATGAATCGACGGTCGAGAGACGACACACGTGAATGGTTCATGATTTGAGGGGCTAGCGCGTACAGTACTCGATCCGATCGATTGTTGCCGCCTGGAATCGGATGAGCGTGCTACACCGCTGCGGCACAGCGGAGCATCGCCGCAATGCTCCGCTCGATATCGTCGTCAGTGGTTGCCCACGAGGAAACGCTGATGCGCATCGCGGCGCGTCCTTGCCAGGTTGTGCCGCCGCACCAGCAGGTGCCATCGGCTTGAATCGCAGCGATCACCCGGCGCGTCTGCTCGGGCGAGCCGAACGACACCAGCACCTGGTTCAGCGTGACCTCGTTGAGAATCTCATACCCGGCGGCGTTCAGCTCGCTGGCGAAGCGCTGCGCGTGGCGGCAGCAACGCTCGATCAGCTCGGCCAGCCCGCTCCGGCCGAGTGACATCAAGGCCGCCCAGATATCGACACCGCGGGCGCGGCGGGACATTTCCGGGGTGAATTGGTCGGGCTCGCGCTGATCGGTTTGCACCAGATAGGCGGCCGAGGTCGCCATCGCCGCTCGCAGATCGTCGCCATTGCGCACGAATGCGATTCCGCTGTCGTAGGGCACATTCAGCCATTTGTGTGCATCAGTGGCCCAGGAATCGGCATCGCCGATCCCGCGCACCAGCGGGGCGTACTCCGGTGAGGCGGTTGCCCACATCCCGAACGCGCCATCAACGTGCACCCACGCACTCGCCGCGTGCGCCCACGCGCAGAGCTCCGGCAGCGGATCGATTGCACCGGTGTTCACATTCCCCGCTTGCACGCAAACGATTGCCGGTGCCGTGATTTCCGGCAGACCGACAGCGATGATCCGTCCCTGCCCATCGACCGGCAACGTGATAACGCGCGCTCGCCCGAATCCGAGTAGGCTGAGGGCTTTGTAGACGGAGACGTGCGCCTCGGCTCCGGCATAGACGGTGATTTCCGGAGCGCCGAATAGCCCGTTCGCGCCAACATCCCAGCCGGCATCGGCGAGCACACGATGGCGCGCCGCGGCCAGCGCGCTGAAATTCGCCATCGTGCCACCGGTGACGAAGGCCGCACCGCTCTCAGCTGGCAATCCGAAGAGCTCGATCAGCCAGCGACGCACCAGCTCTTCGAGCGTGGCGTTGATCGGGCAGACGCTCGACATCCCGGCATCCTGATCCCAGGCGGTGGCGAGCCAGTTGGCGGCCAGCGCTGCCGGGAGCGATCCACCGCAGACATAGCCGAAAAAACGCCCACCGGCGATTGCCGTGGTGGCCGCCGAGCCATAGTCATTGAGTGTGGCGAGCACCTGCGAGGCGGGAACCGGTTCGAGCGGGAGCGGGTGCTCCAATTCACCTAGGCGTCGCCTCGCCTCGTCCGACGTTCCGACCGGTCGCTGATCCAACCCCCGAAGGTAGTGGCTGGCGTAGCCGAGCGATTCATCGAGTAGCGAGGCGATCGAATCCGTCATGGTCCGCTCCACGATTCCCAAGTAATTCCCAGTGAACCCAAACGAAACCATATATCGAGTTGGGTACGGTGTGTGTAATGGGATCGCGTCGATGGTGATCGATCCCGCTCTCCCGGCGAATCGCGCCGGAGTACGCACAAGGAGCACCTTGTCATGGAACCAATCGAATCCGACGACACTCGCGGGCAGGTAACCCGCCGCCGTGTGATTTCGGGAATCGCCGGAGTCGGTGCGGCGGTGATCGCCGGGGGCACGATTGCCCGCGCGCAGAGCACCGCTACCCCCGAGACCGGCACGGACTCAAGCGATAGCACCGGCACCACCGATACCACCTCGCCCGAAACCAAAAAGGCCGAGCAGTATCAGACCTTCCTCACCAAACTCAGCACAGAGCTCTCGATCTCCGACACCACAACCATCGACACTGGGATTCGCGACGCCCTGAAGAGCATGGTCGACGACCAGGTGACCGCCGGCGATCTGGCGGCAAACGATGCCACTGAGATCAAAGCGGAAATCGATGCGTCGGTCTCGCCGATCAAGCTCGGAGTTGGCGGCCACGGTAAGGGCGGTATGCGTCGCGGCGGTGGCATGTCGGGTGGCGGTATGCCAGGCGGCGACAAACCGGGCGATGGCATGACCGACGATGACGGCACGGACGATTCATCGGTGGCGACACCGACGACCTAATCTGATCACATCGTTCCGGTGACGATTGCTTGGATGGCCCGGGCGAGGCGATACGCACCCATCGCCTCGCCCGGCGCACCGGAAACGCCGGTTACGGCCGGCACTCCTCTCCCCGACAGCGGTTCTCGCGGTACCCACCGCCGGTATTCCCAGCCGGCCATCGCGGGAACCGCTGTCACCCTGTTTGAGCCTGCTCCGCGAGCAGATCGCTCACCGATCCGGCACTCAGGTGTTGCTCAGCAACGCGTTCGGCAATGATTGGCAGCACCGCGAGGGTGGCGCGCCAGGAATCGGGCGCGCTGTAGCGATCGGAATCGTGCAGGAGCACGATATCGCCGCTGACCGGCGTGCCGACGACGCGGGTAATGCGCTCGGGCGTGCTGCGTCGTTCCCAATCGCGCCCCCAGCGACTCCAGAGCACCCGCTGCCAACCCTGACGCCCCGATTCACGCCACGAACCAGCGCTGAACACCCCGTATGGCGGGCGATAGAGCGTCGTTGTGCGACCAGAAGCATCCTCGATGATGGCGCGGGCTCGCCGGAGATCGTCCGCTAGCTCCCAGGGGGTACGGCGGAGATGCAGGCGGTGGTGATAGCCGTGAACCGCGATCTCGTGTCCGGCGGCGGCGATCTCCGCCGGGGCGGATGGGAAGCGCTCGACTTGCTCGCCAACGAGAAAAAAGGTGGCGCGCAGCCGTAAGCGCTCGAGTTCGCGTAGAAATTGATCGAGGCCGCGATCGGGACCGTCATCGAACGTCAGCGCCACCGAGCTTGCTCCGTCGACGCGGGTAATGCTGGGAAAGAGCAACCGCCCCGGTGCCGTGTAGGAGAGCACCGGAGCGGTTTGCAGCGCGACTCCCCCGAGGGCGAGCGCGGCTGCAGCGCGGCTCAGGCCGGCCACCGCAGCTCCGTCATCCGGCCCGGCGGCAGCGGGAGCAATCCACCCGGCGGATCGAACACGAGCGCAGCCCGCAGCTCAACACCCTCCTGACGCGGCGGCGCGAGCGGCGCGATGCCGGCTGCGGCCAGCGTCAGCAACCCGCGCAGCTCGGCCTCGTTGCGTGGCCAGTAGGCGGCGCCCGATTCCTCCATCAGGCTGGCGTTGAGCAGACCGTGCCCGGGAATCGGTTGGTAGATCACCACCGGCAGGCGGGCTTCGTTCGCTTCCAGACAGGTAACGCCACCGGCATTTTGAATCAGGCAGTCGGCGGCTTTCATCAGCGCCGCCATCTCGCCGGTCCAGCCGATGATGCGCGCCCGCTCGGGATCGGGGAACTGCGCATCCAGATCGGCTTTCAAATGCGCGTTGCGACCGGTGACGATGACCGGATAGGCGCCGGCTTCGATCGCGATCTCCGCCGCGCCTTCGAGATTGCCCACGCCCCAGGCGCCACCGACGATCAGTGGGATAAACGCATCCCGTGGTAAGCCGAGTTTTGCGCGCGCGGCCTCGCGGGAGAGCGGCGCACGGAACTCGTCGCCAACCGGCAGGCGCACGGTGCGCGCTCGCCCGCCATGCGCTTCCACCAACCGGCGGGAGGCATCGGAAACCACGAGATGGAGATCGATCGGCGGAGAAACCCACATCGGATGCACGCCGTAATCGGAAACAACCGCGATCACTGGTTTGTTGAGGCGATTGTGGCTGACGAGGTAGCCAAGCGCGGCGGTGACCAGGGGATAGGTCGAAACAATCGCATCGGCCTCGAAAACCTCGATGGTTTCCAGCAGGCGACGTCCCCACAGCCGTCCCAGGGTCCAGCGCAGGACCATGGTGAAAACGCCCAGCGAGAAAATCCAGAAGAGGAAACGATAGATCCAGGGGGTGTGCGCCAGGATCCAGTGATAGATTCCGATCACCCAGCGGCTCAACCGGCAACTCATGCCGTTCAGACCATCAACGATGACAGCCTGATGCCCCTCCTCGTTGGCGAGGCGCTCGACAGTTTGCGCGGCGGCGAGGTGGCCGCCACCGACGGCTGCCGAAAAGAGGAGCACGGTCGAGCCGGGCTTTTGTTGCTCAAAAATGGTCATTTGCGCCGTTCTCCGCACGTCGCATCGGGTCCCTGTGGATCCGGCGACGTTGCCGGTTCCGGGTTCTCGCGAGAGTTAACCACTTCCAACAGACGCAACAAAGGGGGACAGCCGGTATTTGGGGTGCCGGCTGGTGAGAATCAGGTCAGGAGGTAGGTGAGATCGCCCGCAACAACGCTGGGAGTTTCGCGGCGGACGATGACCATTCCGTCGCTCGGAGCAGTGATTTCGGCCAAGGTAACCCCGGCGAGATCCTCGACGACCGCCAGCACCTCGCCGCGGCGCACCCGGCTTTTCAGCTCGGCAAGCGGGCGAAGAAAACCGGCGACCGGAGCGGCGAGACTCTTATCGGTATCCCCTTCCCCGCTGATCTCTTCGTAGTCGCTGAGCGGCTCCGCGTTGCCGGGGAGGATATCGAGATAGCGCATGACATTGCGCACGCCATCGGCGTAGCTCGCGGCGTAATCCTCGTGCAGCCAGCCACCGCTCGGGCACTCGGTGTAGAGCCAGGGGATGCCGCGCTCGTGGGCGGGAGTGAGGCTGCGCCCAATCCCCACCGCTTCATGTCCCCACACCAGCGGGATGCCGAAACGCAGTGCAGCTTCGCGTGAGATGCGCGCCTGCTCGTTCGTGCCCTGGTAATGCCCGATTAGGTGCGCCATCGCCATGTACGACCCCGAGCTGTGCAGATCGATCAGAAAATCGGCGTGCTCCAGAATCGAGGTGGTAATCACGTGGGCGATGCGCTGGCTGATCGTGCCGGTGGCATCGCCGGGGAAGATGCGCGCCAGATTCAGCCCGTCGAGCGGGCTGGTGCGCGATTTCGCCGCGAAGGCGGGCGGATTGCAAACCGGTACGCCGATAAACGAGCCGTGCATTTCCCAGGGATCGAGCCCGCGAAAAACATCGCGGGTAGCGACCATGCCTTCGTATTCGTCGCCGTGTACGCCTCCGAGGACCACGATGGTTTTGCCTGGCTGGCGGCCACGCGCCACCAGCACGGGGAGTTGCAGCATCGGTCCCTCGGTGAGGGGAGCCACATCGAGGGTGAGGGTGGTTTTACTGGCAGGCGGAAGCATTTGCGGATCGATCGTTGTCACACGGACCCCTCAAAACGAGCGCACCGGAGCGCGCAATCACCTGCCGGGATTCTCGCGTGAAATGAGAAGCGGCGCTCGCCGGTGAGGCGAGCGCCGCGTTGGGGAATCGCGGTGCATGTTAGACCGCCGCAGGCGTCAGCGCGCCGCCGACCCAGTTCACGACCTCGGACACAGCCCAGGGCGCGGTCTCCGCTTTCAGCGCCGCTTCCGCCTTGACGCGGGCATCGCGCACTTCGTCGGAGAGCTGATCCGGTGCGGTGGCGAATCCGCCGAGTTCCGGGCGTGCCGCGTGCAGCTCCTGGCGCTTCTGCGTGCGCACTTCGGTGACGCTGGCTGGGCGCTCGATCAGGTGATTGACCGCATCGAGATTCTCGTCGAGCACCACGATCACCGGGATCGAGCGGTATTTGCCTTCTTTGAGGAACTGATCGATCAGATCTAGATTGTCGTCGCGGCCGAGCACGCGGACGTTGGCCTTGCCGGTGTCATTGGCGATGCGCTCGAGGATCGGCAGATTGTCGTGGCAATCGCCGCACCAATCCTCGGAGATCACCAGAATATCGACCGGTTTTTCGAGGCTGGAGAATGCGCTGAGATCGACATCAGCTGCGGCCGCGGCGCGATCGCCTGCTTCGAAGGCGGCTTTTTGCCGGCCACCGCCGGCGAAAATTCGCTCGCGCACCTGCTGTACGGTGTCACCGCTGTCGAATCGCTCGCGTGAAAGCACTGGCATGAACGGGCTCCTTGTCGGTAATTCGCGAACCTACGTATTTTGCATCATGCACCTATCGATCAAGAAGTGCAATTGATGGGCGTAGCCCGTTATCCGTTTTCCTTCGTCCGTAGCGACAAAGAACGAGTCCCGGGGTTCCGACCCCAGGCTACGCACCGCGATCGCGTCTTCGATGCGAAGAACTACGGACGACGGACGACCGATAACGCACCTACGAAGCCAGTTGCGCCCGGATTGCGTCGAGCACGGTTTCGCTCTTCGGGAACCCGCCGTCGCGCTCCATCGCGTGGACGAGCTCGTCGCCAACGCGGACGTCGAAGGCGCCGTCGACCCAGGGAATCAGGGTGATCGAGGAGATTTCGTGTCCGAAGGTTTTCATTACTGCCCCGGCCACCTCTAGCGTTTGCGGTTCGTAGCCACACTCGGCGCAGTAGGTGATCGTGACTTTGATCGGTTTCGCGCTCATCAATTCAGCTCCATCAGTGAGTTCCGCTGCTCTTCGGCATTATCGGCTTTTGAGCAGCGCGCGGTAGCCGAGATTGATCGAGGCGCGCTGGGCGGCACTCTTGACGACGGCGATGTGCTTCGCACTCTCCTCATCGCTGGCGCGCAGTACAGGCGCCGAAAGCGCAAATGCGGCGATGGTGTTGCCGCGGCGATCGAGAATCGGCGCTGCCACCCCGTACATCCCGACGGCGACCTCCTGATCGCTCACCGCGTACCCCTGCTCGCGCACGCTGGTGAGATCGGTGCGCAGATCGGCGAGATTGGTGATGGTGAACGGGGTGACCTGGGTGAGCGGCGTGTGCTGCGCCAGCGAGCGCTCCAGCTCATCCCGCTCTAGCGCGGAGAGCAGCACGCGCGCGGCGGCGCCGGCGTGAATGAATTCGCTGCGGGCGCCGATCGATTGCGCGATCATCAGCGGATGCTCGCTTTCGCGCACATCGACGCAGATACTGCCGCCGGCGCTATCGCGCGCAATGATCGCCACGGTTTCACCGGTTTGCCCATAGGCCCACTGCAGCGGTTCGCGGCTGGCGACCACCAGCTCATCACCGTGGAAAAGTGCACGCACTAACCCATAGGGGCGTGGTCCCAAACTGTAATAGCGGCTATCGGGCAAATGGCGCACCCACCCGGCCGAGGTGAGGGTTTGCAGCAGGCGGAATGCCTGATTCGCCGAGAGCCCGGAACGCGCACTGACCTCGCTTAGGGTGAAGTGATGCGGTTGCTCGCCGAAGACATCGAGGACCTTCAGCGCTTTCTCGACCGCCATGACTCGATATCGATCATCCACAGGTTGATCCAATCAAAGAGTGATTGCCAAACTCAACGGCACGATAGTGCCCCTGGGAGCTGACGTCAATGCGAATATCCGCAACTAGGCGGGTATCTGACAGAGATAATCGCAATAGTTGATCTAGAATACAAGTTAATAGGACCCGTGGGAGCCAATTCCGGAGGCGTCCGATCTTTGCTATCGTTCGACGCACAAATCATTTTTTCCACACAAGGAGCAACTGGTGGCTGCTGTTGTCGACACCCTCCACACCGATATCGACGAGATTATGCCGGGGGTGATTGCTGATCGCCGGTATCTGCACACCATTCCCGAGCTCGGGCTGGAATTGCATCAGACCGCCGCGTACGTGGCGGAGCGCCTGCGCGCGATCGGGGTGGAATCGATCCAAACCGGAATCGCCGTCACCGGTATCACCGGCTTGATTCACGGCACGAAACCGGCGAATGGCGCCGCGAAAGTGGTGCTGCTCCGCGCCGATATGGACGCGCTGCCAATCCTGGAAGCGAATGATGTCGAGTACAAATCGACGGTTCCCGGCAAGATGCACGCCTGTGGGCACGATGCCCACACCGCGATGCTGCTCGGCATTTCCAAACTCCTGATGGATCGCCGCGACCAGTTTTCCGGCACGGTGAAGGTGCTCTTCCAGCCGGGTGAAGAGGGACCAGGCGGCGCGGAGCCGATGATCAAGGAAGGCGTGCTGGAAAATCCGCACGTCGATGCCGTGTTCGGCATGCACGTCGGCATGGATACGCCCGCTGGCAAGATCAAAACCCGCTCGGGACCGGCGATGGCTTCCGCCGATAGCTGCACGATCGTGATTCAGGGACGTGGTGGCCATGGCGCATCACCCCACCTCGCGATCGATCCGATCGTGGTGGCGGCGCAGATCGTCAATGGGTTGCAGACGATCGTGGCGCGCAGCGTCAACCCGATCGAAACCGCCGTTGTGACGGTGGGCATGATCGGCGCGGGGGAAGCGAGTAACGTGATTCCCGATACTGCCGAAATGCGCCTCACCATCCGCGCCTTCCAGCCGGAGGTGCGTGCGTTGCTGCAGCAGCGGATCGAAGCGCTGACCAACAGCATCTGCGCCGCCTTCGATGCTACCGCCACCATCGATTACCAGCTCGGCTACCCGCCGACGGTGAACGATCCGGAGATGACCGATTTCGTGCTCGGAATCGCTGCCGAGGTGGTTGGCGAGGAGAACGTCAGCGTGGCCGCACCGAAGATGGGCGCCGAGGATTTCAGCTACTTCCTGGAGCAGCGCCCAGGGTGTTTCTTCTTCGTCGGTACGCGCAATGAAGAGCGCGGGCTCTCCTGGGGCCACCACCACCCGCGCTTCGATATCGAGGAAGAGGGACTCAGCGCCGGTATCGAAACGATGACGCGCGTGGTGATGCGTTACTTGAATCAGTAACGCCCTCACCCCGCCTGCTTCGCAGGCACCCCTCTCCCACTGCGATAGGAGAGGGGCACGGCCCGGCTCACTTGAGCCGGGCCGTTGCGTTGCGTTTCGTAGCTCCGGAGGAGCGTTTACTTCGTAGCCTGGGGTGTAAACCCCAGGTCTCCGATCGCTGCTATTTCCCCAAACGTGCCCTCTCCCGTCGCAACGGGAGAGGGTGGCGCGCAGCGCCGGGTGAGGGTCTTACGCCCCAAACCGCTCTTCCGTGATGCTTCGCACCACGGAATGCTGCCCGCTCTCCGCTGGAACCAAACGCAGCTGGGGGCGACCGTGATTGCCGCGCGGTTTGCCACCGCCCGGGAGGGCGTAGAGCACCGGGCGGACCGGCTGGATGGGAGTAATCGGTTCGGGCGCTGCCGGGCGGCGCAGCATCCGCTTCAAAAGTGGGAACCCACCGCAGAGAACGAGGAGTGCAACGAGTGTGGCGATCAGCATCGATCGATAACCTCCGGTCATCGATCGTACACCACAATCGTTAGCAAATGGTTAACGTGGGGTTGGATTGTTCTTAAAAACCAATGGCGGCAAGAAACCCAGCCGGATCCTCGAGACTGACGAAGAGCTCCCGTGCCTTCACCGGGAACCCAATCACCCGGGCTTTCTGCGGCTGGCGGAACGTGATCCGGACCATGCCGTCGTTCGAGCCGTTGACCACCCAACGCCCTCGCCAGCCGTGCACACCCATACCGGTGCCAAACGGTTTTTTGTCGCGCCCGGCGTCGGTAACGGCATCGCGCGGGAAGGACATCTGAAACGACCAGCCGAAGCGAACGCGAACCTGGTCTGGTTCCACCGTGACGCGGGCTTTCGTGGGATCGATGCGGAGGAGCGTGAGAATCTTGCGGATCCCCGGCGCGTACAAAATTTGGAATTCGTTGGGGGCCAGCGCATTGCCGGCAGCTGATGCGACCATGATGCTGCTCCCGCGGCGATCTGCCGCCTGTCGCCAGAAGTATCGCCCGGAACGGGTAGCCCAGGAGTAGCGTTGATGCCGGAGTTTTTGCCCGGATTGGAGCTCAGCCGCCGCGTCTATCACGAAGTGGTCCGGGAGCGTATCGAAACCGAATTGCCGGGCGTGCCCTACGCGGCAGGATTGCTAGGAGCAGGATCGGATGTGCTGGGCTTCGATACCGAGCGCTCGACCGATCACGATTGGGGGCCGCGTCTAACCGTGTTGCTCCCGGACGAAGCAGTCGACGCGCTGGCGCCGGGTTTGCATGAACGACTGCGCCATTCGCTCCCCCACACCTTTCTCGGCTTTTCGGTCGATTTCGGTGTGCCAAACGATGAGGGCACCCGCTGGATGACCGATTCGACTGAGGGACCGGTCGAGCACAAAATCGCCATCACCAGCGCGGAGCGGTTTCTCGACGCCACGCTTGGAGTGCGGCAGGTCGCGAACTGGAGCGTAATCGACTGGCTGGTCTCATCGGAGCAAGCGCTGTTGGAGGTGACCGCCGGGGCGGTGTTTCGCGACGAGATCGGGGCGATCAGCGAAGCCCGGCGCACGCTTGCTTACTACCCCGATCAACTCTGGCGCTACCTGCTGGCGGCGCAATGGACGCGGATATCGCAGCAGGAGGCGTTCGTCGGGCGCACCGGCGAGGTCGGCGACGAGCTCGGTTCGGCGGTGATCGCGGCTGATCTCGTGCGCGATCTGATGCGGCTCGCCTTTTTGATCGAGCGGCGGTACGCACCCTACGCCAAATGGCTCGGTTCGGCATTTTCGGGTTTGGCGCTGGCGGCGGAACTAGCGCCGTTGCTACGCGCCGCCTGTGCCGCAACGAACTGGCGGGAGCGGCAGACAGCGCTGGCCGCGAGTTACCGCGTGCTCGCGGAACAGCAAAACCGGCTCGGCATTGCCGAGCCGGTTTCGTCGGAGACCACGCTCTATTACGACCGACCGTTCCAGGTGATTCGCGGCGAGCGTTTCGCTGAAGCGATTCGCGCCGGGATCAGCGATCGGGAAATTCTGGCGCTGCCACCGAATGTCGGTTCAGTCGACCAGTGGGTTGATTCCACCGATGTATTGAGCGCGAGTGGGCGGCGGCAGCGGCTGCGCGGGCTTTACGCGTAGGTCGGGGCGAGCGCCCGGCGGCGGCGAACGATCGCCACCAGCGCCAGGACGCCCATCGCCACCACCGAAACTCCGGCGAAGGCCCAGCCAAGCAGCGGTGATTGCTGCACCAGGTAGGAAGCGAGGAAGGCCTGCGGTGCGGCGCCGGCAACCGTGGCGAGGGCGAAGCGCCCGAGCGAGATGCGGGTCAAGCCGGCAGCGTAGGAAATAATGTCGAAGGAAAGACCGGGCACGAGGCGAGCGGCGAAGATTCCCAGGGCGCCCCAGCGCGCCAGCAACCCGTTGTTGAGATCGTCGGCATTCGATTTGGTCAGCGACTCCAGCTTGGCGCGACCGACGCGGCGAGCGATTTCGAAGCAGACGATGGCGGCAACTGTTTGCCCGGCCAGCGTGAGCAATCCACCCCAGAAGGTGCCGTAGGCCAGCCCGTTCGCGAGCGCCACGATGGTGCCCGGGATCGGCGCGACCACGGCTTGCGCCACCATCAGGGCCAGCGAAACGACCGGACCCCAGAAACCGAGCTCGCGGAGATAATCGCGCGCTTCGTGCCCGTCGCCACTGGCGAGCACGGTCATGGTGTGGTGCACATCGGTGTGCACAGTGTTGGAGAAGAAGTAGAGCAGGATCGCGGCCGCGGTCACCGCCAGCGCACCGGCGATCATCAGAATGCGGCGCGACGGCCAGCGGGTTTCCGGGAAGGAAACGCGATGAGCGAACGGAGGAGAAACCGGACTCGCACTCAAAGCAACGGCGCTACGCGAGTTTCGAAGTTGATCGGCGGTGATCACCATCGTATCCCTCCTCGGCACCGGCGATCGTTGCCGGCGTGATTGTTCGTCCCAACCATTCTTCGACACCGAAGCCTGGTTCACCATTCCCGCCACCCCGAAAATTCGGAGCCGCTTTTTTACCGGCTAGCAGGAAGGTCGTTTTCGAGCGAAACGGGTAGAGCGGTGCATCCGCTGTTCTGTTTTCCCGTTCTGCCTATTCGTCGTTCGCGACGGTGCGAAATCGACAACCATTCGCTGCTAACACGTGTAAGAATAATGTTACACGTGACAGATGTCAATAGCAGAATGTGAAATCATGCCTGCGCCGGCGGATACCGGCGTTGGTGGGGCCACTAGTGGCTTCAATCAAATGACGAACGAGCTGAGCGGAATGTGACACCGGCGGCGAGCAGCCCCCCGGCAGTGCCCGCATCTCGTCATTGAGGCGGGCATCGCCGCCGGTGAAAACATTTGTTCTATTTTACCAGAACAGACATTCGAACGCAAGCATTTTGAGGCGTGAAACAGCGTCAGGAGACGAGCGTTTTCAGTACCTCGCGCAGGTCGGTGGCGCCACGCCGGACCTCGTTCGAGCCTGGCTCGACATCGATCAATCCGCGGTTATGCGCATCGTTCAGGCGCACCACGAGATCGGTGTAGCTCGGGCTGATTCCGGCCCTGATCAGCACATCGCGCCACTGCTCGCGTGGCAGCTCTACCGCTGTTACTTCGCGGCCGGCGATCTCGCCGAGCATCGCGGCGACATCGAGCGGGCGATAACGGCGCGGTCCCTCCACGTGCACGACACGCGGCGGATTCGCTTCCATCAGCAGGTCGGCGCTGATGCGCCCGACATCGAATGCGGAGACGGTGGGAAAGATCTTCTCCAGCGGATGGTGAAAGCTCGGGAATTGCCCGCTCGCGATGGCGTTGCGCGCGACGCGGGCGAAATTCTGCATTTGCTCGGCCGAGCGCAGAAAGGTGACCTGTCCCGGCAGATTGCCCAGCTTCTGCTCCATTTCATAGAAGGTGCTGGTGATGCCGGTGTCGACCGGCAAGTGCGCGCCGTAATCGGAGATCACCAGCACGCGTGCCGGCTTCGTGGCAGTGAGCGCCTCAGCCAGCCGGTCGATCATTTGCGAGAACAGCTCCGCGGCCGGTTCGGCGCGGGCATTGACCGGGCAGATCACCTGCACCGCGTCAGCCCCCGCCAGCGCGGCCCGCAGCGTATCCGCGTCGTTGATATCGGCCTCAACCAGGGAGCAGCCGACTTCGGCCAGTCCCTGCGCCGCGGCAGCATCACGCACGATCGCGCGCACCGCTTCGCCGCGCTCGCGCAGCACTGCGGCGGTGGTGCGCCCGACTTTGCCATTGGCGCCGATGATGGCGTACATCGTCTTCCTCCCTTGCAACACCGTTGCGACCGGGAATACCGCACAATGACCGCGGCAACATCCCGCTTTCGATCAAAGGAGCACTTGCGTGTCCGTGGCCGCTCAACGATCCGTTGTTGTTGATACCACCGGAAGCGCGTTCGCGCGTTTGCAGCCGGTACCGGTTTCCGCCGTTCGTTTCGAGGATCAGTTTCTCACGCCCCGTATCCGGATCAACCGCGAAGTGACGATTCCCTCGCAGTTCGAGCTGCTGGAATCGACCGGGCGGATCGACAATTTTCGCCGCGCCGCCGGCAAAATCGCCGTGCCGTTCCAGGGGCTCTATTACAACGACTCCGATGTCTACAAATGGTTAGAAGCGGCAGCGTGGAGCCTGGCGAGTGGCCCCGATCCGGCGATCGAGGCGATGATCGACACCGCGATCACCGAGATCGCCGCCGCCCAGCGCCCCGACGGCTATCTCAACACCTACTTCGCCGTCGAGCGCGCCGGAGAGCGGTGGACAAACCACGATCTGCACGAGATGTACTGCGCCGGGCACCTGTTTCAGGCGGCGGTGGCGCACTACCGCGTGACTGGGGGAACTCGCCTGCTGGATGTCGCGTGCCGCTTCGCCGATCACCTTTGCGAAACCTTCGGACCGGAAGAGACCGGGCGCCGCTTCGGCACCGATGGGCACGAGGAGGTCGAGCTGGCGCTGGTGGAGCTCGGGCGCGCTACCGGCGAGCGGCGCTACATCGAGCAGGCGAGCTACTTCGTGCATGCTCGTGGTTACGGTCGGTTGGCGCCGCCCTACGGCCGCTTCAAAATCGACTACCACCAGGATCATTTGCCGATTCGCGAAATTCCCTCAATGGTCGGGCACGCGGTGCGAGCGATCTACTACACCGCCGGTGCGACCGATGTCGCGGCCGAGGAAGGGGATGACGCGCTGCTGGCGGCGCTCGACCGGCTCTGGGCCTCGATGATGGCGAAAAAGGTCTACGTCACAGGTGGCCTCGGGGCGCGTTGGGATGGTGAGGCGTTTGGCGATGATTACGAATTGCCGAATCGTCGCGCCTACGCGGAAACCTGCGCTGCTATCGCCAACCTGATGTGGAGCTGGCGGCTGCTGGCGCTGCGTGGCGAGGCGAAATATGCCGATACGATCGAGTGGACGCTCTACAACGCGATTCTGCCCGGCATCGCGCTTGATGGCCGCACTTACTTCTACCAAAACCCGCTGGAGGATGACGGCAGCCACCGCCGCAAACCGTGGTTCGGTACTGCCTGCTGCCCGCCGAACGTGGCGCGCACCCTCGCCTCGCTGAGCGGCTACGTCTATTCCGTCACCGATCGCACGATCTGGACGCATCTCTACGCCGCGCACAGCGCTGACGTGACGCTGCCCGACGGCCGGACGATCTCATTGCATCAGGAGACGAACTACCCCTGGGACGGCGAGATCGCGATCACCGTCGGCACCGCGGGTGAGTTCGCACTGCGGTTGCGGATTCCGGCCTGGGCAACTGAAGGCGTGGCGGTGTCGGTCAACGGCGCAGCACTCGCGCTGCCGATTGTCGCCGGGGAGTACCTGGAAATCGATCGCGCGTGGCACGCCGGCGATCGCGTGGAACTGCACCTGCCGATGCCGGTGCGGCGATTGGTCTCGCATCCGGCGGTGGCGGAAAACAGCGGCCGGGTGGCGCTGGCGCGTGGTCCGCTGCTCTACTGCCTGGAAGGGCTCGATCTCGGCGGTGCTGCGACAACCGATGTCGTGATCCCATCCAATGCCGCCTTTGCTGCGGAGGAATACCCCGATCTGCTCGGTGGCGTGACCGTGGTGACGATCGACGCTGCGATCGACCGCTCGTCCGCGGATTGGGATGGCGATCTCTATCGTGCCGCGCAACCGCAGAATGATCTCGAATCAAGGAAAATTACGGCGATCCCGTACTTCGTCTGGGCGAATCGCGAGGCGAGCCCGATGGCGGTTTGGCTGCGGGAGGGGTAGACGTGCTGTCCGTTATCCGTCGCCCGTGGTTACGAAAAACGGGCGACGGATAACGGACGACGGACAACGTGCCTAGTCCGCCGGAGCGGCTGCCGGCTCCGGGGCGTTTTGCAGGTTCATGTGGATCGGGGCGCCGAGGGCGACGGTGTTGGAAACGATGCAGCTGCGCTCGGCGATGGTGACGAGCTTCTGAATCTCTTCCCGAGAGGCGTTGCCTTCCACCTCGGCATCGACGGTGATCGAGGTCCAGCGCGAAGGCGCGGTTGCCGTCTCGCCGCTGATCGTGAACTCAACCTTAGTCAGCTCGATATCGCGGGCGCGGGCGGCGCCGATTAGCGTGGTCAGCAGGCAGGTGCCGATTCCCGAGAAAAAGACCTCGCCGCCGGTGAATCCGAGATCGCTGCCGCCGAGATTGGCGTTGCGATCGATCACGATGGCGTGCTGGCGGGCGATCGCCACACCCATCGTCCCTTCGACCAGCTTAATTTTGACTTCGGTTGCCATGAGAAACTCCAGCAGTGAATCAACAACTCCTTTCCGCATGATCGCAGAGATTTCCCCGGGTGTCATGACGTACCGAAACAGAGGTGCAACCGTCGCTACCGCAATTGACAGGGTCAAAGGCGCCTCCTACCGTTAGCGCATGAAAGATCGCTGGTTCGCTGTTGCTACCCATTCCCTCGCGCTCCTCTCCCAATCGGATGAAGGGCAATCGAGCGCGTCGATCGCCGGCAGCGTGGGCACCAACCCCGCGTTTCTGCGCCGGGTGCTAGCGCTGCTCGCCAAGGGCGGTTTGCTTGACGTTCGGGAGGGGCGGGACGGTGGCTATCGCCTGAGCCGACCGGCGGAATCGATCACCCTCGCCGAGGTCTATCGCATCACGAGTCGCGGCGACACCCTGCTCGAACCGCACCAGGAAACGAATGTGCGCTGCCCGATCGGGGCGGGAATGCCCGCCACCTTCGCCGAAATTGCCGAAGCCGTGGAAATCACCACCCTCGATGCGCTTTCGAAACGCACCATTGCTGAGGTGGCGCAACGCGCGCTCGCGATGAGCGCGGCACAGGAGTGCTGACAATGGCAACGATGACGCACGATGAAATTACGGCATTTCTTTCTGCCGGTACACGCACCGGCAAGCTGGCCACTACCCGCGCCAACGGCCGGCCGCACGTGGCGCCGATCTGGTTTGTGCTCGATGGGGACGATCTCGTGTTCACGACCGGTGGCGAGAGTGTGAAAGGGCTGGCGCTCCAGCGCGATCCGTTCGCGGCATTGACCGTCGACGACGATACGTTCCCTTACTCCTTCGTCATCGTCGAAGGCCCTGTCGTCATTTCCGAGGATCTGGAGCAGTTGCGTAGCTGGGGGACGAAGATCGCCGAGCGCTACGTACCCGCAGGGCAGGCCGAGGCCTACGGCAAGCGCAATGGCGTGCCGGGTGAGTTGCTGGTCCGGCTTACACCCACGCGCGTCATCGGTGAGCGTGATATTGCCCTCTGAACGCGCCTAATCCGTGGTGTAGGTGATCGCCGGGAGCGGTTTGGCGAGATCGCGGAGATCGCTCGGGATCAGGCTGTAAATCGACCAGGCGGAAAGCGTGCCGTCCGCATTCGGGTACTCGGCGCGGGCGATTCCCTCGTACTGCATTCCCAGGCGGTCAGCAACGCGGGTGCTGGCCGCATTTCCCGGCTCAGCCCAGACCTCGATGCGATTCGCTCCCCAGGCATCGAGCGCAAATTGCGCCTGCATGCCGCCGATTTCAGTAGCGTAGCCCTTGCCGGTGTGCTGGGAATCGAGCCACCAATCGATTTCGACCGCCGGAACGTTCCAGGCAAACCCGTGCAGCGCACCACCGCCGATCAACTCTCCGGTGTCGCGCTCGAACGCGAACAGATCGTAACGAGCGCGGTTTTCGGCATCCGCCATGGCGATACCGATCTCGTGCTCGGCCTCGGCGAGCGTGTGCACGCGGCGGAAATCGCTCATCCATCGTTCGAGATCAGCGCGCGATCGCTCCACCACGGCCAACCAGGCCGGAGCGTCGCTCAACTCCATGCGCCGGAGAATCAGGCGATCGCTTTCTATGCGCAGCGGCCGGGGAAAGCGCTCAGCCTCGGGCACCGGTTCCTCGTGATTCGAGGGCGGGTCGAAGTCGATCGGCGGGGCGGCGGGATCGAAGACCAGGCGATAGTACTCGTCGTCCCAGGTGGCCATGAGCTCGGCCGCTTCAACGGCCAGCAGGCTGAAGATGAGGGAGGAGCGCACGGTGCCGTCGGTGGCGATGGAATCGTTGCGTGCCTGGACATCGAGTTTGAACCCAAGCGATTCCGCTACCCGCCGCGATGGCTCGTTGCGGGCATCGCAGCGAATCGAGAGTTTGTGCGCGCCGAAATGCCCGAAGACGAGGCGCATCTGCGCCCGCACCGCTTCGCGCATGTACCCGTGGCCCTCGGCGCCATCGCGCAGCCAGTAGCCGGTTTCAAACGACCCCCAGTCCCAGCGAAGCGGCGAGCCGTGTGGCGCGGAGTGCAGCCCGGTGCCGCCGAGCACGGCTCCGGTGCGGCGATCGAAGATTCCGAGGATCAACTCGGTGGCGTTCGCCCACCCTTCCCTGGTTTGCTGAATGAAGAAGTCGGCCACCGCCGGCTCGGTGTGGTACTGCACCCAGGGGAGCCATTTGCCGACGCGCTCGGCCGATTCGCGGATGGCTTGATAGAACGGCAGCGCTTCTTCAGGGCGCCACGGGTGCAGGCTTAATCGTTCGGTTTCAATCTCGATCGGAAGAGCTGGAATTCGCATCGGGTCACCTGTTCTGCGTCGGACAGTGATTGTGGCAGCGTAGTCGAGCCCTTCGAGCGATGTCGAGGCCGCCGGAATGCACAAACCCTCTCCCAGCATTGGGAGAGGGTGGTCCGAAGGACCGGGTGAGGGCGGCTCGGGACGGGTTTATGCCCGTTGCCAACAGCCCTCACCCCGGGCTAAAGCCCGCCCCTCTCCCAATACTGGGAGAGGGGCCGGACTCTGCACTCTGCACCTTGAACTCTGAACTTCAGCGTTACGCCGTCGGTGTGGCCTCCGCCGCCCCCGCGCCCTGGAGGGCGGCGAGCACTTTCTCCGGGGTCATCGGCAGTTCGTAGATCCAGACACCGGTCGCGTCGTAGATGGCGTTGGCAACCGCGCCGGGAACGGGGGCGACCGCCGGTTCGCCGACACCAGCCATCGGGTTAGTTTTGTCCTCGACAAAGCCGACCTCGATGGTGCGGGGCGCTTCGACGATGCTCATCGGCTTGTACTGGCCGAAGCTGGCGTTGGTGACCGTGCCGTTGTCGAAGGTGATCGCTTCCTTCAGGGTCGGTCCCAGCGAAAGCACGATCGCGCCTTCGACCTGGTGACGCACGCCCTCAGGATTGACGACCAAACCGCAGTCGATCACGCAATCGACGCGATCGATGATGATCCCGCCGGTGGAGGTATCGACCTGCACCTTGGCGATCTGGGCGACAAAGCTATTGGCGTCGAACGCCAGCGCCACACCGATGCCCTGACCGGTCGAGCCGACGCCCGGCGTCCAGCCGGCCTGCGCCACCGCTGCCTGCAGCACCGCCGCCATGCGCGGGTTTTTGCCGAGCAGGGAGAGGCGGAAGCTGACCGGATCCTGACCGGCGAGTTCGGCGAGCTGGCTGATCGTCACCTCGCGCGCGAAGGCATTGGTCGACGCGCCATTGACGCGCCAGTAGTAGGGCGGCAGCGGGGCGTGACCGCGGAACATCGTGGTGTCAGCCGCGGGGATGTCGTAAATCTCTTTGACATCCGCGCCCCAGTCCGAGGCGGAATCGCTCGGCGAGGTGTTGGTCTCCGGGTAGAACGCTGCCGTGTAGGCATCGTATTTCCACGCCGCGATCGTGTTGTCCTCGGCAAGGCCGGTTTCAACATCAACCACCATCGCCGGGCGGAACTGCGAATACTGGAATTCCTCCGGGCGGGTCCAGATCAATTTCACCGGCTTGCCGAAGTGATTCGAAAGCACCGCGGCGGGCATTTCCGGGTTCGGCGTGATCTTGCTGCCGAAGCCGCCACCCGAGAGCAGCGGGTAGACCGAAACCGTCTTCGGATCGCGGCCCAGCTGCGCCGCCACGGCGGTTTGCACGCTGAACGGGCTCTGCGTGGTCGCCCAGACCTCAACCTTTTCCGCGGTGACATTCACCAGCGCGTTCTTCGGTTCGATCGGGGCGTGGTTGACGTAGGCATCCTGGAAGGTGAGCTTCAGCGGAGTAGCAACCGCCGCCGGAGTGGCGGGAACCGGGGTTGGCGTGCCCTCCCCGACCTGCTCCACACCCAGCTTCTCGCCGCCATCGGCGGAGCTGCGCAGCAACTCGTGGATGTTGTCCGAGGTGTTGCCGGTGTTGACCGTGGTCCAGGTCGCTTTCACCGCGTCGAGCACCGCACCAGCATGCTCGTAGCGATCGGCGACGATAGCCGCGAAATTGCCGTCACGGAAACTGCCGATGTACCCGGGGACCTTTTCTGCCTCGCTGAAATCGATCGATTCCAGGGTGGCGGTCAGCGCCGGTGGGCGCACGATCTTGGCGTAGATCTGCCCTTCGAGGTAGGCGTCCATGCCGTACTTCATCTGGCCGGTCACCTTTTCACGCGCGTGCACGCGCGGAATCGGCTGCCCGACGATGGAGTAGGTGCTGGGATCCTTCAGCTTGACGTCCTGGGCGATTTCCTTGGCCGAGGCCTGCCCACCGGCGAGCTTGCCGTAGGGGATGCGCTTGTTGGGATCGCTGGACGAGAAGACGGTGCCGTCCTCGGCGACGAGATCGCCGCGATCGACTCCGAGCTGCTCGGCGCCGAGATCGATCAGCCACTCGCGCATCGTGGCGGACGCGCCGCGCACGATCGGGCCGGTGACCTGCGTGCTGAGGCTGCCGAAGGTGCCGAGGTTGTAGGGCACTTCATCGGTGTAGCCGAGCACCACGCTGACTTTTTCGAAGGCGGTGCCGAGCTCTTCGGCGACGATTTGCATGAAGCCGGTTTCGATGCCCTGGCCGAATTCGACCAGGCCGATCTTCAGCGTCACGTTGCCGTCGGCGTCGATCGCCAGGTAGGCATCGACCTCGGTGGTGGCGGGACCGAAGAATCCCGGCGGTTGCGGATTGTAGTTATCGACCAGCCCGCTCGCCGAAGGCAGGCTCGCGGCCGGTGAAGCCTCCGGTGTGGCGTCCTGGGCGAAGGTGGACGATTTCCAGACTACCGCCAACCCGGCGGCTGCCCCGGCGCTCTTAAAGAAGGAACGACGATTGAGGGAGGTGTGCAGCGCTTGGCCGGTGATCGATCCGGCGCGGTCGATGATGGTTGCCATCTCGCTCTCCTAATTCGCCTGGGCGACTTTTTGAATCGCTTTGAAAATGCGGGTGTAGGTGCCACAACGGCAGATGTGTCCGGCCATCGCCTCGCGAATCTCGTCGTCGGTCGGTTTGGGATTCTTGGCGAGGAAGGCGGAGGCGGCCATGATCTGGCCCGATTGGCAGTAGCCGCACTGGGGCACGCCGAATTCGATCCAGGCCTGCTGCAGCGGATGGAGATCGCCGTTCGCGCCGGCGAGCCCTTCGATGGTGGTGATGTCCTTGCCGACGGCGGCGGAGAGCGGTGTGATGCAGGCGCGGGCTTCTTCACCGTCGATGTGCACGGCGCAGGCGCCGCATTCAGACATACCGCAGCCGAATTTGGTGCCGGTGAGCCCGAGATCGTGGCGGAGAACCCAGAGAAGACGGATGGTGTCGTCGGATGAATCGACGGGCACAACGTAGTCCCGCCCATTCACCTTGAGTGTGGTGCTGGCCATCGTGAAACTGGACTCCTGAACGAGTGCGATATCCGCGAGGAGCGGTCGGGAGGCACCCCAACCGGCGGGCGGACGAAAACATCTGGAACGTTACCGGAAGTGAACTAATTTGCCAATAGACATTGAAACGTTCTGCCAAAAAAACAGCTTGCCGAGCGAACATTAACCACAATTCGATTTCGTCTTAACTAGTCAACTATTGAATAGTGATCGATTCTGTGTCGCTCCCAGCGGCAAAATGCCCGCCGCCAACGTACTTGAACCGCGTCGGAAGCGGTTCGCCGAGCGCTATGTGGCTACCCATTAGTACCGAGTTTTGGGCGAATCGCTCGTATCGTGGGGCGGCGGTCACCTTGAGCGTGCGAAACGAATCGAGGAGTAGTACTGGCAGGTTATTCGTATAACCTCGGCCCAAATTTGTGCACCTTTCACGGCTGGAAATTTCTCT
>JAESFN010000565.1_pt1 | contig 30269 bp, 27 predicted proteins | sample 9269411 | NCBI WGS metagenome assembly JAESFN01 (sample SAMN14505399, study PRJNA617100) | algae metagenome | isolation source: Iphinoe sp. HA4291-MV1 and co-occurring heterotrophs from trail next to... | place: USA: Maunawili Falls, Hawaii | collected 2009-07-25
GCTTGCAGATGAAGACGTCGATGATCTTCAGCTCGGGCTCGTCCATGCCGCCATAGAGGTGGTTGAGGAACATTTCCTTGGTGAGGGTGGTGCCCTTGCGGAGCGAGAGCAGCTCCAGCATCTGGTACTCCTTGCCGGTCAGGTGCACGCGGGCCGACTGGACTTCGACGGTCTTGGTGTCGAGGTTCACGGTCAGGTCGCCGGTGGAGATGACCGACTGCGCATGGCCCTTGGAGCGACGGACGATGGCGTGGATGCGGGCAACCAGCTCGTCCTTGTGGAACGGCTTGGTCATGTAGTCGTCGGCGCCGAAGCCGAGACCGCGCACCTTGTCTTCGATGCCGGCAAGACCAGACAGGATCAGGATCGGGGTCTGCACCTTGGCCACGCGCAGGGTGCGCAGCACTTCGTAGCCCGACATGTCGGGAAGGTTCAGATCCAGCAGGATGATGTCGTAGTCGTAGAGCTTGCCTAGGTCGACGCCCTCTTCGCCGAGGTCCGTCGTATATACGTTGAAACTCTCTGATTTGAGCATCAGCTCGATGCTCTGCGCTGTCGCGCTGTCGTCCTCGATCAAGAGTACACGCATGCCGTCAATCCCCTTAAACCGTTCCCTGCTGGAACCATGGATGAGGCGCTCTGCGCGTTCACCCTTAACCGAACCCTACTGGATATGACCCAAACCTAAGCGCAATTAGTTAACAAAGTTTAATTCTGATCCGCAAGATGCAATGGGTCTCCCGTTAGTGATATGTTAAATCGTTGAAAATGCTACAGAAATCGCATCTAACCGACTTAAGAAATTAGGTTAAGAAAGCCCTTCAATCGACTCTGCCGACTCAAGGATTTGGGGCCCTTGAGGGCTCGGAAAGCGGCTCACGGCGCGCCAGGCGGATGTGGGGGTAGGACCCCATGGTTAACGCTTTTTGCTTAACGTTCGGTTACTTTGGTCAACGAGCGATTCGGGTACCCTGAAAGAGGCCGATGCAGTCCCTGAAAGCCGCAATTGACGCCATCGAGGACGTGGAAGTCTTCGGGCGCGTCAAAACCGTGCAGGGTCTCTTGATCGAAGTGGTCGGGCCGGTGCGCGAGTTGCGCGTCGGCGGGCGCGTCGCGATCGAAACCACCAATGGCGGCGTGCTGGGCGCCGAGATCATCGGCTTTCGCGACGGCCATGCGCTGTGCCTGCCGTTCGGGGCGCTGAACGGGGTGCGGCTGGGCTGCCGGGCGCTGTTCAAGAGCCATGATGGGGCCGTGCAGCCCTCCGAGCACTGGCTGGGGCGGGTGATCAACGCCGATGGCGAGCCGATCGACGGCAAGGGGCCACTGCTCCCGGGGGCCACCCCCTATCCGCTGCGCCAGGTACCGCTGCCGGCGCATGAACGGATGCGGGTGGGCGATCCGCTCGACATGGGGGTCAGGACGCTCAACACCTTCACCACCATGTGCGAGGGCCAGCGCATGGGGATCTTTGCCGGCTCGGGCGTCGGCAAGTCGGTGCTGATGAGCATGCTGGCGCGCAATGCCCAGGTCGACGTCGCGGTCATCGGGCTGATCGGCGAGCGTGGTCGCGAGGTGCAGGAATTCGTCACCGACTATCTGGGCGAGGTCGGCATCCAGCAGGCGGTGGTGGTGGTCGCCACGTCCGACGAGGCGGCGCTGATGCGGCGACAGGCAGCCTACCTGACGCTGACGCTTTCGGAGTATTTCCGCGACCAGGGCAAGCGCGTGCTATGCATGATGGACAGCCTCACCCGCTTCGCCCAGGCGCAGCGCGAGATCGGCCTCGCCATCGGCGAGCCGCCGACCGCCAAGGGCTACCCACCGACGGTTTTCACCGAACTTCCCAGGTTGCTGGAACGAGCAGGGCCGGGCCTTGCTGAATCGGGCTCCATTACCGGTCTATTTACCGTTTTGGTGGAAGGTGACGATCACAATGAGCCCATTGCGGACGCCGTTCGCGGCATTCTCGATGGGCACATCGTGATGGAGCGCTCGATCGCCGAGCGGGGACGCTATCCGGCGGTCAATGTGCTCCGGTCTATCTCGCGAACCATGCCTGGGTGCGTGCCGGCCAATGTGCGGCCCACCCTGCAGAAGGCGCGGGAGCTCATGTCGACTTTTGCCGACATGGAGGAACTGATCCGGCTGGGGGCATACCGGAAGGGATCGGATCCGGGCGTGGACCGTGCCATCGCGATCAACCCGGCGCTGGAGGCGTTTCTGAGCCAGCAGCGGGAAGAACGCACCTCGATTGCCGACGGCTATGTCATGCTGGAAGCGATCCTGGACAAGGTGGGCGAGCAATCTGCGTCAGTGAAGTGAATGACTTGAGGTGTAAGGAGTACAAGTCATGAAGTCGCGCAGCGAGAGCCTGATCCGGCTTAAGAAGTTTCAGGTCGACGAGAAGCGCCGCCAGGTTACGCAGATCGAGATGATGATCGCCGATTTCGAGCGGATGGCCGCCGAACTCGACCAGCAGATCGAAATCGAGCAGCAGAAGACCGGCATCTCGGATATCGCGCATTTCGCCTATTCCACCTTCGCCAAGGCGGCGATCGCCCGCAGGGACAACCTGCTGGCCTCGGCCAACGACATGAAGGGCAACCTCGAGGCGGCGCAGGACGCGCTGGCCGAGGCAGTGGAAGACCTCAAGAAGGTCGAGCTGCTGGACCAGCGCGAGCATGGCCGCGAGGCTGCGGCGGAAGCGAAATCCGAGCAGGCGGAATACGACGAGATCGGCCGGCTCCGGCACATCCGCCGCTGAGCCATTCCGCGATCAGGCGATGAAAAGGCCCGCCGGGAGCGGGCCTTTCGTGCTTGCGGCTGCTCAGAGACAGCTGTCTGACGCCTGGCGGAGCGCTGCAGGTGCGGCTGGCGAGAACTTCAACCAATGTCCGATAGGCCTGGCCCGCGAGTCGGATAGCTTGGCGCTCCATTTGAAATGAGGTGTGGCCATGGCCGGGTTCCGGGTCGATCCGCTGGTGTGGGGGCATGGGCCGAGGGTGCTCGAAGTATTCCTCGAGCCAACCTGTCCCTATTCGGGCAAGGCATTCGGCAAGCTCGAGCACCTGCTGGAGGCGATGGGCGACGACAAGCTGACGGTGAAGATCCGGCTCCACTCGCAGCCGTGGCACATGTTCTCGCCGGTGATCGTGCGGGCGATCTACGCCGCGGCGAGCCTGCCTGAGGGCAAGGCGGCCGCCAGACGGGTGATGCAGGCGGTGTACGAGCATCGCGAGGAATTCGAGTTCGACCGCCATGCCACCGGGCCGAACCGCGATGCGACGCCGAACGACCTGATCCGGCGGATCGAGGCCTATACCGGGCTCGAACTGATGGCGGCGTTCGACGAACCGCAGCTCGACAAATCCACCCGCTGGGATGCCCGCTATGCGCGGCAGAACGGCATCCACGTATCGCCGAGCTTCATGGTGGACGGGATCGTCCAGGCGGATATGAGCAGCGGCGACGAGGTTTCGGCCTGGGTGAAGCGGCTGGGTTAGGGCGCGATTGAGCCGTTGTGTTCCGTGATTTCGGTCCACCACGGAGGTCATTCCCGCGAAGGCGGGAACCCAGTGGGATGCTTCAGCACCCGCTGAGGCTGCGAGATCCCACTGGCTCCCCGCCTTCGCGGGGATGACGCCGGTGGACGGGGCGTGCTCGAGCAAAATCAAAGGCCGGCCCCGTTTCCCGAGGTCCGGCCTTCCACGCCTCCCAGCGTTCTGTCGGGGCGGCGAAGCGCCCCACGTCCAGCAAGGTAGCGGAGAATTGACGGCGGCGCCCGGCTTGCCGGGTTAACCGGTAAAGATTGAATTAATCCGGCAAGGGCTCAGTAAGTCTTCATCTTGAGGTGGAGGATGCCCGAGCCATCGTCGAACGGTTCGCCGAAGGCGACGAAACCGAGCTTTTCATAGACCCCGAGCTTGTCGTGCTGAGCGGTGAGATAGAAGCGGGTCTCGCCCCTGTCACGCGCCAGATCCATGGCGAAGCGGAGCAGGCGGGTGGAGATGCCCTGACCGCGCCAGAGCTGCGAAACGACGACGCGGCCAAGCTTCACATGCTCATCCGTCCAGATGATGCGCAGCGTGCCGACGACATTGCCGGCGGCAATGGCCACCACATGGGTGGCCGTGAGATCGTCGGCGTCGAACTCCTCGGCTTCGGGGATCTGCTGCTCGATGACGAAGACCTCGCGGCGCAGTGCGAAGCCGGCGTTGGCGAGGGTGGAGAACACCGGAACGGTAACAAGCGTGATGTCGTGCATGGCGGAAACTGACACATTGCCGCCCCCTCCACCACCCTTCGGGTGGTCCCCCTCCCCCGCCCCGCGGGGGAGGATTAGGTGCGCGGCAGCTCCGTCGGGCCCGTGGGCACGTTGATCGGGATCGGTCCCGCGGGGCTCGGGACGGTCCATTGCACGGCGCCGGCCTCGTGCACCAGCCGGGCGACGAAGCCGAGCTTGGCGATCACCTCGGGGGTCAGGACGAACGGGTAGGCGTCGTGCTGGCCGACGGCGCGATTGAGGTTGTTCATCAGCGAGGCGAGGGGAACCCAGTTCTCGATCAGCTCGTCGATGTCGGCGCTGCCATAGGGATCGTAGTCGAGCCGGGCGGTGAGTTCGCCGGTCTTGTCGACCGCGGGGCGGAGGTTGACGCCGAACGAAGCCGCCATCTCGGTGGTATCGATGAGGTGCAGGTAGTGCGCGAAGGTCTCGGCGAAATCCTCCCAGGGGTGCGAGGTGGCGTAGGCCGAGATGTAGCCCTGTTGCCAGCCGACAGGTGCGCCGCCGGCATAGTGGGCGGCGAGCGCGCGCTCGTAGTCGATGCTCTCGTCGCCGAACAGGGCGCGGAATTCCTCGTGCGCCGGGCGGCTGGCGACCAGTACGTCCCAGTAATAGTGGCCGATCTCGTGGCGGAAATGGCCGAGCAGGGTGCGGTAGGGTTCGTTGAACTGGGTGCGGCGATATTCGCGGGCCGCGTCGTCGGCTTCCTTCAGCGCCAGGGTGATGATGCCGCTGTCGTGGCCGGTCAGCACCGGGGCCGGCGCGATTTCCTCGTTGAGGAACTGGAAGCTCAGGCCATGCACCGGGTCCTCGTTGCGGGTGGCGAGCGGCAGATGCAGGCGCAGCAGCGAGTAGATCAGTCGCTTCTTGGCGCGCTCGATCACCTGCCAGCGGCCCAGATCGACCGGGTTCTGGATGTCGGGGATCAGCCCGTTATGGCGGCAGGCGAGGCAGTAGGGATCGGCGCCGGGCGTATGCAGCAACAGCCAGTTGCAGGCGCCATGCGCGGCATTGGCGCAATAGACGAAGGAGCGGTTGAAGAAGGCCGGCGCCATCCAGATGCCGGGGCCGCCATCGAGTGAGAACAGGTTGTTGGTGAGCGGGCCATAGCCGAGCGCCCGGCCGCAACGCTCGCAGCGGGTGTTCTCGAAGTAGAGCAGGTGACCGCAATGGTCGCAGCGAAAGAGCTTCATCGGGGCCCGTTGGGTGACGCGGGGATCACAATGCCGCCGGGGCGCGCGAGTTCCGGGCGGCATCCCGAAATATTAAGCCCGTCAGGGCATTATCGGAAGACAACGGGAGGTGCCCTCAACGCGATGCGTACGCGATTGACCCAATTGCCGCGGCCGCTGGCTTATGTGGTGCTGGGGCTGGTGGCCGCCGCCATCATCCTGCTGCTGCTGATCGCCATGGGCCGTGCGCCGGCAGTGCCGGCCGACGCGGCGGTGGCGGTGGTGCCGGAGGGTGACCTCGTCAGCTACCAGCGGATCATCGAGCGGATGCGCGGCGGCGCCGACTACTACAGCGCGGCGCATGAGGTGCTGGTGGCCGACGGCTACGGCACGCGTTCGGTGTTCAACTGGCGCACCCCTGCCTGGCCGCTGCTGCTGGCGGCGCTGCCTCCGGGCTGGGGGCAGGGGGTGCTGGCCGCCATGGCGCTGGTCGGCCTGTTGCTGGTCTATCGCATGCTGCGCCAGGATGGCGGGGTGCTGGTCGCCGTGCTGTCGATGCTGGCGGTTGGCCTCAGCTTGGGCGGCATTGTCGCGCCATCGAGCGTGGTGTTTTCGGAGGTGGCGGCGGGGACGCTGATCCTCGTGTCGGTGGCGGCATATGGCAATGGCTGGCGGATCGCCGGATTGCTGGTCGGCCTGCTGGCGCTGTTCCTGCGCGAGTTGGCGGCGCCCTACGTGGTCGTCGCCATCGTCCTCGCGGCGCGTGAGCGGCGCTGGGGCGAAGTCGGGGCCTGGGCCCTGGGGCTCGTCGCCTATGCCGGCTATTTCGGCTGGCACTGGTGGATGGTGAGCCAGCAGCTGGGGCCGATGGACCGCGCCTATGGCGATGGCTGGCTGCAGTTCGGCGGGCTCGGGTTCATCCTCGCAACAGCGGGGTTCAACGGCTTGTGGAGCCTCGGGCCGGTATGGGTGCCGGCCGTGCTGCTGCCGCTGGGATTACTGGGGCTCTGGGCCTGGCCGAAGGGCACGTTGGCGCTGGCGACGGTCGTAGTGTTCGTCGTGCTGTTCGCCGCGGTGGGGAAGCCGTTCAACTACTACTGGGGTGCACTTTACACGCCGGTGCTGATGCTTGGACTGGGGTGGGCGGTGGCGGCGATGTGGGAGGTCGTGCGGTTGCGCTAGCACCGAGTGTGGGGCCCACCCCCACCCTTAATCCCTCCCCACAAGGGGGAGGGAGAGGCGAGAACCGAAACCGTGCGGCTGTCACCTCCCTCCCCCTTGTGGGGAGGGCAGCAAAGCTTGCGAGCGAAGCGAGCTAGCGTCGCTGGGTGGGGGTGGCCCACGCTCCGACCTCACACGCTACCGATCGTCTTCAACCGTACCCGCGGGTGCACTTCGTTCTGGCTCATCACCACGGTCTGCGGGCGGAAGCGTTCGATGATGGCGCGGACATGCGGGCGGATGCCGGGGCTGGTGATGAGCACCGGGATTTCGCCCATCTGGGCGGCGTTCTCGAAACCCTGCTGGATGCCGACGATGAACTGCTGCAGGCGCGACGGGGCCATGGCGAGGTGGCGATCGTTGCCGTCGCCGACCAGCGCCTCGGCGAAATCGCGCTCCCATTGCGGTGACAGGGTGAGCAACGGCAGGTTGCCGTCCGGCCCCAGATTGGCGGCGCAGAGCTGGCGGGCGAGGCGCGACCGCACGTGCTCGGCGATGGTCTGGGCAGTGCGGCCCGGGCCGGCGATCTCGGCGATGCCTTCGAGAATGGTCGGCAGGTCGCGGATCGAGATGCGCTCGATCAAGAGGGTCTGCAGCACGCGCTGCACGCCCGAGACCGAGATCTGGCTGGGGATGATGTCCTCGACCAGCTTCTGCTGCTCCTTGCTGAGCCCGGCGAGCAGCGACTGCACGTTGGCGTAGCTCAAGAGGTCCGAGACGTTGGCCTTCAGCACCTCGGTCAGGTGGGTGGAGATTACCGTCGAGGGGTCGATGATCGAGTAGCCGCGCAGCTCCGCTTCATCGCGCAAAGCCGGCTCGATCCAGGTGGCGGGCAGGCCGAAGGTCGGCTCGGTGGTGTGGACGCCGGGCAGGTTGATCTCCCTGCCCATCGGATCCATCACCATCAGCTGGTGCGCGAAGATCTGGCCGCGGCCGGCATCGACCTCCTTGATCTTGACCTTGTAGTCGTTGGGCTCGAGCTGCATGTTGTCGAGGATGCGCACCGGCGGCATGATGAAGCCGAGCTCGGTGGCGAGCTGCCGGCGCAGCGCCTTGATCTGCTCGGTGAGCCGATCGGTGCCGGTGTCATCTTCCTTGACCAGCGAGAGCAGGCCGTAGCCGAGTTCGAGCTTGAGCTCGTCGATCTTGAGGCTGTCGGAGATCGGCGCTTCCTGGGCCATGGGGCTGCCGCCGGCCTGGGCCTCTGCCATCGCCGCTTCGACGATGGCGCGGTCAGCCGATGCGGCCTTCTTCTTGCCCGACTTGAAGGCGAGCCAGCCGACGCCGCCGGCGAGCGCCAGGAACGGGATGATCGGCATGCCGGGCAAGAGCGCCAGCGCGCCGATGACGGCCGCCGACATGCCGAGCGCCTTGGGGTAGCCGGTGAACTGGGCCACCAGCGCCTTGTCGGCCGAGCCGGTGACGCCGGCCTTGGAGACGAGGAGGCCCGCGGCGGTCGAAACGATCAGCGCCGGGATCTGGCTGACGAGGCCGTCGCCGATGGTCAGAAGCGTGTAGTTGTGGCCCGCTTCGGCAAAGCTCAGCCCTTCCTGCAGCATGCCGATGATCAGGCCGGCAATGATGTTGATGAAGGTGATGAGCAGGCCGGCAATGGCGTCGCCGCGCACGAACTTGGACGCGCCGTCCATGTTACCGAAGAAGGCGCTTTCGGCTTCGAGGGTCTCGCGGCGCTTCCTGGCAGTGGTTTCGTCGATCAGGCCGGCGGAGAGGTCGGCATCGATCGCCATCTGCTTGCCGGGCATGGCGTCGAGGTTGAAGCGCGCCGCGACTTCGGCGATGCGGCCCGAACCCTTGGTGATGACGATGAAGTTGACGATGATCAGGATGGCGAACACCACCACGCCGATGACGAAATTGCCCCGCGTGATGAACTCGCCGAACGCCTCGATGACGTGACCGGCAGCGTCCGTGCCGTTATGGCCCTCGGCGAGGATCAGGCGCGTGGTGGCGAGGTTCAGCGCCAGGCGCAGCATGGCGGCGATCAGCAGCACCGTCGGAAAAGACGAGAATTCCAGCGGTGTCTGGATGAACAAGGCCGTCATCAGGATCAGCACCGAGAAGACGATCGAGATGGCCAGCAACAGGTCGAGCAACAGCGGCGGTAGCGGCACGATGAGGACGACGATGATCCCCATGATACCGAGCGCCAGGCCGATCTCGGACGAGCCGAGCGACTTCAGCAGCCCGTTGAGCGAGAAGGCCGGCAGCTTCAGCCCGGAGGGGCCGGGGGCGGAGAGATCAGCCACGGGTAATTCCTGAAGTCAGAGCGTGGGGCACCCCCCTCCCGACCTCCCCCACAAGGGGGGAGGTGCAGAGTCGAGGGTGTGGCTCGATCGTGCCGAATACTTGATGCGGCACCTCCCCCCTTGTGGGGCAGGATGGGAGGGGGGAGGGCACCAAGCTGTGGTCCCTCACGCCGCGCTGTTCCGCTGTTCGCCCGGGCCCGGCACTGCCACGCCCTCATCCGCATATTGGTTGAGCTTGTTGCGCAGCGTGCGGATCGAGATGCCGAGGATGTTGGCGGCGTGGGTGCGGTTGCCGAGCACGTGGTCGAGCGTGTCGAGGATCAGGTCGCGTTCGACATCGGCGACGGTGCGGCCGACCATGGCGCGCGAGATGGTCTCGGCGGTCTGCGCGGCTTGCGTGGCCACCGAAGCCATGGCGACGACCTCGCTGAGGCCGGTGCCGTCGGGCATCGAGATGGCATCGGGGCCGATGATTTCGCCGCCCGAGAGCAGCACAGCGCGGTGCAGGGTGTTTTCGAGTTCGCGGACGTTACCGGGCCAGGGGGCGCGGAGCAGCGCGTCGCGGGCTTCGGCGGAAAGCGCGCGGCGGCCGAGGCCGTTCGCCCTCGCGTATTTGTCGACGAAGTGATCGGCCAGCGCCGCCGTGTCGCCGGGGCGTTCGCGCAGCGGCGGGAGCTTGAGGTTCACCACGTTGAGGCGGAACAGCAGGTCTTCGCGGAAGCTGCCATCCTTGACCGCTTCACTGAGGTTGCGGTTGGAGGTGGCGATGATGCGGATATCGACCGGTACCGGCTTGGTGCCGCCGACGCGGTCGATCAGCCGTTCCTGGATGGCGCGCAGCAGCTTGGCCTGCAGACGCACGTCCATCTCGGAAATTTCGTCGAGCAGCAGGGTGCCGCCCGAGGCTTCCTCGAACTTGCCGATGCGGCGGGCGACGGCGCCGGTGAAGGCGCCCTTCTCGTGGCCGAACAGCTCGCTCTCGAGCAGCGCCTCGGGGATGGCGGCGCAGTTGATCGAGATGAAGGCGCGGCTGGCGCGCTTGGAACGGGAGTGCAGGTACTTGGCCATCACTTCCTTGCCGGTGCCGCTCTCGCCGGTGATCAGCACCGAGGCTTCGGACGGGGCAACCTGTTCGGCGAGCTTGACCACGCGGGCCATTACCGGGTCGCGGTAGAGGAAATCGGAGGACTCGCGGGCGACCGCGGCGATGACGGCGGCGATCAGCTCGGCATCGGGCGGCAGCGGGATATATTCCTTGGCGCCGGCGCGGATGGCGTTCACCGCCGCGGCGGCATTGCTCTCGGTGCCGCAGGCGACCACCGGGATGACGATGCGTTCGCCATCCAGTCCGGCGATCAACCCGGCAATGTCCATCATCACGTCGACCAGCAGCAGGTCGGCGCCGCGACCGGCGCGCAGCGAGGCGAGCGCGATCTCGATCGAGGGGGCGTGCGCCACCTTGGCGCCGCCATCCATGGCGAGCTTGGTGGCGGTGGTGAGCTGGCCTTCGAGGGCGCCGACGATAAGAAGCCGCATGGTCAGGCTGCCTTGATGATTTCGGTCATGGTGACGCCGAGACGGTTCTCGACGAGGACGATTTCGCCGCGCGCGACGAGGCGGTCGTTGACGTAGATCTCGACCGCTTCGCCGACCTGGCGGTCGAGTTCGACGACGGTGCCGACATCCATCTTGAGCAGGCTCGCCACCGGCACCTTGGCGCGGCCGAGCACCACCGAGATGCGGACGGGAACGTCGAATACGGCCTCGAGGTCGGCGGCGGTCTTCTCGCCGGGCGGGGTGTAGCCCTCGCGGCCGGGAGCGGCCATCTCCTCGAAGGTGACCCCGGTGTCGCCGGTGCTCATTGCTCGGTCTCCTCGTTCAGTCGGATGCCGCGTGCGGCGAAATAGCTGGCGATCTTGGCGTCGATCTCGGCGCTGAGCTTCCTGATGTCGCGGACCACGCCGCCATCGGCCCACTCGATGCGGGCGTCGCCAATGGCGATGTCGGGGTCACCGAGCACCACCAGCCGGCCGGTGAAGCCCGAAGTGGTCATCCTCGATGTCGCGATGTCGCGGACGGCGTCGGCCAGCGCCGGCTCGCAGCGGATGACGAGGTGCGGCACGCCATCGAGCGTTGCCATGCACTCGGCCACCAGCTGCTCGATCTCGACCGTGGGCTCGCGGGCAATGAGGCCGCCGGCGAGTTTGCGGGCGATGGACAGCGACAGCTCGACGCCTTCGGCGATGGCCTGCTTTTTCGCATCGTCCATGCTGGCGGCCATGGCGGCGACACGCACCGCCAGCGACTCCGCGGCGGCGGCTTCAGCCTTGGCGGCCTTGGCGACGGCGGTGCGTTCGCCTTCGGCGAGGCCGGCCTCGCGGCCTTCGCGGCGGGCCTCTTCGAGCAGGCTCGCCATTGCCGTCTCGGTGACCAGCGAGTTGCGCTCCTGGCGGCGGCCGAGGTCGAGGTCGAAGGTGAATTTGGCGGGCGCGGCGCTCATCAGCCGATCATCTCCTCATCGGCCTTGCCCTTGGTGATGACGATCTCGCCCTTGGCGGCGAGGTCCTTGGCGGTGGCGACCATGCGGCCCTGCGCCTCGTCGACGTCCTTCAGCCGAACCGGTCCCATGGCCTCCATGTCGTCCTTCAGCATCTTGCCGGCGCGGGCCGACATGTTGGCGAAGAACACCTCTTTCACCGTGTCGTTGGCGCCCTTCAGCGCCAGCGCCAGCTCCTTTTTGTCCATCTTCTGCACCAGCGTCTGGATCGCCGAGGGCTCGAGCCGGGCCAGATCCTCGAAGGTGAACATCAGCGCCTTGATGCGGTCGGCGCCGTCGCGGTCGCGCTCCTCGAGCGTGGTGATGAAGCGGGCTTCGGTCTGGCGATCGAACGAGTTGAAGATCTCGGCCATCTGCTCGTGGCTGTCGCGGCGCTTGGTATGGCTGAGCGTCGACATGAACTCGGTGCGCAGCGTCGTCTCGATCTTTTCGAGGATTTCCTTCTGCACCGGATCGAGCGCCAGCATGCGCTGCACCACTTCCATCGCCAGCTCTTCGGGCAGGGCGGCAAGCACCTTGCCCGAATGGTCGGTGGCGATCTTCGAAAGCACCACGGCGATGGTCTGCGGATACTCGTTCTTCAGATAGCTGGCGAGGATGTCTTCCTGAACGTTCGACAGCTTCTCCCACATGTTGCGACCGGCCGGACCACGGATCTCTTCCATGATCGAGTCGACGCGTTCCTGCGGCAGGAAGCTCAGCAGCAGGCGCTCCGTGGTGTCGGAATTGCCGGCGATAGTGCCGTTGGAGGAGACGCGGGTGACGAACTCGATCAGCAGCGAATCCAGCATGTCCGGGGTGATCGGCCCGAGCTTCACCATGGCGCGCGACAGCTGGCGGATCTCCATCTCGTCGAGCTCTTCGAGAATCGGCTTGCCGAAATCCGGGCCGAGCGCCAGCAGCAGCACGGCGGCCTTCTCGTCGCCGAGCAGTGCGCGCTGGCTGGCATTGGCGCCAACCACCAGCTGCTTGTTCAGCACCTGGTCGGTAGTCTGCTCGAGTACGGCGGCTGCGGCGGCCATCTAGTTCCTCCTCACGTGGCGCTCGCCAGCCAGTCGCGCACGATCAGCGCGGCCTGCTTGGGGTTCTCGTCGACCAGTTCGCCGACCGTCTTCAGGGTATTGGCCTGGGTCTCGCCCATCGCCTTGGCGCTGTTCATCCAGGCGGGAACCCTGGCCTTGCGCGGCTGCTCGTCTTCCTCGACGTACTCGCCATTGAGGTTGGGAAGCGAGGAGACGACGGCGTTGGAACCGAAATCGCCGGGGCCGTGATGGGCCGGGTTGCTGCCCAGCTCGGCGCTGGCAGGAAGCGCCAGGGTCTTGCCCTCGGGCGCCAGCACGCGCTTGAGCAGCGGGCGCAGCACGAAGAACACCAGCGCCAGGGCGATCAGCAGGGTCACCGCCATTTCGGCGCCGTTCATCAGGTCGTCGCGGGTGAAATCGAACAGGCCCGGTTCGCTGGTGCCCTGGGCGGCCAGCTCGGGCCGATCGGCAAATTGCAGGTTGGCCACCTGCACCTGGTCGCCGCGCGCATCGGAGAAGCCGACCGCCGACTTTACCAGGGCGGTGATCTGGTCGATCTCGGCCTGGGCGCGCGGGGTGTAGACCGAGTTGCCGGCGGCATCGGCGACATAGGTGCCATCGACCACCACGGCGATCGACAGCCGCTTGATGCCGCCGGCTTCGGTCAGCGCCGTTTCGGTGACCTTGGAGATCTCGAAATTGGTGGTCTCTTCGGTGGTCGAGCCCTGCTCCATGGTCGAGGTGCCGGAGCCCGAATTGGCGGAGGCGCCGGGCAACTCGTTGGAGACGCTGACCTGGCCGCTGTCGCCGTTCTGGGCCGAGTTGCTGAGATCGCGGGTCTGGGTCGAGCGGATCACCTGGCCGTTCGGGTCGAACGTCTCGGAGGTCTTGCTCAGCCGGTTGAGGTCGAGTTCGGCCGAAACCTGCACCCGCGCGCGGCCGGAGCCGACGATGTTGGCCAGCAGGTCCTCGACGCGGGTGCGCAGGCGGTTCTCGACGTTGAGGGTGCGCTCTTCGGTTTCGCCGGCGATGACGTCCTCGGGGCCGTTGCCGGCGCCCGAGGCGAGCAGCCGGCCGGTATCGTCGACCACCGAGACGCGGGCCGGGGTCAGGCCCTCGATGGCGGAGGCGGCGAGATGCTGAATGGCGCGGATTTCGCCGGCCGACAGTTCGCCGCGCACCGCGAGGACGATCGAGGCAGTGGGGTCCTTTTGCTCGCGGCTGAACAGGGCGCGCTCGGGCAGCACCAGGTGGACGCGGGCACTCTTGATGCGGGCAAGCGAGGAGATGGTGCGGGCGAGCTCGCCTTCCAGCGCCCGGACATTGTTGATGTTCTGCACGAAGCTGGTGGCGCCCAGCGTCGACTGCTGGTCGAAGATCTCGTAGCCGACCTGGCCACGGGTGGGCAGGCCATCCTGCGCCAGCGACATGCGAATCTGGGTGATCTGGTCGCGCGGCACCAATATGGTGTCGCCTTCGCCGCGCAGTTCGTAATTGACGTTCTGGGTCTGGAGTTCGGTGACGATAGCCGCCGAATCCTCGAACGAGAGGCCGGAATAGAGCGGCGCCAGCGGCGGCGTCGAGGCGCGCATGATGAGGAAGGCAAAAAAGCCCAGCATCAGCACAGCAATGACGGCCATGGCGGCGACCCGCGCCAAGCCGAGGCGGTTGAAGAACTGCAGCAACCCGTCCACGCGGACCGTACCCTTGTTAGTCTTGGGTGCGCGCGAACGCACCGAGCCCATAGGCAAAAATTACCCAGTGGATGGTAAACAAGTGATTAACCGGCCGTTGCAGAATGCAAAAAGCGGCAACGTTTGCCGGGTGAAGGTTAAGGAGACGTGAGCATGGGAACGCTGAGCATCCTGGGGCGGCTGACCTCGATCAATGTGCGCAAGGTGATGTGGACCTCGGACCTGATCGGCATCGGCTACGAGGTCGAGGTGTGGGGGATGCCGCATCGCGACCCCAGGGCGCCGGAATTCCTGAGGCTCAACCCCAACGCGCAGGTGCCTGTGATCATCGATGACGGGTTCGTGCTGTGGGAGAGCAACGCCATCATGCGCTACCTTGCGGAATCGCGCCGCAGCGGGCTGTGGCCGGTGGCTGCCAAGGAGCGGGCGCTGGTCGACCAGTGGCTGACCTGGCAGGTGGCCGAGCTCAACGCCCAGTGGGGCTACGCCGTCTATGCGCTGATGCGCCGGAACCCGGCCTATACCGACAAGCAGCGGATCGCAGATTCGATCCGCAACTGGACGGCGAGGATGCAGATCCTCGAGGCGCAGCTCGCGGCGGGTGGCGGCTTTGCCGCCAATGGCAGGCTGAGCATCGCCGATATCGGGCTGGCAGTCTCCAGCCACCGCTGGTTCTCGACGCCGTTCGACAAGCCCGATTTGCCCGCCGTCAGCGAGCACTACGAGCGGCTGAAGGCGACGCCGGAAGGGCAGAAATACCTGAGCGCGGATACGCCGTGAGAATTCTCGGGCGGGTCACCTCGAGCAATGTCCGCAAGGTGCTGTGGACGGCTGACCTCTGCGGCATTGCCTATGACCACGAGGTCTGGGGGATGCCACACCGTGACCCAAGAGTGCCGGAGTTCCTCGCGCTCAACCCCAACGGCACCGTGCCGGTGATCGTCGACGACGGGTTCGTCCTGTGGGAGAGCAGCGCGATCATGCGCTACCTGGCGCTGCAGACGGGCAGCGACCTGTGGCCGGAGGACGCGCGGCAGCGGGCGCTGGTCGATCAATGGCTCACCTGGCAGGCGACCGAACTGCTGCCGTCGTGGCTGTACGCGGTGACGGCGTACCTCGCGAGGAACCCGGATTTCGCCGACCCCGAGCGGATCGCGCAGTCGGTCGACAAGTGGACGGCGAACATGCGGATGCTGGAGGAGCGGCTGGTGGCGGGCGGCGGCTACGTCGCCAACGGGCGGCTGAGCCTCGCCGACCTGGCGCTGGCCCTCTCCTCGCACCGCTGGTTCTCCACCCCGTTCGACCGGGCCGAGTTGCCGGCGGTGGCCGAGCACTATCAGCGGCTGAAGGCGACCGAGGCGGGGCAGAAGTATTTGGGGGCGGGGACGCCTTAACACAGCCGCACCGCTGGTGGAGGGGCACAACCACCGGCGTTTCGGTTTCGCCACAAACGACAAAACCCGCCGCGGGCTGCCCGGGCGGGTTGATCGTCAGCTCGTGAAGGCCTCAGCCTTCGCGGTAGTGCTGAATCCAGGTGGTGCGCAGACCTGCCAGGCCGTGTTTGTCGATGGCGGCCTGCCAGTTCAGGAATTCGTCGACGGAAAGCGTGTAACGCTGGCAGGCTTCCTCGAGGCTCAGCAGACCACCGCGAACGGCGGCGACGACCTCGGCCTTGCGGCGGATAACCCAGCGACGAGTGTCTCTGGGGGGTAGATCCGCGATCGTCAACGGACTTCCATCCGGGCCGATCACGTACTTTACACGCGGACGCATTTGTACGGTCATTGTACTCACTTACTCAACCTGACCACATCCCGAACCCTAGACCATCGCACTTAAAATTCGGCTAAGGCATTACTTAAAATGCGTTAAAAGCCGGGGCTCTCGGGGTGTCCTGTCATTAACATTTCCACAGGTGGGCGTGACCGATTCCGCCCGCAAGGCTTCAGCGCAAGTTGCAGGAAATGTGTCTCTATTTGTCGTTATCGGGGCCGCGAAATGGAGCGCGCAGCCTCACCCCACCCAGCTGCGCTAAGCCCGCTATGCGGGCAAGCTTCGCTGCCCTCCCCATCAAGGGGAGGGAGAGGCGAAGCCGTAGCGGAGCTGGGTGGGGGTGGGCTCCAGGCTCCACCCTCACTCTCCAGTCACAGGAACTGCCGTCTGGTTTAGGCCGCCGTCTCGTCCTTCGGCGTCTCATCCGCCGCCGTCTTGGCGCGGACCGAGAGGATGGCCGAGAGGTTGACGCGGGCGCCGCCGACGATCAGCACCGGCTCGGAGCCGGAAAAATCGATGCCGGTGACTTCGCCGGTCATTTCGGTGGCGACGCCGACCAGCTTGCCGGTGGCGGTGTCGCGCGCCTCGATGCTGACCGAATAGGTGCCGTCCGGCTTCTTGGTGCCATCGTTGCCGATGCCGTCCCAGGTGAAGACGCTCTCGCCCTTATCGACCGTGCCGGCCTTGGTGTAGACGACGTTGCCCTTGGCGTCCTTCACCGTGGCGACAATGTCGGCCTTGGCGTCGACGGCGAAGTGCCACTTGGCTTCTCCCTTCACCAGCTCCGACTTGACGCCCGAGGCAGTGACGATCTTGCCGACATAGCTCACCGCCTGCGAGTTGTTGGCGGTCTGGGTCGAGGTCATCATCGCCTCGAGGAACTCGTTGGTCTTGAGCTGCTGCTCGACGCCGGTGAACTGCACCAGCTGCTGGGTGAACTGGTTGGTATCGAGCGGATCGAGCGGGTTCTGGTTCTTGAGCTGCGTGGTCAACAGCTGCAGGAAGGTATCGAAGTTCTGCGCGATGGTCTGCCGCGTGCCGCTGAGGGCACTGTTGTTGTTCGAGCTGACACCAGAAACGGCCATCGGAGACTCCTACACGAAGAGGTTGAGGCCACTGGCCGAAGCCGTGCCGCGATAGGTGGTGGCGGCAGCTTCCGTCGCCACCTCGTCGCTGCCGGCAAAGCTGTCGCCGCGACTGTTGAAGTCCGGGTGCTCGCCGCGGCCGTCACCCATGCCGCCCTGCTGGGCGAAGGGGTTCTGGCGCAGCGAGAATTCGAGATTGGTCTTCTGCCCATCCAGCCCCGCCTGCTGCAGCGCCTGCTGCAGGGCGCGCTGATCGCGCTGCATCAGGTCGAGCGTTTCGGGGCGCTCGACGGTGAGGCGAGCATTGACGGTGCCGGATTTGTCGACGTCGAGCTTCACGTCGATGCGGCCGAGTTCGGGTGGATCGAGGCGGATCTGGAAGCGGGTGTTGCCGGCCTCGAACTGGCGCACCACCTCGAAGGCGACCTGCGGCAGGTTCACCTGCTGCACCGGCGCCTGGTAGGCGGCATGAATGGTTCGGGCGACGGGGACGGCAGCCGGCTGGGTCTGCTGCGCTGCGGCGGCAGCGGGATCGGTGGCGGCAGGCTGGGGCTGCGCTGGCTGAGCCGCCGCGGCCGCCGGCTTGCTTTCGGCGGCCTCGGGCTTGTCGACTTTCACAGGGCTTGCAGCGGCGATCGGGCGGGCAAGCTCGGGCTCATTGGGCTCGAGTTTCGGCGCGGGTTCGGGCGCTGCGGCGACGGCTGTCGCCGGCTCGTCCTTCCTGGCCGGTGCCACCACTGCCTGCGGCAATTCGAGCGTCGGCGGGCTGAAGGTCTTCGCTTCCACCGGGTTGGCTGCGGCCGGCCTGGGTGTCGCCAGAGCCTCGACGATGCGTTTCAGCTCACGCTCGGTAGCCGCCGCATCCTGGCCGAGCGCCGTCTTCAGCGCGTCCGGCAGCGTGCCGGATTTCAGCGTTTCGGCGAGAGCGTCGAGCTTTTTTGCGAGCTCGGGATCCTGGGCCGCCAGTTTCTCGCTGAGCTTGCCGATGACGAGGCCCAACTGACGCAGGGCCGGCGGCGCCTGCTCGAGCGTCGTTGCGCCTTTGGCCGGAGCCGGTTCGGGGACGCTGGCGTCGGGGGCGTCGTCACCATCGGTGGCAAGCTCTGCCACCAGTTGCGCGAACGGCTCAGGCGCATCGGACGCGTCGGTTGAACTGGCGGCCGGGCTGGCCTCCGGCGCGGCGGCTACGGGCGCAACCTCGGCCGGTACTGCTGCGGGTGGGGCAGGGACAGGGGGCGCCGCGGGAGCGGGCAGCGGATCGCCGGCAGCCGGAATGGCGCCGTCGCCGCTGGCCAGCGCGCTGATCCGGGCGGTGGGCGTGCTGGTCGGGGTGAGGGCGCCCAGATAGATGGCGAGGGCGTCGACCGCCTCGCTGAGCTTCTTTTCCAGCGCCGGATCGACCGGTTGCCCGGCCTCGATGCTGTCGTTGAGCGCAAGCAGTGCATCGCCCAGATCCTTGAGCAGCGATTTGCCCTGCAGCTTGTCGGGATCATCGAGCTTGCCACCGATGGTGGCGGCTTCCGACGAGTCCTCGGCGGCGTCGGCTGCTTCTGGCTCACCTTCGGCCGCTTCGGGCTCTTTTGCGGGTGAGGTGGCCGCGACGGCGAGCGTCTGAATGAGCGCTGCGAAGTCGGTGGAGGTGATCTTGTCGGTCGCATCGGATGCGGCTGTATCGGGTGCCGCAGCATCGGTGGCGGCGTCGATCGTCTGGCCGGGCGCCAGTAGGGCGAGCAATGCGGCGAACAGGCCCTCCGGCGCGCCGCCATCGGCGTCGGCCGCAGTCCCGCCGGTCACCAGACCAGGCGTCGTCGCAGGTGCAAATCCAACCGTAACCGTCACAAACGCCTCGCGGGACACAATGCTCCGATGAGTGCGATGCAAGGCGCATGCCGGATCTCCGTATCAGTGATTTCAATGGGTTGGTGGAGAACGAGCAGAGTGCGTCTCGGCAAGTTGCGCCGCTTGCGGCAGAATTTGCCGAGTTACTGAGAGCCTGGCGCGGGCTGACCCCCACCCTTGATCCCTCCCCCTAAGAATGGGGAGGGAGACCGCACCTCGACATCTGCGTTTTGGTCTCCCTCCCCCTGTTTGAGGGGGAGGGGACAGGGGTGGGGGTCAGCCCGCACCGGACTTTGCTGTCGCACGTGACAGCAACGTATAGAACGACTATACCGCGCCGATCCGTCGGACCTTGAACCCTTCTGGATGAGAGATATGGACCTGAATTCGCTTGATTTGCCCAAGCGTCCCGAGGACACGCGCGTCGTGGTCGCGATGTCGGGGGGCGTCGATAGTTCCGTAGTCGCAGGGCTGCTGGCCCGTGAAGGCTACGATGTGGTGGGCGTGACCCTGCAGCTTTACGACCATGGCGAGGCGACGCACCGCAAGGGCGCCTGTTGCGCCGGCCAGGATATCCATGACGCGCGCCGGGTGGCGCAGGCGCTGGGCATCCCGCACTACGTGCTCGACTATGAAGAGCGCTTCAAGAACTCGGTGATGGAGCCGTTCGCCAATGCCTATCGGCAGGGCGAGACGCCGGTGCCGTGCATCGCCTGCAACCAGAGCGTCAAGTTCGTCGACCTGATGGAAGTGGCCAAGGACCTGGGCGCCGACGTGCTGGCGACCGGGCATTACGTGCAATCCAAGCTTGTCGACGGCAAGCGCCGGCTGTTCCGGCCGGTCGATGACTCGCGCGACCAGAGCTACTTCCTGTTCGCCACCACCGAACAGCAGCTCGAGTTCCTCCGCTTCCCGCTTGGCGGCATGACCAAGCCTGATGTGCGTGAGCTGGCGCGCGAGTTCGGGCTGGAGATCGCCGAAAAGCACGACAGCCAGGACATCTGCTTCGTGCCGCAGGGCAAGTATGCCGACGTGATCCGCAAGATGCACCCCGAGGCGCTGGCCGAGGGCGAGATCGTCCATCTCGACGGGCGCGTGCTGGGCAGGCACGAGGGGATCGTCAACTACACCATCGGCCAGCGCAAGGGCCTCGGCGTCGCCGCGGGTGAGCCGCTCTATGTGGTCAAGCTCGAGCATCGTACCGGCCGGGTCATCGTCGGGCCGCGCGAGGCGCTGATGACCAAGACAGTGCGGCTGCGCGACGTGAACTGGCTGGGCGAGCGCGAACTGGCGTCGCTGGCTGCCGGCAATGGCATGCCGATCGAGGTCAAGGTGCGCTCGACCCGGCCGCCGCAGTCGGGCGCCGTGCACATGGCCGATGGCGAAGTGTTCGTTACGCTGTTCGCCGGCGAATACGGCATCTCGCCGGGGCAGGCCTGCGTGTTCTACGCCGACGAGAGCGAAACCAGCGAAGTGCTGGGCGGCGGCTTCATCGCCGAAGCCGTGCCGCAGGCGCTGGTGGCCTGAGCCTCGCGCCGCTGTCATTCCCGCGAAGGCGGGAACCTAGTTGCACGGTTGGTGCGTGGGGGCGCGGGGTCCCCGCTTTCGCGGGGATGACGCCGGTGGAGTTTGTCAGGGCGAGGGCGTCGTGCTGGTGGTTTCGGAGGCCGGCTGGGTCGCCGATTCCTTCAGCTGCTGGTAATTGCCGAGGCCGCCCAGCATGGCAGAGACGATGTAGGTCAGCAGCAGCGCGCCGAGCAGCAGCAGCACAATGCGCTGGCGATTGAGGCGGAACGGGCTGTCGGGCTTTTTCGGATCTTCGGACATGCCCGTGGCCTACGCCGGTGCCGTGGTGAAGGCAAGGCGGGCGGATGTCGCGGGTAACCGCATCAGTCTACAAGGCGCGAGACCAAACGGCCCAAGCAGTATCCGACAACGAACAAGACCGTGACCACCAGCGCTCCCGCCCCTGCAAACGCGAAGCCGTTGGCGGTCGCCATGCTGGAATCCGCGCCGCTGAAGGCAATCAAAATGCGGACGACAATGTAGGCGGCAATTGCGACGGCGGCGCCAGCCGCTGGACCAACGCGGAGGCCAAGCAAACCGGCCATGAACGAGCCGATCAAGGCGACCCAAGTTTCCGGGAACGTCACGACGAGCAGGCCGGGTAGCAGCACAAGAAACAGGACAGTCAGTTCCAGTTCGTTTGAGCCCCCCATCGTCTCTCCTTTTCCGTCCTCAATCATAGAGCGGGGGAATTAAGGATCCGCCCTCGATCAATCGAAAATTCGAATGTACGCGCAGCCCTCGCAAGAAAGTCCTCACCCCCACCCCAAGGATCAGCCGGCGTTCATCGTCTTACCCCTAGAACACCGGCTGAAAGCTCACACAGGTGCTACGGTCCTTGACGCCTGAATTCATCAATAGCGGGGTGCTTGACGCCCCCACCGCCGATGAAACGCTGATCGCGCGGGCGGTCGGCGGTGATCGACATGCCTTCGGCGAGCTGGTCGAGCGGCATTACGATTTCATCTTCCGCACAGCGTGCAAATGGTGCGGCAAGGTGTCGGATGCCGAGGATGTGGCACAGGAGGTGTGCATCAAGCTCGCCTCGGTGCTGAAGAGTTTCGACGGACGTTCGGCATTCACCAGCTGGCTCTACCGCGTGACGCTCAACGCGGTGCGCGACATGCAGCGGGCGAAGAGCCGGCGCGGGCGCAATGCCGATCGCTATGCCGAGGTGGCGCCGGACGAATACCTGCCCGAGCAGGAAGACGCAGCGACCTCGCGGGAGCTGTGGAACGCAGTGCGCAGACTTCCCGAACAGCAACGGGATGCAGTGCTGCTGATTTACGCGGAGGGGATGAGCCACGCCGAAGCCGGCGTGATCATGGGGTGCAAGGAGGCCACCGTCTCCTGGCACGTCCACGAAGCCAAAAAGACCCTGAGGGGGCTCCTATGAGCAACCACATGAACGATGACGACAAGCTCAAGGCGCTGCAGCAGGCGCAGACTCCGGCACCCTCCGAGGCAGCGCGCCGCCGCGCGCTCGACGCGGCGATGCTGGCCTTCGATGCCGAGCAGGCTAACGCCAAAAGGGCGGCCCAAGGAAATCCGATCACCCAGCGTCTCAGGTCCATCTTCGCCACTGCGAAAGGAACCTGGACCATGGACAACCGTCTCACTTACGGCCTCGGCACCGCCGCTGTCGCCCTGCTGCTGCTGCCGCTCGGCTACCAGCTCTACACCAGCACCGCCATCACCCCCGTCGGCGTACCGCCGGTGGCCGTCAGCAGCAAGGATACGGACCAGCCGATGGCGATGCTCGCGCCGGAGCCGGTGGCGCAGCCCGAACCGGTGCCGATGGAACTCGGCCGCGCCGATGCGCTGGAAAAGCAGGAGGCCGGCGGCACGGCCGCTGCGGCGGCTACGACGGCGCAGGAAGCTCCGGCGACTGCTGGAGCGGATGCCAGCACCTCGAACCTGGCGGCCGCCATGCCGGAAGGCGAGGCCGACCTGGTGATCCGAGATGAAATTGCCCCGCAGAGCAGCATGGCGATGGACGCGGCCCCTCCGGTGATGCCGGCAGCGCCGACGGCCGAATTGCGCATGGCGGCGCCCAAGCAGATGGCTGCTCCGGGCGGCGTGGTGCAGAACGAAGCGTTCATCGCCGCGCCGGCACCCGCCGATGCGATGTTGGCCAAGCCGACCGAGCCGAGCGGCGATGAGTTCACCAAGTTCACGGAATCGCCGCTCAAGGTGGTGAAGACCGATCCGGTCTCGACCTTCTCGATCGACGTCGACACCGCCTCCTACGCCTATGTGCGCCGCTCGCTGACCGAGGGCTGGGTGCCGGAACCCGATGCCGTGCGCATCGAGGAACTGATCAACTACTTCAACTACAACTACCCCGCTCCGACCGACGCGTCGACGCCGTTCAAGCCGACGGTGTCGGTGTACCCGACGCCGTGGAACGGCAAGACGCAGATCGTCCAGATCGGCATCAAGGGCTATGTGCCGGAGGTAACCGAGGACAAGCCGTCGAACCTGGTGTTCCTGATCGACACGTCGGGGTCGATGGACGAGCCGGACAAGCTGCCGCTGCTGAAGCGGGCGTTTGCCCTCCTCGTCGATCAGCTCGGGGCCAACGACACCATCTCGATTGTCGCCTATGCCGGTTCGGCCGGCGTGGTGCTGGAGCCGACCAAGGCGACCGAGAAGGCAAAAATCATCGGTGCGCTTGAGAACCTCTCGGCCGGCGGCTCGACTGCCGGCGCCGAAGGCATCGAGCTTGCCTATCGGCTGGCCGAGCAGAACAAGGTGACCGACGGCGTCAACCGGGTGATCCTCGCCACCGATGGCGATTTCAATGTCGGGATCGACGATCCGGAGGATCTCAAGACCTATATCAAGGGCAAGCGCGACGGCGGGGTGTTCCTGTCGGTGCTCGGCTTCGGCCAGGGTAACCTGGGCGACGACACGATGCAGGCGCTGGCGCAGAACGGCAACGGCAATGCGAGCTACATCGACAGCTTCAAGGAAGCCCAGAAGGTGCTGGTCGAAGATGCCGGCGGCACGCTCGAAACCATCGCCAAGGATGTGAAGATCCAGGTCGAGTTCAACCCGGCAGTGGTCAGCGAGTACCGGCTGATCGGCTACGAGACCCGGGCGCTGAACCGCGAGGATTTCAACAACGACAAGGTCGATGCCGGCGAGATCGGGGCGGGCACCACCGTCACGGCGCTCTATGAGATCACCCCGGTCGGCTCGGGCGCCGAGCTCAATGATCCCTTGCGCTACAGCACTGACGCCACGGCCGAAACGGCCGGCAATGGCGAGATCGGCTTCCTCAAGATGCGCTACAAGCTGCCCGACGAGGAGACCAGCAAGCTGATCGAGCAGGCGATCGGCAAGAACCAGGCGGTCTCGAGCCTCGCGGAAGCCTCCGAGGACTCGCGCTTCGCCGCGGCGGTCGCGGCCTTCGGGCAGAAGCTCAAGGGCTCGAACTATGGCGAGATGAGCTGGGCCGATATCCGCTCGCTGGCCCAGGGCGCCCGCGGCGCGGACGAGAATGGTTACCGTGCCGAGTTCATGCAGTTGATCGACATGGCCCGGTCGCTGGCCCCGGATAGCGAGGCGACGCCCAAGCAATAGCGCCGCCAGCCCCCCACGGCGCTTACGAGCGCGGCCCCGCTGCTGTCGGAGCCGCGCTCGACCTGTTGGGGCACCGGCGGCGAGGCCGGTGAGCTTGTCCTACAGCGGCTTCAACCCCGCTTCGATCTCGGCCCGACGACCCTCGAGGAATGGCGGAAGCGCCAGGCGCTGGCCCAGGGTCTCGAGCGGTTCGTCGGCAGTGAAGCCGGGGCCATCGGTGGCGATCTCGAACAGGATGCCGTTGGGTTCACGGAAGTAGAGCGACTTGAAATAGAAGCGCTCGACTTCACCCGACGAGCGGACGCCGAACTGAGCTGTGCGCTTCACCCACTCGTCGAACTCCTCCTTGTCAGGGGTGCGGAAGGCGACATGGTGCACGCCGCCGGCGCCCTGGCGGGCCTGCGGCAGGTTGGGATTCACTTCGAGATGCAGTTCGGCCGCGGCGCCGCCTTCCCCCATTTCGAAGACGTGGATCTCGCCGTTCTTTTCGCGTGCCGGATAGGAGCGGACCTCGCGCAGGTTCATCACCTTGGTCAGCACCGGCTCGGAGCGGCGCAGATCGGGGACGGCGAGGGTGATCGGCCCCAGCCCGATGATCTGGTGCTCGGCGGGGATCGGGCTCTCGGCCCAGGGATGTGCCGGCGCGGATTTCGGATCGGCGATCAGCCGGAAACGCTGGCCTTCGAAATCCTCGAAATCGAGCGACAGGTGCCCGGCACGTTCCTTGATGTTGCCAGAGGCGATGTCCTTTTCACTGAGGTGTTCTTTCCACCAGCCGAGGTCAGCCTCGGAATGGACGCGCAGGCCGGTGCGCGACACCTCGTGATTGCCGCGTTTGTTGGGGGCCGCCGGCCAATCGAAGAAGGTGAGGTCGGCGCCGGGCGAAGCGACCGCGTCGCCATAGAACAGGTGGTAGGCGCTGACATCGTCCTGGTTGACGGTCTTCTTGATCAGCCTGAGGCCGAGGGTGCGGGTGTAGAACTCGACGTTGCGCTGCGCCTGGGCGGTGATGGCGGTGAGGTGATGGATGCCTTTGAGTTCGAGGGTCATGTGGTGGCTCCTGGTGAAACCGCTTGCTGATGAAGCGCTTGCTGATGAAAGCTCGTGCAGACCAGATAGGCCGTCTCGGAGCAGCGAGATAGCAGCCCGGCGCCGACGCATTGTCCAGCAATGCTGAACAATTCTGATCGGGGTGTTTCCGACATCGTGGTTTGATGTGTCTTTTTGAATTGCTCGGCTGAAAGCCTCGGGCGCAGGGTGTCGTGCGAACATAAAGTGAACAAATGACTCGGCTGACCCTCAAACGAAAGTTGTCGATCCTGTCGGATGCAGCGAAATACGATGCCTCCTGCGCCTCCAGCGGCTCGGTGAAACGCTCGAGCCTTGCCACTGGTGGCATCGGTTCGACCGAGGGCAGCGGCATCTGCCACTCCTATGCGCCGGATGGCCGCTGCATCTCGCTGCTCAAGGTGCTGCTGACCAATTTCTGCGTCTATGACTGCAGCTATTGCGTCAACCGCTCCTCCTCCAATGTGCCGCGCGCCCGCTTCTCGGTGGAGGAAGTGGTCGGGCTGACGCTCGATTTCTACAAGCGCAACTACATCGAGGGGCTGTTCCTCTCGTCGGGCATCATCCGCTCGCCGGACTACACCATGGAGGAGATGGTGCGGGTGGCGCGGACCTTGCGCGAGACGCACCGGTTCGGTGGCTACATCCACCTCAAGGTGATCCCCAATGCGGCGCCGGAGTTGCTGGCCGAGGCGGGGCTCCATGCCGATCGGCTGTCGACCAATATCGAACTGCCCACCGATGTGAGCCTCGAGACGCTGGCGCCCGAGAAGAAGCCAAGCGCCATCCGCACCGCGATGGCGCATATCGAATTCAAGCGCGAGGAAAGCCGCCCCGACGGCAAGCTCGAGGGCAAGCCCAAGCCGACGAAGCTGGCGCCGGCCGGCCAATCGACGCAGATGATCATCGGCGCCGACCGCGCCACCGACGCGACCATTCTGGGCCGAAGCGCCGCCCTCTATTCGGGCTATGGGCTGAAGCGCGTCTACTATTCGGCCTTCTCGCCGATCCCCGATGCGAGCTCGAAGCTGCCACTGGCGCCGCCGCCGCTGTTGCGCGAGCACCGGCTGTACCAGGCCGACTGGCTGATCCGCTTCTACGGCTTCGAGGTCGATGAGATCGTCTCGGGTGGCGCGGACGGGCTGCTCGACCTGCAGCTCGACCCCAAGCTCGCGTGGGCGCTGGCGCATCGCGGGCAGTTCCCGGTCGATGTCAACCGGGCGGCCCGCGAGCTGCTGCTGCGGGTGCCGGGGCTGGGGGTCAGCGTGGTCGACCGCATCCTCAGCTCGCGCCGGCAGCATCGGTTGACCCTTAGGGATCTGGCGCGGATGGCCGGCTCGATCGACAAGGTGCGACCGTTCGTCGAGGCGGCCGACTGGTCGCCCGGCAGGCTGACCGACGATCCCAGACTCAGGGGCAAGCTCACGCCGGCGCCAAAACAGCTGGAGCTGTTCTGATGCGTTCGGTGCGACTTGCGGCGCTCAACGATTTCGACGAGTGGCGGGCAGCGGCGCGGCGGCTGCTGCTCGAAGCGGTACCGCCCGACGAAGTGGTGTGGCGCGACCCCACGACGCCTGAGGACCTGTTCGTGACCGAACAAGCCCTCGAGCAGGTGACCGAACGAAAGGTCGGCGTGGTGCCGCAGCGCTTCATCGATTGGGCCGAAGCCGGCATCTGCCACAGCGATCCCGAACGCTTCGCGCTGCTTTATCGGCTGCTGTGGCGGCTGCAGAAGGACAGGGGGCTGATGGAGGCACGCTCGGACCCCGATGTCGGCCGGCTTGACCGGCGGGTCTCGGCGGTACGGCGCGATGCGCACAAGCTGAAGGCGTTCCTCCGCTTCAAGGCTGTCGCCGACGCGTCCGGGCTCGAGCGGTTCGCCGCCTGGTTCGAGCCCGAGCACTATGTGCTGGAACAGGTGGCGCCGTTCTTCGTCCGGCGCTTCACCGGCATGATGTGGGCGATCGTCACTCCCTACCGCTCGGTGTGCTGGGATGGCGACAAGCTCGAGTTCGGGCCGGGCGGGCACAGGGCCGACGTGCCGGCCGAGGACGCCATGGAGGAGGCGTGGAAGGGCTACTTCGCCTCGATCTTCAATCCGGCGCGGCTCAAGGTGGCGATGATGAAATCGGAGATGCCGGTGAAATACTGGCGCAACCTGCCGGAAGCCGAACTCATTCCAACCCTGATACGCGGCGCCAAGGCAGCGGAGGCGGAAATGATCGAGCGGCAGGCCAGCATGCCTCCGTCAAGGCACGTGCGACACGCCGAGCGGCAGGCGGAGGACACCGTTCCCGAGGCGGCGATCACCTCGCTGCGCGCGGCCCGGGAAGCGATCGACCAGTGCCGGCGCTGCCCGTTGTACGAGATGGCGACGCAGCCGGTGTTCGGCGAGGGACCTGATCATGCCGACGTGATGTTCGTCGGCGAGCAACCGGGCGACCAGGAAGACCTCGCGGGCAAGCCGTTCGTCGGGCCGGCCGGCAAGCTGTTCGATGCGGCAATGGCCGAGGCGGGGATGGAGCGCGAGCGGGCTTATGTCACCAATGCGGTCAAGCACTTCAAGTTCGTGCCGCGCGGCAAGAAGCGACTGCACCAGCGGCCCAATATGGGCGAGGTGAAGGCCTGCAAGTTCTGGCTCGATCTCGAACGGGAATTCGTCAAGCCGAAGCTGATCGTGGCGCTGGGCGCCACGGCGGTGGCGAGCCTTGCCGGCAGCAGCACGACGCTGAGCTCAGTACGTGGAAAGGTCACCGAGCTGGCCGACGGAACGCGCATGTTCGCGACGGTGCACCCGTCCTATCTGCTGCGCATCCCCGATCGGGTGGAGGCGGAGCGGGAGCGCGAGCGCTTCGTCAACGACCTGCGGGAGGTCGGCCGGTTGCTGGAGTGATCAAGTCAGCCGGGCGAAAGCGGACCGAATATGTAGAGCTCGCCGTTGTGTACCGGGCGGGTGGTGAGCAACGGCCGGAGGCGCGCCAGCGGCGCCACGGCGGCAGCTACTTCGTCGCTCGGCTGCATGGCGAGGTAGATGATCCGGGCCGAAGCTGGGACAGCGGCTATCGAAGCGGGGTCGATAGCCGACATGAAACAGGCTCCAAGCTGCGGCGCATAGTAATCGAGTACCGACCGGTCCCAGGGGTATGACATCGCCAGGCAATCGTCCGGCTGCGAGATCGCGCGCAGTTCGGCGATTGTCGGGCGCCAATCCTGGCGCGGCTTCGCATCGGCGAAAAGCAGGGTCGCGACCCCGACAAAGAGGGCCACCGCAGAGGCCAGCACGACCTGCCGCGACGTCCGGGCAGGCATCAGCAGGGCCAGCGCGAACAGCACCAGGAACCCGGGCAGCGAGCCGATGAGGTAACGATCGAAGAACACCGGCTCGACCAGCACCGAAGCGATGATGCCGAGGATACTGGGCACGAGGGTCCAGGACAGCAGCAGCGGCAGCGCTCCGGCCGCCGGACCCGGTCCGTTGCGGCGACGCAGGAAGGTCAGGAACGGGATCGCCAGTACCAGGAGGATGTACAGGGCGCTGGTGACTTTGCGCCATTGCAGCAGGATGTAGGCAGGGGTCGGCTCGCCGATCCAGAACCCTTGGTCGGCGATGCTTTTTGCGCGGCCGATGAGGATCAACCCCCAGGGGACGAAGCTCAGCACTACCAGCAACTCGGCGAGGACCAGCTGCAGCAGCGAGCGCCAGTCGCGGCGCTGCACAATTGTCCAGAGCGCGCCGAAACCGATGCCAACCCAGGTGAGCGCACCATAGGGGTGTGCATAGACCAGCGGTATGCCGCTCAGGCCGAGGAGCAGGGCGCGCGCGGCGCGGGGCCGATCGAGGAAATGCACCACTGCCCAGGCATGCGCAGTGGCGGTGCAGGCGAGGAGCGCATACATGCGCGCCTCCTGCGAATACCAGACGTGGTAGCCCGACAGCGTCAGCAGGGCTGCCGCGATCAGCCCGACGCCGCGCCCGCCGATGCGGGTGCCCAGGACGTAGAGCAGCGCCACGTTGAGTACGCCCAGAACGGCAGAGGGGAGGCGCAGGACCCATTCGGCGCCGCCGAAGAGCTGCACCGAGATCCAGGCGAGGAGGTTGTAGAGGGGCGGATAGTTGTCGGTCGCGGTGCGTGCGATCACGTCGGCAAGCGAGCCGTTGACCTGCAGCCAGGTTGCCGCTTCGTCGCGCCACAGACTCTGTTCGCCCAGGCCCGGAAAGCGGAGCAGGACGGCAACGACGAGGATGACCACCAGCAACGCCCTCGAGACCGAGGCGGGCGGTTCGTAGCGAGCCAGGTTCACCGTAACTCCCCTGGGGAAATGGTCGGGCCACGTCGACGAAACAATCCCTGCGCCATGGCGCAGGGATATGGCCGTTGCATGGTCAGCATTCCGGCCTGGCGGTCTGACTTGGTGTGATCGTTCCGATGGAGCGATCACATCGGTTGAGGGCCGAAGGTCAGTCCTTGGCGCGTTCGACGTAGCTGCCGTCGGCAGTCATCACCACGACCTTGGTGCCGACGCCGATATGGGGCGGGACCATGGTCTTGACGCCATTGTTGAGCGTTGCCGGCTTGAACGAGGACGAGGCGGTCTGGCCCTTCACCACCGGCTCGGTCTCGACGATCTCGAGGGTGACGCGCTGCGGCAGTTCGATCGAGAGCGCAACGCCCTCGAAGGTACGGATGTAAACTTCCATGCCGTCGGTGAGGTAGGCGGCCTGGTCGCCGGTGACGTCTTCCGACACGGCGATCTGCTCGTAGGTGGTGGGCTCCATGAAATGGTAGCCCTCGGCATCGTGGTAGAGGAACTGGTAGGCGCGCTCGTCGACGTCGGCCTTCTCGACCATCTCGACGGTGCGCCAGCTGGCGGCAACCTTCACGCCGTCGGAGATGCGGCGCATGTCCACCTTGGTCACCGAGTTGCCCTTGCCGGGATGGATGTTCTCGGCGACCAGCACGATGTAGAGCTTGCCGTCGTCGTGTTCGACGACGTTGCCCTTGCGCAGCGACGAGGCGATGACCTTGACCATTAGTTCTTCCTTGTTCAACGGTTGGCGAGGGCCTAGAGAGCGGCAGCAAAAGGCCGGGCCGAACGCGCTAATCTGATGTATCGGTGCCGCCGATACCCTA
>JAESFN010000566.1_pt1 | contig 30267 bp, 26 predicted proteins | sample 9269411 | NCBI WGS metagenome assembly JAESFN01 (sample SAMN14505399, study PRJNA617100) | algae metagenome | isolation source: Iphinoe sp. HA4291-MV1 and co-occurring heterotrophs from trail next to... | place: USA: Maunawili Falls, Hawaii | collected 2009-07-25
CGAACCCTAAACACAAACAAGTAAATTATCTGTTTTTCACGCCTCTGGTAAATAGCGATCGCTAGTTTTTTTCTGAATTCTCCTTACGCACTTTTTGTCTTGATTGTCAATGCGTAAGTTCTAGAAACGTCGAACAATTGAGCGATCGCGATTATTCTGACACAACTGAAAGAACTGCTCGTCTGTCAAGTTGATTTTCAGTTCTAGAGTAGGTGGTAAAGTGCGTCTTTGTAGGACATATTTTGAATTCCTAATGAGGAGGGCTGACCTTGGAAGTAAAAGCAGCAGTGGCTTACGATTCCGGTAAGCCGTTGAGTATTGAAACAGTTCAACTTGAGGGACCCCACGCTGGGGAAGTGATGGTCGAGATAAAAGCCAGCGGAGTTTGCCATACCGATGCTTACACTCTTTCTGGTGCCGATCCCGAGGGACTATTCCCAGCAATTTTAGGACACGAAGGCGCTGGTATTGTTGTAGAGGTGGGCGAAGGTGTAAAGAGCGTGAAGCCTGGGGATCATGTTATTCCCCTATACACCCCAGAATGCCGTCAATGCGAATATTGTCTTAGCTTCAAAACCAATCTTTGTCAAGCAATTCGCGCTACTCAAGGGCGTGGTGTTATGCCTGATGGAACCAGTCGATTCTTTATTGATGGGCAGATGATTCATCATTACATGGGGACATCCACCTTTTCCAACTATACAGTACTGCCGGAAATTGCCGTAGCAAAAATTCGGGAGGATGCGCCATTTGATAAAGTTTGTTACATTGGCTGCGGCGTGACAACAGGAATTGGTGCAGTCATCAATACGGCAAAAGTGGAACCAGGAGCAAATGTGGTGGTTTTCGGCTTGGGTGGTATTGGCTTGAATGTCATCCAAGGGGCGCGGATGGTAGGAGCCGATATGATTGTGGGGGTAGATATCAATCCCAACAAAAAAGCTTTGGCAGAAAAATTTGGCATGACTCACTTCGTCAACCCCAAGGAAGTTGAGGGAGATTTAGTTGCTTATTTAGTTAACTTAACTAAAGGTGGTGCTGATTATAGTTTTGAATGCATTGGTAATGTGAATGTGATGCGCCAAGCTTTGGAATGCTGTCACAAAGGTTGGGGAGTCAGCGTGATTATCGGCGTTGCTGGTGCTGGCGAGGAAATTCGTACTCGTCCTTTCCAACTTGTGACTGGACGCGTTTGGAAAGGTACGGCGTTTGGTGGAGCAAGAGGACGCACTGATGTGCCGAAAATTGTTGACTGGTATATGGAAGGGAAGATTAACATTGATGATCTGATTACCCATGTGATGCCAATTGAGCAAATAAATGATGCTTTTGATTTGATGCACAAGGGCGAATCAATTCGGAGTGTGGTGACGTTTCCTTAATTAAGGAACCGGGGAGCATCCCAATGCATGCAAAAAAACGTTAATGGGAGACGAGGATTGCTCCCTAGTTTATAACCGAAGCGGGCAGTCCGGTCCCCACTACAAAATCAAATAAATTTACACATTTGGGATGCTCCCAAGGAGCCGCACCAGGAAAATGGTTAAGAATCATATAGAACTTAGAAGGAAGAGGTATTTCAAGCTCAGTTCACAAATCGCTCAGTTGGATAATGTACAATTGCGTTCTCTGTTTGACGATAGTGAGTCGAGCACGGGTTGGGGGATAAATCACACCATAGTCCTTGGGCAATCCAAGGTCTTTGTGAAACGCGTTCCGGTTACGAACATCGAATATAACAACCTGTTCTCCACCAAAAACCTCTATGACCTGCCGACCTACTTTAATTATGGCCTCGGTTCCGCTGGTTTAGGGGTCGCTGGTTTAGGGGTCTTCCGTGAACTCGTGACACATATCAAGACAACCAACTGGGTATTGGAGGGAGCGATGCTCCTCCGGAGCCGCTTCGCTAACGCCACCTTCCCACTGATGTACCACTATCGGATTATTCCCTTCTCCGGGCGGCGTGCGGATGTGGATATGGAACGTCTAAAAGGCTTTGTGGAGTACTGGGGCAATAGTGCGAACGTCGGGAAGTATATGTTAGATAGAGCGAACGCCAACTATGAGTTGGTACTCTTCCTGGAATATATACCGCATGTTCTAGAAACATGGCTGCGGGAAAACCCCAACAAACTCCAGAAACCCTTGGATGACTTGCGCAGGACAATTGACTTTTTGAGAACGAAGGGAATCATCCACTTCGACGCACATTTTCGCAACATCCTCACCGACGGCGAGCAGACATATTTGACCGATTTTGGTTTGGTACTTGACAAGAGTTTTACGTTGACGAAAGATGAAGAGTCTTTCTTTAAGCAGAACACATTTTACGACTACGGAGAAGTCCTGCGGAATCTTGGCCACCTTATTCGACCGTCGTATGATTCATGTTCGGAGAACGATAAACGCAGGATAATAGAAAAATATGGCATAAAAGAAGGCTTACAACCTTATGAAGTGGGGTCCATATTACTCGACAACATCGAGCAGATACATGCTGACGAGATCATGAAGTTAGATGATTTCTATGTTGCCAGTATCGTCAAATACCGCAGCATCATTGCGCTGATGCAAGACTTCTTTTCTGATATCTGGGGAAATAACAAGAAGGACACGAAACTTCCTCATGCAAAACTACGGCTGCTGCTTAAAGAGACGGGGTTTCTTCCTGGTGCTGGATCCTACGGCGGATAGTTGCCATCATTAAAAAAAATTCCTATGAGTGAACTCAATGCAGGCAATTATAGTGAATTGCTAATTGCTGTTAAACAGCGTATTCGTCCAGCACAGTATGAAGCGTTGAAGGCGGTTAACAAAGAATTAATTGCTCTCTACTGGGATATTGGACGGTTAATTGTTAGTCGTCAACAAGGGGCAACTTGGGGAAAATCAGTTGTTGAGCAATTAGCAAGAGATTTACAAGATGAGTTTCCAGGTATTAGCGGATTCTCGGCTCGTAATATTTGGAATATGCGAAACTTCTATCTTACCTACAGCCAGAACGAAAAACTGCAACCATTGGTGGCAGAAATTGGCTGGACTCATAATTTGGTAATTATGGAGAAGTGTAAAGACGACCTAGAACGAGAATTTTATATCCGTATGACGCAGAAGTTTGGCTGGACGAAAAATGTTTTAATTAACCAGATTGAAAATCAAAGTTATGAGAAAACTTTACTAAATCAAACTAATTTTGACCAAACTGTTCCAGAAAAGATTCGTCAACAAGCTCTCTTAGCAGTTAAAGATGAGTATACATTCGATTTTTTAGAACTAGCAGATGAACATAGTGAACGTCAATTAGAGCAAGCAATTTTAGCGAAGGTGGAACCATTTCTGCAAGAGATGGGTGGAATGTTTACATTTATAGGTAGTCTGTATCGTTTAGAAATTAGTGATAAAGAATATTTTATTGATTTATTATTATTTCATCGTCGCTTGAAGTGTTTGATAGCAATTGAGTTGAAAATCGGTGAGTTTTTGCCGGAATATGTGGGCAAAATGCAGTTTTATTTAGCGGCGTTAGATGACAAAGTCAGGTTAGAGGATGAAAATCCCTCTGTGGGTATTATTCTCTGTAAGTTAAAAGATAAAACGATTGTAGAATATGCGCTGAGGGAGTCTAATAAACCGATTGGCGTGGCAACTTATCGGATAGTTTCAACATTACCACAAGAGTTACAGGATAAACTTCCTGCACCGGAACAGGTAGCAAAATTGTTGGAAGGATTTTAAAGTCTTGAATGCCACAAAGTTTGTAATTTTTCTGTTAATTTAAGTTATATCTTTTGATGGGGTAGCGTGTATCAAAGCCCGGATGGCAATAATCTTAGCGGCGGTGGAAATACATGTCGCCAGAACTGATCCCTTGCTCAACATAATAAATACTCATTCTGTAGTGAGTCATCGCTACTGCTGGATACGTCTCACACTATCAGGACTTACGCAAAGAAACCCGGTTTCTACCAAAAATCGTCTGTTTCGCAACAAAATACGAACGAAGAAACCGGGTTTCTGACAGGTTTCTGACAGATGGTGCGTAAGTCCTAACTATAATCCTCAACCAAGCAGGGTGGGTTACGATAGTGTTAACCCATCCTGCTTGGTTTGAGATAGATACCTCTTACTCTGAAATGCTTTTGTGTGCAAATGATGGAGATTCATGAACTTGTTGTTGAGATGAAGTTGCTAGAGCGCCGATTGACTCTCTATGAGGAAAAATATGGTGTTCTTAGTGAAGACTTCTACAAGGCTCTGCTTGCTAGCAATCTCGCCCGTTATGATGAGTATGAGGAAACTCGTACTCACTTTAGCCGTTGGAAGGGTATCTACGAAACATGGCTCCGCCGAAAGCAGGCATACCGATGACTAACCTCAACCTCATCTCAGAATATAAATCCTTTGGTGGTAAACTCGCCTTTTACAGTCATCCCTCCTCTACCTGCAACGGAGAAATGCGCTTTGCTGTCTATCAACCACCCCAAGCCACTCAGGAACCAATACCAGTTCTTTATTTCCTTTCCGGCTTAGCTTGCACGGAAGAAAACTTTATGGTAAAATCCGGAGCACAGCAATATGCAGCAAAATACGGTTTAATGCTAGTAGCACCGGATACTAGCCCCCGCAACGCTGGTATTCCTGGTGAAAATGACGACTGGGACTTTGGCACTGGTGCTGGCTTTTATGTGGATGCAACTGTTGAACCTTGGGCATCTCATTACCAAATGTATAGCTATGTTGTTCAAGAATTACCTGCTTTGATTGCTGAACATTTTCCTGTACAACAGGATAAACAAGGCATTTTCGGTCATTCGATGGGGGGACATGGTGCGCTTGTTTGTGCCATGAGAAATCCAAACTTATACAAATCTGTAACAGCATTTGCACCCATCACCGCACCGATGCGCTGTCCTTGGGGTCAAAAGGCGTTTAGCCGATACCTTGGTGAGGATAAGGAAAGTTGGCATGCCTACGATGCTAGTGAATTGGTAAGGCAAGTTGGATACCACAGTCCCATTCTCATAGATCAAGGTACTGCTGATAAATTTCTTACCCAGCAGTTGCTGCCAGATGTGTTTGAGCAAGCTAGTGCAGCAGTTAATCAGCCGCTAAACTTGCGTTATCAAGAAGGCTATGACCACAGTTATTATTTCATCGCTAGTTTCATTGAAGATCACATCCGTCATCATGCGTTAGTTCTTATAAATAGCGTACATTAGACTGATGGTTCACTGTCAGAACTGATTGCGCCCGGTGAGGATCAATCGGATGAGCACAAAGTAAAAACAGAGCCAGAAGCTTCACCGAGACTACTCCCAATACGGTTCGGATAAGCTTTCAATAAACAGGGAACGCTTAACAGGGAATAGGGAAGAAGAGAAAGAGGTGTTTCTTTCATTCGTAGCGGGTGGTGCGTCGCCCGTGGGATGCTCTTAAAGCTCTTGATACCCGTGGATGAATGTTGGATACTCGCACAGGAGTGTTTAATACTCGCACAGGAGTGTTTAATATTCGCACAGGAGTGTTTAATATTCGCACAGGAGTGTTTAATATTCGCACAGGAGTGTTTAATATTCGCACAGGAGTGTTTAATATTCGCACAGGAGTGTTTGATACTCGCACAGGAGTGTTTAATACTCGCACAGGAGTGTTTGATACTCGCACAGGAGTGTTTGATACTCGCACAGGAGTGTTTGATACTCGCACAGGAGTGTTTGATACTCGCACAGGAGTGTTTGATACTCGCACAGGAGTGTTTAATATTCGCACAGGAGTGTTTAATATTCGCACAGGAGTGTTTAATATTCGCACAGGAGTGTTTAATATTCGCACAGGAGTGTTTAATATTCGCACAGGAGTGTTTAATATTCGCACAGGAGTTTTGGATATCCGTGGATGAGTGTTTGATACTCATCCACTCGCAATATATAGGATATTCTGAATACTGAATACTAAATTCTGACTCCTTCTTACGCATTGCTGGATTATCGCCGCTATTGTGGCAGATGCTTGTAAATTATTAAGAAAATATAACAAGACAAAAACTAAATTAAAAGAACGTCAATTAATTTGATGCAGATATAGTTGTCAAAATCGACAAAAAGGAAGGATGATTTGGAATAAGTCAGGAAAAATAAAAACCGTCGAAAAACTGCTCCACGCTTAAGAAGATGATTCCCAGACAAAGAAGAAAGTGCAAGAACCTAAAAGGAGCAATGGCTTGTTGCAGATTTTGACGGCAAAAGAGAAAAACTAAGAGAGAACCTAGAACTTTATGAATATCAGCAGCGTAAACACCGCAGTGCAAGTACTGGGTGAGAAATTACCGTTTCCACTCAAGCGCTTGGCTTCTTTAGCTTACAACTATTGGTGGAGTTGGACGAGCGATCGCGTAGCACTCTTCCAAACCATCGATCCCCAAGCATGGGAACGCTGCGGGCACAACAGCGTGGAAATGTTACACTCAGCGACATACGAACGCCTCACACAGCTTGCTGAAGACCCGTTCTATCTGAAGCAAATCGGGGCACTTGTGCGTGAGTTTGACGAATACATGACAAGAAAAGATACTTGGATCAGTCGGGTTGCACCACAAATTACCCAAGAACACCCGATCGCTTACTTTTGCGCTGAATTTGGCATTCATGAATCTCTTGCTGTTTACTCTGGTGGTTTAGGCATTCTTGCTGGTGACCACCTGAAATCAGCATCAGATTTGGGAGTCCCAATGGTTGGTGTGGGCTTGTTGTATCGCCAAGGTTACTTTCGACAACGGTTGAACCGCAGCGGTTGGCAAGAAGATTACTATGTTGACAACCCGTTTCCCCAAATGCCTTTGGAGTTAATGATAAATGAACAAGGGGAACCAATCACGATAGAGGTACAAGTTCGCCAACGACTGGTAAAAGTGCAAATTTGGCGAGCGCAAGTCGGGCGAGTGAGTCTTTATTTATTGGATAGCGATCGCCATGACAACGATCCCATTGATCGCTGGTTAACTGGACATCTTTACGGCGGTAACCAAGAAACTCGCATTGCTCAAGAAGTCGTCTTGGGAATTGGCGGTGTGCGGGCGCTAACAGCCTTAGGAATTCAACCTTCTGTCTATCATCTCAACGAAGGTCATGCTGCATTCTGCACTTTAGAAGTTGCGCGACAAGATATTGAGCGCACTGGCAAATCCTTCTACGACATTGAAGCAGATGTGCGAAAGCGTTGTGTGTTCACCACTCATACACCCGTTCCTGCTGGTCATGATGTTTTCTCGCCTGACTTGATGGACTCTTTCTTTGCCCACTATTGGACCAAGCTACGTCTATCCCGCGAGCAATTCTTGGCATTGGGCGCACGGCGACTAGGCGACCCTTGGGAACCCTTTGGTATGACAGTTTTGGCACTGCGGATGTGTCGTGCTGCTAATGGTGTGAGTGAATTGCACGGTCACGTTTCTCGTAAGATGTGGACAATTTTGTATCCAGAACGTTCTGAAGACAAAGTCCCCATCGGTTACATTACCAATGGTGTCCATGCACCCACTTGGACTGCTCCCTTAATGGCAGACTTGTACGCTCAATACTTAGGCGAAGACTGGAAAACTCGTGTCACTGACTCGAAGACGTGGGAGAAAGTTGACGACATTCCAAATGAGGAACTGTGGTGGCGACACCTCGTCTTAAAAGAAAGACTCATTGCCTACACTCGGTATAAAGTGAAAAAAGCACGGGAACAGCGTGGTGAAGAATACGAAAAAATTCAAGCAGTAGAAACACTGCTTGATCCCAAAGTGTTGACTATCGGATTTGCAAGACGCTTCAGCCCATACAAACGGGGTCATCTGCTTTTGCGTGACGCCGAACGAGCACTCAGAATTTTTGGCAATGCAAAACGTCCCGTACAAATTATCTTTGCAGGTAAAGCTCACCCAGCTGATGAAGAAGGCAAACGGATTATTCAACGTTTGATGGAGTGGTGTCAACATCCGGCAATTCAGCATCGAGTTGCCTTTATTGAGGATTACGATATTTATGTTGGTCAAAAACTGGTGCAAGGTGTCGATGTCTGGTTGAATAACCCCCGTCGCCCTTTAGAAGCATCTGGTACGAGTGGGCAAAAAGTCTGCTTTAATGGTGGAATTAATTGCAGCGTGCTAGACGGCTGGTGGTGCGAAGGATACAAAACAGATGCCAATGGTCAGGGAATAAATGGCTGGGCAATTGGTGAAGATGCTCACACTAGTGACCAGGATTTACAAGATAGCATAGACGCGGAATCGCTTTATAAGCTCTTGGAAGAGCAAATAGTGCCTTTGTACTACGACCAAGATGCTAACGGCACTCCTCACGGCTGGGTGCAGATGATGAAGGCATCAATTAAGACGAATGCACCACTGTTCAACACAGATAGGATGATTGCCGACTACGTGTCGCAGGTATACGTTCCAGAAATTGCCACTCGTGTTGAACCGATTTTAGCGAAGGTTTTGGTGTAAAGAATTTGGGTTTCTTGGTTCAGTATTGAGGCAGGTTTTTAACCTGCCCTTTTCTTCTTTTATTGGTAGTAGAAACAAACGTCCGTGTTTGTTATACCGTTTCACTTTAAGGTTGATACAAATGGCAATTGGGAATTGGATGTTTAAAATATATCTGGTTGATGAATTAAGTTCGGCTTTTTCCTTCAGCAAGTGTAGTTTCCACAATATCCGCAGCTTTGTCTAGCCCTCCAGTGCTTTTCATTAAGACCGACATCCGATGTGCGGCTTCAGTGTAGCTTGTATTACTTAATAGCTCATTAATTTTTCGGCTAACCTCACCACTGTCAAAATGTTGTTTGTCCAGCTTTAAAGCAGCACCTAAGTCCACAACGCGTGCTGCAAAATAGTGCTGATCTCCAAAGAAGGGTAAACCTAGAATCGGTTTGTCCCAATACAGAGCCTCATTAACGCCATTTGGGCTACAGTGACTAACAAAGGCACGAATGGCTGGATGAGAGAGGACTGCTTGTTGCGGAACTTGTCACCACGCCAAATGCTTGGTTCCTGAGAACTCCTTTGCCAAACATCCTTTTTATTGTCATGAATTTCTGCATCAGTTTTTTGCAGTCTTGGCTCCCAGGAGATAAAATGAGCGTTGGTGTTAGCGATCCATTCCCTAGCTTCTTCAGCAATAGCAAAGCTGACTTGGTAACCTCTACATACCAACTCTTGGGCTAGTGCAATCATTTGATTGGCGTGACCAAGTAGAGGAAGCGAAACAAACATGATATGTTTTTTCATCATTCTGTCGTTTTTTGCTTATGGCTGATGGCTAAGAACAATTAACAATGAGGAATTTAAGTCAACCACAAAAAACCCTTGTTACTGTGTTTAAGCCAAAACCGGCTTCCCTGTAAACACAGCTTTTTCAACAATATCAGCAGCGCGACTCACTCCCCCAGCACGGCGAATCGCTTCTTGCAATCTAAGAGCATTCTGCTTGTAAGATTCTTGCGTTAGCACCCGCTTTATAGCTTCTCGCAGCATAGAAACACTCAATTTGTTTAAAGGGACAACTTCACCCGCCCCAGTCCAAGCTATACGTGCTGCTATACCTGGTCCATCATTGACAATGGGAATGGCAACCATTGGCACACCATTAGTTAAGCATTCTAGAGTTGTATTCATTCCCGCATGGGTAATGGTGAGGCTGGCTTTTTTCAGCAATTCCAATTGGGGTGCATATTTGACAACTAAAGGTTCTCCGGGAAATTTTGGCAAAGCTTCTGGATCAAGTACGCCTCCCAAAGATATCACCAATTGAACATCAAATTCCTCACACGCTTGAGCAATATAGCGGAAAATTTCTTGCTTATAACCTAATATACTGCCCAAAGAAGCGTAAATCAGTGGTTTATCGTTTAACTGCTCATAAGGAAAATCAACTCTTTGTCGTCCGACAAAGTCATGATAAGGTCCTGTGAAATGAAACCACTTTGGCAAGTGCTGTCTTGGAAATTCTAGTTCAGCAGGTTGTTGACTGATTTGAGCCAGTTTAGAATTGCCATCATTTAAGTCATTGAATGGGAGCAGATTGCACTCTCGCCGATACTCATTTATCACCTTCCTAATAGGTTTGGTAATGGCTTTGAGCAACTCGTAACCCGCTTGGTTGCGAAGATATGCCCACCAGGCTGGATGATAGCGCCAGTTTGTAAAATGAGGAGGAACACTCTGTTCTTTGTTAAGCACCACAGCACTACACACAGTAATGAAGGGAATATCGAGAGATTCTGCAATAGTTGATCCCCCTGATGAAGCTTGGTCTATTAACAGTGCTTCCACACCTGCTTGTTTGATGACTTTTGGTGCATCTCGAAGTATGACAACCGCGAACTCCTTGAGCAGACTGATGGTATATTTCATTGCAGCAAGTCCGCTGAGTTTCCCAAGATTTGTCAAAAGTTGCGCGATCGCTCCACTGGGAAACTCAGATTCGCCTATCACTTGAAATTCCAATCCTGCTGCTAGTACAGATCGGCGTAAATAAACCACCCATTCCAAATCGATGAAACGCTTACGCTGTCTTCATTTTGAATTTTGAATTTTGAATGAGCGAATTCCGCCTTGCGGTACTAGTGTCTTGGGTTTAGCATCAACTACCCCAATTAAAGTCACACGATGACCGCGTTTTTGCAGTTCTTTTCCTAGGGGAAGCATTGTATTAAGGTGACCAGTGGATGTAGGACAGATCAGTCCAAAATGAGTCATAGCTGATGTTTTACAAGTTTTTGCCTAAGTCCTATATTTATTAGGTGCAAATGAAATTAACTTATGCACTTACTTAATTAAGTATAAGTGTACAAAATCACAAACAACCCTGTAGACAATCACGCTCCCGACCCAGTTTGCAGACTACACCAAACCTGACTCCCGAACCAGCATTTTTATGTGCTTAGGCTTTTCAGGAGCGATTGCCCGTTCGCGTAGCGTGCCCGAAGGGCTTAGGGCAGTGGGCTAAAGCCCAATCGCGACCTCAGCTTCCAGAATATCCGATTGTTTTGACGAAAAACCCATTTTCAAAAGAAAAGTTTTCACCTGCTCGTTTCGCGAACCTGAACAGTAAGGAGCAATAATCGTCTTTAAATTCTTCTGCTTGGCAAAATCAAAAAGGCTGGATAAAAAACATTGCTCTACTTTACGTCCCAAAGCACGACAGCTCATCAGTAAGGTATCTATAAACAAAGATTCGTTTTCCTGCTTAAGAATCGCTACGCCAACAAGACCATAATCTCCAAAGCGGTCTTTCAGATTCAGCACTAGAATAGAGCAGGATTTGTGAAGGTCTTGAATTTCGGATAACGAACGGCGAATTAAAGAAAGATTAAACTGATTGGTTTTCTGCGTCAGCTGTGCGACTCGTGGCAAATCTCTTTCCTCAGCAGACCGGATTTCTACAACCAGTTGCAAGGATTCTAAATAATTCTCAAGGCTAGTTACGCCCTGCTGCAATTGGTGGCGCTGTTGCTCCTGCGCCATAAATTCTGTTCGTATTTGGTCTTCTGTTGTGATATTTGAGGAATCAAAACACCAGAGCTTAGAAAGAGTTTCAACATAATGTGCTGGCTCTTTTGGCATGGTAATAACAGTCACCTCTGGAGAATGAGTCTGCACTTCCAAACATTCGACTGGGGAATCATCAATAAAAACGAAAGAGTCCAGACCTAAGTTTAATTCCTCAGCAAGTTCGCGTAAATTGGTAGATTTTTCCTTCCAGTTAATCCGATGAGCAGCAATATCTGAGCGTCGCAGCACCATTTCGGGATGACTTTCAAATACATTCCAGACATCTGCTTCCTCATTTTTGCTAGCTAGCACCAGGAGAATACCGCGCTCTTTGAGATCCAGAAGCATTTCCTGAAACAGACGAAAACTGCGTCCAGGATGGTCATTGCTTAGGACGATACCATCAATACCATCCTCGCCCACAATACCTCCCCACAAGATACCATCGCAATCAAGTGCCAGAACTTTTTTAGCCGGAAGTAATGTTTTACGCGTCAAACGGGTTATTTCAATCCCAAGTCCCTGATAGACAATTTGTGAATAGGGAGCGCGAGCGATCGCTTCAAATGTAGCATCCTGTGCATTTTGTCGTCCAACTTCCTCAACAACCCTGGCAAAATCTAAGACATGAATTCCTTCCACTTTTTCTAGTTGATCCTGCCACCAAAGGCGTAGTTTCTCCACTTGTTGATGCTTTCCATGAAAAAATGGCGAAACGGCTGGAGGTAAATTTGAGACAATCAAACCTTTTTTATTTACAGTATAGCTACTGATAGCGTCCAACAGCTGACTGGCTCGAATCATTCCATCTTGATCTCCATCAGAGATTAAATCCTCTGGGCGAGTAAGAACTATATTTAACCCGTTTGGATTATTCATAAAAACGCTATCTGGAGAAAGAAGAGTTTGTTCCAATTGGTTGAATTCACCAAACTCCACAGAAAATGGAATGCTGAAAGCTCTACACCAGAGTTCTAGGGTTGAACCTAGTGGCTGTGCAGTAAAACTAGCAGCAATAACAATCTTTTTATCACTTTGGATCATCGATTCCCCAAAACGATGAGCAAGTGCTTGAGTTACGGTTTCTGGATTGTAAAGCGGGAGAAGCTCTGGATTATTGGGAATTTCTATGTCTTGCTTAGGAGTGGATACCGCGTCCGAACTATCTGGATTATTATCTGTATGTGCGGCAATGAACTGCTCGATTGACTTGCGAGAATTCAGTTTGAAGATATCCTTGGCGGGAACACGAATAGAAAAACGGTCATATAATGAAGCGGCAATTGACATTGTGGCAAAGGAATCCCATGCCATACAGTTTTCGCTATTTAAATCATCAGCAATCTCTTCTAGTGGCAAACGAATAGCATTGGCAATTATTTCATTCAATTGGGAGGAAGCTATCTGCTTCTGTGAATATTTTGGTTTTGCCTCATTTGCAAATTCGTTGCGTTTGCGGAGAAAAACGGCAGGATTACCGCCCCAGATTTCGCCACGTCCTATGCGTGTGTATGGAAGCACATTGCTACCTACTTCTACTATCGCTTCCTCTTCAATTTTGACCCCCATTCCGATTCTAGTATTACCACCAATGGTACTTTTTTTTCCAATTACAATCGGTTCTGAAATGTATCTAAGTTTTCCATTAGATGTTGTGTTGGTAGCATGAGCAATAATATGACATTCAAGACCAATAACAACGTTCTCGCCAACATATGTTAAATCGGGATCTTGTGGCCATGTAAGTACTAGAGATTGTTTACCAATATTTACCTCTGGAGCATAAGCTCGTATCACCAGGTTTCTGAGCCATTTCAAAGGAATAGGGGTCATTTTGAAATAATTCAGAAAAGGGAATGTCGGTATCAATACCATTAGCTTATACGAGATATTTATTGGTGAAAATTGAATAAGTAATTGCCAATCCTCAAGGATATTAGCTTCGATAAATTTGGGTTTCTTAACAAACCGAAACAAAAGAGTTGTACCCAATGCACTTAGGCAAAGAAAGAGAAACAACCAGAACAAGTAAAGTAGGGGAAATATTGCCACTAGCACTAGGGTGTTGATTTCTGGAAATATGCTGAAAATTAGCCAAGCCTCCAGAAGCCCAGCGATAACAGTTAACACCAGTGGATAAAACCAATTGATAGTTTCAATAGTGAGTGCAAAGAGTATTGTTATCAGTTTCGTGTGCATAAGTTCTCCATTTAGTAACAATACAGTGTCGGTTGTCTCTGCCAAAAGTAAAAACTCAAAAAGGGAGTATTTCCACCGCTCTCAAAATCGTTGAGCTTTTAACTGCTTTGGTTCTGGATAAACGTGAGTTCGATGAAATTCAAAGATCCAGCAGACAAGACCCAAGCAACGGTTAAAAACAAAACCCTTCATCTCTGTAGCAGTCCTAAATAAGATTGTAAATCGCTTCATAAGGACAGGGAATAGGAATTGTTTAGAAATGATTTAGGATTGCTCTATCCTTTGGATGAGTGCTTGATACCTGTGGATGAGTGTTTGATACCTGTGGATGAGTGTTTGATACCTGTGGATGAGTGTTTAATACCTGTGGATGAGTGCTTGATACCTGTGGATGAGTGTTTGATACTCGTGGATGAGTGCTTGATACCTGTGGATGAGTGCTTGATACCTGTGGATGAGTGTTTGATACCTGTGGATGAGTGCTTGATACTTGTGGATGAGTGCTTGATACTTGTGGATGAGTGCTTGATACTCGTGGATGAGTGTTTGATACCTGTGGATGAGTGTTTGATACTCGTGGATGAGTGTTTGATACTCGTGGATGAGTGTTTGATACCTGTGGATGAGTGTTTGATACCTGTGGATGAGTGTTTGATACTCATCCACTCGCAATATGGTTCAGGTAACCCCGCAAGCAATCACGCTCCCGACACAGTTTGCACGCGGCGATTACCCCTTCGGCTCAAGTTATGAAGTATGATCGCCATCTAATATATCAGGAAAGATTGTAGGAATTACTTCATTGCTATCATACAAGTTGCCACTGGGTAATCTGGATGAAAATCATCTAGTTCCTGAAGCGATAACTCTTCTGCTGAAATTCCCATAAAACTAGCTACAACTGTCAAAGGATTACCGTAAACATGTAACTTTTGTTGAGAAAAATCTTGAAATAACTGTTTCATTCCATCAGGAAGCGGTCGCCAATAATCTCCAGGAACGTCATGTAATTTTTGGGCGCTGGGTACCATACAAAAACATTGACCACCAACTTTCAGCCAACTGTAAATATTTTTGACAACCACCCAAGGATTATGACAATGTTCCAAGACATTAAAAATCACCACTGCATCTAGAGACTCTGGTCTGATTGTTTCTGGATCGTGTACATCTCCAACCAAGGTAACTCCTGAGCTTGCGAAAATATCCAGGGTTTGATATTCAGTTGCATTATAAAACTGATAAACTTCTCGATTTCGCAAGACTCCGCCCACTTCTAATACATTTCCTGCAACTTGCTCTCGAATTTCGCCAATAAATTTATCTAAATAATATCTATCAATTGGGGTTCCTCTTGTAAATCCAAACAAAGGACATATAGGAAATCTTCGCCTCAAATCACCCAAATCTAAAGTATCTATCGATGGCGAAAGCAAACCTAACTTTGCCATATCTTCTACCGATTGGCTAAAAGCGTCAAAACTCTTAATATCTTGGTGTTTATCTGTAAAAGTGCCTTGTTCAAATAAGTAGCGCATCACTTGGTAAGTCTCTTGACTATTTGCAGTTAAATCGACTTGTTCTTCAGGTGTCAGCAGGCTAAAAACTCCTTTTTTCAGCACTTTCAAAACTTTATGAGCAACAAAGACCATAAAATCATCTGAGTTACTGCGGGCTTTTATACACTGCTGCTGCACACTTTCTAAAACAGGAAAGACTTGAATTTTCTGGAACTGTTCGTATGCTGCTTTTACAGATTGTTCATGAACAAAAATTTCTAAGATAGTTAACCAATCTTTGTTTTCAATAACCTGGATTTTCTTCTGATTCTTCCAGTCATGTACTACCAAAACTTGAGAATCTTTGATTGTCAAAAATGCACTAGCAACATAATTTTTCTGCATAAAAAGTTTCCTCCGCTTACCAAACAAGTAGTCAGGAGTAGGGGTCCAGGAGTCAGAATGATTCGTCAAGCGAGTCTTACTTGAGTGTTAAAAACCTATCCAAAGCTTTTACCATACTCGGAGGCCATCGGCGGACATTTGCCACCCAGTTAATATCTTTATAGCGTCCATCCAGTCCAACTGCTGATACCCAGTTACTCTCCGCTTCACCTTGTTTTCCCTGTACCCAATAAGCAGCAGTGATGGCAGCACGCATATCAGCAAAGCTAGGATATTTACGGAGAATATTCCGCATCTGGCGAATTGCTTCGTCTACTTTACCAGTTTCATAAAGGGCAAGGGCATAGTTAGCACGGGCAAAAGCAAAATTCGGGGCAATTTCATTGGATTTTTTGTAGTCTGCGATCGCTTGGTCCCACTTCCTCAAACCAGCATAGGTATTCCCCCGATTGTTATATGCCATTGCATCTAGTGGATCAAGCTCTAGAACATGATTGTAATCAGCGATCGCCTCTTCCCATTTTCCCAAACCCTCCAGCGCCGCACCACGATTCAAGTAGGGATCAGTCACATTCGGCGCTAATTCTATCGCCTTATTATAATCTGCCAGTGCTTCTTGCAACTTGTTTTGACTAACTCTAGTATTTCCCCGGTTACTCCAAGCGGCTGCATTATCGGGAAATTGCTCAATAATCTGCGTCCAATATCGTTCAGATGTCGCAAAATCACCCTTATTTATCGCCGTAAAAGCCTTATTCGCCAACTCATCGCCTTGTCGTAACTGTTCTGAAGTCAGATTGGGGGATTGAGTTTGTGCCATGACAACCTCACCCCACCCAAACACCAGCAACAGACTTAGAAAAATAACAATTAATCTTATCATCTGCGTTTATCTGCGGTTCCAAATCCAAAATTAATCATGACTGGAAGTGCTGATCAAATCTACGGCAACAACGACAACTGTTCATTTGGGGGTTTAAAACCCAAATGCTTGTAAGCTGCGGGTGTTGCTACTCTACCACGGGTCGTCCTACTTAAATACCCAATTTGCATGAGATAAGGTTCATACACTTCCTCAATCGTTTGCGTATCCTCACCCGTTGCAGCGGCGATTGTTTCCAATCCCACCGGACCACCATTAAACTGTTCAATAATCACACTCAACATCCGACGGTCTGTCCAATCTAAGCCGCAGGGATCGACTTGAAACAGTTGCAATCCTTCTGCTGCGACCTTTTCGTTAATCTCCGCAAATGATTTGACTTGTGCATAATCACGGACTCGCTTGAGTAATCTATTAGCAATACGTGGTGTTCCCCGTGAACGACGAGCAACTTCTGTAGCACCATCTTCAGTAATAGCAGTTTGGAGTAATTGAGCGCTGCGTAGAACAATTTTACTCAGTTCATCGACTTCATAAAATCTGAGTTTTTGAATTAAGCCAAAGCGATCGCGCAACGGTGAAGTCAGCGCTCCTGCACGAGTTGTTGCCCCAACCAAGGTAAACTTTGATAGCGGTATGCTGCGGGTCTTAGTGCTAGAACCTTTACCAATAGTAATATCTAAACGATAATCCTCCATTGCCGGGTATAAAATTTCTTCTGTCATGCGCGACAGACGATGAATTTCATCAATAAACAAAACATCCCCTGGTTTAAGATTCACCAATAGCCCAACAATATCTCTGGGACGTTCTAAAGCTGGCGCACTAGTAATTTTGCAGTTTACTCCCATCTCAGACGCTAATATCATAGCCATCGTAGTTTTTCCCAATCCTGGAGGACCATACAACAGCAAGTGATCCAGCACCTCACCCCGAGACTTCGCTGCTTTGATGGCAATATCTAGCACGTCCTTTAAATCTTTTTGCCCAATATAGTCAGCAAATCGCTGCGGTCGTATACTTTCTTCTTGCTTACCTTCATCAACAGCTGCTTCGGCTTGCAAAAGATTGTCCTGAGGTGGCGCGCTCGTCACCTCACGACGCTGCTTTGGTTGTCTATGAGGTTCTTGGGGCTGTTTTTTCGAGGAGATAATCGCCATAATTGCTGCTATTGATTGGTATACGACGTTTTGCACTCTTGAGTGTAAGACGGTAGGGTGTAGGGGAAATGAAAGTGCAATTAACTCGCTTAGTGTTCAAAATGCAAACAAAAATTTTTGTTTTTACTACTGACACGCCTACACTCTATATTTTCTCTTACACCCCTATCCCTTACACCATTTCACTTTAATGTTGATACAAATGGGAATTGGGAATTGGGAATTGGGAATTGGGCAATGGGAGATTCTTAATTTTGAATGAGCGAATGAGTGAACTTTGAATTCCCCGGAGGGGTTACACCCCTACTCACGTGCGAGAATGTTGTTTCTCTAAGACTCTGACCAATTTAAAATTGAAATTCCGGATCATCACTACAGGAGTGTAAAACTACTCATGCTAGCTAAAAGAATCTTACCGTGCCTGGATGTGAAATCGGGACGAGTTGTAAAAGGAGTTAACTTTGTTAACTTGAAGGACGCAGGCGATCCGGTAGAACTAGCAAAGGTTTACAACGATGCAGGTGCAGATGAGTTAGTGTTTCTTGATATTACAGCCACTCATGAAGACCGCGACATTATTATTGACGTGGTGTACCGAACTGCCGAACAAGTCTTTATTCCCCTGACTGTCGGTGGTGGCATCCAATCCTTAGAAAATGTTAAAAATCTTTTACGAGCAGGAGCAGACAAGGTTAGTATTAATTCTACGGCGGTACGCGAGCCAGATTTTATTAATCGGGCGAGTGACCGTTTTGGAAACCAGTGCATAGTCGTTGCTATTGATGCCAGACGACGGCTAGACCCCAATCACCCAGGTTGGGATGTCTACGTGCGAGGAGGAAGAGAAAATACTGGTATCGATGCCCTATTTTGGGCACAAGAAGTTGAAAAACGCGGTGCAGGAGAACTCTTAGTAACAAGTATGGATGCTGACGGCACTCAAGCAGGTTATGACATAGAGTTAACTCGCGCCATTGCTGAAGCTGTACAAATTCCAGTCATTGCATCTGGTGGTGCAGGCAATTGCGAACATATATATACCGCGCTGACACAAGGTCAAGCAGAAGCAGCATTACTTGCCTCACTTTTACATTACGGACAATTAAGCGTAGCTGAGATTAAAACTTATCTGCGCGATCGCCAAGTTCCGATAAGAATGTAATCCCAACTCACAAATCTTTGTCAACTAACTTTAGGTTAGTTCAACACAGTTTTCCAAAACAGTGTTAATATAAGTTCACAAGATTTAATAATATATAAGAGATATGTTGATACCTATTTTAGTCTTTGATGTGGCGCTAGTAGCCTGGTCGCTACATCTGATGGAAAAAGCATATGAAGATAAAGAATTTTCTTTAATGTTAGCTGGTACACTGGTTGCCCTAGCAGCCGCTGCCATGTTAGTCGTTTACTTCCTGATGGGGCACTGTATGAGCTACTTGTTGCAAGTCTCTTGAATTGCGAATTGCCATCGTCTAGTGCCTCATGGTAATTATTAGCAATTAACGAAGAGCAGTATTGACAAACAGCAGATTATTAAAGTATAATCAATAAGGCGTGGTTGTGCGGGGTTATAGCTCAGTTGGTAGAGCACCTCAATGGCATTGAGGGGGTCAGCGGTTCGAATCCGCTTAGCTCCATTTTCACTATTTCTTAATGCTAATCTCGAAAAAGTCAAAGTAGCGATGAAGGATTGTGGTGATCGCCCATAATAAATTTAAACTGAGGCAATCAACGAGGCAAGAATCATGACACTCACAGCCACTGAACATAAATATGTGCAACTCGATAAGCTGGGCGTACCTATCATTGCAGGTACCACGATGAAAGTTGTTGAGTTGGTTGAAGCGCAAATGGCTTACGGCTGGAGTCCAGAAGAAATTCATTTTCAACATCCATATCTCGCGATGAGCCAGATTTATTCTGCACTAGCGTACTACTGGGATTATAAAAAAGAGATTGATGCTGATATTGAACAGCGCTTTGAGTACGCAGAACAAATGCGGAAGGAAGCAGGTCCCTCGCCTCTTGCTGCTAGACTGCGGGCACAGAGACTGATAAAGTGAGCATCGGACTTTACATGGATAACACGTCCATCGGGTAATTACAGCCGGACTGCGTTTGCGGGGCGTAGATGTCCTAACAGTTCAAGAAGATGAACGAACTGGTTTTCCAGATACTTTTATCCTTGACCGTGCTAACGAGCTTCAGCGAGTTATCTTTTCCCAAGATGCGGATTTCTTAGCTGAGGCTGCTCGTCGCCAAAAGGAAGGTCTGAATTTTTCTGGTGTTATTTATGCTCATCAATTGCTTGTTTCTATCGGGGACTATGTGAGAGATTTAGAACTGATTGCTAAAGCCACCAATCTTAAGGACTTTGCCAACTGTGTCTACTATCTGCCACTTTAAATAAGGTTGCTTTGAGAGCAGTATTTGTCACCTCAAAACCTGAGGATATGAGAATTTAAGGAAAGCAATGCCAAAAAATGAGCGAGAAAAAATACGCCACCTTTTGGTTATAAAAGACCTTCAAGGACAGCGAAAGGTCCCCCTTCAAGAAGCGACTTATTCTCTTGGGCGCGATTCAAGGAACACTATTGTCCTGCGTTCTCTATCAGTTTCTAGGCAACACGCAATCCTATTGCGAGTTACTGTTCCAGAGATAGACCAATATACTTTTCGGATTATTGATGGTAGCTTTAAGGGGAAAAGAAGTACAAACGGCTTATTTGTCAACGGTGCAAAATGCTTTTTTCATGACCTAATGCATGGAGATGTTATAGAATTCGGCAGCAATCAAGTTCAGGCTAAATATTACACTATTTCTAACATATCAGAACAAGCGTTTTTTGAATCTTGTGAAGTTGAAGATATATCTAGATTAATATCGGAAACAGCCAATCCAGCTAATCATTCCCAAACCCTGATATTACCTCCTGATCCCATCCTCAAAGAAGCTAGTGAAGTTGCTTTAGCACGTCTTGCGTCATTTCCTGAACTCATTCCTAATCCGATTATTGAGATGGATTTGGAGGGAAGTGTCACTTATCTCAATCCCGCTGCTGCTCTTAAATTTCCCAATATTAGAGAAGCTGGTCAAGAGCACCCCATATTAGCGGGACTTCTCACCGCAGTTCAGAATGACCAGGAAAATTCTTCTGTTCGGGAAGTAGAAGTTGACGGAGACATTTTTGAACAATCCATTCATTACCTTGCTGAAAGTGATTTAATCAGAACTTTCATTCTGAGAGAGGTTACAAAACAAAAGCAAGTAGAAGCAGAACTTCGTCAACGCGATCGCTTACTACAAGCAGTTGCTGAAGCTACCAATCATTTGTTAATAGAATTGAACTACGAAACAGCAATTGACAAAGCTTTTGCTGTAGTGGGTGAAGCTGCCAAAGTGGATCGGATCTACCTCTTCGAGAACCATCCTCATCCCGTAACAGGTGAGATAGTTGTGAGCCTCAGGTTTGAATGGACGTGTTCTAATCATGTACCTTCTGTTCACCACTGGCAAAATCTATCTGCTCAGACTTCCGGACTAGCTCGTTGGAAAACTACTCTTTCTAATGGAAAGTCTATTAGCAGACTGACTCGAGAGTTTCCGACTGCTGAACAAGAACTTCTGACTCAATGCAGTATTCAGTCTCTGCTTTTAGTACCTCTGCAGCTAGATGAGAAATTCTGGGGTTACCTTGGCTTAGCTGACTGTTCTTCTGAGCGTCAATGGTCAAAGCATGAAGAATCAACCCTCTTAACAATAGCAGCTAGTATTAGTGGTGCTAAGCAGCGTCAGCAGGTGGAAGAGAAGATTCGCTACCAAGCGCTTCATGATTTGCTCACTGAATTGCCCAATCGCTTGCTATTTAACGAGCTACTTTCCAAAGCACTACCCAATGCACAACGGAATCAGGAAAGTTTAGCCGTGATATTTCTCGACTTAGATCGGTTTAAGACTATTAATGATACTCTCGGACATACGCTGGGAGACCAATTATTAAAAAGTGTTGCAAAAAGGTTGAGAGATGCCCTCAGAGCAGGGGACACTGTTGCCCGTTGGGGTGGCGATGAATTTACTATCCTGCTACCTCACATTCATCAAGTTGAAGAAGTCGCTCGTGTCGCCCACAGAATCCTGCAAGTATTTGAAAATGCTTTTCATCTTGAAGGACATGAGCTTTGCGTTAGTGCTAGCCTTGGCATTGCTCTGTTCAATGAAAGCAGTCGTGATAGCGAAACTTTAATTAAACATGCGGATGCTGCTTTATATCAAGCCAAAAATGCTGGGAGGAATAACTATCAGTTCTACAGCGCTTCCCTCAGTGCTAAGACTCCCAATCTCCTGATTATAGAGAAGAGCTTACGCTATGCTTTGGAACGGGAAGAATTGGTCGTGTACTACCAACCTCGGGTTAACATTGCGACGGGAAAAATGACTGGTATGGAAGCTCTATTGCGCTGGCAACACCCTAATATGGGATTAGTGGCTCCCAATGCTTTTATTCCCCTTGCTGAAGAAAGTGGATTAATTATCCCTATTGGAGAGTGGGTTCTACAGACAGCCTGCAAACAGAATAAAGTCTGGCAGGAGGCAGGATTGCCTGCTTTGAGAATGGCTGTCAATCTCTCTCTCAAGCAGTTTCGCCAACCCAAATTGGTGGAGACAGTAGCAAAGATTTTAAAGCAGACACAGCTAGAACCTCGTTTTTTAGAATTAGAAATTACGGAAACTACCGCTATTGAAGACTTAAACTTTACTAAAAGTGTACTGCAAAAGCTAGAAAATATGGGTGTTCACCTCTCCATTGATGACTTTGGTACGGGTCATTCTTCTCTGTCACGCCTGCAACTATTGCCACTTCATAATTTGAAAATTGATAAGTCGTTCATCCGAAACTTGACAACAGATGCCAAAGTTGCTCACATTGTTAAGGCGATCGTTGCTTTGGGGAGTAGTTTAGGACTGAGACTCACTGCCGAAGGGGTAGAAAAGGAAGAAGAACTAGAGTTCTTAAAATCTATCAACTGCGAGGATGCCCAAGGTTTCTTGTTCTATCGACCGCTTTCTGCCGAAAAAGCGACAGAAATCCTTTTAAATGTACGCTTAACATCATAACGTAAATAAAAAAAGAGCAATGGCACGGGGTGCCATCGCGTAGCGGCGCTGGTGTCCTCCGGGCAAAGAAGGGCGATCGCCCAAAAATGCTACTGACTAAATCTTCAGTATCTTTATTGACACCCCAAAGACACAGGCGTAGAAACACCCGTTTTGGAATTTACCCCACTTGCCTTATCACAAAGCTTTTTCACTGCTAGACGATCTAGAACTGCATTACTAAAATCAGCACCTGTAATGTCTACATCATCAAAAGTAGAACGCAACATCATTGCGTCTGTAAAGATGGCATCGCTTAAATCAGCGTCCTCAAAAACAACCAAGTAGGCTACACCATCAGTAAAATCTACACCATGCAGATTGACTCTCTGTAATATCGAATTATTGAAAACGCCACCGCGTAAATCAGCATTACTAAAGTTAGTGTTCTTCAGCTTGAGATGAATATACTCTGCTCCAATCAAGCTTTGACCAGAGAAATCCTTACCACTGAATGCATCGTCTGTAGAACGTCTGATACTGGAAGAACCTACTCCCTCTGCTGACAGGGGAAACAGGAAAAGAACTATAGCTAGAACCAACCCAACGAGTACTTGCTGATATTTCATAATGCCAACTTAATAAATCTCAACACTTACACAATACTTGAAAGTTGTAAGTGTTGAGTTTTGAGAAACTAGTCGGTGGAGCAGAGTCTACTCTCGTAACGCGTATAATACTGCCCTCAGGTTGCACCAGTTCCCGTTGCACTCACAAGTGCGCACAATTCGCGGACATTTAAAATTGGAGTACTGTACAGTCTTAATCAACGACAACCTGTGACTAACCAAGAAAAAATAGTCCTCTCCTTAGCGCGATCGCCTTTATTTGAACTTGCACAAGAACTCAAAGCACGACTCACTAGCTTTGGTGGTTGGGAAATGCCAGTGCAATTTATTGGCATTAGTAAGGAACACGAAGCTGTCAGAAATGCAGCAGGAATGTTCGATATTTCCCACATGGGTAAATTTACTTTTCAGGGGAAAAACCTCATTTCTCAACTCCAGTTTTTAGTTCCTTCAGACTTAAACCGCTTGCAAGCCGGTCAAGCTCAATACACTGTCTTATTAAATCCTCAAGGTGGCATCATTGACGATATCATTTTTTACTACCAAGGTGAAGACGCCACTGGTGAACAACGGGGAGTGATGATTGTCAATGCGGCTACCACTGACAAGGATAAAGCATGGCTCTTGCAACACCTAGATCAGAATGAGGTGAAATTCCAAGACTTTTCACCAAAAAAAGTCTTAATTGCTGTGCAAGGACCAAAAGCTGTTAGCATTCTTCAGACTTTGGTGCAAAAAGATTTAACATCTGTTAAAGCATTTGGGCACTTGGAGGCAACAGTATTGGATAAACTAGCATTTCTTGCCCGCACGGGTTACACCGGAGAAGATGGTTTTGAGGTGATGGTAGATCCAGATGTTGGGTTAGAATTATGGAGAAGTCTGCTGAATGCTGGTGTCATTCCTTGCGGATTGGGTGCGAGAGATACCTTAAGGCTAGAAGCAGCAATGGCACTTTACGGGCAAGATATCGACGACACAACGACCCCTTTGGAAGCTGGTTTAGGCTGGCTGGTTCATCTTGATACCAAAAGAGACTTTATTGGTCGATCAGTTCTGGAACGACAAAAAGCTGCTGGAGTTCAACGCCGACTGGTAGGTTTGCAAATGCAAGGGCGCAACATTGCCCGTCATGGCTACCAAGTGCTATCAACAGGTGTAGTCGTTGGAGAAGTAACTAGTGGTACACTATCACCAACGCTTGGTTACCCCATTGCCTTAGCCTATGTTTCCACTGAACTAGCAACTGTTAATCAGCAGCTAGAAGTGGAAATTCGTGGCAAAGCTTACCCAGCGATTGTGATAAAACGTCCGTTTTATCGGTCAAAAAACCGTGTTAGTCACTAAGTACTCATGACTTTTAAACAGGTATGGCGTAAATTGCTATCTGGTTAGTAATTTTTTGATGTGGACGAGGAAGTGGTATGGCTTTTGAATATCCTGAAGATTTGAAATACCTAGATACTCATGAATACGTGCGTCTCGAAGGCGAAATTGCCACCATTGGCATTACCGCTTTTGCCGTGGATCAATTGGGTGACATTGTGTTTTTGGAACTCCCAGAAATTGGTGATGCTGTCTCTAAGAAAGAAAACTTTGGCACGATTGAATCAGTAAAAGCTGTGGAAGACCTTAAGTCCCCAGTCACGGGCATAGTCATAGAACGCAATGATAACTTGATAGATTCACCAGAACAACTGGCAGAAGATCCTTATGGCGAAGGATGGTTGCTGAAAGTACGCGTTAACAACACTAGTGAAATTGATAATGCCTTAACTGCGAAGCAGTATAGCATACAGGTAGAAGGGTAGAAGAGAACAAGGGGAGAGTTTCTCGCCTTGTCCCCTTGTCTTCTTCACGCTGTTTAGGAAAACTTCATTAGTTTTGAGAAATTGACACATAATATCCAACGCGTCAAATAGACTTGTTGCAAAATATGAATTAGTCGCGTCTGGAGTTCAGTTTGTGGTAATTGATGTTCCTCGTCCTAAATCAAACCATCGGCAGATGCTGGGAGAAGCTGAAACTAGTCAAAAGTTTAGTTCTTTTTTAGAACGACACATTGGACCTTCATCCAATGATATCCAGCAAATGCTTGATGTACTGGGCTATACTTCTGTTGAAGAACTTATTGACCAAGCAGTACCCCAGGCAATCCGGTTATCTCATTCATTAGAGTTACCAGGAGCACAAAGTGAGTACGCAGCACTTGCTAAACTGAAGCAAATAGCTTCCAAAAATCAAGTTTTCCGCTCATTTATTGGCATGGGATACTACGACTGTATCACCCCACCTGTGATTGGGCGCAATATCCTAGAAAACCCTGGTTGGTATACCGCCTACACTCCCTATCAGCCAGAAATTTCCCAAGGACGACTCGAAGCGCTGCTAAATTTCCAAACCATGATTATTGACTTGACAGGTTTGGAAATTGCCAATGCTTCATTGTTAGATGAAGCCACAGCAGCAGCAGAAGCGATGAGCATGAGCTATGGTGTTTGCAAAAATAAAGCAAATACCTATTTTGTCTCTCGTGACTGTCATCCCCAAACTATAGATGTGTTGCAAACACATGCTCAACCTTTGGGAATTGATATTATTGTTGGCGACCATCAGACTTTTGATTTTTCTGAACCTATTTTTGGGGCAATTCTCCAATACCCCGCCAGTAATGGCACAATCTACGACTACCGCGCTTTTGTAGAAAAAGCACATGCTATGGGAGCATTGGTAACGGTAGCAGCAGATCCCTTAAGTCTCACTTTGCTGACACCCCCAGGTGAATTTGGCGCTGATATTGCTGTGGGAAGTACTCAGCGTTTTGGTATCCCCTTGGGCTACGGTGGACCTCATGCAGCTTATTTTGCCACCAAACAAGAGTATAAACGGCAAATTCCAGGGCGGATTGTCGGTATATCAAAAGATGTTCAAGGTAAAACTGCATTGCGTCTTGCCTTACAAACCCGTGAACAACATATTCGTCGCGAAAAAGCGACTAGCAATATCTGTACAGCACAGGTGTTGCTGGCAGTGATGGCAAGTATGTATGCTGTATACCATGGTCCTGCTGGACTGAAAAGAATTGCCGAAAACATCCACCAGATGACTGTGGTGCTGGCGGAAGGATTAAAGCGTTTGGGCTACAGCATCGGTTCTAAATATTTCTTTGATACTCTGCAAATCAATTTAGGAAAACGCAGTTTAGATGAGATTTTACAAGCTTGTGAAGCACGTAAAATCAACATACACATTTTCAATGCAACGACTGTAGGTCTATCCCTAGACGAAACGACCACAGAAAAAGACTTAATCGACCTCTGGGAAATTTTTGCCCTTGGCGACAAACTATCTTTCACCCTAGATGAATTAATCTCTCCCTCATCTCCCCCTGCTCCCCCTGCTCCCCCTGCTCCCCCTGCTCCTTCTGCTCTCCCCCTCCCCCGCACCTCCAGCTACCTCACCCATCCCGTCTTCAACCGCTATCACTCAGAAACTGAGTTGTTGCGCTACCTACACAAGCTGGAAACCAGGGACTTATCGCTGACAACTTCGATGATTCCTCTGGGATCATGTACGATGAAGCTTAATGCAACATCTGAGATGATACCAGTCACATGGGCGGAATTTGGAAAGATACATCCTTTTGCACCGCTGTCACAAACACGAGGTTATCAAATCCTGTTCCAGCAGCTAGAGGAATGGTTTGCACAAATCACAGGATTTGCCGGAATTTCGCTGCAACCAAATGCTGGTTCTCAAGGTGAGTATACAGGGTTGCTAGTCATTAGGAAGTATCACGAAAGTCGAGGGGAAGGACACCGCAATGTTTGTTTGATTCCCCAGTCGGCACATGGGACAAATCCTGCAAGTGCTGTGATGTCTGGGATGAAGGTGGTTGCTGTTGCTTGTGACGCTGAAGGTAATGTTGACCTCAACGACCTTAAGGCTAAAGCTCAAAAGCATAGCAAAGAACTTGCAGTATTAATGGTGACATATCCCTCAACTCATGGTGTGTTCGAGGAGCAAATTCAGGAAATTTGCACTGTTGTTCATGCCCATGGTGGACAAGTTTACATGGATGGGGCGAATATGAACGCTCAAATGGGGCTTTGCTGTCCTAGAGATATCGGTGCAGATGTTTGTCACCTGAACTTGCATAAAACCTTCTGCATTCCCCACGGTGGCGGTGGTCCAGGAATGGGACCTATTGGCGTTGCTGCTCATCTAGTACCTTTTCTTCCTGGACACGCTGTTGTTAAGATGGGGGGTCAACAACGTATGGGTGCAGTTTCGGCTGCACCTTGGGGTAGTGCCAGTATCCTTGTGATTTCTTGGATGTATATTGCCATGATGGGTGCAGATGGTTTGACACAAGCAACCAAAGTGGCAATTCTGAATGCTAACTACATTGCTAAGAGACTTGAGCCTTACTATCCCGTTTTGTATAAAGGGAGAAATAGTTTGGTTGCTCATGAGTGTATTTTAGATTTGCGTAGCTTGCGAGGCGCTTCGCCATCGCTCAAAAAATCTGCGAGTATCGAAATCGATGATGTTGCCAAGCGCTTGATAGATTATGGCTTTCATGCACCAACAGTTTCTTGGCCTGTGGCAGGTACAATCATGGTTGAACCCACAGAAAGCGAATCCAAAGAAGAGTTAGACCGTTTCTGTGATGCAATGATTGCTATTCGGCAAGAAATCGCGGAAATTGAATCAGGTAAAATGGACGCCCAAGATAATGTCTTGAAGAATGCACCCCACACCGCAGAAAGTCTCATTGTTGGAGAATGGAATCATCCCTATTCTCGGGAACAAGCTGCTTACCCAGCACCTTGGACTCGTGAGCATAAATTCTGGCCTAGTGTAGGTCGCATTGACGCCGCCTTTGGGGATAGGAATTTTGTTTGCTCTTGTCTACCGATGGATGCGTATTCATAATAAGTGAGGAGTTAGGAGTGATATCATGTCCGGTTGATTAGTTGTGATTCCCGCAATATCTGCACTCCACCCCTTAATCCCCTCCCGTTAGTAAGGGGAGGGGCGGTTTTGGCGCCAGACAAAACCGGGGTGGGGTTGTGCGGGATTTATAAGCAATTAACCGGACATGATATTAACTGGCGGTGGACTTTGCGGGTGAGAAACGCCATTGAGTAAGATTTACCGCTACCTTGAGTATGCCAAAAAACGCCAAGTTTCCGTTCTCGGACTTCACGTTGTTAGATGGCGACGAAGGCGCGGTTAACACCAAGAAACTGGTGGTTGCGAGAGCAGTGGTTTGCTGTACCAGGCGGTCTTCGGAATATTCGGCACTCATAGATGTGAGGGATGGAGTAAGCGGTTATTCTATAGATAGCTTTGGTACTGGCAAAGTCGCAAGTATCACTTATAGGACTTACGCACCATCTGTCAGAAACCCGGTTTCTTCGTTCGTATTTTGTTGCGAAACAGACGATTTTTGGTAGAAACCGGGTTTCTTTGCGTAAGTCCTGACTTATAATGCTCTTCAACAAATTTTTGTGAGTTTAGCAGTCAATTCTAAAGATAGTCTCAGTGCTATTCATCTCCTATAGTAGTAAATATGCTATTATTAAATATTGGCTAAAATTTTGCTACTATATATTTACCCTGCTACTTGCGAAGTCTCAAGTTCCACTTGGGATACCCCCAAAAGCAATCCTTCTCCCAAGGGGAGACGCTACGCGAACGGGATATGTTACGGGCATAGCAAGAGCGGGGTAAAATCAAATTTACTGGCAAGTTTACTGGTTGGATTTTGGGAGGTTGAAAAATCAGATGACAGCGCCTCAACCAACAGTCTTTACAAACTCTCATCTTTACGACCAAGATTTTTATCTGTGGATAGAGACGACGGCTAAACAGTTAAAAGAAGGGAGATTTGCTGAAGTTGATTTAGCAAATCTCATTGAAGAAATCGAAAGCATGGGGAGAAGTGAAAAAAGAGCTTTAGAAAGCAATTTAGTAGTTTTATTAATGCACCTACTAAAATACAAATATCAGTCAGAAAAACGCACTAATAGTTGGCTTTATACTATCTTTGAACATCGACGCAGACTAAATAAAAATTTGCAAGATAGCCCAAGTTTGAAAAAGTACTTCGCTGAAATTTTTCTGGAATGTTATCAGGATGCACGTCAGCTAGCGGCTTTAGAGACTGGGTTAACCCTTGATACTTTTCCTGTAGAGTCTTTTTTGACTGCGGATGAATGTTTGAATCAGGAGTTTTTACCTGATTAATTTAATTTTGCTATTTTCTCTACTTCTATCCTTATATTGATGAGGTTGAAAAATCAGATGACAGCGCCTCAACCAACAGTTTTTACAAACTCTCATCTTTACGACAAAGATTTTTATCTGTGGATAGAGACAACTGCTAAACAATTAAAATAAGGCAGATTTTCTGAGGTTGATTTAGCGAATCTAGTCGAAGAAATCGAAAGCATGGGGAGAAGTGAAAAACATGCGCTTGAGAGTCATTTAGTTGTTCTATTAATGCATCTATAGGATTCCTATTTGATTTTTGAAAAAAACTCAGTGCACCTTTATTCCTTCTTAAGAGTTCCCTGTTCCCTCCCCCTACGAGTTAGTTCACCAAATCAAACCGGATTCCTATATTAAAATATAAATACCAGCATGAAAAACGCTCCTTAAGTTGGAAAGCAACTATTAGAGAACATCGCCGCAGGTTGACAAGAACTTTTCAGGATAGTCCTAGTAGTCTGTCAGGGTTGAAATGAGGGATAGAGTCGTTTAAGCTTAATACGTGCATCTTCAGTTGTAAAGCGCCAATCGATTGTTCGCGATTGAGTGTTTCTGCGTTGCTCCCAAGCGATCGTT
>JAESFN010000567.1_pt1 | contig 30265 bp, 26 predicted proteins | sample 9269411 | NCBI WGS metagenome assembly JAESFN01 (sample SAMN14505399, study PRJNA617100) | algae metagenome | isolation source: Iphinoe sp. HA4291-MV1 and co-occurring heterotrophs from trail next to... | place: USA: Maunawili Falls, Hawaii | collected 2009-07-25
CGGCCCGTAGGGCCGGGTGAGGGGGCCTTCCCCCTACTCGGTGCTTGCGGCAAGGCCCCCTCACCCTGACCCTCTCCCCCAAAGGGAGAGGGGACGCGAGACCACCGGCGGCGCTAACCCGCAGCCGCTCGCCGGGCCAACTGCACCGCACCCTCCACTGGCGCGTCCTGCAGTACGTGCACCTTGAGCTGTGGGTGCCGTGACGTCACTGCGCCCGCAAACGCCTCGCGCAGGCGCGGCTGGTTTACGATGACGCTGCCGGCGACGACCACGTCAGTGCCCGCCGCGCCTCGTGCTAACAGCTGATCGACGAGTGCAGCCAGGGCCTCGCCTCCGTCCGTGATCACCGTCCTCGCTAATGCCGAGCCGGCGTCGGCCGCGGCGAAGATCGCCGGGGCGTGGGGGGCCCAGTTGTCGACCGTCGGGTCGTCGTTGACGCGGCGGGTGAGGCGCTCGGCGTCGGCGACGCCGAAGGCGGCGATGAGGTGGCCGAGGAGGCCGTCGTCGGGGCGGCCTTCGTCGTTGGCACGCAGCGCCGTGCGGGTAGCTTCGCGGACGAGGCCGGCGGCGCTGCCTTCGTCGCCGATGATCCAGCCCCAGCCGCCAGAGGCCATGAAGCGGCCCGCGGCATCGGCGCCGACCGCTATGGCGCCGGTGCCGGCGATGACGCCGATGCCGGTGGTGAAGCCGGCGGCGGCGACGATCAGCGAGGCGTCGTTGACCGCGGTGGTGCTGTAGCCGAGCGCCGCCAGTTCGCGCTCCAGCGTCTTGCCGGTCTCGGTGCGGTTGATGCCCTGGGCGCCGAAGGCGAGGGCGACGATCCTTGCGTCGTCAGGCGTGTGGCGCCTGACCCGCTCGGCGATCCAGCGCGCCGCCTCGGGTTCCGGCTCGGCATCCCATTCGAGGCTCGGCTCGGTGATGTCGAGTACTCGGGTGCCGACGAGGTCTTCGAGGATCAACTGGGTCTTGGTGCCGCCGATATCGAGCGCGGCGATCAGATCGGTCATCTCAGGCGACCTTGGTGTCGGTGTGAAAGAAGACGAAGGCATCGGGGTCGACGCCGCGCAGCAGCGCAGTTTCCACCGCGAGGCTCTGCAGCACCAGCGCTTCGAGGATGGCGCGCTGCGCCGGCGACACCTGAGGCAGCCGGATCACTGCCAGGTTGGCTTCCTCCGGCACATCAAGCGTCGTCAGCAGCAGGGTGTGGTGGCCGGCATGGGCGAGGGTGTGCGCCAGCGCCATCTCGCGCTCGTCGCCCATCAGGATGTGCGCGGTGCGGCCGGCCGATTCCATGGCGCCATGCAGGTACTGGCGTGAGGAGAGGCCGGTTGCAGGGATGCGCGCCACTTCGCGCAGCAGCAGGGCGCCGACTTCGGCCGAGCCGGCGGAGGGCGCGGCGGCGGCATAGTCGACGCCGATGGCATCGCGGAGCGGGGTGGCCAAAGCCACGGCGCGGTCGCGGATGATGGCTTCGAGGGAGCGGAATTTCGCCGGCAGCTCGGACCAGGACGGGTCGATGGCGCCGCCATCCCAGGCTTCGGCGAGCATGCCGAGGGCGGCGATGGTGGCGGTGTAGCCGGTGGTCGAAGCGTAGCTGTCTGGGAGCTTGCCGAGCGAGATGGTGGCGGCGGCGATTTCCGAGATCGGCGAGGGCGCGACATTGACCACGGCGAGCCGCAGACTTGGCTCGACGGTGCGCAGCACGGCGAGGGTTTCGGAACTGCGGCCCGACTGCGAGACGCCGATGATCGGGTGCGCGGATTGGGGGTAGGGCAGCGGATGCTCGCCGGCATTGAGTCGCCAGGCGTGGATGCCGCGCGAGCGCAGCACCCAGACGGCGGCAGCCGAGGCGGCGAAGCTGGCGCCGATGCCGAGAAAGATCGGGCCGGGGCCGCCGAGCGTTCCCGCCGCTGCCGCCCGGCGCACTTCGCCGGCAATCGCCGGCAGCGCCGCTTCGAGCTGGGCCGCCTGCGCGGCGCGGGCCTCGGCGAGGGAAATATAGCCTTTAACCAATTTCGTCCGTCTCCTGGGCGACGGATCGGAACCGTCGCGGGGCTTTCAGTATGTTGGGCTCAGCGCGCGCCGGGCTTGCGCGAGCGCGAGAACGAGGTGCGCAGCCGGTAACGATCGCCGACATAGCGCACGGTGGAGGACAGCAGCGGCCGGCCGGCGCTGTCGACGATGCTCTGCCGCATCACGAGAACAGGGGTTTTCGGTTCGACCCCGAGATGGGTGGCCAGCACCGCATCGGCGGCCTGTGCCTCGATGGTGGTTTCGCCGCGCGCCAGGTCGACGCCGTTGGAAAGCAGCAGCTCGAACAGCGAGGCGGTGCGGAAATCGACGCCGGTGAGGTCGGGCTTCAGCGTTGCGGCAAAGAACGAGGTATCGACCGCCACCGGCACGCCATCGAGCCGCCGGATACGATCGAGATGGAACAGCGGCGCGCCGGGCGCGATGGCCAGCGCCTCGGCTTCGTCGAGCGTCGCCGGCGCCTCGCTGGCGCGCAGCACGTCGGAGGAGGGGACCAGCCCCAGCCGGGCGGCGGTTTCGCTGAACGATTCCAGCGTATTGGGGAATTCTTTCGGCACCTCGGCCGAGACATACCAGCCGCGGCCATGCGACGGCTTCAGCACGCCGTCTTCGACGAGGCTCTGCAGCGCTCGGCGCAGCGTCACCCGGCTGATCGACAGCTGGGCCAACAGGTCGCGCTCGGCCGGCAGGCGACCGCCATTGGCGATCTTGCCGGTGGAGATCTGGTGCAGAATCAGATCTGCCGCCTGCCGCCATAGCGGATCGGGAGAATCCTGATCGAGCATCGCCAGGGGTTCCGCGCTGTCGTTCATCAGCTCACGCCACCTTTTCCCATTGCCTTGATTTCATCGAGCGGTAGCACGCATCGATGATGCGGTTGACCACCACGCCGTCCTCAAACGTCTCGGACGGGGTGGTCCCCGCGGCGAAATGATCAATGAAATGCCGCATCTGCTGCGAGAAGCCATAGGCCCGAGTCTCCTCAGGCACAGGATATACCCAGCCGGTTTCGGCATCGGCCTTCTCGACCGTGTAGCCCACCGGGTTTTCGATGAAACCCCAGACCGGGCCGACCGAGCTGTCGGTGACGATGCGGCCGGCCGAGCCGACCAATTCGTGCCTCAGCTGCATGCCGCCGCGCTCGATCCAGGACGATTCGATGGTGGCGAGCTGGCCGCCTTCGAACTTCAGCAGGGCAATCGCCGCGTCCTCACCAGTGGTCTTGTCCTGGTGGGCCATGGTCGAGCCCCAGGCCATCACCTCGGTGACCTTGTTGTCCTTGCCGAAGAAGTGGCGCGCCGACTCGACGGTGTGGCAGCCCATGTCGAGCAGCGCGCCGCCGCCGGCGGTTTCGGCATCCCAGAAATGCGGGGCATGCGGGCCGGAATGGCCTTCGCGGGCGCGCATGGTGAGGAGGTCGCCGATGCCGCCGGCTTTCACCATTTCATAGGCCTTGGCGACGTTGGGCGAGAAGACCGAGCTTTCGGCATAGCCGTGCCAGACCCCGGCGGCATTGGCGATATCGAGGATCTGCTGCGCCTCGGCTTCGGTGCGGGCCAGGGGCTTGGTGCAGATGATGGCTTTGCCGTGTCGTGCTGCGATCTCCACTGCGGCGAGATGAATCTCGTTGGGCAGGGCGATGATGACGATCTCGACGGCGGGGTCGGCGCAGAGCGCATCCATGGTCGGGTGCGCGGTCACTTTCCACTTCTTGGCGAAAGCATCCGACCGTACCGGGTTGCGCGAATAACAGGCGACGAGCTCGGCATTGCGCACGTCGAGCAGCGCATCCGCGTATGACTCGGCGATGAAGCCCGACCCCAGCAACCCAACCCCGATCATGCCCTGCTCCCTTTGATTTTCTGCAATACCTCATAATACCAATAATGCGGCATGACCATACCTCATGCGCAGAAAAATGACCACTTGTACCATCTGGTATTGTGAGGTATCGATCCTGTGACAGAGGGGCAAGTCGCTCGGATTTGATCCATGCGGCGCCGTATGCGGCGGCCGCGCGTCAGGGGAAGGGAGAACAATAATGAAGTCGAAATCCATGTGGGCCCAGGCGGCCGGAGCCATGCTGGGCGTCTCGCTCATCGCGATGAGCAGCGCCGCCGTCGCCGAGAGCGTGACGCTGACGCTGGGCAGCTGGCGCACCGAAGATCTCGCGGTGTGGCAGGACAAGGTGCTGCCGGCCTTCGAGGCGGCGCATCCCGACATCAAGGTCGAGTTCGCGCCTGTTAACACCAACGAATATAACGCCGCGATGCAGTCGCAGATCGAAGGCGGGGCCGGCCCCGACCTCATCACCTGCCGGCCGTTCGACGTGAACAATGAGTGGATCGGGCGCGGTTACTTCACCAAACTCGACGGCCTTGCCGGGCTTGAGAATTTCGATGCCACGGCTCGCGCTGCCTGGACCGTCGATGGCGCCACCTATTGCGTGCCGGTCGCCGCAGTGCTCGCCGGCTTCTACTACAATGAGGATATCTTCAACGAGCTCGGCCTCAAGGTGCCGGCCACCGCTGCCGAGTTCACCGCCGTGCTGCAGGCGATCAAGGACAACGGCAAGTACACGCCGCTGGCCGTCGGTTCGGCCGAATCCTGGCAGCTCGCCTACAACGGGCTCTACAGCATCGGGCCGGCTTACTGGAAAGGCGAGGAAGGCCGGCTCGGCCTGATCGACGGGACCAAGAAGCTGACCGACGCGGATTTCGTTTCCGCTATCGCCGCGTTCCAGGCATGGAAGCCGTTCCTCCCCGCCGGGCAGGAGGCGCTGTCCTATTCCGACATGACGCAGCTTTTCACCCTGGGCAAGGCCGCGATCCTTCCCGATGGCTCGTGGAACATCAACCAGGTGACCTCGACCGGTCTCAATGTCGGGGTGTTCGGCCCGCCGGCGGTGGAAGCTGGGGGCCAGCGGTACCTGCAGGAAATGCCTGACATGGCGATCGGCATCAATGCCGCCAGCAAGAACCAGGAAGCCGCCAAGACCTTCCTCAGCTGGGTCTCCGGTCCCGAGTTCCAGCAGATCTATGTCAACACCGCGCCGGGCTTCTTTGCCATGAGCAACCAGCCAGTGAAGTATGACAATGCGCTGGCCCAGACCTTCGCCGATCTCAAGATCGGAGCGCTGTTGACGCCGCGCCTGGCGCTCGATCGGCTGAGCGCCGGCACGCCTCCGCTCGATGACGAAACCTGGCGTTTGCTGCAGGTGATGATGACCTCGGACATGACCCCCGAGGCCGTCGCCGCCGAGCTGCAGGCCGGGCTCTCGTCCTGGTACTCGCCGCAGGCAGCGCAATAGCGCCGCCGTCACGGCAGCGCGCGTCGCGCCCTCCCGGTCGGCACGCGCTTTTTTCTTCAACGGGCTAGCGCTGGACTCTCCCTGATCCTCCCCTGTGAAACGGGGGAGGGGGACCGCCGAGGGCGGTGGAGGGGGCGGCAGGATGCGCCGGTGTTTGTGGCCGCCCCCTCCACCAGCTTCGCTGGTCCCCCTGCCCCGCCACGCGGGGGAGGATCACCGAGAGTGCGGTGCAAACCAAATGAGAGGAACGCCCGCGTGATACGTCCTGCAACGGCTCGCCGCAGCCTGTTGATCTTCGTGCTGCCGGCCCTGGTGATCTACCTGGGTTTTGCGGTGCTGCCGCTGTTGATCTCGATCTTCATGAGCCTGTTCGATACCGGCAAGTCGGGGACCGGTTTCATCGGCCTTGGCAACTACATCTACCTCTTTACCCAGCCGGTGGTGAGCGCCCGGTTCTGGAATGCGCTCATCAACAATTTCAAGTACTTCGCCATCCATGTTGTCGTAGAGATTCCGATCGGGCTGTTGCTCGCGGCGCTGTTGACCGGCGGCACGCTCAACCGCAGCGAAGGCATTTATCGCACCCTGCTGTTCATCCCGGCGACGCTGTCGGTGGTGATCGTCGGCTTCATCTGGCGGCTGATCATCAACCCGCTCTGGGGGCTCGTCGGCTTTCCGCTGCTCGGCAACCAGATCACGGCGCTGCCGACCATCTCGCTGATGGGCGTGTGGCAGTATCTCGGCATCCCGATGGTGTTCCTCTATTCGGCGCTGATCGCGGTGCCCAACGACGTGGTCGAGGCGGCGCGCATCGATGGCGCGAGCCCTTGGCGGATCTTCTGGGGCATCAAGTTCCCGCTGATCCTGCCGCAGTTCGGGCTGATCGTGATCCTCACCTTCATCTGGACCTTCAACGGGTTCGATCTGGTGTTCGCGCTCAACGGCTCGGCGCCAGGCCCGAACTACTCCACCGATATCCTCGGCACCTTCTTTTACCGCACCTTCTTCGGCTCGAGCGGCCAGGTGGCCGATCTCGACCTCGGCGCCACCGTCGCCACCGTGATCTTCACGCTGATGCTCGCAGTCACCGCCGCTTACTTCTGGCTGGTGCAGCGCCGGCTCAAGGCCTTCGCGGTTTGAAGGGGGCAACCATGGCAAGCATGACCACAGAACTCGCCCATGAAACCCGGCTCCTCAGAGAGCGCCGCCGCTGGAATGTCGAGCGCATGGCGGTACACGCCGTGCTCATCGGTTTCGTCGTGCTGGCGCTGGGGCCGATCCTCATCGTCATCCTCAATTCGCTGAAGACCACGCCGGCGATTTTCGGCGGGCCGTTCGCGCTGCCTACCGCCGAGACGTTCAGCCTTGCTGGCTACGAGCGGGTGCTGACGCGTGGCAACTTCGTCGCCAATTACCGCAACAGCCTCATCGTCACGCTGGTCTCGGTGGTGCTCACCGTCGGGCTCTCGACCCTCGCGGCGTTCGCACTGGTCGAATACCGGGTGCGCTTCGTGCCGCTGCTGGCCGGGCTGTTCATCGTCGGCGTCATGCTGCCAATCCGCCTCGGCACCATCCCGCTGATCCAGATCATGATCAGCCTCAAACTGATGGATACGCTCTGGGCGCTGATCCTCGTCTACACAGCGATGAGCATTCCGCTCGGCGTCACCCTGATGATGACCTATTTCCGCACCGTGCCGACGGAGCTGAAGGAAGCGGCGCGGGTCGACGGGGCGAGCGAGTTCCGCACCTTCCTGATCATCCTGCCACTGGTGCGGCCGGGGCTCGCGGCGGTTGCCACCGTCACCATGCTGCCGATCTGGAACGACCTGTGGTTCCCGCTGATCCTCGCGCCGGGCAAGGCCAACCAGACGGTGACACTGGGGGTGCAGCAGTTCGTCGGCCAGTTCCTCAACGACTATCCGGCGCTGCTCGCGGCGTTGACGCTCGGCGCCCTGCCGCTGGTCGTTCTCTTCACCATCTTTTCCCGCCAGTTCATCCGCGGGCTCAGCGCCGGCTACGGCAAATGAGCCTTCCACCTGTTTCGAAGCCGAGGCGATTGCCATGATTGATGCTCACGAAGGCCACAGCCACCATACGGCGCATGCCGTGCCCCACGGGGTCGCGGCACTGCCGCCGCCGCGCTACCTGCAGGCGCTGGCGCCGCTCAACCCGGCCGAGATCAATGCGGCGGTGACAGTCATCAAGGCCGATGCCGAGCTCGGGCCCGGCGCGCTCTACGGCAATCTCGACCTGCGCGAGCCTACGCCCGGCGAGTGGCGCGCCCACCTTGCCGGCACGCAGCTGAAGCGCGAGGCGCGGCTCAACATCTCGCACAAGGATCGCCCCGGCGTCTGGATGGTGATCGTCTCGCTCGACGCCAATGCGATCGTCTCGCGCCGGCATTTCCCCACCGCCAAATCCGCCTTCCAGGTCGAGCAGTTGCTCGATGTCGAGCGGGTGGTGAAGGCCGATCCGCGCTTCGTCGAAGCCTGCTTGAAGCGCGGCATCACCGACATGACCGGGGTCTGCGTCGACAGTTGGTCGGGCGGCAATTTCGGCGACGCGGGCGAGGAGGGGCATATGGTCTCCTATGCCCATTGCTGGCTGCGGCTCTATGCCAACGAGAATTTCTACGCCCACCCGATCGACGGGCTGAATGTCGCTGTCGACGTGAAGACCGGCGAGGTGCTGCGCATCGACGATCATGGCGGCCCGCCGATCCCGATGACCGATATCCCCTATGATCCGGAGTTCATGCCGCCGGCGCGGGCGCCGCTGAAGCCGCTCAACGTCATCCAGCCCGAGGGCACCAGCTTCACCATGGATGGCCACGCCATCGCCTGGGACAGGTGGACGCTCGGCATCGGCTTTTCGCCGCGAGACGGCATCATCCTCCACGATATCCGCTATGCCGGCCGGCCTGTGGTGCGCCGGGCGGCGCTCGGCGAACTGGTGGTGCCCTATGGCTCGCCGGAGCGTGGGCACTATCGCAAGAACATCTTCGATATCGGCGAGTATGGCTTCGGCAAGTTCAACCACTCGTTGAAGCTCGGCTGCGATTGCCTTGGCGCCATTCATTATCTCGATAGCCACTATTGCGGGCTGGATGGTGGCTTGATCACCATCGAGAAGGGCATCTGCATCCATGAGGAAGATACCGGAATCCTCTGGAAGCACTGGGATTTCCGTGCCGATCGCACCGAGCTGCGGCGTGGCCGCCGGCTGGTGATCTCCTGCGTCAACACCGTGGGGAATTACGAGTATGCGCAGTACTGGTATTTCGACCAGGCTGGCGAGATCAGCTTCGAGGTGAAGGCCACCGGCATCGTCAACACCATGGCGTGCCTGCCGGGCCAGCACAGCAAATATGTGAGCGAGGTGGCGCCGGGGCTCACCGCGCCGATCCACCAGCACATCTTCTGCGCCCGGCTCGATATGGCGCTGGATGGGGGCGGCAACAGCCTCGTCGAGGTCAACAGCTTTGCCGAGCCGGTGGGGCCGAACAATCCGCATGGCAACGGCTTCTACGCGACCGAGACGGTGCTCAGGACCGAGCTCGAGGCTGGCCGCCGCGCCAGCGCCGAGACGCACCGCACCTGGAAGGTGATCAACCCCAACAAGCTGAATGCGGTGGGCAAGCCCGTGGGCTATCGGCTGCACGCCACCGATTGCGTGACGCCGTTCCTCGCCGAGAACGGGCCTTCGGGGCAACGGTCCAACTTCATCCGCAACCATGTGTGGGTGACGCCCTTCCATCCGGACGAGCGCTACCCGGCCGGCGAGTATGTCTGCAATTCGGACGGCTCGGACGGGCTGGCCGAAATCGTCAAGCAGAACCGGCCGGTCGAGAATACCGACATCGTGGTCTGGCACTGCTTTGGCCTCCATCACGTGGTGCGGCCGGAGGATTTCCCGGTGCAGCCGGCGATGTCTGCGGGCTTTGCGCTGATGCCGTCGGGGTTCTTCAACCTCAACCCGTCGAACGATCTGCCGCGCGAAACCAACACGGCGAGCGTGCTGGCCGACGGCAGCGTCGCCTGCCACTGCTGATGCCGGCTGCTCACAGCAGCCAGGCTGCCCGAGCCAGCGCGGCGCCATGGTCGGCTTTCGCCGCCGTCGCAGGTGCGACGGCGCTGGGCTGGGCAGGGCTGGTAGTCATCGCGGCCACCGGGCTCGAGGCGCTTTGCGGTGGCAGCGGGTTGGGCTTGGCATTGGGTACGGCGCTGATGTGGGGGCTGATGGCAGCCACCATGATGCTGCCCTGCGCCGTGCACGACATCGCCGAGGCGACCCGGTACGGTTGGCGGGCGGCAGTTCGGCTGGCGTTTGGCTGTGTCGCACCGGCGACGTTACTCGCCATCGGCCTCGGCCTGACGCTGACGCCGGTGGCGCTCGGCACGGGGGCGCTACTTGCGGTTGCTGGGGCGGCGCTGCTGGTCGATGCGGGGCTGCCGGCTGGTCCGATGCGGCTCGGCGCGGCGGTGGCGATGGTCGCCCTGCAGCTGATCGGCGGCATGGAGCTGGGCTGGATGGCGCTGTGCGCCGTCTGGATGCTGGCGCTGGCGCTCGCGCCGGCTCGGCGGCTGGCTACCGCGGCTGCGGGTACCGCGCTGCTCGGGCTCGCCGTGTTCGGGAATTTCTGACGCCCGCTATGGGGCGCTCATTGAGGGAGGAAACCATGCCGCTTAAGTCGATCAACCCGGCGACTGGCCAGCCGATTGCCGACTACCCGGCCGACAGCGCTGCCGACATCGAGCTGAAGCTCGCGGCGGCCTGGGCCACCTGGCAGAGCTGGAGCGCTACCCCGCTCGCCGAGCGCAGCGCGCTGATGGCGCGGATCGGCGACCTGCTCGAGCAGCGTGCCGATCAGTATCCGGCGCTGATCACGCAGGAGATGGGCAAGCCCATCGGCGAAGCGAAGGCCGAGGTGCTGAAGGCAGCGACCGGGGCGCGGCATTTCGCGGCCGAAGGGCCGGCCTACCTCGCCGACCAACCAATTCCGGGCACGCCGTCGCGGGTGCGCTACCAGAGCCTCGGGCCGATCTTCGGCATCATGCCGTGGAACCTGCCGTTCTGGCAGGTGCTGCGCTTCTTCATCCCGACGGCGCTGGCCGGCAATGTGGTGCTGGTGAAGCATGGTGAGACGGTGCAGGGCGCGGCCCGCGCCATCGAGCAGCTGGTGCGCGATGCCGGCGGCCCGGCCGGGCTCTACGCCAACCTCGCGATCGCCAACGAGACCATCGCCGACACCGCCCGCCGCATCGTGCTCGACGACCGGATCCGCGCCGTGACGCTCACCGGCTCCACTGCCGCCGGCCGCGCCGTGGCGGCAGCGGCGGGTTCGGTGGGCAAGAAAGTGGTGCTCGAGCTTGGCGGCTCCGATCCATACATCGTCTTTGCCGATGCCGAACTGGAGAAGGCCATCAAGCTCGGGGTGGTGTCGCGCTACTCCAACAATGCGCAGAGCTGCATCGCCGCCAAGCGCTTCCTCGTCGAGCGTTCGGTATTTGACGCCTATGTCGAGGGCTTTGCCGCGGCGGCCGGAGCGCTGGCGATCGGTGATCCCGCCGACCCCGCCACCAAGCTCGGCCCGATGGCGCGCGCCGACCTGGTCGAAACCACCGAGCGGCAGGTACGCGACGCAGTGGCGGCCGGGGGCAGGGTGGTGCTCGGCGGCAAGCGCCGCAGCGGTCCGGGGAACTACTACGAGCCGACGGTGATCGTCGGCGTCGACCCCAAGGCGCCGATCGTTGCGGAAGAGTTTTTCGGGCCGGTGGCGCTGCTGTTTCCGTTCGACGGGGAAGACGAAGCGGTGCGGATGGCCAATGCCACTGAGTATGGGCTGGGCGGCGCGGTGTGGAGTTCCAATGCCGAGCGGGCGCAGCGCGTGGCCGACAGGTTGGAAGCCGGCGCGGTGTTCATCAACGATTTCGTCCGCTCTGATCCGCGCGCGCCGTTTGGTGGGGTCAAAGGCTCGGGGTTCGGCCGAGAGCTTGGCGCGCTGGGAGCGCGGGAGCTGACCAATGCGAAGCTGGTTTGGGGGAGTTAGCCGCAAAAGCTGGCAGTCGGCGAACCCTCTCCCGTTTACGGGGGAGGGCAGCCCGACTGCTCGCTTCGTGACCTACCCGAGCACCCGCCGCAGCACCGCAAAGCTCCCCTCATCCATCTGTGCCACGTTGAACCGCATGAACCCCCCAGCGGTCTGGGCGGCGCTGAAGGCGTTGCCGGGAGCGAGCACCATGCCGTGAACGAGGGCGGCGCGGGCGAGCTCGGCCGAGTCCCGTTCCTCTGGCAGGGTGCACCAGAGGAACATGCCGGCGCGCGGTTCGAGCCAGGGGGTGATGCCGAGGGCGCGCAGCTTGTCGCCGACCTCACGGCGGGCCCGTTCGAGCCGCAGGCGCACCGCTTCGGTGTGGCGGTGAAAGCGCCCGTCGCTCAGCACGGCGTGCACCAGCTCCTCGTTGAGCCGGGCGCCGCCGAACATGGTGGCGATCTTCAGATCGATCAGCGGCTCGAGCCAATCCGGCCGCGCCGCGATGAAACCGCAACGCACTGAAGCGGAGAGAGTTTTGGAGAAGCTGCCGATCTGGATGACGCGCTCCAGCCCGTCGAATCCGGCCAGCCGCGGCGCCGGGGTCGGCTCGAAGTCGGCGAAGATATCGTCCTCGATGATGGTGAGCCCATGCTGGTCGGCGAGCTTCAGCACGCGGTGCGCTACGGCAGGCGACAGTGTGGCGCCGGTCGGGTTGTGGATGGCCGAGTTGGTGATGTAGAGGCGCGGCCTTTCCGACAGGAGCGTCGCAGCGAAGGTCTCGATATCGGGGCCGGTGGGCGTGTAGGGCACGCTCACCACCCGTACCCGGTGGGCGCGCAGCAGCGCCTGGAAGTTGAAGTAGCAGGGGTCGTCGACCAGCACGGTGTCGCCGGGTTCGAGCAGGAAGCGGCAGAGGAGGTCGATGGCCTGGGTGCCGCTTTCTGTCAGCATTACCTGGTCGGGCGCCACCTCGACGCCGCGTTCGCCCAGCCGGCGGCTGAGCAGCTGGCGCAGTGGCGGCAGCCCGAGCGGCGCCCCATAGTTGGCCAGTGCCTCGACGCCGGAGCGTGACACCGTGCGCAGCGCCTTCCTCAGGCTCTGTTCGGCCAGCCATCCGGCCGGCAGCCAGCCGCAACCGGGTTTGGGTACCGTGTCGTCGGCCTCGAGCGATTGGCGGGAAACCCAGAGTGGATCGATGGCGCGGTCGAGTTGCGGGCCGACGGCGCGGAGCTGCATCGGCGCCAGTTGCGGCGCGACGTAAAAGCCGGAGCCGGGACGCGAGACGATCGCTCCCTCAGCCGCCAGCCGGTTATAGGCTTCGACAACCGTCGACACCGAAACCCCGGCCGAACGAGCCAGTCCCCGCACCGAGGGCAGCCTGGCGCCAGCAACGAGGCTGCGGGTGGCGATGCGCCCGGTGATGAGCGTCATGACCTGCGCGATCCGACCTTGCGGCGCTATCTGTGCTGTAACCGTGGCCATAACAGTTCGCTCCAACTGTACCGGACTGTAGCTGGCGCGCACGAAGGCGACAATCGATAAGGCAGCGCGAGAGTAACAGGGGCACGCCATGGAACGGTCGACCAGCGGTTGGCTCAACGGATTGATCGGGGTGATTATCTTTTCCGGCTCGCTGCCGGCGACCCGGCTGGCAGTGCAGGCGTTCGATCCGGTGTTCCTGACCGTCGCCCGCGCCAGCATAGCCGGGCTGCTCGGGCTCGCTCTGCTGCTGGTGTTCCGGCAACCTCGGCCGGCGGCGCGCGATCTGCTGTCGCTGGTCATCGTTGCCTTGGGTGTGGTGGTCGGGTTCCCGCTGTTGACGGCGCTGGCGCTGCAGCACGTCACCTCGGCGCATTCCATCGTCTTTATCGGGCTGTTGCCGCTGTCGACAGCGATCTTCGGGGTGCTGCGCGGCGGCGAGCGGCCGAAGCCGGCGTTCTGGGCGTTCTCGCTGGCCGGCAGCCTCCTCGTCGCCGGGTTCGCGCTGGCGCAGGGCGGCGAGGCCTCGCCGCTCGGCGACGGGCTGATGCTCGGGGCGATCATCGTCTGCGGGCTCGGCTATGCCGAGGGGGCGAAGCTGTCGCGCACGCTCGGCGGCTGGCAGGTGATCTCGTGGGCGCTGGTGCTGTCGCTGCCGTTGATGGCGGTGCTTACGGTGCTCTGGTGGCCGTCCTCGTTTGCTGCCGTCAGCGCGCCGGCCTGGCTCAGCCTCGGCTATGTGTCGCTGTTCAGCATGCTGATCGGCTTCGTGTTCTGGTATCGCGGCCTGGCGCAGGGCGGCATCGCGGCGGTAGGGCAGTTGCAGCTGCTGCAGCCGTTCTTCGGACTGGCGCTGGCGGCGGGCCTCTTGGGCGAGACGGTGACACCGGCCATGCTGCTGGTGACGGTGGCGGTGATCGGCTGTGTGGCGGGGGCGCGGCGGTTTGCGCGGTGATCGCAGCCGATGAACTCAATGCCTGATGCGGTCACCTCCCCTCCCCTCCTAGCGGACGCGTAGCGCCGCGGGGGGAGGGGAGGCGCACCTGTTCCTATCGCCCGCCCCGCATCTTCCGCTCGAGCAACCGCCGCTCGGCCTCCAGCCGGACCAACGGCAGGGCGCGGGCGTACGCCGCCTGTGCTTCGGCCTCTCTTCCGAGCCGCTGCAGCAGGTCGGCGCGCGCCGCATGCAGCGGCCAGTAGCCGTCGAGCGCGCCCGTCGCCGCCAGCGCATCGACCAGTTGCAGCGCCGGCTCCGGTCCATCGACCATCGAGCGCGCTGCGGCGGCGTTGAGTTCGACCACCGGGGTGGGGGCGAGGCGTAGCAGCACCTGGTAGAGCGCGGCGATCTGCGGCCAGTCGGTTTCGGCAAAGCTCGGGGCCTCGGCGTGCAGTGCGGCGATAGCCGCCTGCACGCCATAGGGGCCGATGCGGCGGGGCTGCCCCAGGGCGCGCTCGACCAAAGCCTTGCCCTCGGAGATGGCGGCGCGATCCCAGCGGGTGCGATCTTGTTCCTCGAGCAGCAGCAATTCGCCGGCGCCGTCGCTCCGCCCATCGAGCCGGGCGGCGTGCAGCAGCATGAGGGCGAGGAGGCCGGCAATCTCCGGCTCGCCCGGCAGCAATTGATCGAGAAGCCGGCAGAGCCGTATCGCCTCGGCGCAGAGCTCGGGCCGGGTGATCGCGGTGCCGGCGCTCGGGGCATAGCCTTCGGTGAACACCAGGTAGACCACTGCCAGCACCCCGGCGAGCCGTTCGGCCAGCAGCTCGCGGTCCGGCACCTCATAGGGGATGCCGGCGTCGCGGATCTTCTGTTTGGCGCGCACCAGCCGCTGCGCCATGGTCTCCTCGCTGACGAGGAAGATACTGGCGACCGCCGCGGTCGCGAGCCCGCAGACGGTGCGCAGGGTCAGCGCCACGCGGGTTTCGAGCGCCAGGGCAGGGTGGCAACAGGTGAAGATCAGCCGCAGCCGATCGTCCTCGATGTCTTCGAAGTCGGTGTCCGGTCCGGCAATGGCATTTTCGGCCGCCAGCACCTTGAGTTTGCCGCGCAGGGTAACGCGGCGGCGGATCCGGTCGATCGCCTTGTGGCGGCCGGTATTGACCAGCCAGGCGCGGGGGTTGTGGGGCAAGCCAGTCGCCGGCCAGCGCAGCAGGGCTGCCTCGAAGGCATCCTGCGCGCCTTCCTCGGCCAGCTCGAAATCGCCGACGAGGCGGATGAGCGTGGCCAGCACGCGCCCCGCCTCGTGGCGATAGACCGCTTCGATGGCGGCTTTATCGAGCAGCGCGCTCACTCAGTACTGGCGCGCGAGGCTGTCGATCGGCCGGACTTCGACGGCGCCGGCGCTGAACGGGATCTTGCCGGCGATCATCAAGGCCTCGTCGAGGTCCTTCGCCTCGATGACGTAATAGCCCGAGAGCTGCTCGCGGGTTTCGGCGAACGGCCCGTCGGTGGTGAGCGATTTGCCGTCGCCACGGCGGATGGTGGTGGCGGTGTTGGAGAGCTTCAGCTTGTCGCCGCCCTTCAGGTGGCCGCTCTTGACGATATCCTGGGTGAAGCGCGCATAGGCCTCGCCCATGGCCTTGCCCTGTTCCGGGGTCGCCGAGCCCATCGCTGCCTCGTCGCCATAAATCATCAGCAGGTACTGCATGGTCATCTCCATCTGTTGGCAGTTGCTACCGGCGATCGGTCGAACGGGACAGGGCCGAGATCGACAGAGGGGGCGAGATTATTTCGCGAGGGGTAGAAAGCGCCGGGCGGGATGGTAGCCGAGGGCCGCCGCGCAGCGCCATCGCCTTCCGGGTTGGCCCACGCAGCACGAGGAGGCGCTGTGCGGCGCTACAGGCAGCCGCTCAGCAACCTGAAGCCCGTGGTGGCATCGCCGGTACGGCATGGATGCTGGGCTGTGCTATCGAGCGTCGCTCTGGCGTCCGACATCACCGTCTCGTCGAGAAAGGCGTAGGCGTGACCGAACTCGGTGTCGCCGATGCCCGGCAGCGTCGAGGCATCGACGCTGTCGATGCCGGCGACCACCGTCATGTTCGCCCCGCCGATGCCCAGGCGCGGCAGGCCGCCGCGGGCGAGGTTGGCGCTGGCGTCGAGGGCAAAATCCTTGTCGGAGGCGTAGACGGTGACCTTGCTTGCCACCGCGCCCAGCTGCTGGAACGACTGCAGGAACTGGTCGGTGTCGATATCGGGTGCGGCATAGATCACGTTGTCGAACTTGCCGGGGAACGCTTCCGGCAATTCGCCGCGAAACTCGCAGTCGGTGAGTGCGGCGTGGATCAGCCTCGCGCCATGGCTGTGGCCGAAGAGGATGATGTTTTCGGGCGCAACCTCCTTGGCGAGATCGAGCAGGAAGCTCCGGAACTGCTGGCAGCTCGATGCAGCAATCTGGATATCGTGCCCATAGCCGTCATAGGCCGGACGCAGCAGATTGTTGAAGTTGGGGCGCAACAGGTCCTTGCCGGCGGCCCAGCTGTACAGCATTGGGATGCCCGGTAGTTCGCCGTCGAGCTTCAGCCGAACGATACCGGTCAGCGCATCCTCGACCGAATTGTTGAAGCCGTGCACATAGAGCAGGATGCGCTCGTCCGGGTTCTGTTCGAGCACCGTCTTCGCCTCGGCGAAGAAGTCGGCACGCTCGATCTCGCCGCCGGCATAGGTGGAGAGGTCGTTGTTCACCTGAGGGGTGGGCTCGGCGCCGAAATGGCCCCAGCCGATGCCGGGGAAGGTCGGCGGGGCGTCGTCCTTGCGCAGCGGGAAGGTTGCGACCGCCGAGGTGAAGAACGGCGCATAGTCGAGCGAATGCCGGTCGGTGAAGGTCTGCACCCGGTTATCGTCCGACAGTTGCACCTGTCGCGCCACCGCGATGGCCACGTTGAGCGGCACGCAAACATAGTACTGGTCGTCGCAGAACCGGCTGAGCCGCCGCGTCGCGGCCTCGGGCACCGGGCCGGTGCCGAACTGGCTGGAGATGGCGAGGCGCTGGATCGCCTGGTCGGCGAGAGCGCGGTTTTCGGTGGCGCCGGGGCTGTTGAGGTCGTCGAGGGCAAGCGGCAGGGCAGCGTTGGCGTCGCCGCGCTCGAGCCCGTTCTCGAGCAGGCGGACGCCCTCCTGGCGCTGCAGTTGATCGTCGCCGGCGGTTTCGAGCAGGAATGCTCCCCGGGTGGTAAAAGCCCTGGGCACGCCAGCCGCTATCGCCTGGTTGAGCAATAGCAGCCCGGTCTCGGTGTCACGCGTGATGCCGCGGCCCCTCAGCAAGGCTTCGCCGAGCAGGGCGGTGGCGTCGAGGTTGCCCATCTGATGGGCGCGCCGCAGATCCTCGACATTCTCGCGCCAGGCCGGGCTCAGCGGCGAGAGACCTTTGACCCCGGCCAGTACTTCAGCCTCAAAGACCGGAGCCTCGTACGGCTGGAGCCGAATGAGCGGCTCGAAGCTCTCGCTGACCTCGGTCGCCGCCTCGGCGGCAGGTTGCGACTGGAGCAATTTCCAGTTGCCGAGCTGCAGTTTTGTCCCGAGGCCCTGGGCCAACTGGTCGGATGAAACCGTCGGCGCCGGCGCCTGGAGCTGCAGGGTGACGAGGTTGTCGGTGAACTGCAGCTGATCGGGCGTGAACTGCTGGGTGAAGGTGGCACCGCCCAGCGGGGCGGGCAATGCCGGCGCCGGCCCGTTCTGCGCCGCTGCATGACTTGCGGTTATCGAGGCAAGTACAGCAACAGCAAAAAGCGTGCGCCAGTTTGACATCTACGTCTCCCGATCCGGCAACAAGCCGACAATCAACAGGTGTAGTCTTACACAGGCGGCAACTCATCTGTCACGATCGAGGAGTCGCGACAGCGCGGGGCGCTGACGCTCAGGCGGCGATGGCGTCGGTGGTGCCGTCGACGATGACGTGGGGCAGGCCGCGCGAGCAGGTCTCGATGCGGGCTTCGACGCGATAGACTTCGCGCAGCAGCTCGGCGGTGATGACGTCGGTGGATTTGCCGCAGGCGGTCATCCGGCCGTTGACGATCACCATGGTCTGGTCGGCAAAGCGCAGGGCCTGGTTCAAATCGTGCAGCGCGATCAGCACGATCATGCCGCGGGCCCGGGCGGTGCGCTGCATGAAGCTCAGCACCTCCACCTGGCGATGGAGATCGAGCGCAGAGGTCGGCTCGTCCATCAAGAGGATTTCGGGCTCGCGCACCAGCGACTGGGCGATGCCCACCAGCTGGCGCTGGCCGCCGCTCAACTCGCCGAGGTTGCGGAAGGCGATCGGCTTGATGCCGAGGGCGTCGATCACCGTATCGATGGCGCGAAGGTCGGTATCCTCGACGCCCCAGCCCGAGCCCTGCTTGCGGGCGAGCAGGATCGATTCATAGACGGTGAGCACGGCATTGGCCGAGGTATCCTGCGGCATATAGCTGAGGGCGCGGTTGGCGCGGCGGGCATTCGCCACCTCGACCGTGCCGGCGCCATTGAGCAGGCCGGCGATGCGCTTGAACAAAGTCGACTTGCCGGCGGCGTTCGGCCCGATGACGGCGACGATCTCGCCGGCGGTGAAGGCGGGCGTGGTGACGTCGCTGACCACCACCTTGCGGCCATAGCCGGCCGCTACGCCTTCGAGCCTCAGGCTTACCATGACTTCCTCATGTTGCTGATGATGAGCGAGAAGAAGAACGGCACGCCGACCAGCGCGGTGATGATGCCGATGGGGAAGACGACGCCGGGAACGATCGATTTCGAAACGATCGAGGTGACCGACAGCAAGAGCGCGCCGCAGAGCACCGAGCCGGGCAGGAAGAAGCGCTGGTCTTCGCCGAGGATCATGCGGGCGATGTGCGGGCCGACCAGCCCGACAAAGCCGATGGTGCCGACAAAGCTCACCGGGATCGAGGCGAGCAGCGCCACGATCAGCATGGTTTCGAGCCGGACATAGCGGACATTGACGCCGAAGCTCGCGGCCTTGTCTTCGCCGAGCCGCAGCGCGGTCAGTGCCCAGGCGTGGCGGGCAAACAGCGGCAGCGCGACGACCACCACCAGCGCGGTGATGCCGACCTTCTCCCAGGTCGCCTTGGTCAGGCTGCCCATGGTCCAGAACACCACGGTGGCGAGCGCCTGCTCGGAGGCGAGGTATTGCAGGAAGGCCAGCAGCGCATTGAAGGTGAAGACCAGCGCAATGCCGAGCAGCACCACGGTCTGCACGGTGACGCCGCGGGCCTGGGAGATGAAATGGATGAACATCGTCGCGACCAGCGCCATCAGGAAGGCGTTGACCGGCACGGCGTAGCCGGCGGGCACCGGCAGGAACGGGATACCGATGACGATGGCGAGGGCCGCGCCGAAGCTGGCGGCCGCGGAAATGCCGAGGGTGAAGGGACTGGCCAGCGGGTTGGCGAGGATGGTCTGCATCTGCGCGCCGGCCGCCGAGAGCGCCGCGCCGACGACGATCGCCATGACGGCAACCGGCATGCGGATATCCCAGACGACGACGCGGACCTGATCGGACACCGAGCCGGGGTTGAGGATGGCCGCGACCACTTCGAGCAGATCGTATTTGGCCGGGCCCCAGGCGACATCGACAGCGAAGCTGAGGGCCAGCGCCACGGTCAGCCCGGCCAGGATCAGGATGCGCTTATAGGCAAGGGCACGGTATTGACCGTGCCCTGCCAGTTCCGCGCCTGGTGCGACGGTGGTGCTCATCAGTCGTTCAACGACACCCAGTAGCCCGGCTTGTAGGCGATGGGCAGGAAGCGCTGGTGCAGCTCCTTGAACGTCGCGTCGGGATCGAGATCGGCGAACAGGTCCGGGTGCAGCCACTTGGCGATCTGCTGGATGGCCACGAACTGGAACGGGTTGGTGTAGAACTGGTGCCAGATGGCGTGGACGTTGCCGGTCTCCTTAGCCTTGACGCCGGTGAAAGCGGGGCGGTCCATCAGGGCAGCCAGCTTCACCTTGCCTGCCGCGAGGTCGGCACCGGCGCCGACACCGACCCAGATGCCGTCGGGCTTGGCGCTCTGGCTCCAGTTCGAGCCGGTGGAGATGTAGACGTCGGGGTTGGCGGCGATGATTTGCTCACCGCTGACCATGCCCTGGGCACCCGGCAGGACATCGGTGCCGAGGTTGTGGCCGCCGGCGAGCTTGACCATGCGGCCGAAATTCTCGTCGCCGAAGGTGGCGCAGCACTCATCGAAGAAGCCCGGGGCGCGCTCGAGGAAGACCAGCGGCTCAGCTGGCTTTTTCGCCTCGATCACGTCGGTGACGCGCTTGATTTCAGCGGTGCGGAAGGCATTGAACTCGGCGGCGCGCTCATCCTTGCCGAAGAGCTTGCCCAGAATGTTCATGCTGGCTTCGGTGTTCTTGAACGCTTCGAGGCGGAAATCGATGAACACCACCTTCACGCCGATCGAGTCGAGCGTGTCGAAGAGCTTGGACTCCTCGGCGGGGGTCTTGGATTCGAGCGGCAGCAGCAGCACGTCGGGCTTGAGGCTGACGGCGAGCTCGGTCTGGAAAGTGCCGTCGGTCAGGTTGCCGAAGACCGGGATGTCGGCCATTTTCGGGTACTTGCTCAGATACTCGTTCCAGGTATCGAGATCGGCGGTGCGGACGTCGTCACGCCAGCCCACCACCCGCTTGAACGGATCTTCGGTGTCGAGCACCGAGACGAAATAGATCTGGCGGCCTTCGCCCAGAATGACGCGCTCGACCGGTTTGTCGAAGCTCACTTCGCGTCCGGCGACGTCGGTGACGGTGAAGGCCTGGGCTTGGGCCGCAGCCGTGCCGGCAAGGGCCGAGAGCGTCGCGATGGCGACGGCGAAGAAAGTCCTGCGAAGCATATTGCATCTCGCTCGTTGGGGTGCGAGAGCAGCGGGTATAAAACATGATGCGCCAAATCAAGTTTTATCTTCTAGAGTCATTCCAAGGTAGAAGCCTCCCCTTTGGGGAGCGATGTGAGGACGTGCATGACGGCGGGAACCAACTACTCGGTGCGGGATGAAATCCGCGACTACTGGTCGATGCGGGCGGAGAGTTTCGATCTCAGCCCCGGCCACGAGATTTTCTCCGAGACCGAGCGTGGCGCCTGGCACCGGCTGATCAAGAAGCACCTGGGGCAGGGCGATGGCCGCCGGGCGCTCGACCTTGCCTGCGGCACGGGCGTCGTCTCGCACCTGATGCATGACCTGAAGTTCGAGGTCACCGGACTCGACTGGTCTGAGGCAATGCTCGACAAGGCACGGGCCAAGTCGAAGACCCGCGGCTCGTCGATCCGCTTCCTGATGCGCGATGCCGAGGCGACAGGCGAGGAGGAGGCGAGCTACGACGTGATCGTCACCCGCCACCTGGTGTGGACGCTGGTCGATCCGGCCGCCGCCTTTGCGCATTGGTTCAAGCTGCTGAAACCGGGCGGACGGGTGCTGATCGTCGATGGCGATTTCGTCACCCAGACCTGGTTCCGCAAGCTCCGCCGCTGGCTCGAGGCGGCAAGCAGCCGTTTCCGTCCCGCCAAACCCGATCCGCGCGGCGAGTTCCGCACGCAGTACCAGTCGATCATGGCGCAGATCTATTTCCGCAAGGGGGCGCGGGCGCCCGAGGTGGTGCGGCTGCTCGAGGGTGCCGGGTTCACGCCGGTGATCGTCGATACCTCGCTGGGCGAAATCCACCGGGCACAGGCCCGCAACATGCCGATCGCGCAGTTCCTCGACCGGGCGACGCAGCACCGCTACGCGATCTGCGCGACCAAGCCGGTGTGAGAGCAGGGCGGGCCAGAAGGGCGGCCACAACGGCCGCCGGATTTGGTCGTCCCTTCCACGCGCGGCTATCGCATATGGTGCAACGTGCACCTCTTGCCTTCTCCCACAAGGGGAGAAGGCACCCCGTCCGCTTTCAGCGCATCAAAAGCGCCCTTCACCTGCGGCTGGCCGCCTCCGCGTACGGCACGTTCCTGCCGCCATAGCGGCGGACGCGGACATTGGCTTGTTCGGCATGGCCGGCGAAGCCTTCGAGCAGGCAGAGGCGCGAGCAGTATTCGCCGATCATCGCCGAGGCCTCGTCGGTGAGGACGCGCTGGTAGGTGACGGTCTTCAGGAACTTGCCGACCCACAAGCCGCCGGTGAAGCGCGCGGCACCCTTGGTGGGCAGCGTGTGGTTGGTGCCGATCACCTTGTCGCCGAAGGCCACATTGGTGCGGGGCCCGAGGAACAGCGCGCCATAATTGGTCATCCGGTCGAGGAACCAGTCGGGGTCCGAGGTCATCACCTGCACGTGCTCCGACGCAATGGCATCGGCAGTGGCGAGCATTTCGTCGAGCGTGTCGCAGACGATCACCTGGCCGTAGTCGGCCCAGGAACGGGCAGCGATGGCGGCGGTGGGGAGCATGGTGAGGAGGTGCTCGACGGCGGCGATGGTGGCGCGGCCCAGAGTTTCGGAATTGGTGAGGAGGATAGCCGGTGAGGTCGGGCCGTGCTCGGCCTGGCCGAGGAGGTCGGTGGCGCAGAGCTCGGCATCGACGCTGTCATCGGCGATAACCAGCGTTTCGGTGGGGCCGGCGGGCAGGTCGATGCCGATGGTGCCGAACAGCTGGCGCTTGGCTTCGGCGACGTAGGCGTTGCCAGGGCCGACAATCATGTCGACTTTGCCGATGCTGGCGGTGCCGAGCGCCATGGCGGCGACGGCCTGCACGCCGCCGAGGCAGTAGATCTCGTCGGCGCCGGCGAGGTGCTGGGCGGCGACAATGGCGGGTGCCGGCTTACCTTCGAAGGGCGGGGCGGCGGTGATGATGCGGGGCACCCCGGCGACGCGGGCGGTGACCACCGACATGTGGGCCGAGGCGAGCAGCGGGTACTTGCCACCCGGCACGTAACAACCGACCGCATTGACCGGGATATTCTTGTGGCCGAGCACGATGCCTGGGAGGGTTTCGACCTCGATATCGGTGAGGGCGGCGCGCTGGTGCTGCGCGAAGTTGCGCACCTGGGTCTGGGCGAAGCGGATATCCTCCAGTGCCGCTTCGCCGACTGTTGCGATGCACTCCTCGATCTCGCCAGGGGACAGCCGGAAGTCGGTGCGGTCATAACCATCGAAGCGCAACGACAACTCGTGCACCGCGTCATCACCGCGTTTGACGATGCTGTCGAGGATGGCTTCGACGGTGTTGCGCACCTGCCGGTCGTTCTCGGCGGTGCTGGCGGCGGCGGCCGCGGTCTTCAGATAGCGGATCATTCCCAGTCCTTCAATTTCTCTTGCAATGTGCCTGGCAGCCCCGGTTTCCGGCCGGTTCCGCTGCCTCTCGAATGGTCGCTGCAACGCTACTGCATCCGGATGCAGAATGCTATTGCATCCGGATGCAATTGTTGCTTATCTTGCTTTCGCCGGATCGGTCGGTCGCCCTGAGGGTAGGGCGTCTGAGGGACCGGGCCGGGTCAGATTCTAACGGGGTTTCTCGATGTTCAGGGTGTTGTTCCTCGAATGCATGCAGGAGGTATCCTCGTTCAATCCGGTGCAGTCGGCATACGAGAACTTTCGTATTGATCGCGGCAACTCGATGCTGAGCCAGCGCGGGCTCAACACCGCCATCGGCGGGGCGCTCAGTGTGCTCGAGGCGGAACCGGAAATCACCGTGGTGCCGGGCTATGGCGCACGCTCCGACAGCGCCGGGCCGCTTTCGCCGGCGGGCTGGCAGCGGCTCAAATCGGAACTGCTCGACGTGGTCGACCGCAACGCCGATGTCGATGCGGTGCTGGTGTCGCTGCATGGCGCGATGGCCGCGGTGGACGAACTTGACCCCGAGGGCGCGCTCTTGAGCGAGATCCGCCGCCGGGTGGGGCCCGAAACGCCGATTGTCATCTCGCTCGACCTGCACGGCATCGTCACGGCGAAAATGCTCGAGGCGGTGAACGGGCTCGCCATCTACTACACCTATCCGCACCGCGATTTTGCCGATACCGGGGCGCGGGCAGCGCGGGTGCTGCTGAAGCTGCTGCGCGAGCGGCCCGACACCACCATCGTCCGGGTCACCATTCCGGCACTGGTGCGTGGGCATGAGCTGGTCACCGATACCGGCATCTATGGCGAATACCTGCGCGAATGCGGCGAGCTCGAGGCCAGCGGGGCGGCTATCGCTGCCGGAGTGATGATCGGCAACCCGTTCACCGATGTGCCGGAACTTTGCAGCCAGGTGCTGATCATGACCGATCGCGACCCCGCCGAGGTGGTGGGAACGGCCGAGCGGATCGCGGCGGCATTCTGGGCTGAGCGGAACCGCATGCAGGCGCACCTCACCCCGCTTGCCGAAGCGATCGCCGGGGCCAAGGCGATCACCGATGGTACGGTGCTGTTCTCCGATGCGGCCGATGCGCCGTCATCCGGATCGAGCGGGGACTCGAACCTCTTGATCAAGGGGCTGCGCGAGGCCGGCTACACGCGAAAAGTACTGGCACAGATCGTTGACGCTGGGGCCGCGGCGGCAGCGCATCAAGCCGGCGTCGGAGCGACGATCGAGGTCGATCTCGGCGGGGCGCTCGACACCAGGCGGTTCAGCCCGATGCGGGTGACGGCGCGGGTGAAGCTGCTGTCGGACGGGGAATCGCGGCTCGAGACGATGGGCATTCCGCTTAGCGCCGGGCCGACGGCGGTGCTGAGCTTCGACAATTTCACCATCGTGGTGTTCAGCCGCTCGCTCAGCCTGTTCGACCGCGCCATGTACTACTCCAACGGCATCGATCCGGTGGACTACGACCTCGTGGTGGTGAAGTCGCCGCATACCGAGCATCACATGTACGAGGCCTGGGTGGCGAAGAACTTCATCGTCGATGTCGCCGGCTCGACTTCGGCCAACCTGCCGACGCTCGGCCACGAGGTGTGCCGGCGGCCGATGTTTCCGCTCGATGACGTGCCGTACACGCCCGCGGCCGAGCTGTTCCGCTCGCGCCTCGCGCCACCAGCGGTGCGCGCCGCGGGCTAGACCACCCGTCATTCCCGAGGGGGGACGGCGTGGACGAAGTCTTTGTTCTATCGGCGCTTTGAAAGCGAGCGAGCCTATGCGGCTGCGCCTCGGAGCGCTCGAGGATTCACCGGCCCGTGGGGGGCTGCCAGCGACTACAGGGAGAACCACAATGAACAGAACCTGGTTTGACGTGCATCGCCTCCGTCTCAGCTACGCCGTGCTGCCAGCCGCAGTGCTGGCCACCGGGCTCGCGTCGATTGCGCCAGCGGCGGCGCAAACCTTCAGTTTCTCGGTGATGGCCTCGGGTACCTATGACAAGGCAGCCGAGGATCTGGCGCCGGAATTCGAAAAGAAGACCGGGGTGAAGACCACGGTGGCGGCGTTTCCCTGGGCGATCCTCAGGCAGAACAACATCACCGACGTGGTCACCAGCACCAACCAGTATCAGGTGATGAGCGGCGGCTTCTATCTCGTCGACATCTACCCGCATTTCGTGCCGCTGGCCGAGATGATCAAGGCGGACAACCTCAGCGAGGGGATGATCCCCGGGCTGATGGATCCGGGCCGGTCGGAATATTTCAACGGCCAGCAGATCGGCTTTCCCTACGGCACCGACGTCTATGGCGTGATGGTCAATGACGAGATGCTGAAGACCGCTGGGGTCGCGGGCGAGTTCAAAACCTGGGCCGATTTCGTTGCAGCCTGCCCGACGATCGAGGCGGCACTGCCGGATGTGGCGTGCTTCTCGCACCCGACCGGTAGCCCCGAGCAGATCAGCGCCTTCTTCACCGGTGCCTATGACGGCACCTACATCAAGGACGGCAAATACGCGCTCGATACAGCCAAGGCCGTTGAGGTCGGCAAGCTGATTGCCGAGCTCTGGAAGCATCTGCCCAAGCAAGGCAACGCCATGTCATTCGACGAGGCCAACGCGGCGTTCCGCGACGGCAAGGCGGCGATGCTGGTGACCTGGCCATCCTTTGCCAACAAGTTCCTCGATGAGGATGCGAGCCCGCTGAAGGGCAAGTGGCACCAGGTGTCGTTCCCGGGGCCGGGCTATCCGCAGCTCAGCCAGTGGCAGCTGTTCATGGTCGACAGCGCACCCGACAAGGCACTGGCCTGGGACTGGATCAAGACCTTTGCCGGGCCGGAGAATGCCGCCGCCAACTACAAGAAATACGGCATCGGCTCGCCCTGGAAGGCGCTCTATGACGATCCGGAGCTGAAGGCGGCGCATACCCATGACTGGCCGGCCAAGCTCGCCGACCTGCCGCGGGCGCAGAACCCGGTGCTGTCGGGCGAGGCGTTGGATTTCCTCAACAACACGATGCAGGATGTCGCCAATGGCCGCGTCTCGGCCGAAGACGGCATCGCCAGCATCAACCAGGCCTGGGCCAATTTCCCGGTGCCGGAGACGCTGCTGGAAGTCGCCAAGAGCGTTGGCGCGGTGGCTTCGAACTGAGGCCCCTCTCCCCTGAGGGGAGAGGGCAAGTGCAGCTAGGACCGTCAGGTCCGTAGCGGAACTCGGGTGAGGGGTTCAGCGGTGCGACGAGTGCTCGCTGGACCGCTTCACCCCTCAACCGGCCTTCGGCCACCTTCTCCCCTGAGGGGAGAAGGGAAGAGGGTGCCGCCGGTGGTTCAGATCTCTACCAGCGCGGAGGCAGCACCTGCCTCCGTGCCCACACTTCGCATCACGTAGAACAGGGCAGGGTATGTGGCTTTCGCGAATAACCTGGGGTTTCGCCGACTGGCTCGAGCAGAAGATCGGCGAGCGCGGCATCCTTCTCGCCTTCATCCTGCCGGCCGTGACCATCGTCGTGGTGGCGCAGTTCTATCCGCTCATCTACTCGTTCTACATCTCGCTGGTCGACTGGACGCTGTCGCGCTCGACCGAGCCAGGTGATTTCGTCGGGCTCGCCAACTACGCCAAGATGGCGACCGATGGGGTGCTGATCCAGGCGGTGGGCCGGACGATCTGGTTCGGGCTTGCCAGCACGGCGGCACAGATCGTCATCGGGTTCCTCCTTGCCTATCTGACGATGGGCGAGACCCTGGCGTTGCGCGTTGCCCGCACCATCCTGATCCTCCCCATGGTGATCGCGCCGGTTGCGGTCGGCACGATCTGGCGGATGATGCTCAGCGCCAGGGTGGGGCCGGTGAACCAGGTGCTGCGCAATCTCGGCATTCCGACGCCCGACTGGCTGGGCGATCCGACCTTGGCCATGGTTTCCATCGTCATCATCGATGTGTGGGAATGGACGCCGTTCGTCTTCGTGATCTTTGCCGCAGCGCTCTCGTCGCTGCCGTCCGAAGTGCTGAAGGCGGCCGAGGTCGATGGCGCGACGCCGTGGCAGATCCTCAAGATGGTGATCCTGCCGATGCTGGCACCGGTGGGGCTGCTGGTGGTGATGTTCCGGCTGCTCGATGCGTTGCTGACGCTCGATATCGTCTTCACCACCACCTTCGGCGGCCCGGGCTTTGCCACCCACACACTCAGTTTCTGGATCTACCAGCAGGGCCTGCGCTACTTCAACATCAGCTATGCGGCGGCCATCTCCTGGGCCTCGTTGATCGGCTGCATGCTGCTGGTCGCAGGGCTGCTGGTGTGGCGGGCGCGGATTTCGCGCTGGCAGAGGGAGGCCTGAAATGGCGGCGCAACTCTCTCACGCCGCTCCGACCGGCGGCCTCGGCCCGACAGGCAAGCGCCTGCTGGTGGTCGGCATCATCATCGTGGCGCTGCTGATAACGCTGGCGCCGTTCTTCATGCTGTTCGGTAATAGTCTAAGGCCGGCCGACGAGTTCCTGTCGGACAAGTCGGGGCTGTGGCCCACCGAGTTGACGTTCGAGTATTACGCGGCGGTGCTGAGCGCCAACAGCACGACCTTCCGGATCCTGCTCAACTCGCTGATCGTCACCGCGGCGACGACGGTGATTGCGGTTTCGACCGGCTGCCTCGTTGCCTATGGGCTCGCCCGGTTGCAGCTGCCGTTCCGGCTGTCGACCATTATCGGGCTCACCTTCCTGATCGTCCGGTTCTACCCCAAGATCACCATCGCCATTCCGTATTTCGTGCTGATGCGCGATTTCGGGCTGCGCGACACCTATGCGGCGGTGGTGATCGCCCATGTCAGCATGACGCTGCCGATCGTGGTGTGGCTGATGCTGGCCTTCTTCGAGGATTTCCCCAGGCAGCTCGAGCAATCGGCGATGATGGATGGCTGCGGCATTCTCAGGCGGTTCTTCTCGATCGTGTTGCCGCTGACCGTGCCGGCCATCGCCACAGCGGCGCTGCTCACTGCGTTCTTTTCCTGGAATGAGTTCCTGTTCGCTTCGGCTGTCGGGCCGCTCAACGCCAAGACGCTGCCGGTCGAAATCTCCGGCTTCATCACCGACAAAGGCACCGTCTGGGGGCCGATGTCAGCCATGGGCACGATCATCGTGCTGCCGGTCATGGTGCTCGCGCTCATCGCTCAACGCTATCTCGTCCGCGGTCTTACCGCCGGCGCCGTCAAAGGCTGAAAATGGCAGGTCTGACCCTCTCAAACGTCTGGAAGAAGTTCGGCTCGGTGGTCGCCGTGAAGGCGCTCGACCTCGAGATCCGCGACCGCGAGTTCGTGTCGTTCCTCGGGCCCTCGGGCTGCGGCAAGACCACGACGCTCAACATGATTGCCGGGCTCGAAACGCCGAGCGAAGGCCAGATCCTGATGGATGGCCTCGATGTCACCAAGGTGCCGCCGCGGCTCAGGAACTTCGCCATGGTGTTCCAGGGCTACGCGCTCTACCCGCACATGACGGTGGCCGACAATATCGGTTTCGCGCTCAAGGTGAGGAACCTCGACAAGGCCGAGATTGCGAAGCGGGTCGCCGATGCGGCGGCGCGGCTCGAACTCAAGGAAGTGCTCGGCCGCTATCCGCGACAGCTCTCGGGCGGGCAGCGGCAGCGCGTCGCACTGGGGCGGGCGTTCGTGCGTGACCCGCATGTGTTCCTGCTCGATGAGCCGCTGAGCAACCTCGATGCGGTGTTGCGCGTCCAGACCCGAGTGGAGCTGAAGCGCCTGTTCGCCGATCTCGACACCACGGCGGTCTATGTGACGCATGACCAGGCCGAGGCGATGACGATGAGCGACCGCATCGCAGTCTTTCGGCACGGCGTGCTGCAACAGTTCGCCAGCCCGCTCGATATCTATCGCAACCCGGCCAACCGGTTCGTCGCCACCTTTGTCGGCAGTCCCCCAATGTCGGTGGTGGAAGCGAGCCTCGGCGAGGACAATCGGGTGAAAGCGTTCGGCACCAGCATCGCGCTGCCCGAGGCGATCCTCGGGAAACTCAAGGTGGGGAAGAGCTACGACCTGGGGCTGAGGGCCGAGGACCTGGTGCTGGCGCCGGACGGGCAGTTGCAGATGCGGGTCGACCTGGTCGAGCATCTCGGCGCCGCGACCATCGTCCATCTCTCCTCGTCTGAGGGGCGGCTGATCGCGCAATCGGGCCCGACCGAGCCGGCGAGGGCCGGCGACATGGTGGGGGTGCGGCTCGATCCCTTGGGGCTATACCTGTTTGACCGGCAGAGCGAGGCGGCTATCGTCACCCCCGGCCTGATCAGGACCTGAGGGAAACATGGGGGCAGGGCGGCTCGACGGTCTTACGGCCATCGTCACCGGCGCCGCCGGCGGCATCGGCAGCGCCATCGCGACACGGTTTCGTGCCGAAGGCGCGCGGGTGGTGGGCATCGACGCGCGCCGGGTGGAAGGGCTCGACGGGTCCGTCGGCTGCGACGTGGCTGATGCCGGGGCAGTTGACGCGGCGATGGCAGAAGCGGTCAGCCAGCTTGGACGGCTCGATATAGTCGTCACCGCGGCGGCGCTCACCGGTGGCCGGGCGGGGTTTCCGGATGTCGGCGACGACGAGTGGCGGCGCTATATCGAGGTCAATCTGAGCGGCAGCTTTTACGCCTGCCGGGCGGCAGCGCGGGCGATGATCGCTGGCGGGCGCGGCGGATCGATCATCACCATCGGCTCGATCAATGCCTTGGCGGCGGAAGCCGGAGCGTTGCCCTATGTGGCCTCGAAGGGCGGGGTGGCGATGCTGACCAGGGCCATGGCGGTGGACCTGGCGCGCCACCGTATCCGCGCCAACATGATCGCGCCTGGGCCGGTGACAGTGCCGCGCAACCGCGAGCTGTTCGAAACGCCGGCGTTTCGCCAGGGCTTTGCCGAGACCATCCCGATGGGCGCGGCGGCCGAGGCGGCAGATGTCGCCAATGCGGCGCTGTATCTGGCGGAGCCGGGGTCGGCGATGGTGACCGGGACGACGCTGGTGGTCGATGGCGGGATGCTGGCCCGGGTGCCGACGTTTGGGGAGTAGGGAAGCGTCGGCGGCGCCATGATCCTCCCCCGCGGGGCGGGGGAGGGGGACCGCCCGAAGGGTGGTGGAGGGGGGAGCAAGAGTCGACTGTGGGTTTGGTGGGGGCCCCCACCACCGGGGGGGGGGAGC
>JAESFN010000569.1_pt1 | contig 30229 bp, 24 predicted proteins | sample 9269411 | NCBI WGS metagenome assembly JAESFN01 (sample SAMN14505399, study PRJNA617100) | algae metagenome | isolation source: Iphinoe sp. HA4291-MV1 and co-occurring heterotrophs from trail next to... | place: USA: Maunawili Falls, Hawaii | collected 2009-07-25
ATCGCCATGGACGCCGCCGCGCCGCCGCCGGCCGCTGAACCAATGTCCCGCTTTGCCGCTCCCATGGGCGGCGCTGGCGGCAGCATGTTCGGCCGCGGCATCGCCGCGCCGTCGCTCGCCCAGGCAGACAACGTCGGCGAGTTGTTCCAATATGCCATCGCCACGCCAGTCGACCTGCCCCGGCAGCAATCAGCCATGCTGCCGATCGTGAACGAACAGGTCGCGGCCGAAAAGGTCTCGATCTACAACCAAGGCGTTCAGCCCAAGCATCCGCTCAACGGACTGCGGCTCAAGAACACGACCGACCTGCATCTGATGCAAGGCCCGATCACCGTCTTCGACGGCGGCGCTTACGCCGGCGACGCCAAGATCGAGGATCTGCAGCCTGGCACCGAGCGCCTGGTGAGCTACGCCCTCGACCTCGATGTCGAGGTGGCGCCCGAGAGCAAGATCGATCCGGAGAATCTACGCACGGCGACGATCTACAAAGGCACACTCCGCACGCAACACGATCAGACGCGGCAACAGAAGTACGTCGTCAAAAACTCGGCCAAGGCCGCCCGCGATGTATTGATCGAGTTCCCCTACGACGCCAACTGGACGCTGGTCGCCCCCAAAGAGCCGACGGAAAAGACGCGCGACACCTATCGCTTTGCCGTGAAGGCCGAGCCTGGCAAGCCGGCCGAACTGGTGATCGACGAAAAGCGAACGATCCACCAGGAGTTCGCCATCACGAACTTCGACGACTCCACGCTGATCTTCTATATCAACGCCCCGCAAGTGAGCGAAAAGGTCAAGGCGGCCCTGCAAGAGGTCGTCCGCCGCAAGACCGAGATCCAGCAGATCGCCAACAATCGCGGTCAGCTCGAGCAGCAGATCCAGGTGATCAACCAAGAACAGGAACGCATCCGCCAAAACATGGCCCAACTCGGCCGCGACACCGATCTCTATCGCCGCTACGTGAAGAAGTTCGGTGAGCAAGAAGACCAGGTCGAGAAGCTCCGCGCAGAGATCGCGAAACTGCAAGCCGACGAAACCACGAAACGGCAAGCCCTGGATCAGTACCTGATCGGCCTCGAAGTCGAGTAGGCCAACGAACGGCTGAGGGCGGCGGCGGCCTGTGCCGCCGCCCTTACAGTCCGTATTCCTTGATCTTGCGGTAGAGCGTTCGCTCGCCGATGCCGAGCAGCGAGCTGGCTTCTTCGCGGTTGCCGCCCGTGGCCTTGAGCGTTTCTTGAATGAACAGCCGCTCGAGCTCTTCGAGCGGCTTGCCGACCAGACTGCTCAGGCTGCCGCCGGCGGTCGGCGCCGGCTCGTCTAGAGGCACGACATTGGCCACGCTCATGCTGCCGGCCCAGCCGGTGTCGAGATCGTCGGTGTCGAGCATCCCGTCGATGTCGACGACGACCATGCCCTCGATCACATTGCGCAGCTCGCGGACGTTGCCTGGCCATTCGTAGGCTAGGAACTGCCGCCGCACGTTGGTCGACATGCCCTTGATCGACTTGTGGTGCCGCTTGGCGAACTGGCGAATGAAGTGCTCGATGAGCAGCGGCACGTCCTGCGTGCGGTCGGCCAGCCGCGGCAGCGTGACCGTCACCACCTTGAGCCGGTGATAGAGATCGCTGCGAAACGACCCCGCCGCGATCGCCCCCTCGAGATTCCGGTTCGTGGCCGACAAGATCCGCACGTTCACCCGCACTGGCTCGTTCGAGCCGACGCGCGTGATCTCGCCGCTCTCGAGCACCCGCAGCAGCTTGATCTGCGTGGCCAGCGGCATGTCGCCCACTTCATCCAAGAACAGCGTGCCGCCGTGGGCATACTCGAACTTGCCTACGCGGTCGCTCGAGGCGTCGGTAAAGGCGCCTTTGATGTGGCCAAAGAGTTCGCTCTCGAGAATGTTCTCGCTCAGTGCGCCGCAGTTGAGCGCGACGAAGGGCTTGTTCTTCCGCGGGCTGTTTTGATGGATCGCCTGGGCGACGAGTTCCTTGCCGGTGCCGGTGGCGCCTTGGATCAGCACCGTGGCGTCGGTCGGGGCAATGCGCTTGAGCCGCTCGATGACGTCGTTCATCTGCGGGCTGCTGCCTACCACGCCTTCGAAGCCGAACTTCTCGTCGAGCCGACTGCGCAACTCGCGGTTAGTGAACCGCAGCTTGGCGTTCTCGGCGGCCTTGCCCACCACGGTCCGCAGTTGAGCCAGGTCGAGCGGCTTGAGCAGATAGTTGAAGGCCCCCTGCTGCATTGCCTGCACGGCCGAGGGGACCGAGCCGTGGCCGGTGACCAGGATCACTTCGGCGTCAGGCTGGGCCTGCTTGGCGTGGGCCAAAATGCCGAGTCCATCGACATCGTTCATCATCAGGTCGGTGATCACGATGGCGAACGCTTCGTCGTCCAAGCGACGGACGCCGGCCTTGCCCGAGTTGGCGAGCGCGCATTCGAAGCCCACCCGCTCGAGGCTTTCGGCCACGACCTGGGCATGGGCTTCGTCGTTGTCGACAATCAGGACGCGGAGGGGCGCCTCCGCAGGCTCGGCAGGGGATTGGGGGACCATAGGACACGATGATATCGCGAGGGCGAAGGGGCGGCCAGCGAGGGCTGTGCATATCAACAATTGAGGGCTCTGCCAGCCGACTTCCCCTGCCTCGCGCCTCGCGTTCTAATACCGAGCGCTGGCGCATGTGCTCAATGCCGCCAGCCAACCGTCCCCGCGCCCCATCGCTTTCAGGAGTTCACGCCGATGGCCCAAGTGATCGAAGCTCCCGACGTTCCCGAAATCACTCAGACCAAGCTGCTCATCGGCAACAAGTGGGTCGAGGCCTCGGATGGGGGCTCGTTCGAAACGTACAACCCGGCCACCGGCGAGGTGATCGCCGAGGTCGCCGCCGCCACGGCCAAGGACATCGACAAGGCCGTCAAGGCTGCCCGCAAGGCGCTCGAGAGCGGGCCTTGGGCCAAGATGGACGCCGCCGATCGCGGCCGGCTGATCTACAAGCTGGCCGACCTGGTCGAGGAGAACCGAGACGACCTGGCCGCGCTCGAAAGTTACAACTGCGGCAAGACGATTCGCGATTCGCACGCCGACGTGCAGGGCCTGTGCAACACGCTGCGGTACTACGCGGGCTGGGCCGATAAGGTCGAAGGGGTCACGCCTCCGGTGCGCGGCAACTTCCTCTGCTATACGCTACGGCAGCCGGTCGGCGTCGTGGGGCAGATCATTCCCTGGAACTTTCCGCTCGGCATGCTCGGCTGGAAGTGGGGCCCGGCCTTGGCCTGCGGCAACACGATCGTGATGAAGCCGGCCGAGCAGACCCCGCTCACCGCGCTGCGGATGGGCGAGCTGGCGATCGAGGCCGGCTTCCCCGCCGGCGTGATCAACCTGCTCAACGGCATGGGCGAAACGGCCGGCGCCGCGCTCGTCGTTCATCCCGATGTCGACAAGATCGCCTTCACCGGCCATGTCGACACGGCCAAGATCATTCAGAAGGCCGCCGCCGAAACGCTCAAGCGCACCACGTTCGAACTGGGCGGCAAGAGCCCGAACGTGATCTTCGCCGATTGCGACCTCGACGAGGCCGTGGCCGGCGCGTTCCACGCCATCTACTTCCACGGCGGCCAGTGCTGCACGGCCGGCAGCCGGCTGTTCGTCGAGCAGAAGATCAAGGATGAGTTTGTGGCCAAGCTGGCCGAGAAGGCCAAGAAGCGCAAGCTCGGCGACCCGCTCGATCCCAAGACCGAGCAGGGCCCGCAAGTATCCCAAGAGCAGATGGACAAGATCCTCGGCTACGTGGAGCTCGGCGGCAAGCAAGGCGCCAAGCTCGTGTCCGGCGGCCAGCGCAAAGGACGCAAAGGCTTCTTCGTCGAGCCGACGATCTTCGACAACGTGAAGGACGACATGGCGATCGCCCAGGACGAAATCTTCGGCCCCGTGGTGAGCGTGCTGCCGTTCAAGGATCTGGATGAAGTGGTCGAGCGGGCGAACCGCACCTACTACGGTCTGGCGGCCGCCATCTGGACCAAGAACATCGACAAGGCCCATACCTACGCCAAGCGGGTGAAGGCCGGCACGGTGTGGGTGAACTGCTACCACGTGGTCGACAGCACCACGCCGTTCGGCGGCTTCAAGATGAGCGGCCAAGGCCGCGAAAACGGCGAAGCGGCCCTCGAGCACTACACCGAAACCAAGACGGTGACGATCAAGCTGCACGAGAACGGCAAGGGCTAGGCAAACTCAGTCCATCGGCGAGGGCGCGCGGTCGGTTAGACCGCGCGCCTTCGCGTCTATATCTCTTGAGCCATGCACCCGCGCACCGCTGCCACGCTCGACGAACTGGATCGCGCCGATTGGTTCTGCAACGTCGGCACGCCGGCGGGGATTGAGGAGCCGAGCAAATACATTTTGCTACGATCCTGGCAAGAGGCGGTCGAGTCGTGCAGTTCGCTCGAGTGGGAGAACCTTTGTCTCGAGGCGGTGAATCAGTACCGCGAGCGGCTGCTCGAGCGATCGCCTGAGCGGTACTCGCAGTGGAACGCGGTCGCCGATTCCGTAAAAGACGCGGCGGATGAGCTCGTGTATCGCAAGATCGAGTCCGTCGTCCGCGATCACAACCTTCCGCAGGGTTTTGTCGACACGGTCCGCTGGGACATATTTCACGTCTGTGCTGAGGCCGAATACGCAGATGTCTATCCGGCCGGCTTCTACGCCAGCCAGGCCTACTGGTACGTGAAGGGGCATTTCCCTTGCGGATGGCGGGGGGAATTCCCGCAGGGGACACGGGTTCTGTTTTGAGCACCTGGCGGGCTCGGGGCGCGAGGGAAGCATGCCCGTTCATTGCCCGCCCCGCAATCTCCAGCTAACCTGCCAGGTGCGGCCCGCGAGTTGCTCTTGGCCGTGGGCTTTGCAGGCAGCCCATCCTGTCCCTTCTCCCAACGAGTCCGAGGCAAATCATGCGGTCTTTGCTCTGTGCCGGCGTGCTGTGCTGCGCGATCGTGCATTCCGCCGCGGCTCAACAGATTCCCTCAGGCATTCCTGCCCTGACCACCCGGCTCGTGGCCGATGGCTTTTCGCGGCCCGTCTTCGCCACCTCTCCGGCGGGGGACACCGAGCGGCTGTTCGTGCTCGAGCAACACACCGGGCAGATCAAGATCCTCGACCTCGAGAGCGAGAAGACCCTGCCGACGCCGTTCTTAACGGTGCCGGATCTGAGCAAAGCGGGCGAGCAAGGGTTGCTGGGTCTCGCGTTTCACCCCCAGTACGCCGACAACGGCCTCTTCTACGTGAGCTACACCGACGGCCGAGGAACCTCTCGGCTGCGCGAGTATCAGGTCTCCGAAAACGACGCCAACCGGGCCAACGTCGACTCTGGCCGCGACCTGATGCAGGTCAGCCAGCCCTACGACAACCACAACGGCGGCTGGATCGGCTTCGGCCCCAACGATGGCCTGCTCTACTACGCCTTGGGCGACGGCGGTTCCGGCAACGACCCTGGCAGCCGCGCGCAAGACATCACGAATCAAAAGCTCGGCAAGCTGCTGCGGCTCGATGTCTCAGGCGACGACTTCCCGGAAGACGTGGACCGCAACTACAAGGTCCCGGCTGGCAATCCGTTTGTCGGCGTCAATGGTGACGACGAGATCTGGGCCTATGGCCTGCGCAACCCGTGGCGCAACAGTTTCGACCGCGAGACCGGCGACCTGCTCATCGCCGACGTGGGGCAGAATCAGCGTGAGGAGATCAACTTCCAGCCCGGCGACAGCAAGGGCGGCGAGAACTACGGCTGGCGGATCATGGAAGGGACGCGCCGCACGGGGCTCGACCCGCTGCCGACCACGCCGCTCGTGGCGCCGATTCATGAATACGACCATAGCCAGGGCGCATCGATCACCGGCGGCTACGTGTACCGGGGCGACAACATCGGCGGCGCACTCGACGGCACCTACTTCTTTGCCGACTTCGGCAGCAGCCGCATCTGGTCGTTCCGCTACGCCGACGGCCAGAAGACGGAACTCGTCACCCGCACTCAGGAGCTCCGCCCCGCAGGCAAGAACATTTCGGCCGTGTCTTCATTCGGAGAGGACGCCCGCGGGAATTTGTATGTGATTGATTACAATGGCGAAATCTTCAAGCTCGAGGCCGTGCCCGGCTTGGCCGACGCCGACCTAAACGGCGTCAACGATCTCTCGGACTTCGGCATTCTCAAGGCCAACTTCGGCCTCGGCAAGACGTTCACCACAGGCGACTTCAACGGCGACAGCCAGGTCGATCTGAGCGACTTCGGCCTGCTGAAGGACAACTTTGGCAAGGTCTCTACCCGCGCCGGCGCGCAAGTGCCGGAGCCCAGCGGCCTAGCGCTGCTGGCGCTCGGCGGGCTGGCCCTGGGGCTGCTGCGGCGAAACGCTTGTGTCGGCCGTTGGGCCACGCGAGAATGAAGGCTCGAAAGCCCGCCGCATGATAAGTGACGCGGCGGCCGCTGCACCATTGGCGACGCAAGGAGGCGAGAGGACTCGCCGGCGCGTCGCGTTCATGCCTTGGCAGGGTTCCATGCCGCGTCGGAAATCGAGTTTCCCGCCCGAGCGCTCGGCGCAACGCGCCGGTTTCACGCTTGTGGAGTTGCTCGTCGTCATCGCCATCATCGGCGTGCTCATCTCGCTGCTCTTGCCCGCGGTGCAATCTGCCCGCGAGGCCGCGCGGTCGATGCAATGCAAGAACAATCTCAAGCAGTTGGCGCTCGCGCTCTCGACCTACGAAAGCCAAAACCGGCGGCTGCCTGCCAGCGGCTTCACGTTGGATACGACGAACACGCCTTTGAACCAACAGGCCGACAAAGTCCTCAGCACCGATGAGAACGTCATCGGCAAGTTTAGCTGGCTGGTGGGCATTCTCCCGCAGATGGAGCAACAGGCCCTGCACGGCCAGTTCAATTTCAAGCTGTCTCCGTTTCAGCAGTTGAACGATCCGCAGGCGACCCATCTCGCCTCGCTGCGCTGCCCTAGCGACGGCGGCGGCCGTGAGTTCTTCTTACATGCAATCACGCGGAACCGGCCGCTCGCCAAGGGCAACTATGCCGCGTATTCGAGTCCCTATCACATGGACCTGCAATCTCAGTTCCCCGGCGCTTTGACGCTGACCCCGCAGCCGCTGGCGCACGTGGTCGATGGAACCTCGAATACGATCGCCCTGGCGGAAATCCGCATCCGCCCCAACCCCCGCGACCAGCGCGGCGCCTGGGTATTGCCGTGGACGGGCACGAGCGTGCTGGCCTTCGACGCGCATCACAAGTACTTCGCGATTCCCGGCGAGTCTTCCGGCGTCTTCGTGTTCGACGATGTCAGCCGGCACCAAACCCAACGCCCCAACGGCGACGGCCCGAACACCGACACGCTCTACGATTGCGTCAGTCCGGCCGAGGCGCAGTTTTCCGGCGTTCCCTGCCTGCAGGTCGGCGCCGACGGCGTCTACTGGCTGTCGGCGTCGCCGCGCAGTCAGCATCCCGGCGGGGTGTATGTCGCCTATCTCGATGGCCACGTGGCGCGTCTTTCCAACGACGTGGACGAGCGCGTGATGGCCTACGCGATCTCGATCGACGATGGCCAAGCCGAAAAATCAGCCACGGAGTGATGCGATGCGGCAGGCCGCGGCGCCGATCGTCATCTTGCTGGGCCTGGTGCTCTTGGGAACAGCCTATTTCACCGGCGCCTCGGGCGGAGGCAGCTACTGGACCGAGCAGGATCAACAGGCGTTTACCGACGCCTCGCTCGAGTATCACAAGCTCGCCCACGCGCCCCCCGGCAAAGCGCGGCGCAAGGGTATCTCGGAAAGCGATTTCGAAACCGCGCGGCAGCGGTATGAAGTCGAGAAACGCCGGCTCGATGCGGCGCGGGGATCAAAGGGGCGCAACGGCTCGCTGCTCTTCTGGGCCGGGGTGATCGCCGTAGGAACGGGCATCGGCGGCGTACTTTGGCAGCGCGGGCAGCAGTAGACGCCGTCATGCTCGCGTTCGCAACCCAGCGGGTTGCCAGAATGTAGCCGGGGGTTGCGGCGATCAGCCGCTACCCCCGGAAGTCTTTGAAGGATCGCGTTTCCATCCCGGCGGGATGGCAGAACCTATAGGGATTTTCTGGCATCCCTCCAGGATGCACAACGCGGAACTTTTTTATCCGGGGGGCGAACGCTACGCGGTCCGACCCCCGGCTACATTCTGGCAAGCCTTCAGCTTGCGGACACAAGCCAAACGCGCAACCTTCGAATTTGGCGCTGCGGATTGGTATCGAGAGGTGCCCGACCTACGCCAACACCCCCGGCAGCGGCCCCGTGCTGTCGGCGAACCGATCGGCCGGCACGCCGAGCGCCGCCAGCATCGACACATACAGATTCGCGAGCGGCGTGTCTTTCCCGTAGCTGCGGTGCTCGCCCGGAGCGATTCGCCCGCCGCCGCGGCCGCCGAGCAGGATCGGCAGAGTGTGCGGATCGTGGGCATTGCCGTCGCGGAGGTCTGAGCCGAAGAGCACGAGTGAGTTGTCGAGCAGCGTGCGCTCGCCTTCCTTGATCTCCTGCAGCCGACGCATGAAGTAGGCGTACTGGGCCACATGCCATTGGCCGATGAGCTGATACTGCTTGAGCTTGTCTTCTTCCTTCTGATGGTGAGACAGCGAGTGGTGCCCGCCGGTCACGCCGTCTAAGAAGGCGAAGTTGATGTTGCTCACCGAGTTGCCGAACATGAACGTGCAGACGCGCGTCGTGTCGGTCTGGAAGGCGAGCACCATCATGTCGAGCATGAGGCGCACGTGCTCGAGGTGCTTTTCCGGCACTCCAGCCGGCGGCTTGCGCGCCGGATCGATCGGCCCGCGCGGTTGCCAGGCTGCCCGCTCCGGCTGCGCCGCCCGCTCGAGCCGCTCTTCGAGTGCGCGAACCGATTCGAGATACTCGTCCATCTTCTGCCGATCGTGGACGCCGAGCCGTGTGCGCAGCCGCTTGGCGTCTCCGAGCACGCGGTCGAGCAATTGCCGGTCGTGTTGACCGGCCGGCGAGCCGCGATGGGCGCGGAACAACCGCTCGTACACCAACTGCGGATTGATCTCTTTCGCCAGTGGGCTCGTGGGGCCGCGCCAGGCGATGTGGGCCCCGTAGACGCGCGTGTAGCCCACGGTGCCATCGACGCCGGCGGCGACTGGCTCGGTGCCAAGCTCCAGCGACGGCAGCGGCGTATCTTTACCAATGTGCTGCGCGACCACCTGGTCGAGCGACACGCCGTTGCAATTGAGGTCCACGCCCACGGTCTTGGTGATCGTGGTCCCCGTGAGCAACCCGGCTGTCTTCACATAGTGGCCGTCGCCCGTGTTGGCCGCGGCGTTCCACAGATTCGTGAGCACGTGAACCTGATCGCGCAGGTCGGCCAACGGCTCGAGCGTCGGCGACAGGCCATACTCGCGGCCCACTCCGTTCGGCGTCCATTGATCCGGATGCACGCCGTTGGGCATGAACAGCACCGCGAGCCGCACCGGATCGGCGGCGGCCGCAGGCGTCGCCGCGCGGAGCGGACGCATCGCCTCGAGCCAAGGGAGCGCGAGCGCAGCGCCGGCGCCGCGGAGGAGCGTGCGGCGGGAAATCGGAAAGTCGGCCTTCATGGGCTCTCCTGCTGAGAGGTCGCGGCTTGTTCTACGTCGGGCGTCGCCGGAGCCGGGCGACGCTGCCGAAAGGGCACGCTTTCCACGATGCCCAAGATGAGTTCTTGCGAGCGATATTCGCGGGTCGAGAGCCGCTCGGCCAAGCGGTCGATCGTGCAGTAATCGGCGTCGACCAACCCGCGCCCCACGGCATAGCCGAGCAGTTTGGCCGAGAGATGCCGCACGAACTCGTCTTTGCGGGCGAGCATCGCCTGCTTGAGCGACTCGGCGCCATCGACCACGCCGCCGCCAGGCAGTTCCCCCTTGGCGTCGATCGGCTGGCCGTTCTCGTCGTCGCGCCAGCGCCCTACGGCGTCGAAGTGTTCGAGGGCGAAGCCCATCGGATCGAGACGGTCGTGGCAGGCGGCGCACTTCGCGTCGCGGCGATGCACCATCAGGCGTTCACGCAGCGTCTTGCCGGCGGCGCTCCCCTCGTCTTCGGCCAGCTCGCCGGCATCCGGAGGCGGGGGCGGCAGCTTCGATCCCAGCAGCGTTTCGAGCACCCACTTGCCGCGGAGCACCGGGCTCGTGCGATGCGGGAACGAAGTGACCGCGAGCACGCCGGCCATCGTCACCACGCCGCCGCGCAGATGCCCCTGCGGCAAATCGACGCGGATCGGCCGCTGCTCGAGCATCTTCTTCACGTCGCCGTCGTCGAGGCCATAGTGCCGCGCGAGCCGCTTGTTCATGTACGTGAAGTCGGTGTCGAGCAAATCCAGCAGGCTGCGGTTCTTGGCCAAGATTTCCTGGAAGACCAGGATCGGCTCTTCCCGCATCGCCGACTCGAGTTCTTCGTCGTAACGCTTGAACAACTGCTTGTCAGGCTTCACGCGGCCGCCGAGTTCGGCCGTACCCAGCCATTGGCCGGCGAAGCCTTCGGCCAGGCCACGCGCACGATCGTGCTCCAGCATCCGCAGCGTTTGTTGCCTTAGCACGTCGGGCTCGCGCAACTTGCCTTCGGCCGCGAGGCGAAACAGCTCTTCATCCGGCATGCTGGCCCAGAGGAAGTACGAGAGCCGCGTGGCCAGCTCATAGTCGTTCACCGGCTGCGGCTTGTCGCCCGCGACCGGCTCCTCCAGGCGAAACAAGAACTGCGGCGCGATCAGCACTGCCTGCATCGCGAAGTAGACCGACTGCTCATAAGTCTCTTCGCGCGACTGGGCCGAGGCGAAGAGCGCGAGCAGCGCGGCGAGCTCGTCTTCGGTCACCGGCCGGCGGAATGCCCGCGTCGCGAATCGCTCGAGCACCTGGCGGGCGGCCGCCTCGGGCGTGGTCTGCTCGTTGGGCTGCGCGATCAGTAGGAGGGCGCGAGCCTGCGAATCCTTGTCGACATACTCGAGCGCCTCGCGGGCAGCCTCGAGATACTTCTCTGCATGCACCGGCGAGAGGAACAGCGTTTCGGCCGCGTTGTCGAAGCCTTCGCCGCCGGCGCCGTCGGCCGGCAGGCTATGGCCAGCGTTGAAGTGAATGCCCAGCAGGTCGCGGATCGTGGTGCGGTATTCGGTGCGGTTGAGCCGCCGCAGCGGGGCGGGGCCGGGGTCATCGCCGGCGGCGCAGGCAGCGGCCCGCAGCGTTTGCTCGATCCAACCGGCCAACTGCTCGCGATCCGCTAGGGGGAGCGGCTCGCTCCCTTCGGGCGGCATTTCGCCGTTACGCACGCGGACAAGAATCTTCCGCCACTCCTCGGCATGTTCGGCCACGGCCGCCGGCGAAGAGAAAGTCGAGAGATCGAGCCCTCCTTCGGCGGACTCGGCGCTATGACACTCAACGCAGTGCTTGGTCACCCAACCGGTCACCTGGTCGAGTGAGGCCAACTCCGCGGCGCGCACCGGCGCTACGAGCAGCGCAACGAGCAGACCGAGCGGCCACAGGCGAAGCATGGCAGGGAAACCGAACGGGCGGGGAAAGCAGCGGGCAAGTCAGGCGGGATCGCCGCATTATACCAGACCGGTCGGAGCGGGGGAGCGCCGCGGTAAATGCCTGATTTCCCGGGCATTTCGCCGCATCCGGGGGGCTCTCCCGAGAAGCCGATCGTCCGGCCGTAACAACCCCCGCGGACTCACGCTCCGCTTCTTAGGGGGCGGAAATCAGAATCACAACGAGTGCTCAACCGAGCCACAAAGGAAAAGGCAATGCTACGCAACATCAACCAGTCGATCCGCACTTTCGGCCTGAGCCTGGCCTTGGTCTTGGCCGCGGCGGTTTCTGCTCGAGCCGGCAATAACCACAACGGCGGTGGCGGAAATCATCAGCACAAGAACAGCGGCAACCATAACCATCACAACAACGGCCACCACCACCACAACGGAGGCGATCACCACCATCACAACAACGACCACCATCACCACCACAGTGGCCACCACCATCACCACCATGTGAACTACAGCTACTGGAAGCCTTGGTACAGCAGCTATCCGGTGTACCAGTACCCCTATCCGTACGCCTACCAGTACCCGTACCAGTACGCTCCTCCGGTGAAGACCTGCTGGCCCTACGATCCCTGGTACTAACTTGGCGCCTGCGAGCCGGGTAGTAGCGAAGCACGACTCGAGCGGCTCCGTGGTCGACGAACCGGCCACGGAGCACCGCCCTGCGCGAACGAAGGCCCGCGAAGCCATGAATGCCGACGCTGCGAGAGAAAGCGAGCCTAGCGAGCCGCAGGCGAGTTTGCCTGCGCTACGGCCGGCGGCGCCACGGTGGCCGCGGCATTCAGAGCATCTCGGCTCGAGGCGGCCGCACGCGAGACGATCAGCGAGGGGGCCACGCCCACGGCCAACACGAGCACCGCGCAGATGCTCATCGCCGCCAGAGCGCCGGGCCCGCCGCTGGGTTCAGTTGAAGTGGGCGAGGGTCGGAAGTAAGACACGGCCACAATCCGCAGATAGTAAGCCGCCGCGACCGCCGCGTTCACCACGCCAGCAATCGCCAAGAAGACGAAGTATGGCCGCAAGCTCACAGTCGCCGGATCAGAGGCCAACTGTACGGGGCCCATGAAGAGCGACAGCTTGCCCCAGAACCCAGCCATGGGGGGCACGCCGGTCAGGCTGAACATGCAGATCGCCAAGCACAGGCCAGCCCAAGGCTGTGCCCAGCCGATGCCGGCCAGATCGTCGATCGTCTCGAGCGGCTTGCCTTGCCGGCTGAGATAGGCGAGCGCCGCAAAAGCGCCCGTCGTGCCGAGGGCGTAGGTCGCCAAGTAGAACAGCGAAGCGGTCAGGCCGTCGGCGGCGCGACCTGCAGGCACCGCGCCGAGGGCCGCCTCTTGAGCACCCGCAAAGGCCACGGCCAAGCCGATCAACAGGTAGCCGGCGTGGGCGATCGAGGAATAGGCCAGCATCCGCCGCAGCCGCGTTTGCCACAGCGCGACGAGGTTGCCGAGCGTCATCGTGAGCACCGAGACGATCAGCGCGACCTTCCAGCCGACGCTCTCGAGCCCCGGCAGCGCGAGCACCGCCACGCGCACGAGCGCCACGAGACCGGCGACCTTGGGAATCACCGAGAGCAAGCCGGCGTTGGCGTGGTTCGCGCCTTGATACACGTCGGGAGCGTAGAAGTGGAACGGCACGGCCGCCATGCGGAAGCCGAGCCCGGCGAACACGAACACCAGCGCGATGCGCGCCAAGTTGTCGACCGCCAGGCCCTGGTTGCCGCCGGCTACCGCCGCGCGAATCGCCGTCAGCGAGGTCGAACCGGCCGCGCCGTACAGGAAGCTGAAACCGTAGAGCAGCAGGCCTGACGACAAGATGCTGAGATAGAAGTACTTGGCCGTGGCCTCTTGCGCGAGCGTGTCTCGCCGACTGAGGAACAGCAAGATGTAGGTCGGAATTGAGATCAACTCGAGCCCGAGGAACAGCAGCACCAGGTCGTTCGCGCCGCACACGAACATCAGCCCGGCGACGATCAGCACTAGCGAGCCGACGAACTCAGGCGTTTGCACCGAACGCGCCGACCGATCCGACAGCAGCACAAACAACGCGCCGAGCACGAGCGTCAGCCCGCGGAGGTTGTAGGCCAACAGGTCGAGCACCACGGGGCCCGAGTAGAGCAGGCGAGCGCCGTCGGCCGACACCGTGGGCTCGGTGGGAAACAGCTCGCGCAGTCCCAGGCCGGCGGCGATGATGCCGACCAGCGCGACCCAGCTCCAGCCTTTGAACGTCGGCAGGAAGGCGCCGACCACGTAGATCAGCGTCGCCGTGCAGATCAGGATCAGCTCCGGCAGGAGCGTGAGAATCGTATTCCAGTCAGTGGTCACTGCGAAAGCTCCGCAAGACGCGGCGTGGATTCAGACGCCAAGGTGGCCGTAGCGCCTTCGGGCCCTGGCTGGGCCGCGGCGGCAATCGTTACCCGCGAGCTCACGCGGGCGGCCACTGGCTCGAAATGTTTGATGAAGAATTGCGGATACAGCCCCACCCACAAGCTGCCGGCCAACAGCGGCACGAGCGCCACGATCTCTCGGAACGAGAGATCAAAGATCGGCTCGGCGTGGTGGGCCGCTCCGTGGGCCGCATCGTGATGCACAACCGGTTCATGCAACGGACCAAACAAGATCCGCTGCACCAGCCAGAGCATGTACCAAGCGCCCACGACGACGCCGAACACCGCCAGCACCGAGATCCATTGCAGATGCCAGGCGATCGCCGGCGGGGCTTCGGCAAAGGCTCGCTGGAACATGCCGGTGAGCAGCATGAACTCGCCCGCAAACCCGCCCAAGCCGGGCAGGCCGATGCTGGCGAGCGTGAACAGCACGAAGAACGCCGAGAGCACCGGAAGCCGCCGGGCCATGCCCGAGTAGGCCGCGATCTCGCGGGTATGGTAGCGCTCGTAGAGCATGCCGACGCAGGCGAACAGGCCGCCGGTCGACAGGCCGTGCGTGAGCATCTGAATGATTCCGCCCGAAACGCCCAGGCGATTCAGGGCGAACAGCCCCAGCATGCAGAAGCCCAAGTGGCTCACGCTGGAATAAGCGATCAGCCGCTTGATGTCGGTCTGAGCCAGCGCGACGAGCGCGCCATAGATGATGCCGACGACGCTCAGGCCCAAGACCCAAGGCATGAAAACGGCCGTGGCCTCAGGCAACATCGTGATGTTGAACCGCAAGAAGCCGTACGTGCCGATCTTCAACAAAATTCCGGCCAGGAGCACGCTGCCCGCAGTGGGCGCCTGCGTGTGCGCGAGCGGCAGCCAGGTGTGCAGCGGGAACAGTGGCACCTTGATCGCAAACCCAGCAAACAGCGCGGCGAAGATGAGCATCTGCACGCGCAGATCCATCGTGTTGTCGGACAGCCAAGCCGTGAGCTCGGGAATCGAGAAGATCAGCGTGCGGCCGTCGACCGGCTGATGCTGGTAATGCCAAAACGAAATGGCCAAGAGGCCGAGGAACGTGAATACGCTGCCGGCGAACGTGTAGAGGAAGAACTTAACCGCGGCGTACCGGCGGTCGTCGCTTCCCCACACGCCGATCAGGAAGAACAGCGGGATCAGCGTGAACTCGAAGAAGACGTAGAACAGAATCACATCGCGGGCGGCGAACACGCCCAGCATGCCGGTCTCGAGCAGCAACAGCAGGGCGTAGAACGCCGGCGCTTCGTCCTCGATGGCCTTCCAGCTCACGAGTACGGCCGTGACCGAGAGCAGGGCGGCCAGCCCGTAGAGCCAAATGCTGAGGCCGTCGAGCCCGACGCTGAAGCGCAGGTCGACGCCGCTCATGCCCTCGAGCCAGGGGAAGCTGCTGACGGCGTAGGCCGAGGACTCAGGCGTGCCAGTGGGGAACTGATAGACGACGTAGCCGGCCACGCCGAGCGTGAACAAGCTGGCGATGAGCGCGACCCAGCGGACGGCGTTGCGGCCGAGCGCCGCGGCCGGCCAGATCCAGGCAGCGCCCAAGAGCGGCAGCGCCAAGCTGAGCAGCAGGTAGGAAGGCATCCTATCCACGTCGCGCCTCCCCGCCGGGCAGTTCACCACGGAGACACGGAGGCACGGAGTGCAGCAGAGGTAGGTTATGCTTCAGCATAACGGAACCGCCAAATTCGCTGGATCTTGCAAGCTCGAGCATTCAATCTTCGATTCGGATCGATTTGTGTGCGGCGTGAGAAGCAGCGGTTCGTGTCCGTGCCTCAGTGTCTCCGTGGTCAAAATCACCCCAGCGGCCAGCGGAGCAGCGTGGCGACCAGCACGATCGTGCCGAGCACCATCGCCAGGGCGTAGTACTGCACGAGCCCAGGCTGCAACAAACGCAGGGCGGAGCCAAACAGCGGCGGCAACTTGCCGATCAGGTTCACCAGGCCGTCGAGCAGCATGCGATCAACCCAGTAGCTGAACGCCGCCAGGGCCCGCAACGGCCACACGAACAACACGGCGTAGATCTGGTCGATGAACAGCTTGCCGTAGGACGCTTCGTACAGCACCTTCATGCCGGGCAAGTTGCTGATGCGGGCGATCTCGGTCTGCTTGCCCAGGTAGAAGAAGGCGGCCAGGCCGATGCCGAGCGCGGCGAAGAACGTGCTCTGCGCGGCGACATCGACATGAAACACGGCCGACGGCCCCGTGGCCCGCACCGGTGCGTAGTACAGCGAGGGCGCGAGCGACAGGAAGTTGGCAATGCCGTGCGTCATTTCGAACCAGAGCCCCACGCCGGCCGCGAACACGGCGAGAATCCAGAGCGGAATCGTCATCACCGGCGGCGATTCATGCGCGTGGTGCCCCGCCTCTTCCGGCACCTTGAGCGGGCCGAAGAAGGTAAGGAACAACGCCCGGAACGTGTAGAAGGCCGTCATAAAGGCCGCGATCACCGAGGCCCAGTAGGTCGTCTCATACACCCACCACAGCGCCTTCTGCCGCTCGACAGGCAGCTTCGACCAGGCGTAGGTGCGCGGGCCGGCAGGCTCGTGGCCATCGCCATGGTGCTCGACCGCTTCGCCGGGGTTAAGCGAGGCGTGGATCGCGTCGCGCGTGTCGCGCACCGCGCCGATAATGGCGTCCTTGCTCCAAAAGCCGGCGAACGGAATCACGCCGGACAGGGCGAGGGAGCCCGACACGAAAGTCAGGAAGGTGGCCGGCATCAGCTTCCGCAGACCGCTGAACTGCCGCATGTCGATCACGCCCCCCATGGCGTGCATCACGCTGCCGGCGCCGAGGAACAACAGAGCCTTGAAGAAGGCGTGGGTGAACAGGTGGAACATGCCGGCGATGATGCCGGCCAGCGAGCCCGTGCCTAGGCTCAAGAACATGTAGCCGAGTTGGCTGACGGTGGAGTACGCGAGCACGCGTTTTAGGTCGGTCTGCGTCATGGCGATGAAGCCGGCCATGAGCGCGGTGAACCCACCGATCGCCGCCACGACCGCCTGCGCCTCGGGCGCGGCGAAGAACAGCGGAGTGCAACGCGTGACCATGTAGACGCCGGCCGTGACCATCGTGGCGGCATGGATCAGCGCGCTTACGGGGGTGGGGCCTTCCATCGCGTCCGGCAACCACACATGCAGCGGGAACTGGGCGCTCTTGCCGCAGGCGCCGACCATCAGGAGCAAGCAGATCGCCAGCCCCACGCCTCCGCCTACGAAAAGCGAAGGATCGGCCAGCCGCGTCTGCCCCAGCACGCCGGCGATCCCGCCTGCATCGTGGTAGTTGAGCGTGCCGTAGGTGGTCCAGATCAGGAACAGGCCGAGGGCGAAGCCGAAATCGCCGACGCGATTGACCAAGAAGGCCTTCTTGCCGGCGGCCGCCGCGGCGGGCTTTTCATACCAGAAACCGACCAGCAAATAGCTGCACGCGCCCACGGCTTCCCAGAAGACGTAGAGCAGCAGGAAGTTGCTCACCGAGACCAGCATGGTCATGGAGAACACGAAGATCGACACGTAGGTGTAGAACCGCCAGTAGCCGCGGTCGCCGTGCATGTAGCCGCTGGCGTAGATCGCCACGAGCGACGAGATGAACGTCACCATCGCGAGCATCATCGATGTCAGCGTGTCGGCGCGGAGCGTGACTTCGATGTTGAAGGGCATCGTCGGCGCGACATTCGGCGTATCGGCCGGCGCCCCTGGCAGCATCTTTGCGGCCGCCGGACGCGGCTCGGCGTCGGGAATGTCTGCCCAGGTCCAGAGCGTATAGACCTGCTCGAAGCCGATCGTCTGCGATGCCGATCCGGCCCCCGATTCGCGGGCGGCGACTTGCACCTCGCGGACGAGCATCAGGCTGAGGATCGCCGAGCCGATCAGGCCCAGGATCGTGGGCCAGTGGCTCTGCTCGCGCAGCAGCTTCGGCCCCATCGCCGCCGTCACCACCGCGGCGACCAGCGGCAAGGCCGGAATCAGAATCAAAAGCGTCTTAATTTCGAACATGGGGCGTCTTTACCACGGAGACACGAAAGGCACGGAGGAGAGAAACGATGAAGCGGTCACTGCTCGGACCGGCGATCCATCGTTCCATCAACGTCCCATGGACTCTCGCTGTTTCTCTCCGTGTCTCAGTGTCTCCGTGGTTCAATTCAGACCGGCTAAACGCGGCTGCGGTGTTCGAGTTCTTCTTCGTCGACCGCCGGCTCCAGGCCGGCCGGGGTGAGGTGGGGCCAGTGCGGCTCTTCGTCGTCCAACTCCTCGGGCAGCTCCCGATCGACATAGGCCGGCAGGCAATCGTCTCGCAGCTTCTGCCAGAAGGCGATGTCCAGGTTGCCGGACGTGCGGAACAGCATGAGGATCAGCGCCAGCGCGATCGCCGCTTCGCAGGCGGCGACCGTGAGAATGAAGATCACCAGCATCTGGCCGCCCCAATCGTTGTGGAAGCGGCCCCAGGCGACCAGGCTCAGCGACACGCCCTGCAGCATCATCTCGGCCGCGAGGAACATGACGATCATGTTCCGGCGGGTGAGAAAGCCCACCAGGCCGATGCCGAACAGCAGCGCGCCGATAAAGAGGTAGTTCTGAACGAGCGCGGCTTCATTCATCAGTCTGCTCCCGCGCCGGCTGCGGCGTTTGGCGGCCATGAGTGATGATGGCGGTGGCGCCGACCAGCGCCGCGAGCAACAAGGCGCCCGCCACTTCGACCGACACCAACTGCCGGCTGAACAACTCGCCGCCCAACTGGGCGGAGTGCGCCGTGGCGAGCACGCCGCGTTCGCGCTGAACGTCGGTGATGGCTGGACGGGCCGTGCCATCGGGGGCCACGGTGGGTGGAAACACTCCGGCGATCACGGCCGTGAGAATGCCAACCAGGAGCGCTCCGGCCGAGGCGGCCCACAGCGACTCCCAACTCAAGCGATCGTAAAAGGCCTGCCCTTCCGGCTGGGCCAACATGAGCACGAACAGAAACGTGACCAGGATCGCTCCGGCATACACCACCACGGTGGCGAGTCCCAAGAACTGCGCACCCTGCAGGAGCAGCAGCCCGGCGGTGCCCACCAGGGAGAGTGCGAACCAGATGGCGCAGTAGACCGGATTGCGGAAGCTGATCGTGGCCACCGACGAGGCGACCGTGAGGCCACCCAGGGCGAAGAACAACACGTCGGCCGGCAGCGAGCCAAGCCTGCCAAACTGCGCGCCGAACAACCCCAGGCTAACGAGCCCAGAGACCACGCCGATCCACACCGGCCATTGGCGAGCGCCGCCTCGTGGCAGCAGCAGCCACAGCGACAACGCGGCAAGCAGGGTGGCGATGCCGAAGCCCCACTGAGTTGGGCTCATACGGTGCCTCCCATGCGCACCGATTGCATCGGTTCGGCATCCTTCGTCTGGTCGTACACGCTGAGCAGCTTCTCCTTGTCGAAGATCATTTCTTCGCGGCTGCGGCCCGTCAGGTCCATCAAGCTCGTGAGCTCGATCGCGTCGACAGGGCAGGCTTCCTCGCACATGCCGCAGAAGATACAGCGCAGCTCATCGATCTGGAAACTCTCGGGATACTTTTCCCGATCCGGCCAGGGGCTCTCGACGCCAATGATGTCGATGCAGTGCGCCGGGCAGGCCGTGGCGCACAGGAAGCAAGCCACGCACTTCACGCGGCCCTGCTCGTCTTTGTTCAGACGATGCACGCCGCGGTAGATGAGCGGATTGCCGATCTTCGGCCGCTCCTCGGGGAAGCTGACCGTGACCTTGGGGCTGAACAAGTGCCGCGTGGTCGTGGTGAGGCCCTGCACGAACAGCGGCAAGTACATCTTGCCGGTCAAGCCCAACTTCGGCTCTTCGATCCACTGGATGCTGGGGTCGTCGGCTTTCATCGGGGCACGCCTCGCAAGCGGGTAGACTCGGCCAACTCAGGAGGGAGCTGACGCGGTCGATTGTCGGTTTGGAACGGACTCGCCACGGCCGTATACACCCAGCCAGCCGCCAGCACGATCCAGCCGCCGGCCACCAGCAGCAGCCGGTTGTCGAGCCCGGTGGATGCCTGCACTTGGTCGCCGAACTCGAGCAGCACCGCCACGGCGGCGAAGTTCAAGAGCCCCAGCGGCAGCATGACCTTCCAGGCCAGGTCCATGAGCTGATCGAAGCGGAACCGCGGCCAGCTCCAACGCACGATCATGAAGAACACGATCACGAAGAACACCTTCACGCTCAGCACGACGATTCGCAGGATCGCCGTGACCCAGGTGATCTCGTCGCTCGAGCCGGTGATTCCCCAGAAGTGCCAACCGCCGAGGAACAAGATCGTGATCAGGAACGAGGCCGTGATCATGTGCAGGAATTCGGCCACGAGGAACAGCAGCAGCTTCAGGCCGGCGTATTCCGTGTGGTAACCGCCGATCAGTTCCTGCTCGCATTCCGGCAAGTCGAACGGCAGGCGGGCCGCTTCGGCAAAGGCGGCCGTGAAGAACACGATGAAGCCCAGCGGCTGAGCGAACACGTTCCACAGGCCCGTGGTCGCCTGCGACGTGATGATCGTGTCGAGCCGCAGCGTGCCGGCCGAGAGCACCACGCCGAGCAGCCCGAGGCCGAGCGGAATTTCGTAGGCGATCAACTGGGCGCTCGAACGCAGGCCGCCCAAGAAGCTGTATTTGTTGTTGCTGGCCCAGCCGCCCAGGATCACGCCGTAGACGGCGATGCTGCTCAAGGCGAAGACGTAGATCACGCCGACGTCGAGCCCGGGCGCCACGAGCAGCGAGATCGGCTTGTCGAAGCCGAACACGCCGGGAGCCGGAATCACGCTGCCAAAGGGAACCGCCGCGAAGGTGGCTAGCGCCGCGGCCAGAATCGAGATCGGCGCGAGCAAGTAGAGGAACTTGTCGACGTGCTTCGGCGTGTATTCTTCCTTGAAGATGAACTTCAGGCCGTCGGCCAGCGGCTGGCCCAGGCCAAACATCTTGATCTTCGTCAGCGGAATGCCGACCCGGTTCGGACCCTTGCGGTCTTGAATCCAGGCGGCCATCCACCGCTCGAGGAGCACGAAGTAGGCGGCCGCCGTCATCATCCCGCCGATCAGCAGGGCGATTTTGACGATCGCTTCAATGATTGCGTGAGGCATGTGGTTGATTGGTTCGGAGAATTTACTTCTCGCCAAGGCGCGGGGATCGCAAGGTGGGCGATCGTATTCCTTTGCGGCTGGGTGAGAAACGTCTCTTGTGTTTGTGTCTTATTTGGCGGCCGCGAGTTCCGCAGCTTCAAGTTGCACGCCGGTCGCCGGCACTGGTTCGGCCGCGGCGGCGAAGTACGGGATCTCCGCGGCCATCTCCACGAGCACCATCCGCGGGTTGTACAGGCCTTGCTGCCCAAGCAGCCGCCAGTAGACGTGGCCTTCGATCCAGTTGCCTGCGGGCGGCCGCACGGCCCAATTGAACGATTGCAAGAGCCCGCCGACGTTGACGTACGACCCGGTTCGCTCGGGATAGGCCACGCCCGGAAGCTGATAGTTGGCGCGATTCCACAGCGGCGACGGGAACAGGTCCTGCATCACCAGCAGCTTCGCGCCGGCGGTACGCGCGGCGGTCGCTTCGTCGATCCACGGTTCGCGGTAACCACCGGTTACCCACAAAGCGCCGAACTCGCCCTTTTCCACTCGGGGAAGCAACTCGTCGAAGGTGACGACCTTGCCCATGAAGTGATTCAGCACCGCTTCGACGCCGCGGCGATTGGGGCACTTCTCGGCGCGGATGGTGAAGCCGTTCTTGAACGTTTCGTCCTGCCCTTGGACGGGCACCGGGCCCAGAGCGAGCACCGCTTGCGGATCGAGCTGACGCAGCAGCTTACCGAGCAAATAGGCTTCTTCGACCGTGAGATGGGGCGAGACCACCGCGGCCAGCTTGCCGGCCTGGCTGAGCTTGGGTGGCAACTCGGCAAAAGCCGTGTCCCACTCGATCGCGGTCGAGCCCTTGTCGTCCAGCCGACGGGCATCGACAAGCCGCTCGGGGCTATGCACGTGATGGAAGCCGTAGCGGCCTTCATCGCACATCCACCACTGATTCACCGCTTGGTTTTCGCGCGGCTTGATGCGGTAGACGTGGTCCTGGTTCTCTTCGACGAACACCGAGCAGCCGGTGGAGCAGTGGGCGCACACCTGCGGGCGGCGCCGCATGAACCACACGCGTTGCTGGTAGAGGAAGTCTTTGTCGCCGAGCGCGCCCACGGGGCACAGGTCGACCACGTTGCCCGCGAGCTTGTTGTTGAGCGGGAAGCCCGGCACGGTGTCGATCTCTTCGTGACTGCCGCGATGAGTGACCATCAGTTCGGACGTGCCTGAGATCTCGCGCGTGAACCGCACGCAGCGGGTACACATGATGCAGCGATCGACGAACAGCGTGACCGTGGGGCCGACATCGCGCCGCCGGCTGGTGAACGGTTGCAGATCGGCGCGGCGCTCTTTCTGCCCGTAGCGGAAGTGGTAGTCCTGCAGCAGGCACTCGCCGGCCTTATCGCAGATCGGGCAGTCGATCGGGTGGTCGAGCAGCAGGTCTTCTTCGACCATAGCGCGGGCAGCCCGCACCTTGTCGCTATCGGTGACGAACACCGTGCCAGATTTGGCCGGCGTTTGGCAGGCCGGCACCAGCTTGGGCACCATGCTGACCTGGCCCGTTTCCGGGTTCTTCGTGCCGGACTCGACCAAGCACATCCGGCAGCTCGCCACCACCGAGAGGCCGGCGTGCCAGCAGTAGTGCGGAATCTCGACGCCGGCGCGCTGCGCGGCCTGCACGCCATTGAGGCGCTCGTCGTCGCCGACCTCGACCTCACGATTGTCGATGTAAACGATGCCCATGTTCGTTCGCAGGTTCCTTAACCACGGAGGCACGGAGACACGGAGACAAACACGAACCAACAAGGCACAGAGGCACGAACAGTTGCCTTACTTTGTGTCTTTGTGTCTTGGTGGTTCATTTGATTCTCTCCGTGTCTCAGTGTCTCCGTGGTGAGAATAGTCTTGGCTAGTGAGCCCCGACCGGGGTGAGGGCCGGGACGGGGTCGGTGGTTTGGTAACCGCTGGGGTTCGTACGCTTGATGTACTCTTCGAACTCGCCGCGGAACTTGCGAATCGCGTTCTTGATCGGCCAGGCAGCGCCGTCCGACAGGCCGCAGATCGTGGTGCCGGGGATGATGCCGATCGTGTCGCCGATCTCGAGCAGCAGATCGAGATCCTTGAGTCGGCCGCGGCCGGCGCGAATCCGCTCGAGCATCCGCAGCGACCAGTTCGTGCCTTCACGGCATGGCGTGCATTGGCCGCAGCTTTCGTGCTGGAAGAACCGGCAGCTATTGTGCAGGAAGTCGACCATCGAGACCGTTTCGTCGAGCACGACGACGGCCGCGGTGCCCAGACCCAAGCAGCCCACGGTGCCGGGACCGGCGAAGTCGAGCGGAGTGTCGAACTCGGCCTCGCTGAACAGGCCCATGCTGATTCCGCCGGGAATGGCGGCCTTGGCCTTGCGGCTCTTCCACACGCCGCCGCCAAGTTCATCGATGAGCTGCCGGAGCGTGATGCCGAGCGGCGCTTCGTAGCAGCCTGGCTTGTTCACGTGACCGCTCAAGCAATAGAGCTTGGGGCCGTAGCTGCCGGGATCGCGCGGGTTCTTGGGGTCGGGCGGAATGCCGATCGATTTGAACCAGTCGGCGCCGCGATCGATGATGTGCGTGACGCAGGCCGCGGTTTCGATGTTGTTGACGACCGTCGGCTTGCGAAACACACCTTCGATGGCCGGGAACGGCGGCTTGATCCGCGGCCAGGCCCGTTTGCCTTCGAGGCTCTCGATAAGTCCGGTTTCCTCGCCGCAGATATACGCGCCCGCGCCGCGATGCATGTACACGTCGAGCGAGAAGTCGCGGCCGTGGATGTTTTTGCCCAGGTGCCCTGCGGCGTAGGCCTCGTCGATCGCCTGCTGCATTCGCTTACAGGCCAGCGGATACTCGTAGCGAATGTAGATGTAGGCCGTGGTCGCTCGCGTGGCGTAGCAGCTCAGGATCACGCCTTCGAGCACCTGATGGGGATCGTCCTCCATCAGGATGCGGTTGTTGAACGTGCCCGGCTCGCTCTCGTCGGCGTTGATGCACATGTAGATCGGGCCGGGGTGGTTCTTCGGCAAGAAGGTCCACTTGAGGCCCGTGGGGAAGCCTGCCCCGCCGCGTCCGCGGAGACCGCTCGACTTGACCGCCTCGGTCACGGCCGCGGCGTCCATGTCGGCCAGCGCCTTGCGGAGCGCCGAGTAGCCGCCATGCGATTCGTAATAGCGCAGCGTGTGGCTCTCGGGCTTGCCGATGTGAGCCAACAGCACAGGTTCGAATTTGGTCGAAGGCATATCGTGTTCGTTCGCCAGCGTTGGTCCGCACAGCGGACCCTACGTAGGGTCCGCCGTGCGGACCAACAGTTAGTCCAGGCTCTTCAAAAACTCGTCGGCCGAGGCCTCGGTCAGGCACTTGTGCAGCGTCTCGCCCGCCAGCATGCAGGGGGCGTATTCGCAAGCGCCCAGGCATTCGGCGAACTCGAGCGTCAGGCGGCCATCGGCGGTCGCCTCGCCCGGGCGCGTGCCCGTCTTGTGGCACATATGCTCGAGGATTTCCTCGCCGCCGCGGAGTGCGCAGCTAATCGACCGGCAGACCCAGGCCCGCGTGCGGCCGTGTGGTTTGTCTTGCTTGAAGATGCCGTAGAAGCTGAGCGTGTCTTGCACCTGCGCGGGGGCGAGCTCGAGCAACTCGGCGATTTCGATCACCGCGCCCAGCGGCACCCAGCGCAGCCGCTCGTTCACCAAGTGCAAAGCCGGCAACGTGACTGCTTGGCGATTGGGATAGCGAGGAAACAGCGCCTGAATGGCCGAAACCATCTCGTCGGTCAACACGCGCTCGCGAATTACTTCAGCGGACATCGAATTACTCACCACGGAGGCACGGAGACACGGAGAGATTGCCAACAAACAATCTCAATCCATGGCGAGCGCCGCCTGAAAAAAGCTTCGGTCTCATTCTCGGCTCTGTGTCTCCGTGTCTCCGTGGTGAATTGAACCTCACCGGTCCAATTCGGCGGCGATGATGTTGAGGCTGCCGAGTACGGCCACGATGTCGCTCAGCGTGTGGCCGCGGATCAGTTTCGGAAACAGCGAAAAGTGAATGTACGAAGGGGGCCGGCAGCGGGCACGATAGGCGACTTCGCTGCCGTCGCCAACGATGTAGAAGCCCAACTCACCGTTGGGGCTCTCGATCGCGGCGTAGCTTTCTTCTTCCGGCGCTGGGAAGCCGCGGTTGCTCATCGACAACTCGAAGTGCGAAATCAGCCCTTCGATCGTCGAATAAACCATCCGCTTGCCGGGGAGCGCGGTCCGCTCGTCGATGCCGACGTTCACCGGCCCGCTGGGCAAGTTTTCGAGCGCCTGCTCTACGATCTTCAAGCTCTCCCACATCTCGGCCATGCGGACCAGATAGCGGGCCAGGCAATCGCCGGCGGTGGAGCAGCAGACCTTGAAGTCGAAGTCGCGATAGGCCAGGTACGGCTCGTCCTTCCGCAGATCGCGGGTGACGCCGCTCGCGCGGGCGATCGGCCCGGTGGCGCTGCGGTTGGTGGCCTCTTCCTTCGAGAGCACGCCCACGTTCTTCGTGCGGTCGATGAAGATCCGGTTCCGGTTCAACAACCGCTGCATGTCGTTGAGCGTCTTCGGGAACGTTTTGACAAACGTTCGAATCTTTTCGATCACCAGCGGCGTGAAGTCTTGGCTCACTCCGCCCACGCGGGTGTAGCTGTTCGTGAAACGAGCGCCGCAGAGGGTCTCGAAAATGTCGTACAGGACTTCGCGCTGGTAGAAGCCGTAGAGGAAGAACGTGAAAGCGCCTACGTCGAGCCCCACGGCCCCGTTCGAGAGCAGGTGATCGCTGATGCGGGCCAACTCACACAGAATCGTGCGGATGTACTGGCAGCGCTTGGGCACCTCGATCCCCAGCAACGTCTCGACCGAATGGTGCCAGGCCACGTTGTTGGCCATCGGCGAGATGTAGTTCATCCGGTCCGTGACCGTGACGTACTGGTTGTAGTTGAGGTGCTCGCCGATCTTCTCGAAGCCGGAATGCAGGTAGCCGATGTCCGGCAGCGCATCGACCACGCGCTCGCCATCGAGCTTCAGCACGATGCGCAGCGTGGTGTGCGTGGCCGGATGCTGTGGGCCGAAGTTCAGCGTCCACAAGTAATCCTGCTCCGTCTCCTGATGGACGTCTTGCAGGTCAAGCGTTTCGTGCGTGAGCGACATATCAAGCGCCTACTGCCCAGGGACCGCAGAAGAGGGTGGCTGGGGTCGAGCAAAGCGAGCCCCCAGCAACGGCGCAAGCATCTGGGATCGAGCCTGCTGGCTCGATCCCAGGCACCCACCGTGGACAACAAGTGCAATCCCGTTCCAGCAGCATGGCTACGCCTCTTCCCGGGTGAGCACAGGGAAGTTGTGGCGCTCGCCGCGGCCTTGCAGGGGGTAATCCTTGCGGAGCGGGAAGGCGGTGAACTCTTCCGGCATCAGGATGCGGCGCAGGTCCGGATGCCCCAGGAAGATGATGCCGAACATGTCGTACACCTCGCGCTCGAGCCAATCGGCCCCTTCCCACAGCGGATACACCGAGGGGATGGACAGGTTCGGCTCGTCGAGGAACACGCGCACCGTGATCCGCTCGTTGCTGGCCGTATTGGCCAACAAATAGACCAGGCCAAAGCGATGCTCGGCGTCGCGGAAGTTCAAGTAGTCGACGCAGGTTACGTCGACCAGCAAGTCGAAGCCACGCTTCTGCTTGAGGAACTCGAGCGCGGCGAAGGCCTCGCCCGCCGGCACGACCGCGCGCGTCTGATTGCGGTACTCGCTGGTGGTCACCGCGGGGAAAGCAGCGATCAGGGCTGGCACGGTCTCGGGCTGGATCATCTGCGTAAGCACTTACTCCGAATGCTAGCGTGCCGGCTGGCCACTGGAACCAATGAAGGCGCCCGAGGGCAGAATCAGGCTCGGCGCTTCGACGAGCGCCCGCTTCGGCTGCTGCCGCGCGGCCGTGTCGAACTCGCGCCCCATGATGGTGCCTTCGCGCTGAATCTTGTCTTGCAGGTCGATGATCGCCTGAATGAGCTGCTCCGGACGCGGCGGGCAGCCAGGCACGTACATGTCGACCGGAATGAAGCGGTCGATGCCCTGCACCACGCTATAGGTGTCGAACACGCCGCCCGTCGAGGCACACGCGCCCATCGAGATGCACCACTTGGGCTCGTGCATCTGCTGCCAGATGCGCTGCAGCACCGGCAGCATCTTCATCACCACGCGGCCGGCGACGATCATCAGGTCGCATTGCCGGGGGCTGAAGCGAAACACCTCGGCCCCGAAGCGGGCCAAGTCGTGCTTGCTGGCGCCCGTGGCCATGAGCTCGATGCCGCAGCAGGCCGTGGCAAAGGGCATCGGCCACAGGCTGTTCTTCCGGCACCAGCTCGCCAAGGCGTCGAGCTTGCTGACGACCACGTTCTCTGGGAGTTCTAACGCCACTGAAACACCCCCTTCTTCCAGTCGTAAACCAGCCCCAACACGAGCAGCACGAGGAAGAACGCCACGCCCGCAAACACCAAGCCACGGCTGGAGATCAGTCCGGCGGTCACCGCGCCGTTCACGCCGAGTTCCGCGGCGGACAAAGCGCCGCCTCCAGGCGGAACAGCCGGCCTACTGGCTACGGCCCAGGGATAGAGGAAGAGGAGCTCGACATCGAACACCAGGAAGGCGATCGCCACCAAGTGAAAGCGGAAGTCGAAGCGGCGGCGGGTGTCGTGAATCGGGTCCATGCCCGACTCGTACGGCATTTCCTTCACGCGGCTATTGCGCGAGGGCCCGACGAGCGAACCGATGCCGATCATGCCCGCGCCCAGCCCGGCGGCCGCGAGAATGAACAACACCACCGGCAAAACAACGGTATCCATAATCCTCTACGCGAGAACGACTTGCGTCTCAGTCAACCGACTTTGTGACAAATTTCACAAACTTGGCTAAAGAGAACGCTCGGGTAGTTTGCCCGAGCGACTAAAAATCCTATCGCTCTGCCGATAGAGCGTCAAGCAGCGTTGCCGGCTGTCGGGCTTGGGCCGACGATTCTTGCTCTATCGACATTCGCCTGGCTAGCAATCAGTCGCCTGGCGGCCGCAGTTCAGGTGCGAAGTCTAGCAGATTAGCTCTTCCGAGCCGCTAGCAAGAACGAAGGATTGAGCGCCGCAAACCGCACGCGTTCGAGCTGATGGGCCCCGCGCGACACGTTGACCATCCACAGGTCCACGTCGCCGGTCTGCTTCTGCAGGGTTTCGTGAACCGCGGCCAGGTTCTCAATACTGCCGACGTTGGCCACCAGTCGGCCGCCCGACTTGAGTCTGGCGAAGGACAGCTCGACGAGCCGATTCACCTCGCGGCCGTGGCCGCCGACGAACACGCAGTCGGGGTCTGGCAGGCTGGTCCAGGCCTCGGGCGCGGGGCCCAGCACCGGCACGAGGTTCTTCACGCCGAACTTAGCGACGTTCGCCAGAATGAGTTGGTGGTCTTCCTGATCCCGCTCGATGGCATAGGTAGTGCCGGCCGAGGCGATCGAGGCGGCCTCGATCGCGACCGAGCCGCTGCCGGCCCCAACATCCCAAACGATGCTCGTCGGCTGCAGCTCGAGTTCAGCGAGCGCCAGCGAGCGAATCTCCGACGGCGTCAGCAGCCCCTGCTTCGGCCGCGACTGGCGAAACGCCTCATCCGGATTTCCAAACAGTCGCCGGCCGGCCCAATCGCTGGGCCGGTCTGGCACGTTCGGCTTTCGCACCAAAATCATCACGTTGAGCGGCGAGAACTCCTGCTCGGCCAGCTCGCTCAGCTCGCCCTGGGTCACGCGTTCGTCAGGCGAGCCCAGATTTTCGCACACATAGCCGAAAAAGTAGTCGATCCCACGATCGAGCAACCCCTGCGACACCGCCGCCGGCGTTTGCTCGTCATTCGTGAAGAGCCCCACTTTGTCGGCAATGCGGATCTTCTCGACAATCTGCGACAACGGGTGGCTGCCCAGATTGGTCAGGTAAGCCTCTTCCCAACTCTCCTTCACGCGGGCGAAGGCCAACTGCATGCTGCTGACGTGCGGCAGCACTTCGAAGCGGTCTTTGCCCAGCTTTTCGCAGAGATAGCGAGCAACGCCGTAGAACAGCGGATCGCCAGACGCCAACACCACGGTGCGCTTGCCGGCGGCGGCCGACACCCGCTTCACCACGGCCTCGAGATCAGCCCCGGCCACCACGCGTTCGCCCTTGGCGCTGGGAACGAGCGCCAGGTTGGCTTGGTCGCCCACCAGCAGCTCGGCTTCTTCCACGAGCTTGCGCGCGGAACTCGTGAGTCCGCCGAGTCCGTCGTCGCCGATGCCGAGAATGTAGATCTTGTTCCAGCCAGCCATGGACAAACTGCCGCTTCGTTTCGACGAGGGGAGGTGGGTTGCGCTGCGGGGATTCTACCTTAGCAAGCTCGAGCGTGACAGCGAGCGGCCCGACCGTTGAACCGCACGCAGCGCTTTGTCACGGCTAGAAGTTTGCGTTGCCATCAACGCGAAGCCGCAGCGCGAGTTTTGAGATTGCGCTTTTGGTCTGGCTCGAGTGGATCGCGGCTTGAGCGGTCTGCTCTTGGAAAGTAGCTGCGTGCAGCCCCGGCAGGGGCGACTCGAGAATAGCCCCGGGCAAGGGCAGCGCTAGCTGACCGCAGCCCGGGGTACGGCCCTCAATGGGAAGGCACAGCCCCGGATGGGGCGACAGATGGGGCTACTTGCTTGCGGAACGGGTTCGTGCGGCAGACCCGAATCGAAGCGATGACAAATTGCTAGGGTGCAGCCGGCACTGGTTGAGCCCGCACCTCGGTTAGGCGGTGGACGGCCTCGAATTCCGCTAACGCCCGCTTTGAAACGCCGGTCTTGAGCAGCACGAGAAGCCGTAGCTTGTTGAGCGGCGCCACCGCGGCAAACACGCGGTCAGTAACGGCCGGCCCCTCCAAGAGCAGCAGGGTAAGCGAAGTGAGCCGCTCAATCGCGGGCGCTAAGTCGTCGCTGGCCGATCCGCCGAAGAGCACCAACGACTTGAGCCCAGTCGCTTTCTCTAGGCCCTGTAGTTGCTCCACGCTCAAGCTCGAGCCGGTGATCTCCAACTCATTGAGTTTTGGCCGCCCGGCCAACCA
>JAESFN010000570.1_pt1 | contig 30216 bp, 14 predicted proteins | sample 9269411 | NCBI WGS metagenome assembly JAESFN01 (sample SAMN14505399, study PRJNA617100) | algae metagenome | isolation source: Iphinoe sp. HA4291-MV1 and co-occurring heterotrophs from trail next to... | place: USA: Maunawili Falls, Hawaii | collected 2009-07-25
AGTAAGGGCTCGATAACTTCCCATTCCTTGTCAGTCACGTCGCTTGAATAGCCCATTTTCAGCCCCTAATCTTACTTTGCATCAATTTTACTTGATCGCTGAAAAGATCTTAAATGGGTTCTATAAAACTCATTGCGCGGTTATCTACGAAACAACTAATCAGGCTCACATATTATCATCTGATATGACTATAAGCGGTATATCGCGTCAGCAGCTACGAGCCGATTTCAAGACATCTCTAGGTACTGACAAAGTAGCGCTAGAGGCAATTCTAGCTGATTGCTGGGCGACCGCCTTGTTTATGCTGCTGCAAGGACAGATAGCAACCATCAAGAAATATGATATTATCGTTGACTTACTTCTAGAATTAGGCGAACCCTCCGCCGAAGAACGCGCCGCTGTCCGTGAGGACTACAAAACAGGATTACTGAGTCAACAAACAGCAATCTCTCTCAATGGTTATGTTGACAATCCAGCCGCAGAAGTTGAGAACATTAACAACGAGGCGAGCGCCAATACAACCGTTAATGAGGATGTAACAGGTGATATCATTGACTTGCCTAGACCAAATATTGAAGAGGCTGCCTAGTCGTTGAAGAAAGATTTCTCTTGCGACAGCTATTGTCTAATTCTCCCATCAATTACTGTCTCACTCCGAGAGAAAACCTGAATAAAACGCGCTCGCTCTGGTACCATGACAGCATAAGGGTTACACGACAGAATTTTCAAATAGTCCGCGAACCGACAGCAAGTGACGTTATCAGCAAGTCGTCTGGCAGAAGATTGTTTGGTATAGACGTTGGTCAGATAGTCGTGTAGAAATGGTTAGAGACACTGTAAAAGAGGGAAATGGTGTAGCTGTAGTACTGCTATCAGTTTTGATATCAGGTGTACTATCACCGGCGCTGCTATCAGTAAGAGAGGTTGAGTTAGATCGAGGGTGCAGGATTATAGCAATATCATCCTGCTACCCGACCACAGTGATGCTTATACTTTTCAGACATCCTCTAACTGACTACGAAACTTGTGAATACCGATACTCAAGAAAACAAAGACAAAGCCAATTAATACTAGGACATGTATCCATAGCACATCCAAACCAACCCCTTTAAGTAAAATTCCTCGAACAATGGCGATGTAATGACGTAGAGGATTGAATAGAGACAGGACTTGAAAAAAGGAGGGCATGGCTTCAATCGGAGCGATCGCTCCAGAAGTTTGTAACATTGGCAGATTGATGAAAAAGGAAGTAAGGATGACTTGCTGCTGTGAACGTGAAACCGTCGCTAACATAATGCCCAAACTAATTCCCACCGATATATATATGCTCGACAATGCCAGAAACAGTAAAAAACTGCCACGAAACGGTACCCCAAATACCAACCTTGTAAAGGTAAGCGACAGCAGAAGCTCTCCCATGAGCAAGAAAGCTAATGGTATAATTTTGGAGAGCAAAATCTCCCAGTTGGCAGCAGGAGTCATGAGCAATTGTTCCAGAGTCCCTGTATCCTTCTCCCGCACAACTGCCGCTGCTGAAACCACTGTCGTTATTAGTGTTATCATTAAACCCATTACTCCTGGCACAAAAAACCAGCTACTTGTTAGTCCATGATTGTAGAGAAATACAAATTGGGCTAACACGATCTGACTTGTCTGATTGTGTACTAAATAACGATTGTATTGTTGAAAAATCTGGTTTATATAGCTATTAGCAATACCTGCTGTATTTGCATTCACCCCATCAATGAATATCTGTATAGATGCTGATTTTTTTGCTAGCTGGCGTGGGAACTCTGGTGGAATGATGACTCCCACATCTAGCTTACCTTCTTCTACTTGACGGCTCAACTCTTTCTCACTGAGCAGTACCGACTCTAGGGTAAAAACGCCATTTGATGTCATCGCCATCATAAGTTCCCGACTTTGGGCAACATTAGCATAGTCTACAACGCCCAATCTTAAATTGTGAACATCAGGGTTGAGTGCCACTCCATAAATAAATAATTGTATTGTTGGCGGTATAAGCAGCAAAATAATTAGCTGCTTATTTCGCAGATATTGATTGATTTCCTTGCGAACTAATGACCAAAATAAACTATCAAATAATCTCAAAATAAATTTCATTTTTTTTGTTTTTCTAAAAAATCAATCCGGCAATTGCATTCGTCTTAAAATAATACGCGATACATTGAACAATACCAATCCAAACAGAGTCAGCATAAATAAATCAAACCAAACGCCCATCCAGCCAATGCCTCTGATAAAAGCATTACGGGTAATGTTAATGTAATAGCGGGTGGGAACCACATTAGGCAAGAGTGAAAGGGGAAATGGAATATTATTGAGCGGATAAATAAAACCAGATAACATTATGGATGTAGTAAAACCGATAAGAGAAACACTTTGGACGGCTGCGTCTTGGTTACTACTTCGCACCCCCAAAAACAAACCAAACAAAACACTATCTATAAGAAACAGTAGAGTACCAAGCAAGAAAGTGGTGGGGTTAACTACCAAGCTCACTTGGAAAATTAATGTCGCCAATCCTATAACGACGAATGCTTCACTAATAGCAATCAACAGGTAAGCCAGTCCTTTGCCAAGTATGAACTCAGTCGCACTTATGCTAGAAGCGTAGACTTGCAGGATGGTGCCTTTCTCTTTTTCACGCACCATTGAAATCGCTGTCAACAAGGACGGGTAAATCCACAACACTACGCCAAATATTCCTGGTACAATGTAGAGTGATTCTAATCGACCAGGATTAAACCACAAGCGAATTTCAGGTTTAATGCTGTTTGTAAATGGCAGAATTCCTTGCTCCCTCATAAAGAAATTCGTTACGTTCTGGATGTTGTTTTTTATCACTCGAGCATTGTTAACATCAGTTGCATCAATGAGCACCTGAACCGCAGTACTTTTACCAGCTTTGATGTCTCGACTGAATTGTGGAGGGATAATGACTGCTACCTTCGCAATACCACGATCAATTGCATTTCGTGCCGGATCTCCTCCTGACCATTGTGTGGGTACAAACTGATTAGAGGCATATAACCGCTCAATATAGCTGGCGCTCTTGTTTGTGCGGTCAAAATCTTGCACAATCATTGGAATATTCTTACTTTCCAATCGAATGACAAACCCATAAATCAGTAGTGTCATCAATGGCAATAGAAATGCCAATGCCAATGTCAGTCTATCGCGGCGAAACTGTACTAAATCTTTGTTACACTGAGCAAGAATTCGTTTCATATCGCTAAGCTTGTCGTTGATATATTGCTTTGCGCTCGTTGAACTATGCCAATGAAAGCATCTTCTAACGAGAAAGGAATGGGACGTAGGGAGTAAATAGTAATGTTGTTATACTCCAAGAGTTGAAGTAGTTGCTCCCGTTCTTGCTCGGAGTCGTTGAGGACAACGTGTAGGCTATTGGCAAAGATAGAGACGCGCCAAGGGTCGAGGTGTTGTTTAAGTAGCTTGGAGGCGGCTTGGGTGTTGTTAACAACAACTTCCATAAGTTGTCCTGGTTGTTCAGCTTTAATGGAAGTAGGTGAGCCTTCAGCTGCGGTTTCCCCTGCAACCATAAAGCTCATGCGGTTACATTGTTCAGCTTCTTCTAAATAGTGGGTTGTCACCAAAATTGCTGTACCATTGCGGGCAAAATCATTAATCAACTTCCAAAATTGGCGACGGGCAAGCGGATCGACTCCTGATGTTGGTTCATCAAGGAACAAGATATCTGGTTCATGCATGACTGACGCACCAAACGCCACCCGCTGCTTCCAGCCACCTGGTAAATTTCCGGTGAGCATATGTTCTTGTCCCTCTAGCCCACAAATGGCTATAACCCAATCAATCTTTTCCCTGCGTAGCTTGCGAGGTACACCGTAAACACCACTATAAAACTCTAGGTTCTCTAAAATTGATAGGTCATCGTAGAGGGTGAATTTTTGGCTCATGTAACCTATACGTCGTCGCAAATTAGCACTCCGTAGGTTATGCGTTTCACCACCAAGGGAAATTTCACCGCTACTGGCTTTGAGTAAACCACACAGCATTTTGATTGTCGTGGTTTTCCCAGATCCATTGGCACCTAAAAGCCCGAAAATTTCACCATAGCGTACCGAAATGTTGACATTTTTGACTGCTTGAAAATTGCCAAATACACGATTGAGATTGTGGGCATAGATGGCAATGTTTGAGGAGGAGTGGGGGAACTCGGGGTAGAGTCTGAGGGAGTGGGAGCATTGGGGAGTCGAAGACATTTCCTCCTTTTCTCCTTTTCTTCTTCCTACCCTATAGTGCGGAAACGGGGAAAATTGAGGTGCTGAAGTCTGTAGTCGTACAGCGGTAACAAAAACATTTTCTAGTGTCGGTTCGGTAGTCTCGATACTAGAGTATGCTAACTGATGCAGGAGCAGCTGTGAGCGCACCTGAGTTTTTCCTGCTGCTACATCTTTGACAAGGACATCAAGGCGATCGCCAAATGTCTGCACATCGATAATATTTGCTTCTTTTGTCTGTGATAAAATTTGCTCGGCTATTTCTATATTTTGCGTACGAACTTCCAAGCGATGCAAGCCTAAGCTGGCGCGTAAAGAAGCAGGAGTCCCAATTTGTTGAATTTGACCATCGTATATCAAAGCGACACGATGGCAGCGTTCTGCTTCGTCTAGGTAAGGTGTAGCTACGACAATTGTCATACCTTCTGCAGCAAGGGACGCTAGCACATCCCAGAACTCACGTCGTGAAACTGGATCAACACCTGTGGTGGGTTCATCCAGTAATAGGACTTTCGGTTGGGAAATTAAGGTACAGCAGAGTGCTAGCTTTTGTTTCATTCCCCCGGAAAGTTGCCCAGCCAAGCGAGCGCCAAACTGCTCCAGATTCATCAATTTTAGGTATTTATTGCGACGTTCCTGTAACAATTCATTTGGTACTTGCCGCAATCGGGCTGCATAGTGCAAATTCTCGTTAATGCTAAGATCCAAGTACAGAGAAAACTGCTGCGTTAGATACCCCACATTTAAACGTGCGTCCCGTGAACGTTGATTAAATATCTGTACTTCTCCCGCCGTTGCCTCAATCAAGCCACCAAGAATGTGAAAGGTGGTGGTCTTACCCGCCCCATCAGGACCAATTAGCCCAAACATCTCACCCTTATGCACAGTAAAATCTATTCCTCGCACTGCGGCTAGACGACCATAATGTTTGTGCAAACCCCGTACTTGGATAACTTTTGTTTGGTTAGAGGTTGAAATCTGGTTTGAGGTCATTAATGATGCTTCATGGTTCATTTTTTGACCTCTTGTGCCTCTAACATAATTTCTGCATCTGCTGGCATTCCCATCTTGGCACAAGGCAAATCTGTTCCTGCATAGGAATTATCAGGGTTAAAACAGCCAGCAGGGTTCTCAACACTCATACGAAGCCCGACAACTTGCCTCACCCTATCCTTTTGGAAGTAGATATTTTCTGGTGTAAACGAGGCTTGTGGATCAATAGCAATTACCTTACCTTTGAGGGGTTTGTTGGGAGCAGAATCGAGAAAAATTTTGGCTAACTGTCCCAAGCGTACTTTGCCAATATCTCCTTCAGGAATAAAACCTCTGAGATAAACTGTCTTAGGGTCAACTACTGTGAGAATTTTTGTTTGACTGTTTACTATTGCGCCCGGTTCAACATTGCGAGCACTCACCACTCCATCTAAGGGACTAACGACATTCAAATCTTTCTTTGAGTCTGCAATCTGACTGATGATTTGCCGCTTTGTTGCCATAGCATCTTTGACCTTTGCGGAGGCAGATCCCACCTTGGCTTGAGCAGATTTCAATAGAGCTACGCTCTGCTGTCGCTTTTTAGATAAAGCTTCTAACTGAGCATTGCGAATGTTAGGATTGAATCCAGTCGTTTTTGCTTGCAGCAGCCCACCTTGAGCAGCACTTAACTGCTCGTGTGCTGCATTGACTGATGCTTGTCTTGTTTCTAGAGTTGCTACTGCCGTGTCGAAGGTAGTTTGTACAGAATCAAATTGCTGTTGATTTATGGCTCCATCATTGATAAGTTTGGCGTAGCGAGCGCGATTGGTTTTTGCTAGCTTTACCTCAGCTGCTGCTAGCTTTGCTTGTGCCTGTGCTTGCAACATTTGTGCCCTTGCCACTGCAACAAGAGACTTTGCTTGGTCAATCTTGCCTTGGGTATCGCCAAGTGACTGCTGCAAATTTAGTTGTGCTTCATGTATTTGGCTTTCAATTTGTGAAATCTCACTTTGTACGCGTTCTATATCTGCTAGTGCCTGCTGCTGTTCAAATTCACAAGAAGCGATTCGTGCTTCGGCTCCATGCAGTTGTTCTTGAAGTAGTTGGTCATTACTGTCATCCAGCTTGATTAATTCTTGCCCGTTCTTGACAACTGCCCCTTCTCGTACAGCTATTGACACAATTCGTCCCGAACGCTTGACTCCAATGTCAGTTTCGTAGCCGTCAATTCGTCCGCTTAGCTTGAGTAGATTCTCTGCCTTTTGCGGCTGATAAAGCCACAGCTGGTAGACAGTAGTAACACCTGCTATACCTAGCAGTGGCACTAACGCTAAATAAATTGACTTATTGCTCCTCTGCTGCTTATGGGATGGCACTTGAGCTTTCCTTAAAGTTTCTGTAGATTTTAGGGGTGGGAGTACTTACTTTTCACGAAATGGCGAAGAATGAGACAATAATGTTTTTTTGCAACAAGCCTATGTTAATGAAATGCTCTACTTAGGAGAACTTCTCCAAGACTTCAACCAATATTGCCTAATATTGCAACTATGGCGCATCCAAAAAATTACTACGGATGAAGTACGAAAAATAGGTATTGAGCAATTCACCCTTTACAGGTGGACAAAAAATGTTGGTACCCGTAAGGGCAGCAAGTGTCTGGTGACAACTAATCTGGGGTCTTCTAGCTTGCTGATGTAGCTCAGTAATGGTCAGTTGCTCTTGAGACCATTTTTTAATAAAGAAAGGCAAAAGAGGATATAAAGGATTGTCCTGCGCTCGCATAGTGTTATTTAGCTGGGAAAGCCAATGTTCATAGGAAGCTTTCTTAATTGAATAACCAAAATATCTGAGCAAATCACCGACCTGGCTCCAGTGAATGGGTTGGGGATTATTCAAGTGAAAAGCCTTGCCCAAAGACTCCTTTTGTCTTGATAAATAGACAATTGCACGGCTGACATAGTCTACAGGAGATAGGTCTAATAAAGAATCTAAGTCTGGCATGCTTTCCATTTGGATATAACCTTTAATGATGCGGCAGATAATGTCATTTGTATTCCACACGCCTGTTTGACTATGCCCAGAAATAAAAGGTGGTCTATAGATACAAACCGGAAGCCCTCGCTCACGCGCCATCATCACTAATTTTTCTGCCACCCATTTACTTTGGGAGTACCCAAGGTACATGTCTTCACTATGAAGAAGCTGATCCGATTCGCTCACCACTTTTCGGTAATAAGCAGATGACTCAAAAACACCGACACTAGAAATGTAATGAAGTGGCTTAACCTTGGTTTGACTTGCCAATCTCAGCACTTCTTGGGTTCCCAGAACGTTTATCGGCTTCAATCTTTCATAAGGATACACATAGTTAAGTAAAGCCGCACTGTGATAGATGGTATCAATCTGGCTGGCTATACTTTGAAACTGTTCAGCCGAAAGACCCAGCTGGGGTTGAGACACGTCACCCAAAACTGGGATGATTCTAAAACTGAAATTTTGATTCCACAGTCCATAGGTTTCCAGATTCTTTTGAATCCTGATCTTGCCTGACTGCTCATTGGCAGAACGCACCAGACAATAAATGTCCGCCTGAGTCTGCTCAAGGAGTTCATGAAGTAAAAAAGCTCCTAAAAAGCCAGTTGTACCAGTTATGAAGATAGCAGCAGGTTCAGTCACTGGCTCAAAGAGTGCAGTACCAGGACTGATTGTAGCATCTAGGACAACTTCGGCGTTCCAATCCGTTCTTGAGTGTTCTTGAGAGGACTTAGATTCGCCAACTAAGTGCTGAACCAGTTGCTCAATTGTGTGATAATCCCATAACAAACTCGGAGAAAGTTTACGTCCCAACCAATTCTCCAACTCACCTGAAATGTTCACAGTTTGTACTGAATCCAGAGCATAGTTGGTTAACGGTTCGTGAACATCTATATCCTGTAGATTAAGTTTGATCTGCTGGGAAATCTTTTCAACCAACCAGGCTTGAATAGTTTCTGCTGTTTGAGATTTTTGTTCAAAAAGCTCCTGCTTGTCAGAATTTTCCTCTTCTGGTAGAGGATACAGCTTGCTTTCTGTAAGGCTCTGTTGCCACTGACCTACTACATTCAAGCTGCCATCCAAAAACCCCATCCGACAAGCATGGCGCTGAATCTTATTACTGCCAGTCTTCGGAATACTCCCTGTATTGAGCAGCAGGACAGCATAAACTTGTAAATCATGCTGCTGCGACACCGCCTGACGGATGGCTGCAACTACCTCATCTACATTCAGCTTCTTTAAGTAAGTCTTTTGAACTTCACAAACAATAACTAATCGTTCTTCACTCTGCACTTCTACTGAAAACGCTGCACCACTGCTAGGTTGCAGCGCGGGATGGCTTTTTTCTATGATCAATTCAATATCTTGGGGATAATAATTGCGACCTCGAATAATGATCAGGTCTTTAAGACGACCTGTAATAAACAACTCTCCATTAAGCAAAAATCCCAAATCGCCAGTACGCAAAAATGGTCCTGGACTTCGTCCCGCTAGTGCGCTATCGCGCCCCGCTTTGCTAATGCTAATGCTAACATGGGTATCTGCTAAGTAACCGTGAAAGGTTTCCTTCGTTGCGTCAGGTCGATTCCAGTAACCTTGAGCAACACTCGGACTTGACACCCAAATCTCTCCCGCTTCTAAAGGCTGACATTGGATTAAAGATACAGGGTTAACAATCAGAATTTCCTGGTCTAACCAAGCGCGACCACAACCTACAATTTTTTTAGTGCTTTCGCTTTCATCAACTGCTAAGACAACCCGGTTTTGCTCAAATGCTGCCTTCTCGATGTTTTGGATCACAGGTGGCTGTTTTTTTAACCCCGAAGAAATAACTAGAACGCTCTCAGCCATACCATATACGGTAGAAAATGCTTCTCGGCGAAAACCACACTGGGTAAAAGTGGTAACAAACCGCTCAATAGTTTCTGCACGAACTGGTTCGGCACCGTTGAGAGCTACTTCCCAATTGCTCAAGTCAAGTGTTGCCCGTTGTTGGGCAGTTGTCTGGAGACAAGCCATGTCATAAGCAAAATTGGGAGCACCGCTGTAAGTCGCTTTGTAACGAGAAATCGCCATCAACCAACGCAAAGGCTTTTGTAGGAAGTCCAGTGGCGACATGATCGTAACTGGGAAATTACTATAAACAGGCTGTATGACTCCAGCGATTAAGCCTGTATTGTGACCAAATGGCAACCAAGTCACCATCCGGCTATTGGAGGTAAACTCTCCTAAGTTATGGTTCATAGCCAAATTGTGCATCAAATTGCTATGAGTGATCATCACCCCCTTCGGTGTCCCCGTAGATCCGGAAGTGTATTGGAGAAAAGCCAGGGTATCGCTGCTGAGTGTCGGTTTTTGCCAGTCTGCTCCTAGGCTACTGGCAATATTATCGGTAGCTAACCAATGCATCCTTCTTGCCAATTCTGGATTTTTGGCAAAGCGGCTTTTTAAATATACTAAGGCAAAGCGGCTTTTTAAATATACTAATAGAGAAGAAGTTGTCAAAGCTACTTTGACTTCAGCATCTGTGGCGATCGCTTGGAGTTTGGAAAGTGACTGATTGGGGCGAGGTGGATAAGCGGGAATGGCGATCGCCCCAGCGTATAAACATCCAAAGAAACCGGCAATGAATTCCAGTCCAGGAGGATACAGTAACAATACTCGTTCGCCTGTAGCATTTATGGACTGCAGATAAGCCGCGATTGCTCGTGCTTGTAGTTCCAATTGTTCATAAGTCAGACTGCTTGCCTCTATTTCACCATCTTGGAGAAAAGTATAAGTTTTTTGGTCAGGCTGATGTTGCGAGCGGTTATGCAGCAAGTCTACTAGATTAGAAAATTTCATCGCTATTTCTCATCCCCTTAAAATATTAAATAATCGCTCTTAAAGTCGATCTGAAGACACCTTGTTCGTGACGGCTGAAACCATTATTTTTTCATCGATTTCTAAAAGTTTGTGATCTACTGAATCTAGACCGATATAGGTCGCAAAGCTTTTGGATTCTGCTTTTGAAAATTTAATTACTATTGGAAAAGCATTTTTAATTAGCTTCCACTTAAAGTAATGGCGCTGTTCACATCGACCATATGCACTCATCATTTTAGCTTTGGTCGGGTTGAGAATAGGACCGTAATAAATGTTTTTTATACCGATATCAAATCCAAACTTAATGCTTTCCAGAATCAAGTTTTCGTAAGCATGATAAGTTGTTGTTCGTGTTCGATCAAATGCCCCAGACAAACAATACATATTGTTGCCGGAGCAAGCAAAGGAATGATACCCAATAACATCATCATGGAGACGGGCAATGAAATGAACAATACGGTCAGATGTTGACATACATGGTTTCATCGCCATAGTCGTGTAGTTGTCCTGAAATGGCAGGAGCAGCAGAGGTTTGAGTGTTGTCATGCATCGTGCGGCATCAGCACACAAAGCAGGTGAAAGTGTACCACGAATGACTTCAATGGAACCTCCCTTGTTTGCGAATTTGTGGACTTTTTTCTTAAGGTTTTTGCGCTGATTGAGTAACTCATCTAAGCAAGAGTGACTTTCCAAGCTAATGATGCCATGATCGCAGAATGGGACTGCTACACAATCAGAATGAGTCAATGCATTTGCCTTATCTAGGACAATGCCATATAAGTATCTCTCCTTCAAATACATGATCGCGTGTGTGAAGAAATCATCTCTACTAATAGAAGTTGAGACAAATCCCGGATTAGATATAGTGTCTACGATAACGCTATCGCGTATCCAAAAAAATATTGGAAAAGTCACAACGTCTAGAATTGAACCTAAAAACGGGTTTGCCAAGAGATTTTTGAATATTCGACGGCATTCCATAATATATGCAACACCTAGAAGCTCAGCATTGTTACGATACATTCTTAATACTTTTGGTATTGAATATCGCGTCCCTGTCTCCATCGTGCCATTTAAGATAAGCCATACTGTAGAATCCAGCCCCAGTTGTTCAAGATCCGCTTGAACAACTTTTTGTTCACACTCGGTTACAGGGTTTTGCGTCAGAGTAAATGTAAATTTGTCGTTAGTGCTTGAAAGCATTGCCTTATTCATCGTTAATTACTCTAAAGCTTTGGTTTAAAAGTGCGGCTCTTCCGTTTTTGCTATGCTGTGTGAGCAGGGAAAGTAAAAATGTTCGGTTAAGAATATTTGCATAAGCATTCCGAAAGAGCCAAGAATCTTGTCAATTGAACGTACCAAAAAATCTGCGTCACATTGAGGCGAGATACAGATGTATTTTGAATTCGCCAACAAAGTCATCACATCCGCGAACTGTTTTCCTTTTCCACATCTGAAAACTCAGCTTTTGACAGACAGGGTGTCATTTCGTCAAATTGACTCCTGTTTTTGCATAGGGAACAAATAGATGCTTCAGTTGCTTGTTAATTGTGGCTTCAATACCTACTAGCCGCGAGTATACCTTTCCCCAAGCATCGTGAGCTACGACATTGCTGACTAACTTGGTCTTAGTGATGGCTTGAACTTCCATGGAAACAAAGAACGTATTGTCAAATGGGATAGCTTGGAAATGTTCGCCTCTTTGTAACCGTAAAGGCAATCCTGTTGTCTGATAAAAATGCTCAAGCCAAATCAACGTGGATTGTATTTGCACGTCAACTAGGTAAGGATTGAAGGCTTGTGCTGGAATCTGACCCTGTTTCCTTTCATCTATTTCCGACAAAATACATTCCATCGTCAGTTTTTCTGGGCTGATATTTAAAACACGTTTAACCCCCTGAAAGCTTGGACCGTGAAACAAGGTTCCATCTTCATAAGGTGACAGTTCAAGCAGTGCATTATCCTGTGTTATGTCAAAGGTTTCATAAGTAGGAATTGGAGGAATTTGCCGCAGCAATTTAATTTGACCGCTGTAATGATACCGAGGGTTTCCTGTTACTGTTTTACTCCATATAGTAGCTGCCAATTCGATTTCATTATCTGGGGATTTTTTAATTTCCATTACTTCCAAAATATACTCACTTGCCAGGGTTTTATCGAAAATAATCCCCTTTAAGACTTTGTTGTTTTCGCAACTAAAAAATTTGTACCCAGGATAGAGCTGTTCGCTAACATTGGCAATCCATGCTAAAGCACACATGGCTGGTAATACCGCTTGACCACCAATGATATGATCCTGCAAAAAGGGATTCGCCTCCAGCGTTAATTTTCGACGGATTTGGTAAGTTCGCAGTTCTGGCTCTAATTCCCCAGACACCGCTACTAGGGGACTACCCACCAACACTTGCACCGTTTCCTGATTGCCAAACTCTAGTTCGTCAACCAGTATTTGAGTCCCAACTTCAATGGGAATCACTTCAACGTTGCGTTGAGCAAAAATTTGTTTCAATTCAGGAGTAACCATACCCCCATCCCACGGTCCCCAATTGAAGGAAACTACATGACATTCGGGATAATGACGCTTAAAGTGATGGGCGAATTTATTGAGAATCTCATTGGCGATCGCATAATCCGATTGACCAATATTCCCGTAAAACCCAGCGGCTGAAGAAAACAAAACCAAATGTTTAATTTGATTAGCATTCACACAACTCAACAGATTGTCTAAACCTTGAACTTTGGCAGCATAAACCGCTTCAAAATCTTGTTCCGATTTATTCTCAATCAATTTATCCGCCAAATTGCCAGCGCCATGAATGATTCCCGTGATTGCTCCAAAACGCTGGACTACATCTGCCAGTTTCCTCTTTAAAGCGATCGCATCGGTAATGTCCACGCTTATATATTCTGCTTTTCCACCAACTTGCTCAATCGCTTGCAGCGTTTGCACAATTTTGCGCTGGGATGAAATAGCCTTGAGTCGCTTTTGGACTTTGACTGGTACGGGTTCTTCTCCTTGTGCAAGGACATCTGCTATAATTCGCTTTTTCAGTTCCAATTCATCAACACAGTCTTTTGCCCACGATGGTTCAGGGCTAATTGCTGAGCGACCGAGGAGGATAAACTTGCATTGGTAGCGCTGCGCTAGCTTGATAACACAATGAGCAGTAATGCCTTTGCCACCGCCACTGACGACAAAGACTGAAGATGGAGTTATTTGACTTTTTGCACCGTTAATCTTTTTGGTAGCAGCAGAGTTCTTGCCGACAAGGATGGTTCGTCCCTGTAAACTGTACCCGACTTCAGCAATTAACCGATTGGCATCGTGAAGTTCGGCAATAATCGATTGTGCCGTGGATTCTGCATCCAAATCGGGACTCAAATCTATGGCTCGGCAAAACACCCGCTCCCACTCCAAATTTAAGGTTTTAGTCAAGCCGAACAAACCTCCACTGATGACGCTAAAGTCTGTTTTTTGTCCCACACCTAGTTCACCATCCAGTCGGGTTACGGTTAAGAAACAACTGCGTCCTTGACGTGCTGCTTCATTCAGGGGTTTTTTGAGATATTTCGCCATGAGAAAGACATGCTTGAGGATGGCTTTTTCCGATTCCTGCTCACGAATATTATGAATTGAAGGATGCAGATGGATGAACGCACCAATGAAGCCATAGTTTTGTGCGATCGCAGCAAGCTGTTGTTTCAGATGTTCTTCACTCAGATTTGCCAGCACCACACGACTTATTCCTGTTGGTAAGGGTAACTGTTGAGTTATTACAGATTCAGGGAAACTGAGTACAACCACTTTCCACCCTTGCTGTGAAAGAGACTTGGCTAATGTGATACTGGTAGTGCTACCGTCATCGGTGAGTAAACAGATATTGTGATCGCTCAAGGTGAAATCCAACCAATCTGGGGCACACAGAGGTTTGAGTTTAACCCGACCAAGTTGAATATTATGATCTAGAGACGTTTGCTGAAACGTTTCTACACCACTAGCTCCTTGATTCAAGTTTTTTTTTCAGCCACTCCCTCCTGATTGCTTATATACTCAACGATTTGAGCTAGGGTGCGTAGTTCAGGTAGTTGTTCTGGACTTACAGGCGGCAAATTCGGGAATAAATCCTGCATAGCTCCCATAATTTCCACCCGCTTGATTGAGTCAATGCCCAAATCCCTTTCCATGTCCATCGAAAGCTTTAGCACATTAACAGGATAACCAGTTTTGTCACTCACCACTTCGAGTAGGAATTGGCTCAGGGCGGTCGAATCCAACACTGGCGTTATCACAGACGTGCTATCATTCTCCTGTATATGTGAGTCGGGCTTGGCGTTAAAAGATGACGAGCCATTTCCATGATTGGTTTGGTCTGTTTGATTTTGCAGATTGTTTGGTTGTACCAAGTGAATCTGATCTGGCTGCGAACCATCGCCTAAAACGGGTTTAGGGATATTTACAGGTACCGATGTCGGGACGGTAGTTGAGGTTGGTAGAGGAGAAACCACTGGCATATCAGCCATTGGCACGACTGCAGTAGCGGTGGAAGAAACAATTGAGCATTCCGATTTGTCAGTAGTTCCTTGTCCATTGTATTCTTGCTTAACCCTAGCAGGTGCTACTGATAAATGACCCGGAACGAGCGATCCATTAATCGTATTAGTTTCTGTTAACTGGGAAGCCTGTTGCTGCAATAGCTGGAAAAATTTTTGGGAATATTCCAGATGATTTTTTAAGTATTGTTCGTGGATACGCAGAATTGCAGCTTGATTCTCGTGAAAAAGCTTAGTGTCGTACTCCACACTTTCTAAAATACTTTGGTAATTGAGAGTAGATTGTGGCATAAATGGTGTCTCTGGTTCAGTAGAAAGTGGAACTGGTATAGATTCAGTTGGTATCTTTACTAAGGAGATGAGGGATTGTTTCAGCTTCTGTGGTTGCGAGTCAAGAGTCTCATACCAATAACGTTCTCGCTGCCAAGGATAAGTCGGCAACATCATCCGACGTGGCGCATAGTCCTGCCAAAAACCAGACCAGTTTATGGCTACTCCACAAATGTACAATTGTACTAAACTCTCCAAAATTTGTTGCCAATCCGAATATCCTGGACACAGGCTGGGAAGTAAAGCTTCCACTGCTTGTGGTAGGCAAGAACGACTCATCCGCAATAAGATTGGTTTTGGTCCAATCTCTAAAAATACTTGATAACCCGCACGATTTATGATTTCTATGCCAGCATAAAATTTTACAGGTTGACGTATGTGAGAACACCAGTACTCCGGAGTAGAGATTTCATTTGTGGCTAATTCTCCAGTGACGTTGGAAACTAAATGAATTTGTGGAGGTGAGAAGGTGATATCGGCAACAACCTGCCGAAATTCATCCAGTATCGGTTCCATTAAAGGAGAGTGGAAGGCATGGGAAACTTGTAATGGAGTCGTCTTTACTCCGCTTGCTGACAAAGTACTCACAACATTACGTATTGCCATACGGTGTCCAGAAATGACAATATTCTCTGGTCCGTTAATAGCAGCGATGGAAACTTCTTGTGCAAATCGTGCATTGGCGTTAGCCTGTGCGTAAGCACGTATCGCTGCTGCAACCCGTTCCTCATCCGCCAAGATAGCTACCATTTCTCCATCAGAAGGCAATGCTTGCATTAAACGCCCCCGTTGAGCAATCAGCTTTAGACCATCTTCTAAGCTAAATACTCCTGCAACAGTTGCAGCAACATATTCCCCGACACTATGACCCATAACAATGTCAGGAGTTACACCCCAGGACTTCCATAACTCAGCCAAGGCATATTCTATGGCAAATAAGGCAGGTTGAGTGTAAGCTGTTGAGTCCAAGGGAGAATTTTCTCCCGTTGCTGGATACAAAACTTTTAGAAGGGGTATTTCCAAATATGAACTGAGAATTTCTTCACAGCGCTTTAATGCTTGACGAAATATGGGTTGTGTCTGGTAAAGTTGCTGTGCCATACCCACATACTGTGACCCCTGACCTGTAAATAGAAACGCTATTTTGGGAGTATTGTCGGTAATACAACCACTCACCAATCCCTTCGTTTCCCACTCGCTACTGAAAGCACTTAACTGCTCGCGCAACTGTGCAGTAGATTCAGTAATAATTGCCAATCGGTGCTTAAAATGCGCTCTTCCCGTGGAGGCTGTGAAACAAATATCTGCTAGTGATGTTCCAGCATGGCGATTCAAATAAGTTTCATATTTTCGTGCCAGTTCCCGCAAAGCTTTCTCGCTTTTTGCAGAAAGGGTCAATACGTGCTTGGGAAGAACAATCTCCGCCTCTTTTTGCACAAGGGTTGGTGCTTCTTCCAAGATGACATGAGCATTACTACCGCTAATCCCAAATGAATTGACTCCTGCTATCAGCCGTTGGGATGAGCTGGGAGTTTTCCATTCCATACCTTCAGTGGGTATGATTGCGGGAGTACGCTCAAGTGTTATGTTCGGATTTAAATTCTGAAAATGAAGATGCTTGGGAATGTATTTGTGTTGCATCGACAAGACAACTTTAATCAGTCCGACGATTCCAGAAGCTGCTTCCGCGTGTCCGATATTTGTCTTAACTGAGGCGATCGCTAAAGGGTTTTCTGCTCCTCGATCTTCCCCATAAGCTGCTTCTAATCCATTCATCTCAACAGGATCTCCCAAGGAAGTTCCTGTACCATGAGCTTCGACGTAGGAAACTTGATTGGGATGTACACCAGCTACAGAGAATGCTTTGCGGATTGCAGCAGTCTGAGCTGATGGGTTTGGTGCTGTTAAACCGTTACTGGCACCATCTTGATTAACTGCTGTCCCTCGCACGACTGCCAAGATATTGTCTTGATCAGTTATTGCTTGCGACAGACGCTTAAGAACCACAACACCACAACCTTCGCTGCGAACATACCCGTTAGCAGAAGCGTCAAAGGTTTTGCAGCGTCCATCTGGTGAAAGCATTCCTGCTTGAGAAAAACTAATGCTTAACTCAGTAGATAATAAAAGATTTACTCCCGAAACAAGAGCGATTTGACATTCTCTGTTCCGCAAGCTTTGACAAGCAAGATGTAAGGCGACAAGTGATGATGAACATGCAGTATCTACAGAAATTGCCGGACCTGTGAAACCAAAAAAGTAGGACACTCTTCCTGATGCTACCGAAGCTGAAGTTCCAGTAGCAAAGTTGGCATCACAGTTTTTGTCCCCCTCCTCTTGTTTAACCTGTGCATACCCGTAATCATGGTTACAGATACCAACGAAAACACCTGTTTGGCTTCCTGCTAAAGCTTCAGGATTTAATCCTGCATTTTCTAATGCCTCCCAACTCACTTCCATCAAAATGCGTTGCTGCGGATCCATCTTATTAGCTTCTTTAGGAGTAATCCGGAAAAACAGGGTATCAAATTGATCAACCTGAGACAGGAAACCTCCATGTTTGCTAAATATCTTTCCGGCTTGATTTTTATCGGAGTCGTAATAATGTTCAATGTCCCAACGCTCTTTAGGAACTTCGGTGATACCATCAATACCTCCGCGTAACAGCGACCAAAACTCTTCGGTACTGTTAACACCATTTGGTAAACGGCACGCCATTCCAATAATTGCGATAAAATCTTTGGTATTGCTTTCAATTTGGGATGAAGATAAATCAGAAGGCCTTGTTTTTAATATCGAAGAATTTCTCATTTCTGAAGTTCCATTAAACTGTTGCTCAATCTTTTCCTGATAAAGAGCAGGTTGCTGTAAACTTTCTTGTTCTTTATGAGCCGGAACATCAGATTTTTGTACTCTTTGAGGAATTTCTTCTTTCAGCAAATCTTGTCCATGAAAATAAGTACTGATAGCTTCAGGCGTAGGATATTGAAAGAAAAAAGTGGGAGGTAGTTCTACCCTAAAGCGCTGACCAAGTTGCGAGCTAAGTTCCAGAATATCCAGTGAATCTAAACCCATATCCTTCAAAGAACGCTTGGCAGAAAAAGAAGCCATGCGCTGCTGACCCATGACTAAGCGGATTGTTTCTTCAACACTTGAAGCTAAGCTTTGATTGTGATTAATTTGATTTTTCTTCTCTGATATCTCAAATTTTTTCAAAATTTTCTGTTTAGGAATTGAAAGGTGGTGAATTTTATATTCAATTAAAACCCCTTTCCCTTGATTATCTGTATCTTCTGGACGATAGTCAGTCAGTACGTCTTTGATCGTCGCACCATGACTTTCATGGAAGCGCAGAATCGGATCTAAAAGTTGTCCTTGTTCATTACGTTTTTGAATATATTCTTCAAAGCTTTTATCGGAGTGATTGACATAGTTTTTGCACCGAGTCACACCCACAACACTATCAATACCACCTTTTAAAGAACACCACTGAAGCATAAATTCCAGCAATTGGTCACCCAATCTCTGATGTTGCATTTCAGGTAAGATATTTATGCCAAGAAGTTGGACTATTATCCCTTGTTTTGTATATAGAGACGGTAGATTTGTCCAAGTCGTGTTTTTTAATAAGTCAGCACTAGAAATTTTTTGAGAATATACTACACCAACAATGCGCCCACCTATTTCTAAAACACAATGGGCATCTGAGAATTCTTCAATTCTTCGCCGTATTTCTTGTGGAGATGCCCGTAAATTTTCTGACCAACACTCTGCTTCTAAGTTGTTTAAAGCCAGGAGGTCTTCTAAATTTGGGTGACGAATGATATAGCTTCGCTTTTCAAACCAATTTAATGTAATCCGAGTAAAAGGAAATGTTCTTGGGTACTTTTTAGAAAATTCAACTTTTGGGAATAACCCAGCTTCGGCAGCCGCCAAAAGAAAAACATCAGCTTCTAGAAGATGCTGCATAGAAAATGCATGAAAAGCATCAAAGTGTAGGCTCTCGCTTTTGTCTAAAAACTTGTAGGTGACTTCTGAAGATAAACAATGTACTTCTAAAACAATTAATCCATGTTTTGTCAGAACTGATGCCCACCTTTCTAGGTGTTCCACCAGACTTTGTACCATCATATGAGGAGGAATAGAACGTCCATTTTTATCGACATAGACACCCTGATAAGATATCACAGAACGCGTAGATAATTTGGTAGTATCTGAAGGAGGAATAAAAGGGCGATCATGGTCGAGAAATGAGCGAATATGAAGCATATTTTCTGGGTCATGGATACCCAAATTTTTTAAATCTGCTATAAGTTTTTCAGGATTTCCAATATCTCCTTGAAGAACAAAGTGGGGAATGTTACTTAGAGTACGAGTAGTAACCTCTAATGCTTCCTGATTATAATCCACACCAATCATATATACAGGATACTGCTCTAACACAGTTCCTCTTGCAGATTTATATCGGATAGTTTCATATACTCTTTTTAAGAGACTGCCATCTCCACAGCCCATATCAACAATATATTTTGGCTGTTCTTCATAAGGCAATTGATTAAAAACATAGAGAATCAGTTCATCTACATCATAGAAAAACTTTTCATGTTGAAATCCACTAGCTATAACATTTAAAGTGCGAATATGTCTTTCATGACTTAACGTATCTCTAGAAAATACAATCTGAGTGTTACCAAACAACAAATCAGATATACGAGATAACATCGGTTTGTAGGAAGCAACCGTTCCGGTAATCAAAGCCCGTTCTACTATAAAACGACCCACATCAGTCAAAAAGATTTGACTTTCCTTTAACGATGCCCACCCCTTGCTGATAAATAGTTCGTATAATTCCTCACGCACAGAGCAACTCAATTCTGATAAGACAGGTTTCTGTCTATCCTCCACATCATTAAGCAAATTATTCTTTTTAAGTGCAAGTAGGACAGGTATAACTAAAATTCCATCTAAAAAATCTGCTATGACTAGGTTGTCAACGTTCCATCTTTGCTGGGAAAGGGCAATCCACTTTCTAAGAGAACTTTTCTGTTGTTCTCCCATCAAATATGCTTCTATTTCCAAGTCATATAAGTCAAGAATATCTTCTGGAAGTTTTTGGTAAATTTTGGCTTTGTCCGTTAGAGAATATTCTCCGCTCTCTTGTTGCACAACCCAATTTAAAGATTGCATAATTTTCAAAGCAACCTGAAGGTGTCCTTCATTTGCCCCAAGCCACTTTGCTATTTTCTTCAAAGTCAGTAAGTTTTGCTCTTCTAGCAGCTTAAACAAACCTTTTTTTCGACAAGCCAAAATTGTAGGAATAACAACAAATCCGTGAGCGTACCGATTGATTATCTCTAGCATGGTCGTAATTTGGTAGTGATGAATATGTAGCGATAATAGAATGCACCCCCAACACTGACTTGCCATAAAATAGCGACGGCGATCGCGCCCCCTGAGTTTGTGGTTTTTACTTACAAGCCTCATATCGCTATCATACCTTCATTTGGCGACTTTCTTAAGTATATACCCTTGAAAGTGCTCCCTGCCTCCTTCCCCCCTGCTTCTCCGCTTAAGTATTTTTACTTTTATTTAAAGTAATATGTGCCCCTAAATTTGTTTTATATACAAATATACATTAATTTTTAGTAAGAACGTATTTTTACATAGTTTTTTTTCGTGCCTACTTACTCAATACTTCTCGGTTAAGACCAAAATCGGGTAAATTAACTGTTGTCCCCAGTTATGGCGATCCTTAAAACGGTGCATCTCAAAGAATTCTCCTTCATTTCTCCAGTCATTGAATCAGCCGAAGTATTCAGAGCAATAGAAACAGCTATACCTCCGCATACCATTGCCCCTGAACGGTTACGTCAGGAGTCAGAATGACTTCTGTACTCCTTATGCGGATGAGTCGAGGTTTAAACCCGGATTTCTCACCACAATTTTCAACGCCTTATAAAACCTGGATTCAGGCGTTTCACAGTGTCTCAAAATTTTAACCGTCAAAAATGGTCGAAATATAATCTGGGTAAAAGTTATGATGAATGCGATCGCGGACTTGTGAGAAATGCGGGTAAAGCCCCTACTTTCAAGTATGGAGGAATAAAAATGCTCAGCACTTTACTTGAAACCCCTGACTTCAGGCATGGGGTATTCTGACTCCTTTTCATTTTTGTATAAAATAACTATTTATAAGATAATGTTGACATAAAGATACTTAGTCATATATTGTAAAAATTACCCGCCCAAGCAAGTAATTTTTACAATATATGTGGAAATCAGGCTTGATTCTTGCTCAGTATACTGAGACTCCATCGTTATATCGGGCAGGACTTGTGATGAGTGCGCTTTTTCAAAAATCAAATAGGAATCCCATATGTTTTCATAGATTGGCAGCGTTTTTCATCTATTTGAACCACAATCTTCCGTAAGGACGCAAAGCATTGCGCCCTTACAGTGTGGTCTATTTACCCGAAAATTGCTGTAAGTATTAACAAAACATGATTCCACTACCTCAAAAAAGCGTTGCTTTGAGAAATTGACGACTTTGGCACTTTTTCCATGTCTAAGCTTGACTTTATCCAAATTTATCCCAATCAAATAACGTCACTCGTGTTATTAGGCAAAAGTTTTAGCCAGTCGCACAAAACTTTTTCCATCGTCAGTAATTCTTGATAGTTTTGAACAAGTCAAAAGTACTGAAAAATAAGATTTTTAGCGTTATATTTCTAATTCTATAAAATGGATAAAGTCGAGCTAACCCAGAACATGCATTAAATACACTAGAGCATTTTAGCAAGTCATCTGGGCAACTGACTCGCGGAGTTTATTCCGCTGTAAATGTAAAACATGGTATATATGTTTTATATATGAGTCCACGTCTCAATTAATAAATTGAATGATTCAAGCTCGGCCAATATAAATAAATGCAAAAAATAAATGCAAAAAATTGCCATAATTGGTTTATCTTGCCTCTTTCACGCTACAAAAAATCCTGAAGAATATTGGAAAAATTTAATTGGTGAAAAAGATTTAAAAAACTTGGCAACTACCGAAGAAATGGGGGTAAATGCTCATTTTTTTTACGATTCGGTGAAAGGCAAGCCAGACAAATCTTATTGTCTCAATGGAGGATATATTCGAGATTGGCAGTTTGATACCAACGGGTATCAACTTGCTCCTGAGTTATTGAAAGGTTTAGACAAGATTTATCAATGGTCTTTATATGTTGCCAAACAAGCCTTACAAGATAGTGGTTATTTAGCAAATCTGTCTGTTCTGGAAAAAGGCGGCGTTATCCTAGGAAACCTTTCCTTTCCCACTCGCTTCTCTCACGGTATTTTCGCACCCATTTATCAAAAAGTACTCAATTCAACACTTCAACAGCTTTTACAAAAACCATCTTTTCAGTTAAAGAAATCATCGGGTGATGTATATCCCTTGAATGGAATATTATCCGGATACCCGGCAGCAGTTATCGCTCAAGCTTTGTCTCTATCTAGTATTAATTTATGCCTAGACGCAGCCTGTGCATCATCGCTCTACGCTATCAAACTCGCCTGTCAGTATTTGTCATCAGGCAAAGCTGACCTAATGTTAGCAGGTGCTGTCAGTTGTGCTGATCCTTTGTTCGTAAATACGGGATTTTCCATTCTACAAGCCTACCCAGAGGATGGAATATCGCGCCCTTTAGATAAATCATCAAGAGGACTTATTGCTGGGGAGGGAGCAGGAATGGTTGTCCTGAAACGATATAGTGATGCGCTGCGGGATGGCGATCGCATTTACGCTACAATCACAGGAATTGGCTTATCTAATGACGGTCAAGGAAAATCCGTCCTCAGCCCCAATGCAAAAGGGCAAATTCTAGCATTTGAACGAGCGTATACCGATGCCGGAATTAATCCTAACAGTATCGATTATATTGAGTGTCATGCTACTGGCACTTCCATCGGAGATATCATTGAACTCAACTCCATAGACAGTTTCTTCGGTCAATATCAAGCGGTACCTCTAATTGGTTCTGTAAAATCCAATTTGGGTCACTTGCTGACCGCTGCAGGTATGGCGGGTCTGATCAAAGTGATTTTGAGCATGACCAAAGGGCTAATCCCACCGACGATCAACATCACAGAACCTCTGACTTCAGACAAAGGAGTCATAAAAACCAAACAAATCGTCAGTTCAACGATTCCTTGGCCCCACAAACGACCTAAAAAACATGCCGCTGTCAGTGCTTTTGGTTTTGGTGGTACCAATGCACATCTGATTTTGGAGTTATCAGAGGAAATGGGAAGCACACCAGAAGCAGAGAATCTCAAAACTACTGACAACCCAATCCAAAATCGTTTAGCGATTGTAGGCATGGATGCATTCTTTGGCTCTTGTAACGGACTGGATGCCTTTGATCGCACGATTTATGAAGCCAAGCAACATTTTATCCCCCTCCCACCCCAGCGTTGGCAGGGTATTGAAGCCCAACCGCAATTACTCAAAGAATATGGCTTGGCAAAGGCTAAAGCGCCTTTAGGAGCTTACATCCAAGACTTTGAACTCGATTTTCTGCATTTCAAAATCCCACCCCGCGACGAAGATCGACTCATTCCTCAACAGCTATTAATGCTAAAAGTAGCTGACAACGCTATCACAGATGCAAAACTGGATCAAGGAGGAAATGTCGCTGTCATTGTGGCGATGGGTACAGAACTTTCCTTACACCAGTATCGCGGTCGATGTGATTTATCTTGGCAAATCAAAGAAAGCCTTGAGCAAGCGAATATTTATTTGTCCCTAGAAGAAATTGTTGAATTGGAAAATATCGCCAAAGATAGCCTCAATCCTCCGGCGCAGGTCAACCGAGCCACCAGTTTCATCGGCAATATTATGGCTAGCCGCATTTCTGCCTTGTGGGATTTCTCTGGCCCCTCCTTTACCATTTCTGCTGAAGAAAATTCGGTTTTTAAAGCCTTGGAAGTTGCCCAACTCCTTCTGTCTAATAAGGAAGTAGATGCGGTTGTCGTTGGGGCTGTCGATTTATCTGGTGGATTTGAAAACGTTTTATTCCGCAACCAGTTAGCCCCCATCAATACGGGGATTAATACTCTTTCTTATGATAAAAACGCAAATGGCTGGATGGTCGGTGAAGGTGCAGGTGCCGTAGTTTTAAAGCTGCATGAAACAGCCAAACAGAAGCAAGACCGAATTTATGCAGTCATTGATGCCATCAGCTTAGTGCAAGATAATGACAAAGGCAAGTCTGTGCATGCGATAAGCCGCAAGCTTGACGCGAAGCGTATCGCGCAAGCCTGTGAGCAGGCATTTGAGGTAGCAGAGATTAAACCTACAAATATTAACTATCTAGAAGTTTTCGGCAGTGGCGTGGCAGAGGAAGACAACGCCGAAATCAAAGGCTTACTCGCCGCTTATCAGTCTCAGTTAACGACGTTTGAAAATTCCCAATCCACATCCATAATCCAAAATCAAACATCTAAAATCACTAAAATCAATAGTTGTTGTCTAGGTAGTGTCAAAGCCAATATTGGTCATACCTATGTCGCCTCTGGGATGGCAAGTTTAATTAAAACTGCTCTTTGTCTTTATCACCGCTACATTCCCGGTACACCACAATGGTCTAGACCTAAAAATCCCACGCTGTGGGAAGGTAGTCCTTTTTATATTGTCACTGAATCGAGAACTTGGTTTTTAGAAGAAGGAGCCTCTAAGAGAATAGCTGCCATCAACGGTTTAGGTATAGACGGTACTTATTCCCACTTAATCTTATCGGAAGAATTGAGTCAAAAAGAGCGTTCTAGTAAGTATTTGGAACAAACACCATTCTACATATTTCCTCTGACGGCTGATAATCAATTGTCTTTGCTTGATCGGCTTAATTTACTACAGAATCGTATTGAAACTTGTGAGTGCCTGTCAGTTGTAGCGATACAAACCTTTACCGTTTTTCAACAATCTGCTCAAGCAACCTATACCCTAGCCATCCTTGGTTCAAATAAAGAAGAATTATTACAAGAAATTAACTTGGCGATTACGGGTATCAATAAAGCATTTGAGACAGGAAGAGAATGGAAAACTCCGCTTGGCAGTTATTTTACAGCCAAACCTTTGGGGAAACGGGGTAAAATTGCCTTTGTTTACCCTGGTATGGGCAGTTCTAATATCGGAGTTGGGCGGAACATCTTTCGGCTGTTTCCCAAAGTTTACGATACTTTCTCGACCCTAACTTCCAATGTAGCTCAGGTAATACACGAACAACTACTTTATCCCAGAAGCTTAGAAAAACTTTCTAGTAAAGGACAGGCAGAAAAACTCGCACAATTTTTCAGTAATGGACTGGCAATGTGCCAAAATGGCGTCAGTTTTGCAGTATTGTATACCTTAATTCTTAAGGAATGTTTCCAAGTGCAACCCCAAATCGCATTTGGGTATAGTTTGGGTGAAACGAGCAGTATGCTGTTTGCTTTGGGAGTTTGGCAAGATGATGGTAATTTAAATAAAGCTTTAGATCCATCTCTTTTTAAAACCGAGTTATGTGGTCCATGTTTAGCAATTCGTAAGTTTTGGGGATTGCCTCAAACGGTAGAAATGGAACATGACGAAAAATTTTGGATTTCCTATATCCTCAAAGCGTCAGTATCGGTAGTAGAGGAAGTTTTAAAGCACGAGAAACGCGTTTATATTATATTTATTAACACACCAGAAGAACTGGTCATTGCTGGCGAGCCGAAAAGTTGTTGGAGAGTGATTCAAACTCTCCAATGTAAATATTTTCCCATCAATTTCGATAGTCTATTGCATTGTGAGGTTGCACAATCGAAATATGACGAGCTGGTTGAAATGCACACAATTCCTATCCGAAAAGTGCTCGATGTTCAGTTTTACTCTGCAATCGATTTCGCTCCAATTCCCCTAAATACTAATAATTTGGCTCATAACGCTGCCAAACTTTGCTGTCAAACTGTCAATTTTCCCAGACTTATTAACTGTGTATACAAAGATGGTGCCAGAATCTTTATCGAGCTTGGTTCTGGAAACAACTGTTCCCGATGGATTGATGAAACTCTCAACCAAAACGAGCACGTTGCTATGTCTATCAATACTAAAGAAGTGGATGACCATACTGGAGTTGTCAGAGTTTTAGCCAAGTTGGTGAGTCATGGTGTTTCTGTGAATTTGTCCCCACTCTATGAGCAAAATCTCAAAAGTTCTATTCAACATCAATCAATCATTAAAAAAGTTACTTTAGGGGGAATTTCCATTCCTTCCAAAATTTTAAGTGCAAAAAATTATCAGAAGTTTCAAAATGAAATAAAAATCAGGAAACAAGAGATAGAAATCAACAGAATAACAGATAATCAACAACTAACAACTAACAATCAACAACAAATGATGAAGATTTTGCAAATCCAAATAGCTGTAGCCCAGCAGTTGTTGAATCCGAATAATTCAGTTCACGATAACTCTCACCCAGTGGCTTCAGCTTCTGTGACCAATCATCACACAAAAACGTCTCAAGTCGTTTGGGATGAAGCCGATTTACTGGAATTTGCAGAAGGGAAGATTTCTCGTATCTTCGGTCAAAACTATGAAATTATTGACTCCTACTCTCGGCGAGTAAGACTGCCAATGCCTCCCTATCTCTTGGTAAGCAGGGTGACCAAAATCAATGGGGAAAGAGGTAAGTTCAAACCCTGTTCAATCACAACCGAGTACGATATTCCTCACAAAGCTTGGTACTCGGTTGATAGTCAAGTTCCATTGGCAATAGCTGTGGAGTCTGGTCAGTGCGATTTATTATTAATTAGCTATCTAGGAATAGATTTTGAAAATAAAGGTAATCTAGTTTATCGCCTACTAGGTTGTACCCTAAAATTCCTGGATGATTTACCCAAACAAGGAGAAACTTTACGTTATGAAATTAAAATCAATTCCTTTGTGCGAAACGGAGAGAATTTACTATTTTTCTTCAGTTACGAGTGCTTTGTCGGGGAGAAGATGATTCTCAAAATGGACGAAGGCTGTGCTGGATTCTTTTCCGATAAACAACTTGAACAGGGAAGGGGAGTTGTTTTCTCTGATCAAGAGCTTGAGGAACGAAGCAAGATTCAAAAGCAAACGTTTGAACCTCTGCTAGTCTGTCAAAAATCCACCTTTGATGAGTCAGATATGTTACATCTCACCGAAGGTAACATTGCTGCCTGCTTTGGAGACCATTATTGTCAGTATGGCTTAAATCCGTCACTACGCTTGCCTCCAAAAGCAATCCTCATGGTTGATCGCGTCACATTAGTAGAACCCACTGGGGGCGCTTGGGGTTTAGGTTTGATTATCGCAGAAAAATTTCTTGACCCAGAGCATTGGTATTTCCCCTGCCACTTCAAAGACGATCAGGTGTTGGCTGGTTCCCTCATGGGAGAAGGCTGCAGTCAACTCTTGCAATTCTATCTCCTGTATTTAGGATTGCAAACCTGTACTACCGATGCTCGATTTCAACCAATTCCAGGCTTACCACAGGTGGTACGCTGTCGGGGACAGGTTACTCCCATTTCTGCCAAATTAATTTATCGAATGGAAATCACTGAAATCGGTATAACACCCAAACCTTATGCAAAATGTAATGTAGAAATCATCCTAAACGATAAAATTATTGTTCACTTCAAAAACTTAGGCTTGCATTTATCCCAAAAGAATCTTAGTCATTAAGGCTATATCTATGCCACAAAAGAAATAAAGCCGACGGACTGGTATTTCAAGTGTCATTTTTACCTAGATCCTGTTATGCCTGGTTCATTGGGCGTCGAAGCAATTTTGCAAGCGATGCAAGTCTACGCTTTGCATCTGGATTTAGGAAAACAATTTAAATCTGCCCGTTTTGTTCAACTAATCAACCATCAAATCGTTTGGAAATATCGAGGGCAGATTCCTCACGGTCAAACCGAGATGTATTTAGAGGTTCATATTTCTAAAAGTGATGTCACTCCAGACAAAGTTACTTTAATAGGGGATGCCAGTTTGTGGAAACCAAACATGAGAATTTATGAAGTCAAAGATATTGCTATTTGTGTAGTTGAAAAGGAATAAATTATGTCGGCAATAACTCCATTACTCAATGAAAATGGAATCAGTTTTTCTGGATATCCCAATAATCAAAATCCAGTCTGGCAAGGTTCTTTAAATTCTGTGGCTTTTGATGAAGAGGAGATTAAGGCTAAACTGTTGAATTTAGACAAACCCTGTTACATCCTCAGAAAGCAAAGTCAAATTGGCATCACCAACGAAGGTTATCTGGGCGATGTCGAGAACGGCAAAACTCAACCCGTAAAGACGCTAACCGCTGTGCCACCACTGCTACCTCAACAGTTGGGAGATCCAAGTTTCCTGACTTTTCACGGGGTAAAATATGCCTATGCTACTGGCTCTATGGCAAATGGCATTGCCTCAGAAGAAATGGTTATCGCTCTGGGTAAAGAGAAAATTCTCAGTTCCTTTGGTGCTGCTGGGCTAGTTCCTTCACGGGTTGAAACTGCCATTCACCACATTCAGCAAGCACTTCCTCAAGGACCATATGCATTTAATTTGATTCACAGTCCTTATGAAGCTGCTATCGAGCGGGGTACTGTTGATTTATATCTCAAATACGGCATAACTACCGTAGAAGCTTCTGCATTTCTGGATTTGACGCCTAACATTGTTTATTATCGGGTAGCTGGACTTAGTATCAATTGCGCGAATCAAATAGAGATCAAAAATAAAATTATTGCCAAAATTTCTAGAACAGAGATTGCAACTAAATTTTTACAATCACCACCTATTAAAATTCTCAAGCAACTGATCGCTCAAAATCTAATTACTGAACAGCAGGCTACTCTGGCAGAAAAAATTCCGATGGCTGACGATATAACCGTAGAAGCTGATTCTGGAGGTCATACAGATAATCGTCCACTAGTTTGTCTTTTACCTTCCATTGTTGCTCTGCGGGATGAAATTCACCAAAAATGTGGTTATGAAAGATGCGTGAGAGTTGGAGCGGCTGGAGGAATTAGCACGCCACAGGCAGCATTAGCAGCATTTATGATGGGAGCAGCTTATGTGGTGACTGGTTCGATTAACCAATCTTGTGTGGAATCTGGAGCTTCTACTCATACTAAAAACTTGCTAGTTCAAGCGAGTATGGCTGATGTGACAATGGCTCCAGCGGCAGATATGTTTGAAATGGGGGTGAAATTACAAGTTCTTAAACGCGGTACTCTTTTCCCAATTCGGGCGCAACAACTTTTTGATTTGTATAAAACCCATAACTCAATCGAAGAAATTCCGTTTGAAGAAAGAGAAAAATTAGAGAAAGAAATATTTAGAAAAAGTTTAGAGTCAGTTTGGCAGGATACCGTGGCTTATTTTTCTCAACGAGATCCCGAACAAATAATTAGGGCACAGAAGAATTCCAAGTACAAAATGGCTCTGATTTTTCGTTGGTATCTGGGATTGTCCTCCCACTGGTCTAACGTTGGACAGACAGATCGTCAAATGGATTATCAAATTTGGTGTGGTCCTGCGATAGGGTCATTCAATGACTTGGTAAAGGGTTCTTACTTAGCTTTACCGAATAACCGTCGCGTTGTTGACGTTGCTCAGCATATAATGAACGGTGCCGCTTTTTTATATCGATTGCAAAATTTGAAACTACAGGGACTGTGGATGCCCGCACAATACTGGAACTGCTTGAATGCTTAAGCCAAGGGGTCACTCCCCCAGGGCAAACGCATTAAAATTGACGAAACACCAAAAGATGAGTAATAATCTGGCAACCGTAGATGTAGAAACTAATGTAGTCAAAATATTTATCACCCCTCGTTCATTGGTGACAAGTTAAGGCTGTAAGTCTTTTGTCAACAGGCTTTTAGAGAACTAAACCGTTGATGGCAGCTATTCTCTTAGAGGCTCCTTCTTCTAAAAACATACGGTTTTTTGAACAATAATCTGGTTCACAGGTATCGCTCACATAGCGATCGCAAAACTTTTCGGTCTACTGATATTGTCTAACCCACATTCCGCAGATGTGATTCATATTACTAGTAATTTTGAAAAGTCAAACCCAGAAGATTTTTTATCAGTCTAATTTTTGTGGGTTAATTTCATTTTTCGTTCAAATAATTCCAAAATATTA
>JAESFN010000571.1_pt1 | contig 30214 bp, 29 predicted proteins | sample 9269411 | NCBI WGS metagenome assembly JAESFN01 (sample SAMN14505399, study PRJNA617100) | algae metagenome | isolation source: Iphinoe sp. HA4291-MV1 and co-occurring heterotrophs from trail next to... | place: USA: Maunawili Falls, Hawaii | collected 2009-07-25
ATTCACGTAGCGACTGCACTTTTTGCCAAAGTGCGCGAGATGCATACTCACGACGGGCTCCGGCGCGACGGGACGATCAATCCTGAAAAACTTCTTAGCCTGGACCGGAAAATCGGTGAACCGAAACTTCGGATCACTGTACCGAGTCTTGACCCGCCTACGCAGTTATTCGACGCGCTACCGGCTTTCTCCCGGCTTATCTACCCGTTTTGCGTGAACAATGAGGCCAGCCCTTCCGCAGACATGCGCAGAATGAAACGCCGCTCTGCCCCGCTTCATGACGGGAAGTGGTCGCCACCCGGAAAGATCAACCGCGGCGCGCATTGATCGTTCGCTCGCTCCTGCCCCATCAGGGCTGCTCGACAGCGCCCAGCAGTTCCCTGCGCGGGCCTTTGCCGGACTGCATGGCCACTCGCGCCGCCCAAGAGGTAGGCCGCCGCGAGCACGACAAAAACAAGCAGCGCCACGAACGCCGCAGTCAGTAGTCGCTCTTTCCTCATGCCCTGATTCTAGCAGGCGCCGCGGCAGCAACTCACTGTTAGGACACCACCGAATCGCGCATACGATGAGGCCACGACATTGCAAAGCAAAAACCCGAACGACGGTCGCCTACTAGGCGGCTCGCAGATCCGCCGCCGTGAACCCGATCTTCGGTTCTGTAAAGACCGAGTCGCCCCGACTATTTTGCAAATCGAGCCCTTCGGCGAGTGCGTCGAAGGGCTTTCTCTTTGTCGTGACGAGAGTTACGTCGGTCAGTTGACGGTTCAAACATACCGCGTCGACGAGTTCGCGTCGGACCGTATTGTTTGAACGGAGCCACGTCTCGCCCGCCGACTGGGCCAGGTCGAAGAGCCGCAACGCAGCATCCGCGCGCGTTTCGGTGGATTCGGGCAGGCGCTGCAGATCCTCGTCGATCCGAGCCAGCTGCTGCTTCAGCTCCGACGACTTGCGGACATGGACCTCTTCGTCGACCGTTCCCGCCAGATAGGCGTTGAGCAGACGGTCCTGCATCGTGGCTAGTTCCGCCTTTCGCTTGGCGAGCGACGCGCCCTGCGTGCGGCGGTGGGCGGTGAGGTCCTCAAACGCCGCCGCCAGCGCCGTGCGGAACCAGGCCGCCACCTCGGGCGTTGGCATGCGTAGCCGTCCCAAGTCGTCGGCGATGGCTCGTTCGAGGTCGTCGGACTTCCAGCGGACCTTGGGATGATCGGGACCGGGGGCATTGTTCGCACAGCGGTAATAGGTGTGCTCGCGCACACCGCCGCCGGCGAGACTTCGTTTGATCCGCTCGCCGGTGATCGACTGCCCGCAGAACGCGCACTGCAACAGCCTGCCACTGAGTGGGATGTCAGGGCTCCCGGTGCGTCGATTCCGTCCATGCAGCACATCTTGGCAGGCTTCGAACTGCGCGCGCGTAATCAGGACGCGGTAGCGACCTTCGTGAATCTGGCCGCCGCGATGTAACTCGCCCACATAGAAGCGGTTGCTGAGAATGTGAGCCAGTGCTCCGCGGTGGAAACGCGACTTACCTGGCCTGAAAGCATGGCCTTCTTGCTCTAGCCGATCTCCCAGACTCTTAAAGGTGAACCCGCCGCTCCCGTACAGCTCGAAGATCCGCACGAGTGTAAGTGCCTTCTCAGGATGCGGCTGAACCGGCTCGTCGCGGTCGGCTACGTTGATATAGCCAAAGGGCGCCAGCCCCGTGGGCCATCCCTGCCGCACTCGCTCGTCCATCCCCTTGAGCACTTCGGATCGCAGGTTGTCGCTGTAATATTGCGCGACCGCCGCCATGACGTTGAACGACAAGGCGCCGGCTGCGCCCGATCCGAACTGATTGTCGACGAAGGCCAACTGCACTCCACAGCCGTCTTCGAGCTCTTGCAACCGCACCGCGTCCCTCATGTTGCGGCAGACGCGATCGAGCTTGTGGCTCAGAATCGCTCTCAGACTTTGCCGCTTGGCGTTGGCTCGCACCCAGGCCAGCATCTCGTTGAACAGCGTGCGCTCGGAACCGCGCTTGGCCGATTCGGCCACAACGAACTCGCGGGCGATGGTCCAGCCGTTCGCCCGAGCCCGGTCGCGAGCTACCCGCAACTGAGCATCAAGGCTGTAGCCCTCTCGCTGCTCACGGGACGAAACACGCGCCCAAACCACGACTTGCATTAGCTAGGTTCCTCGTCGGTGCGGAGGAGAGCCGCGGCGAACTGATATAAGTTCGCCAGGATCTCAACCGCTTCGTCATCGCTGATCACTCGTCCGTACGCCTGCGACCAGACGCGGCGCGTTTCCGCCACCAGCTCCTGCGACATCCACCGCACCGCCAGCGGCCGCGTGGGCGCAGCCTCATGATGCGCGGTTTGCGGCGAGAGTCCAGCGGATGTTACAGGAACTGACAAAGGTGGCCAAAACTGGGCCGAGTTGGTGGTTCCGCGAAGCCACCTCAATTCTTGGCGTCGACCAGGGCCAAGTGTGCCTGCAGTGCCAAAGTCACCTGCGCGCAGATCTCGCGCAGCTGCGCGCAGGTCCGGCGCAGGTTTCGCGCAGGTGCGGCGCAGCTGCGCGCAGATTCCGCACAGGTGACTTTCGGTCGCCTATGCCTCCTGCCGGATTGGCTTGCGAACAATGGGAGCGGACCAACAAGCATTCATCCCGAACTAAGAAGAGGCAGGCACGTGGGCAGACGTACCAGCACTAATCCGGCATGCCCGACAAAGCGCCATCGCCGCAGCAAGGCCGATATGCTGCGTCTGCGACAGGCGATCCATGGGCGACTGAAGCAATTGCATCCGCAGACGATCAGGCAGCTCTTCTACGGGCTGGTCAGCGCCGGCGAGATCGAGAAGACGGATGCCGACTACCAAAACGTGGTGGTGCGGCTGACCGCCGAAATGCGCCTGGCCGGCGAAATCCCCTGGGGCTGGATCAGCGATCACACGCGCTGGATGCGGAAGCCCACCACGTTTGACTCGTTAGCCGATGCGCTGGAATGGACCCAGGACTCGTATCGCCGGGCCGTCTGGGGTAATCAACAGGCGTACGTGGAGATCTGGCTCGAGAAGAACGCGCTGGCCGGAGTGTTCTACCAAGTTACAGGGCGGTGGGATGTGCCGCTGATGGTCACCGTGGGCTTCCCGAGTCTGACCTACCTCTACTCCGCGGCCGCCACGATCAGCGAAGTTGGCAAGCCAGCATTTATCTATTACTTCGGCGACTTCGACCCGAGCGGCGTGCAGATTCCGAAGACAGTCGAGCAGCGGCTGCGGCAGTTCGCTCCAGACAGCGAGATCCACTTCGAGTGCCGCGCCGTGCAGGAGTGGCAGATCGATACCTGGAACTTGCCGACGCGCCCCACGAAGAAGTCCGATTCGCGATCCAAAGCCTTCGGCGACCGCTCCGTCGAGCTCGATGCGATTCCGCCCGAGAAGCTGCGTGAGCAGATTCAGGCCTGCATTGACGAGCACCTCGATTACGACGCATTTGAGCGACTCAAGACGGTCGAAGATGCCGAAAAGGACACGCTCGACACAATTGTCGGCCGGTTCCGCGAGGAGGACGAGGAATGAGCACCGCGTCCTCGCGGCTAACGCCATTGCCGGTGCTACCTGACAACATCCCTGCAGAACTCAAGGCTCGGCGGCAATGGGTAATGTGGCGCTATACCTGGTCGCGCGACAGAAGCGTATGGGATAAGCCGCCGCTTACTCGTTCGGGGCATCGCGCCAGCAGCACGGACTCCTCGACGTGGTGCAGATTCGACGAGGCGCTCGAGGTCTACCGAGCCGGTGATTTCAGCGGCGTTGGCTACGTGTTCATCATGGACGATGAGTTCGTCGGCATCGATCTCGACAACTGCCGCGACGCCGAGTCAGGAAAGTTGCTTCCGTGGACGGCAGATCAGCGGACAACACTGCCCGCTGGCTTTCCAGATCCCTTAGAGATCGTTTGCGCCGCCGCGAGCTATTTCGAGGTCAGCCCGTCGGGGACAGGCGTGAAGGGGATCGTCTGCGCCTCCGCGGCCAAGGGAATTCGAACCGGGCCCGTCGAGATCTATCCAAATAGCCGCTACTTCACGCTCACCGGTCATCGGCTCGAGGAAGCGATTAGCGAGATTTGTGAGGCACAGCAGTTTGTCGATTCGCTCATTGCCCGTATCGAGCTGAAGCGGGCGGTGAAGCCCACAAAACCAGCAGCGGCCAAACCGACCACAGCGGTTCAGCCTGTGTCGGATGACACCGCCCTCCTCGAACGAGCGTTCGCCGCTCGCAATGGCGCCAAGGTCCGCGATCTCTTCGAAGGCCGCTGGCAGTCGCACTTTCCCGCGTCGGCGGGCCCCAGTGAGGCCGATCTCGCGCTTTGCTCCGAGTTAGCCTTCTGGACCGGACCCCACGCGGCGCGCATCGACGGCCTCTTCAGACAATCGTCGCTGTACCGCGAAAAATGGGATGAGCCTCACGACGGCGATGGCCGCACGTATGGCGAGATGACAATCGCCGTAGCGCTTTCCAGCAAGGCCGATTTCCACAACTGGTCGCAGGCCACCTCGCCGAAGCACACGCCCGCCACCGTCGCCGTGGGACCCCTGCAATTGCAACCAGATCGACCAACGGAAACGGCCAGCGGGAAAATGACGGTCGGCGTTGATGTGCTGAACAACGGCGAGGTGCTGGACTATTTCACGGTTAGTAGTTCAGCAAGCGGTCGCAAAGAGGCCTGCAAGCTGCTGCTTCGCCTACTACCCGAGGGACAAAAAGACGCGGCCGTTGCCGAGAAGGCGCTCGACGATGTGCTGGTCCTGGGACGCAAGCTGTTGCTTGAGTCGCCGACTGCGGTCAGTGGCGGCACGGTCCTCGCAATGCTTCAATCCGAAGCAGTTCGACGCTGGGAGTTCACGCATCGCGACCAGCAGGGCCTCTGGAGCGAAGTGCTGGGGCGGAGCGTGAATCGCAACACGCTACTCGAACTGGCGATTTGCACCGAGATCCTCGACCGGGCCGCCAAGTGTGCCGACGCCCCCCTCGACCGCCGCGGCGAAGTCCAACGCGACAAACTGCCAAACGTTGTCGAAAAGAACGCGAGGATTCTGTTCGCCGATCTGCTTTCGAACTTGCCGAACCTTGAGCAGGCTGTCTGGACCGACAACGCCCAGTCGCGAGTCAGAGATCGCCTCAAAAGCCAAATCGTCGAGGCGTGGACCAAACCTCAATCGATGGGCATTGTTAAGCGCGCGGCCGGCAAGGACCAGGTGCAACTGATGGAACGCACCAGCCTGGCAGAGCGCATTCGCCAGGAAGCGTTCCGGCCAACCGACACAGGTGTGCAGCTCCTAGGGCCGCAGAAGTGGGCACAAGCCCAGAATGCCTTCTCTGGATGGTGGCGCGTGCATCTGGATGTGCCAAAGAACACGCTCTGGCTAGCGATGCGATATGAGCTGTTTGCGGCAACGCACGTCAACGTGGCTGAGTTTGGAATCTTCGACCAAAAATCACTGACTGCCGTGGCGCGGAGATTAGGGCTGTTGGCTACTGAGCCGCCCGTTCCCGAAACCATCGGCCACGGCAACACGAGGGTGATCGTGCTGGCGCCGGAGGTCACCGCCGAGATCGTCTACGACACGGATTTCGAACGCCCAAGTGCGAGCGCAGAACAGGGTGCGCTCGCAGACTGAGTGCGAGCGCAGGCAATTCTGCGCTCGCAGATTGTTAGGCGATCCGATGAGACAACCCCTTAGCCAGTGGCAGGTTCTCGTTTTCGCATCCCAGCGAAAAAAATTCTGCTCGCGTGCGCGCGCACAAAACAACTAATCAGAAGTATTGTGCGCGCGCGTGGAGAGTGATTTTTTTCGCGGAGGGCCAGCACAGGTTTCGTTTCGTTCTCAGGAGGCAGATCCATGTCCATCAGCGAACTCACCGTCCAACTCTGGCCACTCGCTCGCATCCGGCCTTACGCCCAAAACCCGCGTCGCAACGAAGCCGCTGTGGCGGCGGTCGCCGAGTCGATCAAGCAATTCGGTTGGCGTGTGCCGATTGTGGTCGATCGCGAAGGCGTGGTGATTGCCGGCCACACAAGGCTCAAGGCAGCGGAGATGCTGGGGCTGACCGAGGTGCCAGTCCATGTAGCATTGGACTTAACGCCCGAGCAAACGCGGGCCTTGCGAATCGCCGACAACAAGACGGCTGAGCTGGCCGAGTGGGATTCCGACCTTTTGGCCCTCGAACTGGGCGACTTGAAGGCTCTGGACTTCGATCTCTCGCTGCTCGGGTTCTCGAACGAAGAGTTGGCGGAGATCCTTGATCCAGGCGTCAAGGAGGGGCTCTGCGATCCCGACGATGTGCCTGCGCCGCCCGACGAGGCTACGACCAAGCCTGGCGACTTGTGGATTCTTGGCGAGCACAGGTTGCTCTGCGGCGACTCATCGAAGCCCGCAGACCTCGATCGTCTGCTCGATGGCGCCACGATCCAGCTGGTGAATAGCGATCCGCCTTACAACGTGAAGGTTGAGCCGCGGAGTAACAACGCGATCGCCGCAGGTCTCTCAAGCTTCCCCGGGACAACGCATCACCAGGGGCTGGATCTGGCACGGCACCCTGGAAAGTCGAAGCCGACGGAGAGAAAGCTGCGGGCCAAGGACCGGCCGCTGGCGAACGACTTCGTGTCCGACGAAGAATTCGATCGCCTGCTCGATGCCTGGTTCGGCAACATGGCCCGCGCACTCGATCCAGGCCGTGGTTTCTACATCTGGGGCGGCTACGCCAACCTCGGCAACTATCCGCCGTTTCTGAAGAAGCACGGGCTCTACTTCAGCCAATCGATCGTTTGGGACAAACAGCACCCGGTGCTGACGCGCAAAGACTTCATGGGGGCATTCGAGTTGGCGTTCTATGGCTGGCGCGAGGGCGCGGCGCACGTGTACCTGGGCCCGAACAATGCCACGGATCTCTGGCACGTGAAGAAGGTCACGCCTCAGGCAATGATCCATTTGACCGAGAAGCCAGTCGAGCTGGCGGTCCGCGCCATGCAGTACTCGAGCCGCGCCGGCGAGCATGTGCTGGATCTCTTTGGCGGCTCCGGCAGCACGCTGATGGCGGCCGAGCAGACGGGACGGAAGGCGTTCCTGATGGAGCTCGACCCGCTTTACTGCGATGTGATCGTGCAGCGGTGGGAGCGGTTTACGGGACTGAGTGCGACTCTGGAAAAGCCCACGGCGACAAGCTAGCGCCGGTCAAATTCGAATTGCGGCACGGTCCAAGTGTTCACTAGACTAGCGCGCGGAGCACAATCATGAGTACGAATTCGAAAATCGAATGGACGGATGCCACCTGGAACCCCGTGCGTGGCTGCACGAAGGTCAGTCCCGGCTGCGCTCATTGCTACGCCGAGGTCTTCGCTGAACGCTTCCGCGGAGTTCCTGGGCACCCGTATGAGCAAGGATTCGATCTTCGGCTTGTGCCTGGCAAATTAGCCGAACCAATCGGTTGGGCGAAGCCGCAAATGATTTTCGTGAACTCGATGAGCGACTTGTTTCACAAAGATGTACCGGACGAGTACATTGAGCTGGTGGCTCGCGTGATGGCCACAGCTAATTGGCACACGTATCAGGTGCTGACAAAAAGGTCCGACCGACTTCGCGATCTGCTACGCACGAAGCTCAAGTTCGCGGCACAGCTCTCACATGTATGGTGGGGAGTCAGCGTAGAAAACCGCAAACATGGTCTTCCCAGAATCGAGCATTTGCGAGCAGCGGAAGCGAAGATGCCGTTCCTTTCGATTGAGCCACTGTTGGAAGACTTGGGCTCCCTGACCCTAGAAGATATTGCTTGGGTGATCGTTGGTGGCGAGAGCGGTGTCGGAGCGCGTCACATGTCTCCCGTTTGGGTAGATCAAATTCGACGGCAATGCAAACGCGCGAAGGTGCCTTTCTTCTTCAAACAATGGGGCGGAGTTCGAAAAGGCGTTGCGGGGCGGACACTGAACGGCCGCACTTATGACGAGATGCCGGACGTTCCGATTCGACCTGTCCCGGTCCTGTCGGATCGCAGGAGCCTTCAACGTGCATTCGAAGGGGCTTGGCAATCCACTTCCGCTGAAACGGCTGCTCGCACAGCCTAGCCTCGCATGAGCCACGACGGTCACACATGGCGACTAGACGCCGAACCGCCGATAATTCGCCCGCATAGCCAAGTAAAGCATTCGTTGCTTAAGGGCTATCTTTCCCGCTACGTCGAGGTGCTTTGCTCGAATCCAGCGCGAGACCACCTAAAGCTCACGTTGGTTGACGGGTTCGCCGGTGGCGGACGCTATCTCGATTCAAGCGGAAATGAATGTCCGGGCTCACCCCTCATTATGCTCGAGGCAATGCGAGCCGCGGAACTTGCCGCGCAGAGCAGCCGAAGAAAGCCCTTCAAGCTTGACGTTGAGTATGTGTTCATCGAGGAAAACCCGGCTGCCCGCGAGTATCTTCAGAACGTTATCGACAGCTCAATGTACGCCAAGGAAGTGCGTGGAAAAACTCACATCGTGGCTGGCAGCTTTATCGAACACTGCGATCGAACCATCGAGTTCGTGAAGCGACGAGGTCCCTCTGCGCGAGTAATTTTCCTTCTCGATCAGTTCGGCTATTCCGACGTGCCACTGATCTGGATTCGATCGATCTTCGATAAGCTTTGTGGCGCTGAGATCATCCTGACCTTTGCCGTAGGTTGGTTGATCGACTACCTCAATAGCGGCGAAGGTAGCCAACGCATCCTTGAGCGGTTGGGGGTCGAATTATTGCCGGAAGCGATTGCGGAAGCTAAGCAGCACGCAGAATGGCGACAAATGATCCAGTTGTTGCTGCACGATGAGATTCCTGCCAAAACAGCAACCAAGTTTTACACACCCTTCTTCCTGAGATCGACTGACGCGCACCGCGACCTGTGGCTGCTGCACCTCTCAAGTCATGCTCGCGCTCGCGATGTCATGGTTGCAGAGCACTGGTCGCGAACAACTGCCTTCGCGCATTTTGGCCGACCTGGCCTTCGCATGCTCGGCTATGATCCCCAGTTAGATGAATCTTGGACCGGCCAGAAGCATTTGGCCGGTTTCTATTTCGATGATGCGGCGAGGCAATTGAGCGAGGAAGAGCTCATGAAGGACCTCCCCCGTTGGTTGTCAGGCCACCGAGACGGAGTGCGATTCGACCAGTTGTTTGCCTGCTTGACCAACGAGAGCCCTGCAACCTCCATGATGATGAAGTCGGTGATAGGCGAGTTGGTGCGTGAAAAGGCCATTGTGGTTCGTGCCGCAGACGGCTTCACCGTTCGACGTCGCGGCGTCCAGAAGGGCACCGATGTTGTTCGCCCTGCGACGCTACGGACGGTTTCATTCCCCGGTTGGTGAGCACTCCGACGCTCGCAATGCATTCGAAAACTGCCTAAGATGCCAATAGGCATCTTCGACCACGGGCAGGTGGTCTTTTGGGGCAGGATCTACTTAGCGCCAGCGAGCTGCAGGATCTCCACGCGCTGCTGCAATACGCCAGCGCGGATGAGCTCGCGCGCATTCACGATCTGCTGACCCCACGTAGCAGCCAACACTGCCCGCATCAGCCGACTCCCCGGCAGCAAGCATTTCTTGAGCTCGAGCACCTCGAGGCTCTCTATGGCGGCGCTGCTGGCGGTGGCAAGAGCGACGCCCTGCTCATGGACGCCGCCCAGTTCGTCCACGAGCCCGACTATCGGGCGCTCATGCTGCGGCGGACGTTCTCCGACCTCAGCTTGCCGGGCGCGCTCATGGACCGAGCGAAGTCCTGGTGGATCGGTAAGGCGCATTGGAATGAGAAAACCAAGACCTTTCGCTGGCCCAGCGGAGCCACGATCACCTTTGGCTACCTCGAGTCCGAGAGCGACAAGTATCGCTACCAAGGGGCCGAGTTCCATCGGATCTACCTCGATGAACTCACCCAGTTCCCCGAGAGCGCGTACCTGTATCTGTTCAGCCGGCTGCGGCGTGGCGCCAAGAGTCGAGTGCCTATCGGCATGCGAGCGGCCTCGAATCCGGGCGGTGTGGGGCATCAATGGGTTCGATCCCGCTTCCTCAGCCCCGAGGCGGTGCAGGATCTACGCTCGGGCAGCTACCGGGCACTCTACGAGCACGCCGGCAGGGCCTTTGTCCCTTCTCGGCTGGCGGACAACCCGTTCCTCGACGTCGTGCTGTACGAGGAGGCGCTGAATCGCCTCGACCCGATCACTCGCGCCCAGCTCAAGCAAGGTGACTGGACGGCGGCGGCCGAGGGGCGGTTCAAGCCCGAGTGGTTCCTGCGCTATCGCTGCCGCGATCTGATGTACAACCTGCTCGCCAAGGATGGCTCGACCCGGCTAGCCATCGACTCCCGTGAATGCACGCGATTCTTCTCGATCGATCCCACAGTTACGGGGCGAGAGCGGGCGCAAGAAGTGAAAGGCAACATGCCGCACAGCTGGGCGGTCTGCTCGGTCTGGGACACGCCCCGCACGAGAGATTGGCTGTTGTGGCGGAATCTGCTCCGTGGTCAGTGGGACACACCCGAACTGTGCCAGAATATTGCAGAGCTGGCGTGGGCCGAGCACCCCGACGCAATCCTTATCGAATGCGACGGCATCGGCAAGGCGGTGCATGACATCCTGCTCACCCGCTACCGCCTACCGATGCGGGCGGTGTACACCGAGGGCAAGGATAAGCTGCAACGGTCCCAGACAGCGCAGGTCGAGGCCCACGAGGGTCGAATTTATCTTCCCGAGCAGGCGCCGTGGCTCGACACGCTCGAGGCCGAGCTCTTCGCCTGGCAAGGATTGCCAAACGAGCAGGCCGATCAGATTGACACGTTGAGCTATGCGGCGCGGGCCCGGATTGAGGGAGTCGTATCGACCAGTCGTATTCAGGGGTTCGTGTTCAGATAGCGGCGCTCGCTTCACCTGGCAAACGCGAATAGATCCCCCAGTTTGCCATCGTCATCGACGGCAACATGCAAATAGACGCTCGTCACGCTCACGTTCGTGTGCCCAGCGGCATCCCGCACCTCGGCCAGAGTCCGCCCGCCAGCGAGCGCATGGCTAATGAAGGAATGTCGGGCATGATGGATAGTGACCTCGGCTGCTCGTTCTGGCCCCAGCGCCCGGCAAGCGGTGATGAACCTTCGCCGCAGGGCGTGGCGTGAGAGCGTCTGGCCGCGTTGGCCCGCCTGTTGGGAAACTAGGAACCGATCGTCGCTCGTGGCGCCCTGGCGCTCACGGTGTTGTTTCCAGGCCACCAGGTCGGCCAATGTGCCCGCGTCCCACCACAGCGGCACATGGCGGCCACGGCCGCCCTTGGCCGTTTGGGGGCGAACGTGGGCGATTGGGCGACGGTCGTCTACGCGGAGGTCGCGCAAACGCAGTCCGGCGATCTCGCTCGCCCGTAGGCCGACGCAGCAGCCGAGCCGCACCAGTACTAGGTTCAGCCAGGCATTCGGCGAGTGCCGCGCACGTCGCTCGAGGTCGCGCAAGACACCGGCCAGTTCGCGGCGATCCAAGATCATCCCCCGCTCGATCCGCCAATCAGGGACGAACCGCATTGCTTCGCACTCCGAGGTAGCGCCCCGCACCCGGATGGACAGTTACCTCGCCTGCCGCCCGACAGCAAGGCGGAGGCCTGCGAAAACCGGCCGCACTTCCTACGAAATGCGGCCGGTTTAGTAATGCTTGGCGGCGAGCGCGGCGCGGCTGATGCAAAGTGCCAGAGCCCGCCGCACTTTGCATGGGAACCGACTTGGCGCTACCTTTTATCCGCCCAATAGGCCTTGGCTCGGTTGCTCGTCGATAGGTTGGCTCACCTGAACATCGATCACGCCGTCGACCGATTCCTCAAGCAGCCTCGCCGCTTCGGCTTGCCGCGACCGCTCACGCATCGATTCGATCATGGCCAGCAATTGGCCGCGTTGGTCGTCGATGGAAGGCAGCGGTGAGCCCGCGTCCACCGGAGTCGGCGGTGTCGTGGCGACGGGCAAATCGAGCCCCATCAGTTGCCGCCGCTGAGCACTACACCGCGCGAGCACATCAAGAAAACGCGGGTCGCCCACACGCGTCTTCATCGTCTTGCTGGCCTTCTGGCTCGGGCCGCCTTCGCCCTTGATCGTGGCCGTTTGCTGCGGCTGCTGGGACCGTCCCCAGCCGGCCCAGGCCTCTTGCTCGATCCGCTCGATTTTGAGCAGCTCGATGGTGCGTAGCTCGTCGAAGTCGCGGACAGACGACTCTCGCCAGGCCTCGCGAACCCGTTTGAGGTCATTGTGAACCGTCCCGACGGCGACGTTCAGTTGATTGCTGATCTGGGCCATCGTGTGGCCCTGCAGATAAAGATCGGCCGCCTTCTGTCGACGACATAGGACAGCATGACTTTTGCTCGGTCCTCGCATTCGCCCCATCGTTCAACCCCTCTAAGAATTCAGGTTTGCGTCTGAATGCATTCTATCGAGGGCATGTGTTAGGGATATCCCAATCGATGAGACAATTCATCGAAAAGCCGGCGACTTCTTCGCCGAGAGCGACCGTGCTGCACGTGCCCAAGACTGCAAAAACCGCCAACGCTCGCCTGATCATCGTTTCGCCTTCCGCATGAGCCCCCTGCCCAGCCCGATTATCGGCTCCCGCTACAACCGCCGCAACGAAATGGCGGCGTGCGGCAACCCTAGTCGGTCGGGCTCCCGTCCCAAGGTATGCTGCCAGCCGGTCCCTCCCCGCCGCTTCCGCTAGTGACCTAATCCGATGAGGTCGCCTCACAAGCGATCCGGTGCTCCGCGATGAGCCGTAGAACCTCTTGGATGTCGCACGGTTTGAGTAGATGATGGTCGAAGCCAGCGGCCTTGCAGGCCTGCACGTCGGCCTCGCGGCCAAAGCCGGTGACGGCAATTAGGAAGAAGTGTGAGTCGCTTCGTCGACGAATTTCGGTCGCTACTTCGAGCCCGTTCATGCCCGGCATGGCTATGTCGACGAGGACCACGCACGGATCGAATTCTGCGATGGTATCGAGCGCACAATGCCCCGTATCGCAGACCAGCGCTTCGTATCCGTGCAGCTTCAGCGCGATCGCGAGCATTCGCGTGAAGTCAGGCTGGTCATCGACCACAAGGACTCGGCGGGCCCGTTCCATCTGAGTCGACCTCCATTGCGGATGGATCAGATGGTTAGGCGATGAGCCGCTAAGGTGCGGCCGGTCGAGTAAAAACCCAAGGCATCCTAGGTGCCTGCATCGTAGGGTATCCGCCCAGACCAGTCCAAGTGCTTTGCACCTGTGCTTGAAAAACTCCGGCCGTTCGGTCGCGCATAAAAACGCCCTGGCAAGTCAGGCGATGACAGAGCCAGGGCGTCGATGCAGGCCACAAGCCCGCAAGGCCCATTGGCCGCGGACGGCAACCTTTGGGGTGAGTCGACCGGTACCTCGACTCGCGTGCTGCCAGGGCAAGCTTTGTACCAAACATTCGAAAGAGCCCGCCCAAAGGCTGGCGCCGTCAAGTGCGGACAAGGATATCACCGCTCACGGGTCGACCGTCGGACCTAGTCGCCTCTGCTAGCTAGGCAGCCATCTGGGTTAGTGCTCGGCCCTAACAGGGCGACCGGGCTTCGTCGCCGACCCTGCCCTCTGGCAACTTGTCCTCGAAATCTTTCGGCGTGATCGAAAGGATGGGCTCGCGGCAGACTGGACATAAGATCCGTCTCACGACCAGCAGCGAGTTGTGAAAGGCGCAGGCTTCCCCCTCTTGATCGACGTTCCTAAGCGTGACCGCACCGGTGCTCCGCTCGCCGTGCTCGTCGCAGGTGACCGTGCCTACGGCCATGAGGTGGGAGTGTGGTTTGCTCCCGTCCACTTGAACGCGGAAAGCGTCGACAGCATGGCGAGTGTTCATGGCTGGGCTCGGGGCTAACGGGTGAGTACTGCACCGCTTCTAGTGGCTTCGCAATTGGCGGGCCAGGACGGCCAGACTTTCGGCGTCGGGCAGTATGCCGCCTATGGCTCGAATACCGCCGTCAAACATTACCGCGACCTATCGTGCACATCCGGCGATCCCGCGCTCGTCTCTCAAATCCGCGCGGCCGCAGGCAAGGGGCGTCGTAGCTCCAAGTCATTGCCCGTCGAGTCGTCGCGACTCAGCATGACTAGCTTGCTAATTCTGGCAACACCGTCGCCTGCCGCGCCGCTTCGGTGGCATAGCTTTTGCTCCTGTCAGATTGGGACATTTCTCTCGTAGATCGGCGATGGTGACAAACTGCATGGGCGCCTTGGCAGTCGTGACTGGGGCTGCCGGTGGACTTGGGGCGGCTTTTGCGAACCAGTTCGCCGCACGCGGCTATCGTCTCTTGCTGGTGGATCGAGACGAAGTTCATCTGACCAAGGTCTGCAACGACGTTTCGACCAGACACGGCGTGGAGGTCGAATGCTTCGTCGCGGACCTCTGTGCGCGGCCAGTGGCCGAGCGATTGGCCGATCGTCTCCGGCAAGCGGCCGATCTAGACGTTCTCGTCAACAATGCCGGGTTTGGTGCGGCGAGCTACTTTGTCGACACGGAACCGGAACGCTTGGTAGGTATGGTCGACTTGCACGTGGCCGTTCCCGTGTTGCTGACCCGCTCGGTTCTGCCGGGCATGATGGAGCGCAATCGCGGCGCGATCATCAACCTGTCGTCCGTTGCCGCATGGCTGCAGAATACGGGCAACGTCTTATACGGCTCTACAAAACACTTCTTAGCCGTCTACTCCGAAGCGCTGCAGCAGGAGCTGCACGGCACCAACGTGCGAGTCCAGGCTTTGTGCCCCGGCTTCGTGCGCACCGAGTTTCATAACCAAAAAGGGATGGCGGCCTTCAAGACGCGTCGCCCACCGCCCGAGCGACTCTGGATGTCTGCCGACGAAGTCGTCGCCTACTCTTTGCGCAGGCTCGACGGCGACCAAGTCATTGTGATCCCCGGCTTCGCCAACCGCGTTTTGGGTCGGTTGGTGCAAATGCCGATTGTACAGCCGCTCGCGCGCTGGCTTTATCGCTATCCCCGTGAAACCGGCGGCATCGACAAAACGCCTTCGGCTACTGCCAATACTGACTCGGCTCACAGCGCGGCACATCCAAATACATCGCACGCGATCGACGCAGCGCAATAACTTCCTCGTGCTCTAGCCGTTGGCACATGATCGACACCGACAAACCTTCCAATGCTCGTTGGCAGTCCGTGCTCCCGCTGCTACGCTGCGTTCGCTGCCACGGGCCACTGGAATGTAGCTCGCCTGAGGCATTGCGCTGCTCGGCTTGCGCGCAGACGTTTTCCATCGAGCGCAACATCCTTCATCTGAACACTCACTACGAGGGAAACAACGCGATTGCCGCGGAGTACTACAACGGCACGTTGTGGCCCAAGTTTCGCTTTTGGGAATGGCTCACCTACCTGCCACGTGGTGGCGAACGTGCTGCACGTAACGAAGTGCTTCACCATCTGGGCGACCTTTCGGGTACACGGCTCCTCGAGGTGGCCATGGGTGATGGCCGCAACCTGCCGCTGATTCCTCGCGATTGCCAGGTTTTCGGCCTCGATATTTCGAGCGTGCTCCTAGAAAAGTGTGATCGCGACTACGCCGATCGAAACAAGCTCTTGATCGAGGGCGAAGGGGAGACGCTGCCTTTTCCAGATGCCACATTCGACAACGTCTTCAGCTATGGTGCGCTCAATCACTTCAACGACCCAGGCAGGGCACTACTCGAGATGTCACGCGTCGTGAAGCCGGAGGGCCTGATCGTTGTCGCCGACGAGACGCCTGACTTGCCGAACCGGCAACTGGCCTACAAGCTTGGGTTCCCGAAGTTACAGCAGTGGATTTTGTCGCGGCTGTTTTTCCTCGGACCGAAGATGTCGGCGGTCATTCTGGAGCACACCGATTTGAAAGTTGAGCCTCTAGTAGAACGGTCGCTGCGCGACTGGCGGATTCAACCGGTGTGGGGAGGCTTTGGATACTGCGTGGTTGGGAAGCCCAAATAGTTCGTGCCGCCAATCGACCGATGCACAAAAAGAAGAGCCCGTAAGCTCGCTCACACGCTCAACGTCGCGGGCAATCGCTACAGAATCTGAATTGGGTCCGCTGAAATCCAAACTGAAAAAGCCCGCTTATTCCGGGGAGTAAGCGGGCTTTGATGACGAGCCCCCAGACCGGCCGGATCAGATGGAGCGAACCACTGCCGATCGGCAATGCAATGCTTGTGCCGCGGCAAATTGATCGAGTCTCCCCCTCGCTTTAGGTGCGAACGGGGGATGCAGTGACAGTCAACGCGGCCCAATGTTTGCTCTCCCGCATTTGGAAGTCGCTCGGCAGCCGCAGAATTCGCGTGCGATTGGCTCTGAAATAACGGCCCCCGGTGGACACAGGGGATCTTGGCGGCGGCTTATTGCGGCAACATGCCGCCGCGATGGTTGCCGAGGACCTGCGGAGTCAAAGCGGTGCTTCTCGACGCGGGCCAGCGGGAGCAGTGAGATCTGATCAGACCTGTTCTGCCGACCGCCTGTTCCGCGCCTCGCGTGTGCTTCCTGTTTCTCTACAACTCACTCCTTCCGGCGCTCAATCGAACCATGGCCAAAAAACGTCCGTTTCCTGGTCGGCAAAAGACTTCCGCGCCTCTGCCTCCGGCGAAGAGTGGGGCAGCCGGTGAGACTCATCAACGCGCTGGCTCGGCCAACGTCATGACGACTGCTCAAGGGATCGCAATCTCGGACAATCAGAATTCGCTCAAGGCCGGGCCGCGCGGACCCGTCTTGCTCGAGGACTTCGTGCTTCGCGAAAAGATCACGAATTTCGACCACGAGCGAATTCCCGAACGCGTAGTGCATGCACGCGGCTTCGGCGCTCACGGAACGTTTCGGCCCAACAAGGCGCATGCCAAGCTTACACGGGCTGCGTTTCTCCAAAGCCCTGAGATCGAGACGCCTGTGTTCGTGCGTTTTTCTACCGTGGCCGGCAGCGAAGGCTCGCCCGACTTGGCTCGCGACGTTCGCGGCTTCGCCGTCAAGTTTTATACCAGTGAAGGCAACTATGACCTCGTGGGCAACAACGTCCCGGTCTTCTTCATCCAGGATGCGATGAAGTTTCCCGACCTGATCCATTCCGTGAAACCGGAGCCGGATCGGGGGTTTCCTCAAGCGGCTTCCGCACACGACACGTTCTGGGACTTCGCGTCACTCATGCCCGAGAGCACCCACATGCTCTTGTGGGTCATGTCCGACCGCGCGATTCCTCGCTCTTTCCGCATGATGGAAGGCTTTGGAGTTCATACGTTTCGACTGACCAACGCCAAGGGCGCGGTCACGCTGGTCAAGTTCCATTGGCGTCCGAAGCTCGGATCGTTTTCAGTGATTTGGGACGAGGCAGTGAAGATCAACGGCGCCGATCCCGACTTCCATCGCCGCGATCTGTGGGAAGCCATCGAGACGGGCGACTACCCTCAGTACGAGCTTTCTGCCCAGTGTTTTTCCGAGGAGCAGGCCGCGGAGTTCGACTTCGATGTGCTTGATCCGACCAAACTGATCCCCGAAGAGCTGGTTCCACTCACTTTGCTAGGCACTCTGACGCTCGATCGAAACGTCGACAACTTTTTCGCGGAGACCGAGCAAGTGGCCTTCTGTCCGGCCAACTTGGTCCCCGGGATTGACTTCTCCGAAGATCCGCTTCTGCAAGGGCGATTGTTCTCCTACCTCGATACGCAGCTCAGTCGATTGGGCGGGCCCAACTTCCACGAGATCCCCATCAATCGAGCGCAATGCCCCGTGCGAAACTTTCAGCGGGACGGGCACATGCGCGTAACTCAGCCGGTAGGCCGAGTTGCCTACGAACCGAATAGTCTCGACCTGGATGGACCTCGCGAAACGGCGAATGCGGGGTTTGTGAGCGCGGAGGCGGGAGACAGTGGCGCCAAGATGCGCGTGCGGCCGGAAAGCTTTGCCGATCACTACAGTCAGGCCCGCATGTTCTTCCGGTCGATGAGCGAACCAGAAAAGCGACACATTGTCACGGCCTTTGCCTTTGAATTGGGTAAATGCCAGACTCGAGAAATTCGCCAGCGCGTGTTGGGGCGGCTGAAGCTTGTCGACCCCAATCTCGAAAGCGCCGTAGCCGACAAACTGGGCATGAGCGGTGAGGCCACATCTTTGTCTCTTGCGGCGCCAGTTCGGGATCTGGTTTCGTCGCCTGCTCTCAGCCTGTATGCCAAGGCGCCGAAGTCGATCGCGGGGCGAAAGATTGCTGTGCTCGTGGCAGATGGCTGCGACGAGTCGCTCTTGGGCACGATGCGAACAAAGCTCAAGAGCGAGGGAGCAACGCTCGAAATCATCGCTCCCAAAGTGGGCGGAGTGCGCGGCAATAAGTCGAACATGGTGAGCGTCGACCATGCACTCGTCGGCGCACCCTCCGTTTTGTTCGATGCTGTGGTCGTGCTCGCCGAGAAAGACGAATTGATTCGAGCCTCACAGCTCGATCCCGCGCTCGAGTGGTTGAGAAACGCGTTCGTGCATCTGAAGGCGATTGGAATCGGGTCCGATTCAATCAACTTGCTCGAGGCTGCGGGGGTCGTCGCAGACGAGGCCGTTGTCGAGATCGACAGTCCGCAGAGCATTGCGCGGTTCATTGATGCTGCCAAGCAACATCGACTTTGGTCGCGTGAGGACCGCTAGATCACCAGTGACGGCACCACGTTTGCATTGGCGGGCAACCACACCTTCCCATCCCCATCCGAGGAGTGCCGAAACATGGCTACGTCTAAGAAAGTTGCTCAAGACCGAAACGAAGATCCCATTACCGGCGCTCCCGGGGCACATCCTATCGGAACGGGTGTCGGCGCCGCGGCGGGGGGTGCCGCCGGTCTAGGAATTGGCGCTGCAGTCGTTGCAGGAGCGGCGACGGGGAGTGTGGCTGGTCCGGCTGGTATGGCAGCTGGCGCCGTGATCGGCGCGGTCGCAGGTGGATTGGCTGGCAAAGCCGCGGCCGAGCGGATCGATCCGACCATCGAAGACGCGTACTGGCGCGAAAACTATCGATCTCGGCCATACGTCGATAAGAACGCGTCTTACGACATGTATCAGCCCGCCTACCGTTACGGCTGGGAATCTCGCAGCCGCTATCCAGGACGCTCCTTCGACGAAGTTGAGACCGAGTTGGGCCGCGATTGGCAATCCCGCCGCGACACGTCTTCGTTGGACTGGGAACGCGGTAAGGCGGCGGCTCGTGATGCGTGGCATCGAGTTGAGCGGACGCTTCCTGGCGATGCAGACGGTGACGGTCGGTAGGACACGTAAGAGCGCAGCGTGTAGGACGACACGAAGCCCGCAACTCCGGCTACCACCGACTGCGGGCTCTTTTGTGCGCTCCTCACTCAGCCAAGCGGTTCATCAGGCGTCGCATCGAGGATGATGTCCCGCGTTTCGCAAATCACAAATGCCGGATCGGCGGGATCGTCGCGGAGGCTGAGAAGAATGGTTGCCAGCCGACCAAATGTCGAAACAACTAGATCTTTCCAGCGAACCTGCTTGAGCGCCAATCCGTCAGCCGTTGCCTCCAGCCGCACGAGTCCCGGACGATGGTCGAGCGGCTCCAAATACTGGACCAATGACTTGCGAATCCGATAGCGACCCATGTCGAAGCTTCCGCATTGCTAAGCCTCGGTAGAAAGGGGCTCAGCTGCGTCGAAGCAATGCGTGTGCCTAGTTCTACTCGGACCCCCATCTGAGGTTTCAGATCCGGTGACCTCGAGCCAAGGCACCCTACTGGTTCCGGGCCAGGGGAAGCGGTAAATTGCAAAGTTCGTCTGGCAAGCTGAAGCAACTCTTTCGAGGACTTAGGGATCGGTCAATGGGTCAAAGTAATTCAGGGACGGCCGCGATCCTCGAAAAGGCAGATGAGATCTTGCGTGACTGGATGCAGCTCGTCTTCTCCGGCGAAACGGGATCGGAAAAGCGCACGTCTCGGCAAGAGGCTGAAAACCAGGGACGAGAGCTTCTGTCGCTCTTGCGAACCGCGTTGCGAAGCGGCGACCCCAGCGAAAAAAATCGGGACCAATGGCGTGCGGTCGAAGACTATCTTGGTGAGATCTCTCGGGATCGTGTTCTCAAAGGATTCACGGCCGACCAGACTGCGGGTTTCGTCTTCGCACTGAAAAAGACGCTGTTTGCTCGCCTGCGGACGGAACTGGCGCGTGATCCTGAGGGTCTGGCCGCAGAAACCTGGTATGCCAGCGAACTCATCGACCGCCTGGCGATGACCACCGTTCGTTCCTTTCAGCAGGGTCGGGAGGCCGTCATCGTCCGGCAGCAGGAAGAGATGCTCGAGCTGAGCACTCCCGTGGTAAAAATCTGGGACGGGATTCTGGCCCTGCCCATGATCGGCACCCTCGACAGCGGGCGGACCCAGGTGGTCATGGAGTCGCTGTTGCAGGCGATTGTCGATACGGGCGCTCAAATTGCCATCCTCGACATCACGGGCGTACCGACCGTGGATACGCTCGTGGCGCAACATCTGCTGAAGACGGTCACGGCAATTCGGCTGATGGGGGCGGAATGCATCATCAGCGGAGTTCGACCGCAAATCGCACAAACGATCGTACATCTTGGAGTAGATCTGCAAGGCGTCACAACAAAAGCGTCGCTCGCAGACGCCCTCGCACTGGCCTTCAAGCGAACAGGCATCGCGGTCAATCGCGCTACTGCCGGCACGGGGAAGTAGTGGGCCATGGATCGAATTCCGATTCTTCGCATTGGCGAGTTTTTGCTCGTCAGCATCCAAGTCGACATGCAGGATGATCTTGCCCTGCGGCTGCAAGACGACCTCACCGCGCGCATCTCCGCGACTGGCGCGAAGGGGGTCTTAATCGATATTTCGGCCCTGGACATTGTCGATTCCTTCATTGGCCGATTGATCGCCAACATCGCCTCCATGTCGCGAGTACTTGATGCCCATACTGTCGTCGTGGGCATGCAACCTGCAGTGGCCATCACGCTCGTAGAGTTAGGCCTCGAGTTGCCAGGGGTCAAGACCGCGCTCAACGTGGAACGTGGCATGACAAGCCTTCGTAAATCGCTTGCCGAGGAGCGCGATGTCGACCTCAGCGAGTGAGATCTTTCCGATCCGCGACGAGCAGCACGTGGTGCTCGTTCGCCAAGCCGTCCGTCGCGCTGCGCAAGCCGCGGGGCTTAGTCTGGTGGACCAAACGAAGCTTGTGACCGCGGCTAGCGAACTCGCCCGCAACACCCTCATTCATGGCGGAGGAGGCGAGGTGGAAATGCAGTCTTTAGCGGAGAATGGTCGAAAAAGTGTGAGGCTTGAGTTTCGCGATCAAGGGCCCGGAATTCCCGACATGGATTTGGCCCTCAAGGATGGCTGGACCTCGGGCAGTGGCCTCGGCATGGGGCTTTCAGGCTCGCGTCGACTCGTCAATTTCTTCGACATCAAGACCGCCGTGGGAGTCGGCACGTCCGTCACGATTGCGCGATGGAAATGAGCGAGGTTCGCCCTTATGTACTGCAAAACGTCGTCGCGGTGAGCGACAGTAGCCAGGCGGGCGAAGTGCGAAGAACGGCCAAAAAGCTGGCCGAAGATGTCGGCTTGCCGGAGATCGCATCGGCCAACGTGGCCATCATTGCGACGGAGTTGGCGACCAATTTAGTAAAGCACACCCCAGGCGGAGAGGTCTGGCTCACCGCAGTTCGGCCTTCGGCCACGTCCGACATGTGCTCAAGGATTGAACTCTTGGCCATCGATCGAGGCCCGGGAATGGGCAATGTGGCGGCGAGCATGCGCGACGGCTATTCCAATGCAGGAACGTCGGGCGAAGGTTTAGGGGCGATTCGTCGGCTGAGCACGGAATTCGACCTCTATAGCGATTGTCCTCGCGGCACGGCCGTGATTGCCAAGGTTCATGCCGATCGCACTGGCGCCAATGCGTTCAACTGGTCGGCTCTCAGTCGGCCTGCGCCCCACGAGCAAGTCTGCGGTGATGGCTGGCACCTCGCGTTTGAAGGCCGACAGGCGGCGATTCTCGTTGTCGATGGCCTGGGGCACGGTCCCCATGCTCACGAGGCCGCTCAAGCCGCGATTGGTCACTTCTCCGAAAGACCGTTTCTCGAGCCTGCCGAAGCGATTGAGCAACTCGATACGCGTCTGCGGGGAACGCGCGGAGCGGCTCTATCGATTGCCCACTTGTGTCTCGATTCGCGACGGATGGTTTATGCGGGTTTCGGGAACATCAGCGGCACCGTTAGTTCAGTGCACGCAACCGCCCCGGAAGGAATTCGGCAGTCAGGGCTGATTTCGCAAAATGGAATCGTAGGTGCTGGAGTGCGCCGAACTCAGACGCTCAGCTACGACTTGCCGCCGGCCGGTCGGCTCATAATGTATTCGGACGGCATCAACACCCGCTGGTCACCCGATCGTTACCCTGGTTTAGCGCGGCAACATCCGGCGCTCAACGCCGGCGTGATGATGCGAGATCATATTCGCGGCCGCGACGACGCGACCGTGGTTGTGCTGGACTTTGGTGGAGACCCCAGATGACGGCGGAACACGCTAAAGAGGTGGTAGGGAAGGATCGGGCAGCGTTGGAAGCTCAGATCGCGGATCTGACCGGAACCGTACACCGTCTGAATGAGGAGCTCGCGGAAACGAACCAAGGGGTTGTGGCGCTCTATGCCGAGTTGGACGACAAAGCCGCCCAATTGGCTGAAGCGTCGGAACTGAAAAGCCGCTTCTTGTCGTACATGAGTCACGAATTCCGTACGCCACTGGGAGCCATTCGCAGTATTGCGCGCCTGCTTCTCGACCGGATGGATGGTCCGTTGAGTGGCGAACAAGAAAAGCAGGTGGTGTTCATTCAGCAATCGGCGCTAGAGCTGACAGAATTGGTCAACGATCTGCTCGATCTAGCCAAGATCGAGGCTGGGCGCCTCAGTATTTCGCCTGCTTGGTTTGAGATGGTCGATTTGTTCGCTGCACTGCGAGGAATGTTCAGGCCGCTGCTGGAAGACGGGCAGGTCGCGTTGGTTTTCGAAGAGCCGCCCACGATTCAGCCCATCTTTTCCGATGACAAAAAGCTGTCGCAGATTCTCCGCAACTTCATTTCGAACGCGCTCAAGTTCACGCCCGTCGGTACGGTGCGCGTTGGCGCCCAGGTGGAGGGCGATGCGGTAACGTTTTCTGTCAGCGATACAGGCATCGGGATTCCGCCGGAGCATCACGCTAGCATTTTCGAGGATTTCACGCAGGTTGATTCGCCGTTGCAGCGCAAATGGCGAGGAACGGGATTGGGATTGTCCCTATGCAAAAAGCTTGCTGACGTTCTTGGCGGATCAGTATCGATGGAAAGCGCTCCTGGGCAGGGCTCCACGTTTCAAGTTACCCTGCCCCTGCGTTACGACGCCGGGGAATCGTCGCCTGACGATCAAGGATCGGGCGCGGAGACTGCAACGTGAATCGAACGGCACCCTCCGCGATCGACCCAGCCGCCACTATCTTAGTGGTCGACGACAATCCGGCGACAATGTACGCCACGACGCGTGTGCTGCGCGCCGCCGGGTGGGCAACGTTGGAAGCCACTACCGGGACTGAAGCAGTTGCGCTCGCTACTCCAGCGGTCGATCTAGTCATCCTCGATATCGACCTGCCCGATTTCGATGGATTCGAGGTGTGTCGTCGACTTCGCGAGCACGAATCGACAGCGGCAATTCCCATCGTTCATCTCTCAGCTACGTTCGTTCGCGACGTAGACAAGGTGCAGGGGCTCCAGGGCGGCGCTAGCGGTTATCTAACCCATCCCGTGGAACCGCCGGTTCTGATTGCCACCGTCAATGCCTTCTTGCGTGGGCGTCAGGCCGAGCGACGCTTGCGGCAAAGCGAAGAATCGTTTCGCGCAGTTTTCGAGAATGCCGTAAACGGCATCGCCATGTTTGACACCGAAGGCCGAATTTCCGACGCGAATCCTGCCCTCTGTCGCATGTGCGGGCTTAGCCACGAGCAATTGGTCGGATCTCAACTGATCGAGCTAATGCGTTCACAGGAACGCTCGCCTGCCGAGCAGTTGCGGGAACTGCGAGCCCAAGATTCATGGCGCATGGTCGTGCCTTGGCAACGACCCGATAACGAGAAGGTGTGGCTCGAATGGTCGGTCTCGCGGCATGCAGGGCCGCATTTTTGGCTCGCGATTGCAAGTGACATCACCGACCGGGTCAGACTCGAGAAGCAGCGTGAAGACTTGCTGGAGAGCGAACGGCAAGCACGCGCCGATGCGGAAAGGGCCAATCGCCTCAAGGATGAATTCCTGGCTACTCTGTCTCACGAGCTGCGCACGCCGCTGCACTCGATCGTTGGTTGGTCGGAAGTCTTGCGTCGCGCGTCGACCGACGCCGAGTTGGTGAGAGAGGGTGTTGCAGCGATTGAGCGAAACGCGCGCGCGCAATCGCAAATGGTGGGCGATTTGCTCGACATTTCCAGGATTGCCGCTGGCAAGGTTCGGCTCGAGGCAGAGTTGCTCGAGTTCGGCGAGATTGTGTCGGCGGCGGTGGCCAGCGTTAAAGTCGCGGCCAGCGCGAAGGGTATCACTCTTCAAGATGAATGGGAGCCTGCCCATATCATGGGCGACCGTGGCCGTCTGCACCAAGTGGTGGCCAACCTCCTAACCAACGCGATTAAGTTTACCCCGCGGTCTGGCGAAATCTGGGTGCAGTGCAGACGTGCTGGCGATGAGGTGATTTTGCGGATTCGTGATACCGGACAGGGGATGAGCGGGGATCTGCTGCCGACCATCTTCGAGCGATTCCGCCAGGGCGACGGTAGTTCATCGCGGACCGAGGGTGGGTTGGGATTGGGGCTGGCGATCGTAAAGCAACTCGTTGAATTGCATGGCGGTCGCGTGTGGGCTGAAAGTCCAGGAACGAACCTCGGATCGACGTTCTCGATCGCAATTCCGTTGGCGAAAGAAATGGCGCCGTCCGCTCACGCGCACGCAAAGGTTCCACCAGCACTCAATCCGACACGACTCGAAGGCGTTCGCATTTTAATCGTCGACGATGACCGTGACGCGCGTGAGGTGCTGAAGCGGCTTTTGGGCGACTGTGGTGGTGTCATCAACACCGCCGCTAGCGTGCAAGAGGCGATGCACGCACTTGCCGGCTGGACGCCCCAAATCCTGGTCAGCGACTTAGGCATGCCCGAAAAGGACGGCTTTGAGTTGATTGCCCGAGTTCGAGAGGTGTTCAGCGAAGCCGAGCTGCCCGCCGTTGCAGTTACGGCATTCGCTCAAGACAAGGATCGACGACGTGCGCTCAGCTCGGGCTATCAAGCGCACTTTGCCAAGCCGATCGAAGTGCAAGAGCTCGTCGCTTCCATCCGCGCATTGGTCGAAACTGAGGCCGGTTAGCTTTCGAGGGGTGGTGCGCGGTTTAGCGAATTGCGCTCTGTGCTAGGCCAACGGCCACGGTCTGCACCAACCCTTCCCAGCATTCTGCGTTGGGCAATTCCCTCTCCAGACTGTTGACGAGCTTTTCGAATTGTGTGGTCAGTAACTTTTCGTGAACGGGAAGCATCGAATATACGCCATTCGACGATCGCTTCTTCCCACACGCCCTTTCCGCCGATGAATGTTTGCAAAGAGTCTGAGCTGGCCTGTCGCCATCGAGCGCGTTCTTTCTGAATCCGACGAACCGCTCACCGCAATCGAGATCGCCCGGCGGGCGGCTCGCGAGGGGTTCGTGGCCTCGATCTCCGATCACCCGAGCCATTCAGTGAAGGGCGCGATTGCGCGGCATATCAAGGAGGGGAATCGTCGCGGCTTCCTGATCATCCGTCGAGAAGCGGGCCAGGTCTTTCTCTACTGGCTCATCAGCAAGAAGCTGCGGTAATGAGCGCCTCGTTGCATCCCGCTGCGCCAGGTGCTAGGGTGGACCATCCCAGGATGCCTTGGATCTTTATCCGGCGGCCGTGACTTCGCGGCTTTCGCCTATCTTTCTGATCCATCCCCAGCAGGGAGGACCTTCCCATGCTTGATGGACGGCGCATCCTCATCGTCGAGGACTATTCTGACGCCAGCCGGTGCCTCGAGGTGTTTCTCGCGCATAGGGGCGTCAGTTCTCGCACCTATCGAAATGGTCAGGCGGCTCTCGATGCCCTATCGCAGGACAAACCTGTAGCGCTAATCTTGGACGTGGGGCTTCCGGGCATGTCAGGCTTCGAGTTGGCAACTGCCATTCGAGCGCTTCCCGAGGGAGCGAGCTATGTGCTCGTTGGGTATTCAGGGCACGCCGAACGCGAATACTTTTCGCGAGCTCTCGCTGCTGGGATGGACGCTTACTTCGCGAAGCCGACCAACATCGACGTGATGCTCACGGAGATCCAGCGTTTGGTCAAGCAGAAGACGCAGCGTTCTGTGGCGGGTTTAGAGGGTCCGCATCCGTACGCACCTGGAATCGATTTCCAGGGCTTCAACGATAAACTGTTGCCATGCCGCTACTAACCGACAGCCTTCAACAGTTCTAGTAGAGCTTCCGGCAGTACAGGCTTGACGAGCCGCCCGGAGAACCGAGCATCACGCTCCGCTTCGTCAAATGCCTCTGGCTCGAAAGCACTGATCGCGACGATCCGCAAATCGGCGGTATCAGCTTCCGCTCGCAAGACCTTTGCTACTTCGAACCCATTCATGCGGGGGAGTCCGATATCCAACAGCACAAGATCAGGATGCCAACGGCGAGCAAGTTCCAGCCCAACAAGACCGTCGCCCGCAACCGCCACCTCGCAGCCCGCGATCTCAAGCAACATTTTCATCGACAAGGCGTTGTCGCCGTTGTCCTCGACGACCAGCACTCGTAATGCCCGTCTCTTACACGCCATACCCGTGCTCCGCCGCATGCGTCTTGCCGATAAGGCGCACTGCAAACCACGCACCGAGACTCTTCGAGGCGACTCTAGATACCTTTTCCAGATATAAAAGAGACCCGCCAGCATGAATCGCTGGCGGGCCTTGGTGCGGCCGACGGATGCACCGTTGGCCGGAAAGCAACTAACCGGGGAGAGGCCCGCTCGTGCCAGGCCTCTCGTTGTTCGAACTACCTGCCTCCTTAGATGCAGCAGGCGGCGGCGAGGATACCGTTAGCGCATGGAAAAACCCGCGGGCAATCTCGCCAAAGGTTGCCAGCGGGCTGGAAGATCCGACCCCGAATGCCACTAGGCGTCGGGCCTCTGCTGCGTCCCCGCAGATGGCTCGATTCTATCCCCACGAGTTGGGTTGTCGAATCTTTGCCTACAAACGAATAAACCCGTCGAGCGTGTGTGCTCTCGACGGGCTGGTTCTCCCGGTCGTCGTTGGTCTGATGCAGCTCGCGTTACGGTGGGTTCGCCGAAGGATTACGTTGGCCCGCAATGCGAGGGCGCCGTCCAAGCAACTTCCGAGGGCGGGAAACCGCCTTTTCCCAAACAGCCCGCCAGCTTGTTGTATCGGCTAGGGGATGCGTGCGGCTTTGCTAGACTCGATGGCACTTCGGAAAGGCGCATAAAAAACCCGTCCGGCAGCAGGGATTCCACCGGACGGGCCTGAGAGGTTTCACCGACCATGGCCGGTGGCCTGGCCGCCTCGAATGCCTAAGAGACGGCTACTCTGTCTAACGCTTCGACCTAACACGCATTGCCGCGAGACCGAGGCCGGCCAGGGTGGCGAGGAGCCAAGTTCCTGGCTCGGGGGCGTAGACGACGTCCATAGCTCCGCCGCTCGGATTGGTTGGCCCTTTCCAAAAGGTCTGGGCCTCCTCCAGCGGCAGGCTTTGAAACGGCTTGCCGATGGAGAACTTCGCGCCGGCCGCCAACGTGCCAAAGGTCGTCATATTGGTTTCGGCCAGGTTGGTTGCCGAAATAGGGACCAATTCACCGAAGGACACTCCACCGACTCCGAGCGCCGCAATAATGGTGGCGGACTCCCCACCAGTGAAGTAGTCGTTGATGCTTTTCCAGCCAACGGGATCAAGTTCATTGATCTGCGAAGAGATCTGATAGCTATCGAAACTAACGGGAGCGTCGGTCGTATTCCACAGGGACGTGGAACCGTCGAGTTCAACCCACAGCGCAAGCTGGGACACGGCACTCGCCTGCGAAGCGCCCGATACCAACAGAACCGCCGCCAACAAAGCACGCCTGATCATTGTTTCGCCCTTCTAAGTTGTCGCATGAGAATCGTTGCCGGGCTCGATTATGAGCAGCGTTCCCCCCCGGCGGCAACGAATTGGCGTGCGATTGCGGTAAACCCTAGGCGGTCTCATGGACTTGCCTCCCGCCTCCCCCGCCCGCTAGCCTCGCGGCATGAACGTCCTCGACCAAGCCGCCCAAGACGATGAGCTGATCGACCGGCTCAAGCATCTCTGGTGGCATCGCTGCTTGTCGGAAGACGAGTCCATCTGGCTCGAGGCGGTGAGCGATCGTCTCGCCTCGAAGCCATTGGGCAAGCTCACGAGCAACCTGACGGGGCGTAGTGTGCGGGCATCGCTCAGCGTCTACGTGAGCACACTGACCGCAGACGAGCGGCAGCGGGGCGATGGGATCGTGCGACGGTTCGTCTAGGGGCTAGGACCGCTGCCCTGGCTGGCTACAATGGCCGACTGATCATCATCCCGCATGGAAGCCTAAGCATGGATCGCGTACTGTTCGCCGACGCCGATGGCACCCGTAGTCGGATCGCTGCCGCTGTGCTGCGGCAACATGCTGGCGGACGCTTCGAGGTAGTCTGGGCCGCTGTTGAGCCGGTGAGGGTCGGACCCGAGTTGGCGGACGTGCTTGAGCGCAACGACCTGCCGGTAGAAACCAAGGTCCCGCCAACGCTCGAGGACGTGCGCGGCACTCGCTTCCGCTACATCATCGCTCTCGACGAGCAAACGCAGCCTTCACTCTCAGAGGGAGTCGCGTTCCTTCGCTGGCCGTTCGAGCATCCCGCGCACTCCGGCCGCGAAACCTTCGAATCCGTCTTCGAGCAGATCGAGGGAACTCTATTCGACTGGCTGACCAAGTTCGAGGAGTCTGAACCGCTCGACGATGATGCAGGCGTGCCGCCGCATCATTTGGATGCCAACGTACATAAGCCTGCCTGAGCGCGCTGAGTCACGAAAAGAAGCGTTGCGATCCCGGGAAGGCAACCTGCTGCACGCCTAGCAACTCGAGATCGGCCAACACAGCCCGCTTGAACTGGTCGAGCACGAACTCACGCGCTTGGTCCTGCGTGAGGTGTGTCGGAATCCAGAGCTGATCGAAGTATGCCTGGGCAAGCGCTCGCACGCCCGTGCGATCGGGCCCCTCTGAATGCGCTGTGAATGCGTGATTCGTCATTGTGGCGGATTGCAGAGTTGGCAGGGCTCGTAGGCAGCCTTGGCATCGGCCAGCGACTTGGCGATCTGCGACTTTCGCAGTGCTGAGCAGCCGGCACGATGGTACTTCTCGCCAGTGCGAGTCACGTAGACCGTATCTGATGCGGCCGGGGAATCGCCCCCGCGGCCACCAAAGGCCCCGAGCCCCATGGGCCGGCGAATGATCGTCGTCTCGACCTTCACGTCCTCTGGTGGCACCGGAGGTGGCGACGGTGGCAGCTTGGCCAACGCGGCGCGTCGTTCGGCCTCTTGCTTGCGCCAGTCCCAAGGCGCGATAGGCTCGTCGCCAGCCCAGAGACCGACCTGCTCTTCACGCGCCTTCACTTCGGCCGCGGCGAACGCCTTCGCCTTCGAGTAGCGGACGAAGTGCCACGCCCAGCCTTCAGACACCATCTCGAGGTTGACGTTGTGGCCGGCGACCTTCACCAGTCCCAACAGCCGGCCGTAGGCGTCTTTGTCTCGCCAGTGGACCTGCACGCGCTTGCCGAAGACCTTCTTGGCAAGGGCCTGCTTCGAGAGCTGCGAATAGGGCTGCTTCGACTCCGGGGCGTCTATCGCCAGCAGCCGCACCTTGTGCTGCGCCTTCTCGTCGTCGAGCACGGTGATCGTGTCGCCATCAGCGATCCCGACGACCTTTCCCTCGAACTTCTGAATCGCCTTGTCTGCGGCGAAGGCTGACGCGACGAGGCAGGCCAGGAGAGCGACGGTTGCGAGTGGCCTTTGCATATCTTGACCTAAAGGAAAAACCCGCCCGACAGTCTCGCCAAAGTCTGCCGAACGGGTCTGAGAGGTTGCACCGGCTGCTTCGCGGTCAGCCAGTAGCCA
>JAESFN010000572.1_pt1 | contig 30154 bp, 27 predicted proteins | sample 9269411 | NCBI WGS metagenome assembly JAESFN01 (sample SAMN14505399, study PRJNA617100) | algae metagenome | isolation source: Iphinoe sp. HA4291-MV1 and co-occurring heterotrophs from trail next to... | place: USA: Maunawili Falls, Hawaii | collected 2009-07-25
ATCGTCCGAGACGAGATTCCTCATACTCTGGCGATGCTGCCCAGCAGTGCGTTGGTCTGCGACATTGGTTCAGGCCGACGCCGCATTGGGCCCGGCGTGATCACGGTCGATCTGCTTTCGCACCACACCGTCGATGTGCAGGCCAATATTCTCAGGCTCCCCTTCGCCGACGCCACGTTCGACGCGGTGTTTTGCGTCGGCATGCTCGAGCATGTCCTCGACCCGCGCGCCGCGGTGACGGAGCTAGGGCGAATCTTGAAGCCGGGCGGGTTGATTCACCTGGCCGCGCCGTTCATCCAGGGATTTCACCCCGATCCACAGGACTACTGGCGTTTCACGGTCGAAGGCCTACGGTTGCTCGGCAGCGAGTTCGAGGAATTGGATCGCGGCTCGGCCATTGGACCAAGCTGCGGACTGGTTTGGATTGCCCGCCAGTGGGCCGTGACCGGCGTCACGCAGCGCTGGCTCAGCAACCTGCTGTTGCTCGTAGCCTGCTTGGTGACGCTGCCGCTCAAGTACTGCGACTACCTACTGCTGCGCCGCCCCCTCAGCCACTGGGCCGCCTCGGCAGTTTATTTCCGCGGCAGAAAGCCGAGCGTCATCGCCCCGGTTCGGCGGCAGAGCTAAGACCGCCAAACGCAATCGCTTGATCCGCGGGCGCGGGCGTCGCGGTGGAATTCCCCCCCGTCATTGACGGGGGGCTAATGAGCCGGCGAAAGCCGAAATTAGCCCCCGGCGAGCCGCCGGGGGGACAAGGATCGTCGCGGCGGACGAGCCCGTTGAAATCCGGTTGAGTTCGGCTTTCTAAGCGCTCGTGGCCACGGTGCGCAGCACCTCGACCACGAGGTCGATTTGTGCCTGCGTGTTGAACGGCCCCCAGCTCAGCCGTAGCGTGCCGCCGTTCGGCAGCGTGCCGAGCGCCCCGTGCGCGAGCGGCGCGCAGTGCAGGCCGGCGCGGGCTTGAATGCCCTGTGTCGATTCGAGGATTGCGGCAAGTTCCTGCGGATCGTAGCCGGCGACGCTCAGGCTTAGCACTTCAACGGCGCGCGGTGTTGATCCCTGGTCGGACGAATTCGCTGAGCAGTAAAGCGTGATGCCCGGCACGCCGACCAGACCGCCCACGAGCGCCGTCCGTAGCGCTTGTCCATGCTCGAAGAGTGCGCTCGGCGCTTGCTCGGCCAACCAGGCCAACGCAGCGCCCAGGCCGGCCAGCCCGGGCAGATTGTGGTTGCCAGGCTCATAGCGGTCCGGCAGCGTCTCAGGCTGCCGCGGCAGTTCGCTCTGCGTGCCGGTGCCCCCCTGACGCGTCGGCCGCAGTCGCGTTTCGACGTCAGGCCGCACGTACAGGAGGCCCACGCCAAGCGGTCCCAGCAGCCCCTTGTGCCCCGGCGCGGCCAACAGGTCGGCCTGCAACTCGTCGACCGTGAAGGGAAAGTGGCCGAGCGTTTGCGCGGCGTCCACCAATAGCAGCGCTCCGTGCTCGCGAACGCTATGACCCACCATGGCCACCGGCTGCACCACGCCGGTCACGTTCGAGGCATGCGTGATTGCCACGAGCGCCGTGCTTGGACGCAGGGCGCGGCGAATATCGTCCGGATCGATCTGGCCGTCCGCTCCACAGGCGACCTGCGTCACTTCGATCCCGCGTTCCTCGACCAGGTGGGCGAGCGGCCGCAGCACCGAGTTGTGCTCGAGCACGGTCGTCACCACGTGGTCGCCGGGGCGGAGCACACCGTGCAGGGCCAGGTTCAAGCCATCGGTGCCGCTCGAGGTGAAGATCACGCGGCTCGAGTCAGAAGCGCCGAGTAGCGCCGCAGCGCGACGACGCGCATCGGCCACAAGGCGGGCGGCCTCGAGCGACTCGGCATACGCGCCACGGCCGGCCGCTGCGCCGATCTCGCGCTGATAGCGATCGACGGCCAGATAAACCGCTTCCGGTTTGGGCCAACTCGTGGCCGCATTGTCGAGGTAAATGCGTTGGGGTCGATTCATGGTCGCCAAGAGAGGCGCGGCGGACGGCAATCGGCTGGGAACGCCGGGCCCGCGCCGACGTGAGCTATCGATCCAATGTACCCCGGACGGGGCGTCACCGCAGGGCGTTTAGCACCAGCTCGAAGGCCACGAGGTAGGCGTTGCCCCAGGTTTCCGAGTGGCGAGGAAGTTCGTTCGCTCCGCGGCCGAACGGTGCAGCCTCGGCAGGGGCGACTCGAGAATAGCCCCGGGCCAGGGCAGCGCTGAACTTTAACGCTCGCGCAGGGCCGTGCGGCCGAAACGGGCGCCGAAGGCGGTGACCGAGCGCTAGATCGCTTCGCCGCCGCGTTCGCCGGTGCGGATACGAATGCAGTCTTCTAGCGGCAGCACGAAGATCTTGCCGTCGCCGATTTCGCCTGACTCGCCGCTGCGGCCGCCCTTGATGATGGCGTCGACCGTGGGCTGCACGAAGTCTTCGTTCACGGCGATCTGCAACTGCACTTTGCGGAGCAGGTTTACGGCGAACTCATGGCCCCGGTAGGTCTCGGTGTGGCCTTTCTGGCGACCGAAGCCTTGCACGTCCATCACGGTGAGCCGGAAGACTTCGACTTCGGTCAGCGCCGCTTTCACCGCCTCGAGCCGGCTGGGCTGAATGATGGCGATAATCAGCTTCATGGAGTGCGCTATTCCCGTGCAGGCGAAGGAGTCGAGGGCCGCATCGTAAGGTAGCTGCCCAACAGAGGATCAAAGCTTCGATTGATCGTAGCTCGCCCCTAGGAAGCTCTCAAGGGCGCGAGAAAACAGCGTCCCACTCGAGTCTTCGAGGTGGACGCCATCGAGAGAAAACACCCCGGCTTGGGCAGGCTAGGCGGAGCACCTGCCCAAGCCATTGGGGCATCCTTCTGGCCCAGGCAAGAGCCGAAGTACGAGACGCGTGGTTCGAACTGCAGACCCTTAGGTCTAGCTAGAGGCGGCACACCGACCGAGGGACGGTGGGGGTGCCACGAGCTGCGCGGTCAACCTTGCGGCGGACCACAGACAGGACGACTCCCAACAATCGCCCTGGCCTCGCTGCTCGTGACACCCCACACGTCAACCAACCCTCCACACCACGCTTTCAAGCTTGTGAGGACCCAGAGGTCCCGTTGTTCGATGGCAGGCTCTTCGAGAGCCCTTCGAAAGCTTCCCGCGGCTTTCGCTCGCGGTTGCTTTCGCATTGCGATTTCTACCTATCGCAAGCGCCGTGCCGAGAGATACCGGAGACTACGAAACGCTCGTCTTCGGCTCGCTGTATCTCAAACGGGGAAAAGAGTTAAAGAAATCTGCGACTCGCGCTGATTTGTTGCGGAAGGCGAATTTGCCCGAGCCCCATGCACGGATGCTAAGCAGACAACGATGAGGGCTTAAGCACTGGTTAGAAAAGCAAGCATTCTCACGCCTGCTGCACAGGCAGAGAGCGTTCTTAGGGGGAGCGTACTGGCCAGAAACGCGGCATTTCGGACTAGGCGAACTCACGAGGTCGCCGTGCTTGCAGCGAGTTTACCGAAGGCCAGGGGCGGGCAACGCACTGCCAGCGAACCGTGTGGCCGCTTCCATGATGCGTTCCTCGCTCGCCTCGGCGCGGCTGAACTCGGCCGTGAGCCGGCCTTCGCAGAGCACGAGAATGCGGTCGCTCACCGTGAGCAGTTCCGGCAGCTCGCTCGAGGTGACGAGAATCGCGAGCCCCTGCCGGCACAGCTCGTCCATCAGCCGATAGATCTCGGCCTTCGCCCCCACGTCGATGCCGCGCGTAGGATCGTCGAGCAGCAGCACGCGCGGTCGCGCGAGTAGCCACCGGCCGATGATCGTCTTTTGCTGGTTGCCGCCGCTAAGGCTGAGAATTGGCGCCGCGAGGCTCGCCGTCTTCACCCGCAGCCGGTCGACCGCTTCCTGGGCGAGCCGTTGCTCGCGGGCACCGGAAATCAGCCCAGCGACGGTGGTTTGCCCCAGCGTTCGTACAGTGGCGTTGCCCCCCACCGAGAGATGCTGGAATAGCCCCAGCCGCTTGCGATCTTCCGTTACCAATGCGACGCCCGCCGCGGCGGCTTCGGCCGGATGGTGGAATCGCACTACTTGGCCGCCAAGCACGATTTGCCCCGTCGGCGGCACGTCGCTCGCGCCGAACAGGCTTTCGAGCAGCTCTGTGCGACCGGCGCCCATCAGCCCGGCCACGCCGACGATCTCGCCTGCCCGCAGCGAAAGGTTGATGCCTTGCAGCCGCTGACCCTCGCCGTCGGCTCGGGCGAGCGACAGCTCGCGGACCTCGAGCACCGGCTCGCCCGGGGTGCGGCTTTCGTGAAACTCGGCGGCGGCCAGCTCCCGGCCCACCATCAGGTTCGTAATTTGCTGCGGCGTAGCCTCGTTGCGTTCGAGCGTTTTCACGTGCTGCCCATCGCGGAGCACCGTAATGCGGTCGGCCAGGCGGAACACCTCGCTCATCTTGTGGGAGATGTAGAGCATGGTCACGCCGCGCTCCCGCAGCCGAGCGATCACCCGGTCGAGCCGGGCCACCTCGGCTTCCGACAGGGCGCTCGTCGGCTCGTCGAGAATCAGCAGATCGGAGCGCTGCGCGAGCGCGCGGGCAATCTCCACGAGCTGTTGATCTCCGACGCGCAAATGCGCGACTTCGCGGGCCGGATCGACGCGGCACTCGAGGTCGTTCAAGATCTTGGCCGCTTCTGCCTGCATCCGCCGCTCGTCGAGCAGCCCCAGCGGTCCGCGCAGCTCGCGACCCAGGAAGATGTTGGCCGCGGCCGAAAGCTGTTCGACCAAGTTCAGTTCTTGATGCACGATCGCGATGCCGGCCCGCTCCGCCTCGCGCGTGTCGGCGAATTGCACGCGCCCGCCGCGCAGCAGCAGGTCGCCGTCGTAGTCGGGGATCACGCCGGCGATGATCTTCATCAGCGTGCTCTTGCCAGCGCCGTTCTCGCCGACGATGGCGTGCAGCGAGCCAGGCAGCACGTCGAACGAGACGCCGCGCAAGGCATGGATGCCGCCGAACCGCTTCGACACGTCTCGCAGCGAGATCAGCGGCTCGGCCGACATGAGGAACTCCAAACGACGCTAGCGGCGCTGGGCGCGGGCTTCATACGCCTTGACGAGCGCCAGCAGTAGGAGCGTCGAACCGAAGGCGATGCCTACGCCCTTGGGCCCGACGAAGAAACTGGTGACGAGCGCCGCCAGCAACGCCAGAATGCCCACCATCACGCTCCCTAGAGCGCCGGGGAAGAATTGCTTGCGATTGCCTGCCGCGCCGCGGACCTGACTGAGCGACACGGCCAAGACCACGAGCACGCCGACGATGAAGCCTTCGTACATGTCGGCGTTGCGGTCGATGACCTTGGCGATGCCATCGATCACGGTGCGGAGGAACAGGGCCCCCAGCATCGCGCCGGGGATCGTGCCTACGCCCCCCTGCAGACTGCAGCCGCCCACGACGGCCGCGGCGATGGCGTTGAGTTCGTAGCCCATTCCGAGCACTTCCGGCTTGGCCACGCTTTGAGCGCAGATATAGAGAATTCCGGCCACGCTCGAGAGCATGGCGCTCGCGCAGTAGGCGAGCCACTTCAGGCGATCGGTGCGGATGCCGCTCAGGCGGGCCGCCTGCTCGTTGCCCCCCATGGCCACGAGGTGCCGGCCGACAACGGTGCGCGTGAGCAGAATCGTGCACACGACGGCCAGGGCCACGAACACCACGGCCGGAATCCAGATCGAGGTTTCCAGGTAGCGGAAGCCGGCGTCGAAGATGTTCACCTGGTTCTGCGTGCCAGCGCCAGGCGTTACATAGCCTTGCACGGTGGGCACGAGTGCCCGCGCGAGGCTGCGCAGGCCCACGAGCGAGGCCAAGGTGGCAATGAACGGCGGCAAGCCGATTACCGTGATCAGCCAGGCATGCAAACTGCCGATCAAGAAGCCGACGAACAGCGTGCCGGCGATCGCAATCGCAATCACGCCGGCCGACAGGTGCGGCTCCGCGGGGCTCTTCATGGCCTCGGGCGCGAGCCAGAGCAGTAGGCAGCCGCAGACCGACCCGCTAAAGGCGATCACCGAACCGATCGAAAGGTCGATCCCGCCAGCGATGATCACGATGGCCGCTCCCAGGGCGGTGATGCCGAGGAGCGAGGTCTGGCGAAGGATAAACTTGGCGCTGTCGAGCGGTTGATGCCAGTAGTTGTGTTGCTGGTCGAGCGCAGCCGACAGCACCACGACCACGACGATCGCCAGCAACAGGCCCAGTTCGGTGCGCCGCACAAAGCTCGGCATCAGGCAGCTCGGGCTTCTAAAGTGGGGCGGCTCAAGAACCTTGCAGGTTGTACTGCTTCATCCAGTTCTGGAAGTCGGAAAGCTTCATGAACTGCACGGTCGGGCCGAACATCTCCGCTTTGAGCGGCGAGCCGTTGTCAGGCACCACGACCTTGAGGCCCGTGTCGTTTGTTTCGCCGCCGGGCTCGCCGTGCTTCGGGAAGATTTCCTTGATGCCGGCCTCATCGTTCGTGGCCAGCGCCTTGAGCAGCTTGATGCCGCGGTAGCCCATTTCATAGGGGTTTTGCACGATCATCACGTCGATGTTCCCCTCGCCCATGCCGACGATGGCCTGCGGCTCGGCGTCGAACACGGCGACAGAGTACTTCGAGCGATCCCCCTTCTCCTTGAGCACGTCGACGATGGCCGGAGCGTTGTACGACCAGATGCCGACCAGGGCGTTGAGTTGCGGGTGGTTGGAGATCGCGTCTCGAACGTTCTGGCGGGCCTTCGACAGGTCGACCGCATCGGCCATGTTGTCGCGCGACTCGAACTTGGCGCTCGCGCCTTCCTTAACCCCGCTGACGCGCTCGATGGCGTTTTGAGCGCCGGTCTGGCCGACGAAGGTGACGTATTGCCCGCCGTCGGGCCGCAGGCCGACGAGCGCCTTGCCTAGTTCGACGCCGGCTTGCTTGTTGATGGTGCCGATGAAGCCTGCACGCGCCGTGGGGTCGTTCTGGGCGCTGAGGTCAGAGTCGATCGTGATGACCTGAATGCCCTTGTTTCTGAGGGCCTTCATCTCATCGGCAATCGCGATGTTGTCTCCCTCGGTGACGCTGATGGCCACGCCGGCCACGTCGTTCTGCGTGCCGTATTGCTGGAGCTTGTTGATCTGGCCCTGAGGGGTGCCGTCGTTGGTTTCGAGCACGGCCTCGACGCCCAGATCCTTGGCCGCTTGCTTCACCCCCACGCTCACGGCGTCCCAGAAGGGCGAGTTGTTGTTCATCAGCAAGATGAACCGCTTGCCGCTCAAGTCGCCTCCGGCGGTGACGCCCGGAGCCGGACCGCCCTTGGCCGAGCCGGGGGGAGTCGAGGAATTGCAGGCCGACGCGGCGACCAACACGGCCAGCGCACTCGACAACACGAGTGAACGACGAAGCGACATGGGCAAACTTCCCTGCGTGCAAGGGAGGGTTGTGGAGCGCGAGCGGCGGCCGAAGAAGGGGTTCAGGCAGCCTGCGAGTTGATCGATTCTAAGTTGGGGCGCAGGCGGCAACAAGCAGCGAAGTGGGGCGATTCGGGCCGAATTTCAGCCGACTTCGATATACAGCGAACATCCCCTTCGCGAGAGTTGCGGAATGCTTCGCGGGAGCTTCGCAGAATCGTTACCCGCCGTCGGCTGCCCGTTCCAATGCGGCGATGTCGAGCTTGTGCATGGTGAGCATCCGCTCCATCGCGCGGCGTGCGCGCTCAGGATCAGGATCGGTGATCAACTCTTGTAAACGATTGGGCACGATCTGCCACGAAAGCCCCCAACGGTCTTTGATCCAGCCGCAGTTGCCCGGCGACCCGCCGTTCGAAAACGCGGCCCAGAGCCGGTCGACCTCCTGCTGGTCCTGGCAGGCGATCTGAAACGACACCGCCTCGGTGAACGGGAACTGAGGGCCGCCGTTGAGGCCGACATACTTCTGGCCGGCGAGCGTAAACTCGACCACCAGCACCATGCCGGCGGAAACGCTCGGGTTGTCGGCCGGCGAGCGAACGACGCGATCGATCCGCGAGTCTGGGAGCAACGACACGTAGAACTGAGCCGCCTGCTCGGCCTGACCGTCGAACCACAGGCAGGGAGTGACCTTTTGCATAACGCGAAATTCCGGTGAACGCGCAGGGTGAACTGGTAGGGACATCATCTTTGATCCCGCAAATGGCACGCCCTGGAAGCGTCGTTAGAAATCGCGCAGCGCCTGCGACGGCACGAACAACCGCTCCTTGCCAGCGGCCGCGCGGAGCACGGTCACTCCGCCCATGTGGCCGATCGCGTGGCCGGCGATGATTTGGATCGCGGCGCCGGCCGTTTCGAAGCCGCCGAACCCTGGCGGTTGGCACCTCGTGGGCCGATCGAGCCCCTCCTCGCCATGTTCGTTGAGATAGGCGTGCGTTTGCTCGCGCAGTTGACGAAACTTCTGCACCACTTCTGCAAACGGCGGGTAGGCGGCCGGATCATCGACCGGCTCGCTCCCCCAATCGAAGAGCGGCTTCCAGTGGTGCACCGGATTGGGCCCGCCATTCAGCATCTGCTGCAAGCGCCCCTCGACGACCGCCAAGTGCCCGGCGATCCACATCGCATGGTTGCCTCCCCACGGCCCAGGCCGCAGCAGCGGAGCATCCTCCATGCTGCTCAGGTGGGTCATGCCCATGTCGCTGAACTTCAGCGTGATTCGAATGGCGTCCAAGGCTTTCATGGCGGGTCCTCGCTCGATGGCTGCAAATCACATTGCTCCGGCTCATCTTACTCGACGCATTGGGACGAGGTGTGAGCCGCTGCCGTTTGACGAGGACTTGGCAGGCACGCTGCTCACCGCGCAATAAAAAAGGCCCGTCGACCGGTGGCAGCCGGCGGCGGGCCTTCGCACTCGTGTTCACACGAGTACTCGCGCTAGTATGAAGGATCGACCGGCCGCCAAGCCTTCTTCACGAGCGGCCATGGCGTCGCTTCAGCTTGCCTACGCGGCAAGTCGGGCAGATTCGCCAGCGACCGCGATGTGGGCTATGTGCGAGGCGTCTGCGGTCGCCCGGAGGGGCAGCACCCTTCAGGGCACACGTCGTGGCTAGCGGGCAAGACGCCGAGCGCCGGCCGTTCCGCAGCGCCGTCGATCCGCTCGAGAATTAGATCGCGGATCATGCCGATGAACGCCGGGTGCGTGCCGGCGGTGGCCGCGCGGACCATTGGGAGCCCCAGTTCCACGCACAGGTCATGTGCCTCGGTGTCGAGGTCGTAGAGTACTTCCATGTGATCCGAGATGAAGCCGATCGGCACGAGCACGACGGGCTGGCCGCTTTCTTTGGCGGCGAGCGAGCGCAGATAGTCGCCGACATCTGGCTCGAGCCAAGGCTGTTGCGGCGGGCCGCTGCGGCTTTGATACACCACGCTCAAGCGCTTGCGTCCCACCGCCTCGGCCACCAGCCGGCTCGCTTCGCGAAGCTGCTCTTCGTACCGGCAGCCGGCGGCCATCGCCGAGGGAATGCTGTGGGCTGTGAACACGAGTTCTGCCCGCTGGGCGTCGCTGGGGCTGAGCCGCGCGAGCGCCTCTTGCACGCGGGCCGTCATGGCGGCGATGTAGCCTGGGTGGTTGTAGAACGCACGTAGCTTGTCGACGGCCGGGGCGATTGGGCCCACCTCGGCCTGAGCCCGGGCAACGTCCTCGCGATACTGCCGGCAGCCGGAATACGAGCTGAAGGCCGAGGTGAAGAAGGCCAGAGCCCGGCGAACGCCTGCCTGCCCCATTTCGGCCAAGGTCTCGGGCAGCAGCGGATGCCAGTTGCGATTGCCCCAGTAGATCGGCAAGTCGACCCCGGCCTCGGCCAGCACGGGTCGGAGTGCGGCGATCAGCGCCCGGTTCTGGTCGTTGATCGGGCTTTTGCCGCCGAAGTGCTGATAATGCTCGGCGACCTCGAGCATTCGCTCCCGCGGCACGTTCTTGCCGCGGAGCACGTTTTCGAGGAAGGGGAGCACGTCATCCGGACCTTCGGGACCGCCGAAGGAGACGACGAGCAAGGCATCGTAAGAGGTCGCCAACGAAAGCCTCACGGCCTTTGGGGGGGTGACAACAACGATCCGTTGTAGGCAGCCCAGACAGGCTAAAAGCCTGTTCCACTAAGGCTCTCGTGGCACAGGCTTTCTAGCCTGTGCAGCCGGCCGCGGATCAGCTTGGCTAAAAACGCAGCGAGCCGACGATTCCGCTGGAAAGTGACCCCGACGGGATTCGAACCCGTGTTGCAGGCGTGAAAGGCCTGTGTCCTAGGCCTCTAGACGACGGGGCCAGCGCTGTCGAAGGAGGGACCGCCGACAGACTTCGCTGTATAGCGGGCCGACGCTCGCGGCGTCAAGGGCTGCCGGCACGGAGATGCCAATGCCGCCTCTGACGCTGCTGTCATCGTAGGGCGCGAAGAGGCCGCCGAACAGGGCGTGAAACGCCCGTCGAGACCGAATTCCTTCCGGTCGAGAGGGGAGCGCACGAACCACGGAGGCGATTAAGCCTCTGCGGTCCCGTCTTCGCCAGCAGCCGCCTTTTCGCCCTGGGCAGCTTCGCCCCGGCGAATCGCGTCATACACCTCACGGCGATGCACGGGCACTTCCTTGGGCGCTTCAACGCCCAGTCGCACCTTGTCGCCACGAATCTCCACCACAACGATCGTGATGTCGTTGTTGATGATGATGCTTTCGTTCTTCTTTCGCGAGAGAACCAACATGGTCCCATTCCTTTGCTTGGTCGCTAAAGATGCCCTTCTTGCCGCGCCTCCTATCGCGCCGCCCACAACTTGCATCCCGGCGGGACGGAGCCAACAACCTGCCCAGCCTGCCCTGGCCAGCGCTCCACACACAATAAATCCAGGCGCACAAGTGCTTTATCCTTTTCACTCTACGTGCAAATGGTGCACAGTCAAGGAATTCGGCGGGAGCGCGGCACGGTTTTTTCATGGTTGCCCCTACGATCGCACTCGATCCACCCCAGGCATGACAATGCTTGGGGGCCGGCTAGGTGCTGCGCGGTCCGCGTAGATGTGACTGCAACTCATTACTGCAGGGCGGTTTGCGACGCGATTGATCGCTGCGTGAGCGAGGCTGGAAAGCGGGGCGCGAACTGACGCGGCCATTAGCTATCAACCGACCTAGAAATTGCCGGGATTCGCTGCGGTTTTGGGGTGGAAACCCCGATATTCGTGGCGCGCCCTCGCCCGCCAATGCAGGGCTGCATTGTTCGGCCCGCTCAACTCGCTTGCTAGTATTGCGGCTGCCAAGTTTCTAAGCACTCGCTGTGTCGAAGCGATCCTCGAGCGCGGCCCAATTCTGGCCCGCTTGCGATTGTGACCAGGACGCCTATAATCCAAAACTGCCTGCGCGGAAGTCCGCTTCCAGTACGGTTTTTCGCGCCCAACGATCCCCACCTCGTTGGTCTGCCCCTCTGCCTGCTGCTCGAGGAAGGTGCGCATGAAGTTGATCCGGCGAATCCCTTGGCTCCGCGACGTTTTCGACGCGGTCTACACGGTCTACCAAGGGCTGAAGGTCACCCTTCGCTACTGGATTGCGACCTACAATCCGCAGCGCCGCACCTTCACGCATCAGTTCGAATACCCCGAATTGCCGGTGCCCGTGGCCCCGCGTTACCGCGGCTTCCACCGCTTCGACCTCACCACCTGCATCGCCTGCGATCAGTGTGCCCGGGCCTGCCCGGTCGACTGTATCTACATTGGCAAAGAACGTGTGCCCGACGGCAAGGGATTTCGTGTCACCGGGTTCACGATTGATTACTCTAAATGTATGTTTTGCGCCTTGTGCGTGGAGCCGTGTCCCGTGGACTGCATTTTTATGGGGGCAACGCACGACCTGAGCTGCTACAGCCGGGACGGATGCATCGTCGACTTCTCGCGGCTGCCGGTCGAGGTGGCCTGGGGACGGGCGACCTTGAATCCTACCGCGGTGGCCGACTCAAAGGTCGTGGTGGAGCCGGTGCATGGCGGGCCCAACTAGCCTTGCCGGGCGCGCTGCATAGGATGATCCTTTCGGCGATTTGCAACCTGCTAACGATGAGAGGCTGTTTCCGCAGATGAGCAACGAGTCGTACGAGCCCCAGAAGCTGTTCACCGTCGAGACGGCGAATGCCACGCTCCCCTTGGTGCGGGCGATCGCGCGCGACCTTGCCGAGCTCTCCCGCGAGGTGCTCGAACGGCGCGACCGCTTGGCGCAGCTCATGGCCGGGCACGATGCTCGTTCCACGAAGAGTCCCTACCACGAAGAACTCGTCCAACAGCAAGAAGATTTAAAGATCGACGCCGAGCGGATCGACGAATACGTCGAAGAGCTGCGGGCCCTGGGCGTGGAGCCCAAGAACGGCGTCGACGGGCTGATGGACTTTCCTGCCCGCATGGATGGGCGGATCGTGTACCTGTGCTGGAAGCTCGGCGAGTCCGAGGTGCTGCACTGGCACGAACTCGACGCCGGTTTCGCGGGGCGTCAGCCGCTGGCGGCCGGCAGTGTGGCTTCCGACGGCGATGAGTCGGAGTTCGAACTAGGCTAGCGCTGGCTCAATGTGTCGGCGCCCGCTGCAGGGATCGCTCTCGCTCTAGCCACTGCGAAAGCTCGCCCCGTCGAGATCGTGGTTCTTGAGCAACCGGTAGAGCGTGCCGCGGGGGAGCTTGGCTTCGAGGGCCGCGGTTTTCACATCGCCGCGGTGCCGCCGCAGTAGGTCGGTCAAATACTGCCGCTCGAACCGCGCCACGTGCTGGTCGCGAAGCTGAAAATAGCCCTGCAGCGTCGGGTCTCCCTTTTCGCCGGCCTTCACGATGATCTCGTCCGGCAGGTCGTCGACATCGAGCGAGTCGTCGCGCGAGAGGGCCACGGCTCGTCGAATGACATTTTGCAACTCGCGCACGTTCCCGGGCCAGGCATACTGCTTGAGCACCTGATACGCTTCGGGCGTGATGCCGAGCACGTTCCGCCGCATCTCGCGGGCAGCGCGATTGGCGAAGTACTCCGCCAGCAAACCGATATCGTCTCCGCGTTCAGCGAGCGGCGGCAGCAGGATGCGCACGACGTTGATGCGGTAATAAAGGTCGCGGCGGAACTCGCCCCGCTCGAGCATTCCTTCCAGGTCTCTGGCCGTGGCGGCGACGATCCGCACGTCGACATCGATCTCTGCCCGCCCGCCGACGCGGCGAATTTTCCGCTCCTGCAGCGTGCGCAGCAGTTTGGCTTGCAGCACGAGCGGCAGCTCGGCCAGCTCATCGAGAAACAGCGTTCCGCGGTCGGCGTATTCGAGCAGACCGATGCGCGCGGTGTCGGCGCCGGTGAACGCGCCGCGCTCGTGGCCAAAGAACTCGCTCTCGAGCAGATTTTCCGGAATCGCACCGCAATCGACCGGCACGAAGGGGCCGCTCGACCGAGCGCTGCGGCGATGGAGCGAACGGGCGACCAGTTCCTTGCCCGTGCCGGTGGGCCCGGTGACGAGCACCGGCACGTCGGCGTCGGCCACCTGATCGATCGTGGCATACACGGCCCGCATGCCGGGGCTCGTGCCGATGATGTCGTCGAAGCTATACGGCCGCTCGATCTGCCGGCGAAGCAGTTCGTGTTCTGCGCCCAGGCGGCGCTGTCCCAGCAAGCGGGTGATGCTGGCCTGCAGCTCGTCGGCGGTCAGGGGCTTCGGCAGGTAGTCGCCAGCGCCCATGCGCAAGCCGGCTTTGGCCGATTGCACGCTCCCTTGCGGCGCGACCAAGATCACGGGCAGGTCGGGGAAGTCGCGGCGCACCGCGGCGAGCCCTTCGAGGTCAGTGCCGAGCGCGGCCTCGCTCAGCACAGCCAGGTCAAACGAGTCTGCCTGCAGGCGTTCGAGCCCCGCGGCGAGCACGGTTTCGAAGACAGGAGAAGCGCCGGCGGCTTGGGCGGCCGTTTGATAGACGGGTCGGTCGGCCGAATCGGGATCGACGACCAACAGGCGGGCGTGTTTCATGGGCGGACATGCCTAGGACATCGGGTCGCGAACTCCCCGCTGCCGTAAAGTCTGGCCACGAAAAGCCCGCGCTGCATGCGTGCCGCGGGCCCGCCAAGATCCGCGTAGTGTTAGATTGGCGAGCGTGCGGGGCAGAGTCAACCCAGAAGATGCTCGTGGGACTATCGTCTCACGCTCGCCAGAAATGCGCCGAACCGCTCAGCAGCGGTTGATCGGCTATCTCTTCCCCTATGTGTATCGCACGCCCTGGTGTTCCGGCTCGAAGAACGCCGGCAGCAGGGAGTCGACGCGGAGCAGCCCTTCGCGGGTAACTTCGATGCGATCGCCATCAACGGTGACGTAGCCGTCGGCTTGGTGTTGCCGCCAGACGTCGCGCCATTCGTCGATGATCTCGTCGCCGAACTTCTGCCGGAAGTAGCCGGCGTCGAGGTGCCCCTTCTTGAGCAGCAAGATCATTTCGCGGATCAGCAATTGGTGCTTCGACGGACGCATCGCCCGATAGAGCGGCAGTTCGCCACGGTCGATTGCGCCCACATAGGCGCCCCACTCGGGCAGGTTCTGGTAGTGAACGCCGCTCGCGTGGCCAAAGCTGGCCACGCCGGTCGCCAGCAGATCGGAACCGCGCCACAGGTTGTCGCGGTAGCTGAAGTTCACCTTGTTCTTGTCTTTCACGAGCGTGTAGGCGCTCGACACCGAGTAGCCGGCCTTCGCGAACTCATCGTAGGCGTAGTTCACCCACGCCCGCTTCGTCGGCCAATCGGCCACCGGCGTCTCGATTTGGTTGCCCAAAATGTCCTTCGAGTAGACCGTGTTGAAGGGCAGCTCCATTTGATAGATCGTCACACTGTCGGGCGAGAGGGCGATCGTGCGGGCGATGTTGTCGCGCCAGTTGTCCCAAGTCTCGCCGACCATGCCGGAGATCAGGTCGATGTTGACGTTGGGAAACTCGAGCGCGGCGATCCATTCCCAGGCGCGGTAGACCTCGGGCGAAAGGTGCGCACGGCCGTTCTCCTCGAGCACTTGGTCGCTGAAATTTTCGACGCCCAGGCTCAGCCGCGTAATGCCGAGCTCGCGCAGCGTTTCGAGCTTGGGCTTACTGAGCGTGCCTGGCTCGCACTCGAAGGTGACTTCCTCGGCATGATCCCAGTTGATGTTCGCCCGCAAGCGGTCGACAAGCGAGGTGAGTTGCTTGGCGCTCAAGAACGACGGGGTGCCGCCGCCGAAGTAGACGAAGCGAAACGGCCGGCCGCCCATGACGGGCAGCTTGCTCACGAGCTCGATCTCGCGTGACAGCGCGGCGACATAGTCCTCGACTTCTTTGGCGTTCTTGTCGGTGTAGACGCGGAAGTAGCAGAACTTGCAGCGCTTGCGGCAGAAGGGGATGTGCAGGTAGAGCCCCAGCGGCGTTTCGGCCGGAGGGCTCTCGAGCGCCGCCTTAATCTCTGGCAGGGCCTCGGCCGACCACTGCGAGAAGGGCGGGTAGTTGGCGATGAAGTAGCTGCCGACTTCGGTCTTCGTTTCAGTTGCCATGCTGCTCTGTCGTTTTCGTCTCTTCTACCACACAGGCACGGAGACACAGAGAATTCGTTTCACCACCAAGGCACGAAGACACAAAGAGGAAATCTCTTGGTGACTTAGTGACTTTGTGGTCTGCACTCTGTGTTGTTCTCTCTGTGCCTCCGTGTCTCCGTGGTTCAAAAAATGCCTCTGGCCGCTTTTTCGTTCGGCTCTAAAAGGCGCAATGGCGCGAAGTTAGCAAAGTGAGCCGAAAAGCTTCGGTGGTTAGCGGGGTCGTTATGCTGAAGCATAACCTACGTGATTCTCTTCATTCTTCTCTGCGCCTCCGCGTCTCTGCGGTTCGCATATCTGCGAAAAACTACTTCTTGCTGAAGCAATACACCGTGCCGTCTTGGTTCGAGATCACCAGCTTGCCCGAGGCGACCGCAGGCGAGGCCACGAAGGCGCCGCCGGCTTCATACTCCCAAAGCTTCTTGCCGGTGGCCAACTCCAAACCATAGAGCCGACCGTCGGCCGAGCCGATGTAGACCCGCTCGCCGAGGATCACCGGCGACGAATCGACGCGGCCCTTGGTGGGAAACTGCCAGATCGGCTTGCCGTCTTGCGGCTTGATCGCGTGAACAAGCTTGTCGTTGCCGCCGACGACGAGGATGTCAGGCTTCACCGCGGCCGACGAGTGGAACGGAAAGCTCCGCTTGTCGTTGCGATAGGTCCAGGCGACTTCGGCCTTCCGCCAGTTCACGCAGTAGAACGTTTCGCGGTAGGTGCCGAAGAACAGCAGGTCGCCGAGCACCGCGGGGGTGGCCCGCGTTTCGGCGCCGATGGCCACTTGGCCGATCGACTTGCCTTGGTCGAGGTCGATGATGTGCAGTTGCCCATCGCAGCCGGCCAAGAACACGCGGTTCTCGGCGATGGTGGGCGAGCACTGGATCTGATTCTCGATCGTGTGCTCCCATACCTTCTCGCCGGTCTTGGCGTTGCGGCAATAGAGCGTGGCGTCTTGCGAGCCGACGAGCACCCAATCTTTGTAGAAGTTCGCGCCGGAATTGATCTCGGCCTTGCTCTCGAAGCTCCACACCGGCGAACCATCGGTGGCCTTCCAGCAGTGGAACTTGCCGTCGGCGTCGCCGGCGTAGACGAGCCCGTCACGCACGGCGACCGCGCCCGTGAAGCTGTTCTCGGTCTTCACCTTCCAAACGTCGGCGCCATCAGCCAACGAGAGGGCAAAGAAGTTGCCGTCCATGTCGCCGACGAAGGCCCGGTCGCCGGCAATGGCGGCCGTGCAGTCGAACGAGGCGTTGTCCCAAGAACGCTTCCACACCACTTGCGGATCGTCTGGCAAGGACGCCGGCGAGATGCCGGTCGCCTGGGGATCGCCGCGGAAGAGGGGCCAGGTGTCAGGCGTCGCCACCACGGGGTCGGCGTTGGAAGGGGCTGCGTCCGGCGTCGACTCGCCTGCCCAGGCCACGGCCGTGCCCATCACGACGGCGAACGCCGGGACAAACAGAAGTCGCAAGGGCGCTGGCGGAACGGCGAGCATAGGCGGGGTCCAACGACCAGGAACCGGAGGGGCCGCGCGAGGGATTTCGCGGCCCACCCATTCTAAGCCGCCGGCCGGTCAGGGGCGAGTCGCCGGGACAGCCCCCTCTGGCAGGTATTCTCGCATGCCCCGCGCTAAAGGCCGGCCGCACAGGCTGGAAGCCTGTGCTACTTCTAAGGTCCCGGGAGGAAGAAGCTCTGGTGCAGCTCGGCGTGGCGGAGGTTGAACTTGATCCACTCCTCGTGCGACAGTTCGCCGAAGATGGGATTAAGCGAGGTCGGCCGTTGGGCCGCCAGCCGCTCGAAGGCACGCCGGTATGCGGCCAGCGCCGCGTCGGTCGGCAGCAGTTCCGTGCCGAACGTGCCATCCTTCGTGCCGGGGATCCGCGTGCCGACCGGTAGCCCCTTGTTCAAGATCCAGCCCTTGAAGAGCGGCACGAGCTTGCGCAACAGCCAGGGCATCTGCGGCATCGCGGGATAGCCGTCGAACGGAGCGCTCGCGAAGAAGGCGATATGCCCCAAAGCCTGGCCGAGCGTCCAATTGCCCAGCGGTCGCAACGTGCTGGCGCGATCTGCCGCGGCCAGCGTTTCCGCGTCTTGAATCGCAGCAGCCACCGTTTCGAAGCGGAGCTGCCGGCGACCCTTGACCTTCCTCGTGTCGATCATGCTCACAACTCTGACGCGCGGAACAACTTTGGAAGTTTAACTCAAACCTCGTCACTACCGCCTCGTTCGCGACAACCATCCTCCTCCCCCCGGCGACTCGCCGGGGGCTAACCATGGCGTGCCCGATCTCATTAGCCCCCCGTCAATGACGGGGGGGATTTCCACTGCGACACCGCCCCTCAAGGACTGAGCGGTGTTCCGCGCCGTTAGACCTCGGTCCACTCGCCTGAAAAGACCTCCACGGCCGGTCCGGTCATGAAGACCGCGCCGTCGTCGGTCGGCCAGGCAAGCTCGAGATCTCCGCCCGGCAGATGTGCGAGCAGCCGGTGATCGGTGCGGCCGGTGAGTACTCCGGCCACGCAGACGGCCGAAGCGCCGGTGCCGCAAGCGAGCGTGATGCCGCTGCCGCGTTCCCAAGTGCGCATCGTCGCTTCGTCAGGCGAATGCACCTGCACGAAATGCACGTTGATGCGCTTCGGGAACCACGCATGACGTTCCCATTCGGGGCCGATCTGCTCAAGCGGCACGCGGCCGACATCTTGGCAATAGAACACCGCGTGCGGGTTGCCCATGCTCACGCAGGTCAGCCGTGGGTCGAGCCCGCAAGCGGCCCACCAGCTTGGCGCTGCGTCGGATAGAGGCAGCGGATAGTCGACAACGCGCGGCCCTGGCAGCGTCGTGGGGATGTCCGCGGAATCGAGTACCGGCGGGCCCATGTTCACGCGCACGCGGCCGACCTGGTCGCCGGCCAGTTCGACATCGAGCGAGAGCACGCCGCGGCCGGTTTCGATCCGCAACGTCGACTGACGGCTGATGCCATGGTCGTAGACGTATTTGGCCACGCAACGGACCCCGTTGCCGCACATCTCGGATTCGGAGCCATCGGCGTTGAACATCCGCATCCGCGCATCGCCGCGCTCGGAAGGGCAAATCAGGATCAGCCCGTCGCCGCCCACGCCGTAGTGGCGGTCGGCGATGCGCTGAGCGAGCGCGGCGGGATCGGCAGGCATGGGCTGGGCAAAGCAATCGACGTAGACGTAGTCGTTGCCTGCCCCTTGCATCTTGGTGAAGCGCATCAGGAGAGGTGGGTCAGCGGAGTTGAGAGCAAAACCCAATTTTAGGGTTCGCCACCGCTTCTGCCCACCGGGGGCGATGAAACGCAAAACGCCTCGCTCGAGCGATTGCTGCGAACGAGGCGTTGCGGATTGTACGGTGAGTCGGCCGGCCGCCTGGGCTCGGCCAGCGCCCCTACACCAACTTAACCTGATCAGCGCGCGGTCCCTTGGGGCCTTGCGCTTCGACAAACTCAACGGCTTGACCCTCTTGCAGGTCTTCGAAGGCAGCGCCTTGCACCGACGAGTGGTGGAAGAAGAACTCTCCCTTTTGAGCTTTGATAAAACCAAAGCCCTTGTCGACGACGATTTTCTTGATGGTACCCTGCGGCATTGCTGCCACTCCTAACGAAAACGAAACGCACACTAGCCCAGCTATCAACCGTGCGCCGGGCCCCCGGCAACATGCACTGCGATAGCCTTTACGTGGGGCGAACACTTGACCGCACGTCGGACGGGTCTCCACGCTTGCCCTCGCTTGATAGGCGATGCGTGCGAAGCAACCAGTACGAAGAACGATGGGGGCCAAATCGGATCATCACCCCGGTCAGGAGAGTATAGCCTTTCCCGGAGGCGAAAGAAGCGGCAAGACTTGCCCCAAGCAAATCACTAGCGCGATCGTTTGCAGGCAAATGAAATCGTCGTTGCCACGAGCGTAACGTCAATTTGACGTGTGGCAATTAAACCGCGGTGCCCAACTCGTTGGTCGGCAGCGGAACGCTTTGCGACGGATCGATCCGCGGCTGCTGGTCAGCCGGGTTGCCGCTCGGAGCGGCGCCGCCCGCGGGAGGAGCGGCCGCGCCGCCAGCGGGTGGTTGGGCCATCGTCGGCTGACCCGCTTGCGGCAGCGGAGCGACCACGGCTGCTGGCGGAGCGACGATGATCGGCGCCGGAGCGACCACCGCAGGTGTCGAGCAGCAGTCGCTCACCGGGCAGAGGGGAACCTTGCGCACCACGGTGCGCGGCACCTGGCAGACATATTTCACCGGCACTTGGCGGGCCACGGTCCGCGGCGTCCGCACCGTTTGCGTTTGAGCGACCATGCGGCAGACCTGCACCGGAATCTGCTCGACCTTTTCTTGATCGACGACGCGATAGGTTTGCACCGGCACCTTGCGCGAGCAGACCTTTTGCACGTAAGTGGTTTGCGGAATCTGCACGGCGACCACGTTCGGGCGCCAGACGCGCTGCACCGTGACTTGCGACGGGCCTTGCTCCGGCACCCAGGCCAAGCCGGCACGCTGAACGGTCTGTTGTCCGGTGGCCGGATCGACCACACAGGCGGCATCGAGCCACCGTAGCCGATTGGTCACGCGGCCCGGTTGGCAGACCTGCTGATCCTGCCAGCAGCCTTGATCGACGAATTGCTGGCGATACGTAGTCACGGGCTCAAGCTGCGTGAACTGTTCGTCGCGCATCGCCGTTTCCACCAGCGGCGTGCGAACGATGCTGCGGCGCTCTTGCATCTGTGTTTCGTAGACCGGCCGATACGAAGTTACCTGCTGCTCGTCGAAGACGGTCTCGTATTCGACGCGGAAGGCCGTCATCTCTTGGGGCTCGTAGACGGTTTGATACTCGAGCCGGTAGACCTGCTGCGGGCAGCAGTCTTGGCCAAGCGCGAGCGAACCTTGGGCCGCGGCGGCCACGAGCGTCAAACATCCCCACAGGCGACTGGTCATCGAAGCACATGCCGCTGCAATTCGCAGCGACCCCCCAAAGCGCGAGAGCGTATTTCAGAAAAGCAAAGCACTGCTGGCATTGCACAGGGCGCGCCGCGCCCACACGGGAACATGGCCGACAAACGTGCGCGCGGCAAATTTAATCTTTTTGGCGTGGCTTTTTTGCAACGCTAATGAGCTTTCGCCACACGACTTACGACGACGTAGATTTTCTGAAGTTCTGAGTCATGCCGTCCGACACGCTCATTCCGCACACCGCGCGCGGTCGTTGTAAGAGTTACAAGAGCTACAAGAAAACGCACTCAGAAAATGAAGCGAGCCCGGCGCTCGCAAGGGCAGCGCCGGGCTCACGTGTTTTGATCTGCTTGCAGGGGAGGCCAAGGGCCGACAATCCCTACTGCTGGTATTCCTTCAAGAACCCCTTGAACTGCACCAGATGCTCTTCCTCATCGGCGAGCAGGCGAATGCACAGGTCCTGCGTCACGTAGTCTTCACCGTCGACCGCCTTGATGATCTTCTTGTAGTGAGCGCAGGCAGCTTCTTCGGCCTCGATGACTTGTTGGATCGCGGCCTTCACGTCGACCGTGTTCTCGCTGGGCTGCTTCTGCTTGCCAAGCTTCAGTCCCACTGAGCCCGGCACCTGTCCGCCGAGCTGCTTGATGCGCTGGCCGAGTTGCTGGGCATGCAAGATCTCGCCATTCACATCGGCCCCGAGGGACTTCTTGATCTCTTCAGCGCGAACGCCGTCGAGATTGATGCTGTTGGCCAGGTAGTTCAGCACCGTTTCCAGCTCCATGCTGTAAGCGGCCTTGAGCAAATCGATCGTTTCTTCTCTCGTGGCAGCCATGCTTAGGCTCCTTTGGGTCGAAGGTTTAATTGGTTTGGTTGTGGCGCCGCGGCGTTTGGTTCAGGTGGCCGAGGGCGCGGCGGGCGTTTGTTCGAGCGCTCGCAGCGCCTTGGTGGCTTCAATTCCGATCTTGGTCGACATCTCTGGAGGCAACTTGCCGGCCTTGGCGAACTCCTCCACGCGGCTCACGCCCGCTTTGAGCGCACTCAGATCGGCGTTCGGCGCGTGCTCGGCCATCAGGCTGGCCGCTTTCAGGCCGTTGAGCAGAATCAGCGACTGTTTGGCCCCGCGTGCAGCCTCTTGCTGCTCCGCCTGCACGCCGGCGGTCTGGCCCGGATCGAGCATTTCCTCGAGCACGGGCAGCGCGGCCAAGTTGCCCGTGCGGGCGAGGGCCGTGGCGGCGTTGAAGCGGACATCGGGGTAGCCGTCGACTACAAGGCGCTCGAGCGCTTGCGTGGCCTGTTCGCCCCCCAGCACGCCCAGCCCATACGCTGCGCGTTCGCGGATCACGTGGCTCTCGTCCGCGGCGGCCGCGATCATGGCCGCGGCGATCGGCGCGCGGTCGAGCTCGGGCGACTTTTGATACCGATTGACCTGCAGGGCGAGCGCCTCGAGCGCGGCGGCGCGAATCTTGATGTCGGCCGGGCCGCGATTTGTTTGCGCGGCGTGGAGCAAGGCCGGCAGCCCCACCGGCGACTGCATTTCTCCCAGCGCCTGTGCAAGAAACACGAGCAAATGCGCGTGTTTTTCCTGCTCCGCCTCGGCCGGAGGCAGCGTGGCCGCGAGTTGGGTATCGAGCAGCTTTGCCAAACGTCCGGCCAGGTCGGGGTCGCGGCGGAGCGTGGCGTCGCGCGAGAGCAGGATCGCCAGATCGTGCGCCGCTTGCCAACTGTTTGCTTTGCCGCGCTCGATCTGGTCGAGGTATGCTTGGGGGTCGCTCTCCATGTGAGCGAGCCAATTGAACAGCAGCGACACGAGCACGATCACGACGACGATCGCCCCCGGAATGACGAACAACTGCACGATGAAGCCCGCGCTGGGCGGCTCGACCGGAGGCAAGGCGTCGTCGGCCGAGAATCGTCGGCCAGGGTCAGCGGACATGGGTGGTGCTTGGGGCGAGTCGGGTGGGGACTGGTACAAGTTTAGGAGTGGCCAGGGGGGCGTCAACCCGCGCGGCGCGGCAAGAGGCTGCGCGTGAAGAAGTTACTGCTCACGCTCGCCGAGGCGGCCGCCAACCTGGCCCTCGACGAAGCCCTGCTCGAAGAGGCCGAGGCCGGTCGACTGAACGAAGAAGTGCTGCGGCTCTGGGAGCCGGCGGCGCCGCTGGTGGTCGTTGGGCGTTCCGGCAAGCTGGCCGAAGAAGTGAACCTGGCCGAGTGCGCGGCGGAGGGGGCGCCGGTTTTCCGGCGGGCCAGCGGCGGGGGGACGATCGTGGCTGGGCCCGGCTGTCTGATGTATGCCGTGATCTTGTCGGTTGAGCGGCGGCCGGCGCTTGGGCAAATCGACGCCGCCCACCGACTGGTGCTCGAGCAGCTTGTTGCGGCGCTGCGGCCGCTCATCCCCCAGGTCGCCTGGGAAGGCACGAGCGATCTGGCCGTGAATGGGCGGAAGTTCTCTGGCAACAGCCTCCGCTGCAAACGCCGGCACGTCCTCTACCATGGCACGCTCATGTACGATTTCCCTCTCGCTTCGGTCTCCCGGCTGTTGCGGCCGCCGCCGCGCGAGCCCGATTATCGCGCCGGTCGCCTGCACGCCGATTTCATTGCGAATCTGCCTGTGACGCGCGCGGAGCTAGAACACGCGCTGATCCGTGGCTGGGAAGCCACGGAGCCGCTGGCAGATTGGCCCCAGCAGGCCGTGGAGCGGCTCTGCGCCGATCGTTACCGCCAGGCGGAATGGAATGAGCAGCGGTAGCCGGCCGCGACGATAGGCCGCGGCAAGGTTTCCCGGGGCGAACGCGTGGGCAATAATTCGCTAGGACGCTCCCACCCTTCCACCGGTCGCTTCGAAATGTCCACCGAACCTGCTCCGGCCGCTGGCTTGCCGCGATCGACGTTCATCACCTGGCTGGGCCTGCTCGTACTCGGCGCGGGCTTCTTGGCCTTTCTCACTTCCTCGAGCAATCGTCGCCACGAGCGGATCGGCAAGGAACACCCCGGCGTGGGGCGCCGACTGGTGCGGCTCGATCTGTATCCCCTGCTCAACGGCGGCGAGCCGCTAACGCTTTCGTCGCTCGAGGGGCGCGTGGCGCTCATTAATCTGTGGGGCACTTGGTGCGGTCCCTGCCGCCGCGAGTTCCCACAATTGCAAAAGCTTGAGCAGCAGTTCAGCGGAGAGCCCGACTTCAAGTTCGTCAGCGTTTCCTGTGGGCAAGAGTCGCCCGAGGACCTTGACGATCTGCGCCGCCAAACCGAGGCCTATGTCCGCGAAATGGGGGCCACGTTTCCCATCTATGCTGATCCTGAGGCTGCCTCTCGAAAGAGCGTCTTCAATGCTTCGTTCAGTACCGCGATGCCGACCACCATCGTGCTCGACCGCACCGGCAAGGTGCGCGGTGTTTGGACCGGCTACGCCTCGGGCGACGAGCGTGTGATGGAATCGCTCATTCGCGAATTGCTCGCTGAGCCGACCGGGGGCGCGAAACCGGAAGCGGAAGCATCGGCCAGCGCGGCCAAGGCCGCCTAGCCGCCGGCGAACCGCTCGCCGGTGAGCCGCTCATAGGCTTCGACATACTTGGCCCGCGTGCCGGCGACGACCTCGGCCGGCAGCGGCGGGGGCGGGCTGTTCTTGTCCCAGCCGCTCGTTTCCAGCCAATCACGCACGTACTGCTTGTCGAACGACGCCTGACCTCGCCCCGGGGCATAGGCGTCGGCTGGCCAAAAGCGAGAGCTGTCGGGCGTGAGCGCCTCGTCGATCAGAATCGGTTGCCCGTCGACCAGTCCCCATTCGAACTTGGTGTCGGCCGCCAGAATGCCGCGGCTCGCCGCATGCTCCGCGCCTCGCGTGTAAACCGCGATGCTCGACTCGCGGAGGTGTTCGGCCAGTTCGAGCCCCACGCGCCGGGCCATCTCCGCGAACGGAATGTTCTCGTCGTGCCCACTTTCGGCCTTGGTGGCCGGAGTGAAGATGGGCGCCGGCAGGCGGTCGGACTCGCGCAATCCGCTCGGGAGCGCTACGCCGCACACCGCACCGCCAGCCTGATACTCTTTCCAGCCTGAGCCGGCCAAGTAGCCCCGCACCACGCACTCGATGGGCACTACCTGGGCCTTGCGGACGACCATCGACCGGCCGACCAGCGGCCCCAAATCGATCGACGGCGGCAGCCCTGCATCGGCCGGATCGAGCGAGAGCAGGTGATGCGGCACTCCCAGCCGGCTAAACCAGAAGGCGCTCAATTGTGTGAGCACGCGGCCCTTGTCTGGAATTCCGCTGGGCAAGATCCAGTCGAAGGCGCTGATGCGGTCGGTGCTGACAACGAGCAACCGGTCGCCCAAATCATAGACATCGCGGACCTTTCCTTGGCGCACGGGAAGTCCAGGCAGCGACGATTGGAGCAAGGCTTCGGCCATCGAAAAGATCTATCCATCGGGGGCAGCAGGAGACAGGCGATCGGGATCGCCGGTGGCGATTATAGAAGTGTGGGCGCAGGATGTCCTAGGGATAGCGGCCAGAACGTTTGCCGAGCGCGGCTTGCTACCGGGCGAGGCCGCGAGCGGACATAATCGCCGTCATTGGTTTCCGCCCGCTTCAACTTCGTGCTCTCTACGCCATGCGCATCTCGCCGCTCGTTCTGAGTTTCTTGGCGCTGAATTGGGTCTCCACCGTGCTGGCCGCCGAGCCGGGGCCGCCGGGCGTTGTGGTCGCCCACAGCCCGGCCAGCAGCCGTCAGTACATCGGCTCGCCTGGGCTGGCGGTGTTGCCCTCGGGCGAGTACTTGGCGTCGCACGATCTTTTCGGCCCCGGCAGCACGGCCGACCAGACTCGTGTGTTCGTATCGAAGGATCGAGGGCAGACCTGGTCGCCGCGGGCGAAGGTGTCTGGCCAGTGGTGGTCGTCGCTGTTCGTTCATCGCGGCGCGGTGTACCTACTCGGCACGAGCCGCGAGAACGGCCTCTGCGTCATTCGCCGCTCCGACGACGGCGGCCAAACCTGGACCGAGCCCCGCGACAGCAAGTCAGGCGTGTTGTTCGGCGAGGGGCGCTACCACTGCGCACCGGTTCCGGTCGTGGAGCACGACGGCCGGCTCTGGCGGGCGATGGAAGACGCCATGGGCCCCGGCGGTTGGGGCGAGCACTTTCATACGTTCATGATGTCGGCGCCCGCCGACGCCGACCTGCTCGACGCGGCGAACTGGACCTTCTCGAACCGCATCCTGGGCAAGCCGCGCTGGCTCGAGGGGCGCTTTCGTGGCTGGCTCGAAGGGAACGCCGTCGTCGCGCCGAATGGCAAGATCGTCAACGTGCTGCGTGTCGACAGCCCGCAGGACGACGAGCAAGCGGCGATCGTTGAGTTCAGCCGCGATGGCCGACAGGCAATGTTCGCTTCGGCAACCGGCTTCATCCCTTTTCCTGGCGGAGCCAAGAAGTTTTCGATTCGGCCCGATCCACGCGGCAGCGGATATTGGTCGCTCGCCAACTACGTGCCCCCGGCGCAGCGCCAGGGTCGGCCCGCCAAAACCCGCAACACGCTGGCGCTCGTGCATTCGCAGGACCTGCGCTCCTGGCAGGTGCGCGCGATCCTGCTCGAGCACCCCGATGCCGTGCGCCACGGCTTTCAGTATGTCGACTGGCTCTACGACGGCGACGACCTAATCGCGCTCTCACGCACGGCCTATGACGATGGCCAAGGGGGCGCTCATAATCAGCACGACGCCAACTACTTAACGTTCCACCGCTTCGCGAATTTCCGTGAGTTAGCGAAGCCTTAACGGCGGCGGTTGCCAGCTTCCGTTGGGACGAGTAGGTTGGCTGAACGCCTTTTTCGTTCAGCCGAGTCGCTTTGCCGGGGGGCCCCGCGTGTCGAGCAACATCTGTCCGTTTCAGCATCCGCGCCGGGTGTATTGCGCAGGCCCGCTGTTCAACGCCGCCGAGCGCCAGGAAATGCTGCGGCTGGCCGAAGTGCTCGCCGGGGCAGGCTTCGAGCCCTTCGTCCCCCACGCCGATGGCATGGAGTTTGCGCAGGTACGGCCGTACCTCGTGAGCCAGGGCTTTCCGCCGGCCGAAGTGGGGCAATTGCTGCACGAGGCGGTCTTCGCCCTCGACATCTATCAGGTGGCCGCGGGCTGCGGGTCGCTCGTGTTCAACATGAATGGCCGCGTGCCTGACGAAGGGGGCGTGGCCGAGCTCACGCTGGCCTGGACGCTCGGCAAACCGGTCGTGCTTTTCAAAGAGGATGCCCGCTCGGCGATTTCCGCCCGCGACAACCCGCTGCTGGTGGGCCAGAGCGACTTCATCACGCTGAGCGAACTGGATGAAGTGCCGGGCGCGCTCGCGCGGAAGATTCTGGAAGAAGCGCCTGCGCCCGATCACCAGGTCGCCTTGCCGCCGCGATTGGCGCGGGCCGTGGAGTCGGGGCGCGAGCTGTGGCGGCGGCTCGAAGCACTGGGCGCCGAGCGACCCAGCGACGCGGTGGCTCAGATCGTCCGCGAACTCTTCGCCTGCGAGCGGCACGCGGCGCTGCTGCCGGTGGCCTAGTGGCCTCACTCAGTCCGCTCTCTACGTTGCTTCCGCCGCAACGGATGCTCGTCCCCCCGGCGACTCGCCGGAGGCTAACTGCGGCTTACAGCATCGTCGTTAGCCCCCCGTCAATGACGGGGGGGGAATTCCACCGCAACTCCGCCTCGCGCGGGTCGATCGATTGCGTTGGGCGATTGAAGAGCCCGAAGCGACTTATTCTCGCCAAGCCGCCTTATAGCTGCGGCCCAGCGTAATGATCCGCTGCAGTAACTCTTCGTAGCGAATGCCGGCGGCGTGGCCGCTTTCGGCAAAGTCTTCGCCGTACGACAGGTTCGGGTTCGGATTGGCCTCGAGCATGTAGGCACGTCCGTCGGCCGCCAGCCGGAGATCCATACGTGCGTAGCCGCTCAAGAAGAGCGCGCGATACGCTCGCGCACACTGTTTGATGATCGCCGGCGCCACTCCATCCGGCAGATCCTTCGCGGCGTGCGTCTTCACTCCGATCTGTTTCTGATACTCGTAGTCCCACTTCACCTTGGCTGTGGCGATCAGCGGCACCTTGTCGGCGCTCTTGGTGAACTCGAGCTCCCAGATCGGTAGCACCTTGAGCCGTTCGTTGCCCACCACGCTGACATAGAGCTCTCGGCCGTCGATGTACTCCTCGACCAGCGCGTCGCTCTTCACCGTTTGATGGATGAAGTCGACGCGGTCCTTGAGCTTCTCGTCGTTCGTCACCAGCGACGCGCGAGAGATGCCCAGCGACGCCTCTTCGCTCACGCTCTTGACCACCAGCGGATAGGTAAGCCGCTTCGTCGGCTTCACCTTGCGCCGCATCGGATAGACGATGAACTTGGGCGTGGGGATGCGGTGATACATCAAGATCTGCTTGCAGAGCGCCTTATCGTGCGAGAGCATCAGCCCGCGCGGATTGCAGCCGGTGTAGGGCTGGCGTAGCAGTTCGAGGTAGCTGACCACGTGTTGGTCGTACATCGAGATGCTGTGGAACTCTTCGAGCAGATTGAAGGTGACGTGCGGCGAGAACTGATCGATCTCTTTGCGGATCTTGCCGAGGTCGTCCCACACGCCGAGCACGCGCACGTCGTGCCCCATCGAGCGCAGCGTTTGGATGACGTCGAATTCCGACTTCCATTCCTGAATCTGCTTGTCGGTATAGCCGTCCAGGGCCTCCGGCGGCACGAGATCCTCATGCACCAGCACGAGCACGCGCAGCTTCTTCGACGGAAGTTTTGGTTTGCGTTTGGTCACAGTGCTACCCGATGGTGTCCGCCATGCACATAGTTCATCGTTTGCACCGTCACGAGCACCAAGGCGTCGCGCTTGGTTTGCTCCACGGATCGCTCGAGTCGCAGGCCGAGCTCCTGGCAGCGCTCGATCATCTGCTCGAGCACCTGATCGATCGTGTACTGATATTCGCCGGTCCAGTGGGCCACCGTGCGGCGCAGCTCGCTGCGATTGCGGCGCAAAAAGTCGGCGGCGAGCGGCTTGCCTGCGTGTTCCGGCGCCGCGGAGAAGAGTTTGCCTAGGTGCTGATCATGCAGGTTGGGGATCTCCATGCCGTAGAGCTTGCGCTTTTGGACATAGTGCTCGCCGAGCGTCTTGCGAATCGAGCGCAGCGGATCGATGTGCTCGCGCGAAGAGACGAGCGGCTTCTTGCCTTGGATCTCTTGCATGAGCTCGGCGACGTACTCGAGCTTGCGGACCACCGGCCAGCCAGCGTAAGTCGCACGCCAAGCAGAGCGCGGCTTGAGCCAAACGGCGAACGTTTCGGCGAAGTCTTCGGCCGGGTGCGCTTGCGCGTAAGACGGCTCGAGATGCAGCACGTAGTTCTTGCTGTACGGCCGTGGGTAGTAGTGCTCGGGATACGGATCGGTGTACTTGCCGAAGAGCTTGCGATACTGCTTGCGGCGATGCAGGCCGTAAGCCGTGTCGAAGGCATGGCCCGCTTCATGCCGCAAGATCTTCAGGCACCAGTCTTCGGTTCCGCCTTCCACCTCGAGCAACTGGCGGCGTTCCAAGCGCGCGAGCCGCGGATGCGCAAGATAGAACGGCAGCGCGACGCCAGGCACGCCGTCGGGCGAGAACCATTCGTCGGAGAGCCAGCAGTGCGGACGAAACCGCAGGCCGCGGTATTCGAGTTCTTCGTAGAGACGCTCGATGCGCTCTTCGAGCGCGGTGCCTTCGATCTGCAGACCGAGGTCGCACATCCGCAGCCGCAGGAGTGCGTCGTCGGTCAGCTTTGTCCAGCCCTGCGGTCCGCTCGGCGCAGCGTCATGCTGCTTGTTCGAGACTCGCGATTGGCGGGGCAGTGGACTCACGGCGGGCGCTATCGGCACGGCGGGGACGAATTAGCATAACATCCACACAAGTAATACCTTACGATTCCGGCGCTCGCAACCGGTGCCGATGAGGGGCGAGAGGGGCTGCAGAGCCGGAAGACCTAGGATTTCCAGGCCTGTGCGGCCAGGTACCAGGCGGCGAATTCGTCGAGCCCGGCCTCGAAGCTCATCTTCGGCCGGTAGCCCAACAGCCGCCCCGCTTTGGTCAGATCGGCGCAGGTCAGGAGGAGGTCGCTGGGGTTGGCCGGGCGGCGGTCGATTTGGGCCGTTTTGCCCAGACGGGCCTCGAGCGCCGCGATCAAATCGCGTACGGCGACCGGGGCCTCGTTCCCCAGGTTAATCGCGTGGCCCACCGCCTCGGGCGATGTTAAGGCGGCCAGCAGTCCCGTGCAGATATCGGAAACGTGCGTGAAATCGCGGAGCGCCGAGCCGTCCCCCAAGAGCGGCAGCGGCCGGCCGGTCATGATGGCGTCGGCGAACACATACACCGCCAAATCTGGGCGAATTCGCGAGCCGTACACGCTAAATGGCCGCACGCAGACCACCGGCAGGCCGTGCAGAGCTTGATAGGTAAAGGCGAGCGATTCGGCCGCCTGCTTGGTGGCGCCGTAGGGGCTGAGGGGCGGGCCCCAAGGGGCGTCTTCGCGAAAGGGCGCTGGCGTGCCGGCGCCGTACACGGTGGACGACGACGCCAGCACGAACCGCGCGACGGGCCATTTGCGAGCCGCCTCGAGCAGCACGAGCGTGCCGCGAACGTTGACCGCCTCAAACTCCAGTGCGAT